>Ga0179593_1758186_pt1 | contig 19760 bp, 29 predicted proteins | sample CZODoug2_1_08_16_FD_185931 | JGI IMG/M metagenome (GOLD analysis project Ga0179593, IMG submission 185931) | Vadose zone soil fungal communities from Angelo Coast Range Reserve, California, USA - CZODoug2_1_08_16fungal (PacBio error correction) | ecosystem: Environmental > Terrestrial > Soil >...
CAAAATGGGGGGATCGAAGACGTTCCCAAAAGGCCGTAATTGGCATAGAAAAAGCGTGTAGGAAGGGTCTAAAGGAACCAGCGACAGAAAGCCGGGAGGAATTCTTATGAAAGGAGAAAGGATATACGAAGAATTCGGGGGGGGGGGGACCTGATGAAAAAGCCAGGGGGAACATTCGTAGACCAAGAAAAAAAGGTCAGGGATAGGGGGGGAAGGGTCAAGGGAACGGAAGTTTATGAAGTTTAATTCACCAAAAGTACGAGAGACCCACATTCCAGGAAAACGCCGAAATGGAAGAAAACAGGAGGAAGGCACGCGGCAAAAAGGGGGGGGAGGGAAACCCAAGATTGCAGGCGGGCATCGACTTTTTAGAAAGGCAAAGGGAGGAAAAGACAGACGAAAAAAGCGGGGTGGGGCGGAAACGTAGGAGAAAAAAAGAAGGCTGGCAGAGGGAAAAAAGCCAGTGAGCCCTGTAAGTGGGGGGTGCGGAGGGGGTACGAAATTGAGAGCAAGGTGGGAAACTACGTCCAGGAATTAAGAGGGAAAAAAAACTGGTGGTGAAGCCATAAAGGACATTGGGGGTTTTAAAGAACTCTTCGAAGGGTATTATAACTGAAAGGGCGAAGAGGTCTTGAGGGGTCTTTGGAGATCCTTGAGGGGGAGTCGGGGAAATTGGAAAAAACTTATAAAAAAGGGGTTGAAAGCAGGGCGGACTGGGTCAAAGGGAAGGCACTAAGGTCTGAGGAAAGATTGAAAAGTGGGTTCAGAAGGGGAGGAGTCACTAGGGCCGAAGACGGCCTAGGGGGATCGGTGGCTGCAAAGGGGAGTTGAACTAGGGCTCGGACTTCTGAGGAAATAAAAAAGTCCTATGAAGTAGAAGGGCGAAGTAGAGGGAGAGAAGGCTAGGACTATTTCTGGGGGTTCTGGGCCAGAAAGGGAAAAAAGAAGGTATGAGAGGGGAGGCAGGGACATAGGTTGGTGGAGTGTCCAGGTATCGGGAAGCTACGGAAGAAGGAAAGGGTATTAAAAGTTGAGTCTGTTTCGGAGGGGATTTGTTTGGGTCCGCGAGGGTTCGTGGTCTCAGGGAGGAGAAGGAAGTAAGAAAAATTGGCAATCGGAGGGGATCGGGAGGGGGAAAATCAGGGGGCTTTGAGCGAAAGGTATTACGGATGAATTTTTAAAGAAAGGGACCCAAAGGTCCTGGAAAGACCTTAGGAATTAGCAGTCCAGAGATTCTAAATTAAGATGACGGGACTAGGCGTTCAGAAAAGGGGAGAGGAAAACAAACGAAAAACTCGATAGTGGGTTACCAAACCTGGGGGGGCTTAGGGAAGTATTAATTCAAAAGGGACCTTTTGTTCAAACCGGATGACAAAACGTTAAGTCAGCTGGATCTGAAGCCCAGGAGGGGATCTGCGAGTCAACAGGGCGGGGGGGAGACTTTGGAATTACGTGGCAGGAGTTTGACACATAACTGTTGAGGAAGTCGGAAAAGTACAAAGAAAACCGCCACCGCAGGAATCAAAAATTGGGATTAGGCTACGAAGACGTTCAGGGGCAGGTGGTTTGCGGAATACTGGAGCTGACAAGCGGGGTCTTATGGGAAAAAAATCCAGACATAGACAACAGAAGAGAAGACTTAGTGGGCTTGCGACCTGGGATTCGATTGAAGGGGGGTTATGGCTAAGAGACCACTCCCCTGATAAGGGGGGGTCCATGAAACTTCGGACTATAAACCCAGAGAAGAGGTCTGCCGTTCTGGAAAACCCTCCGAGTTGGAACCCCCCCGAGAGTCTCCAAAAAGGCCGTGATTGAAAGTTGAGACCCATGGTCCTGGGAGGATTAAAAGCCGTCGTCCGGGGTTTGGGGACATCGCCGAACATCTAAACGCTTTTAAAAGGGGCCAAATGGGGGAAGTTTTAGGATTGACAAAAAAAACTTGTGTGTCGGCTGTATGGACACCAGAGTCAAAGCTCAACCTGGTGAGGGACAGCTTTACCAGCACTAACCATACAGGGGGGGACTTTAGGGGGGGTAAATGATCCACGCAAAAGGAGGCATATAATTCTTAACATGCCGATTTACTCGAAGGGGCGTGATACAGAGGTCTCGAGGAACTTGCGAGGGGGAGAAGCGGAAAAAAGGGGGTTCGATGGACACCAGGAATAAAAAGTGGGGTTCCTGGGGAAAGGTGATCCCCCATGGGTACTTGGGAGGAAAGAGGGGGACTAGATTGCTTGTGGAGAACGTCAAGACAAAAACCATTTAACGCGGAGGGTTGGGCTAATTTATGGGGGGGGTAAACATCTCAGGAAAAAAAGTTTGAAGTGTAATGACGGAAGTCCCATCCAGGGCTCGGAAGAAGGGGTATAATATCGGATAGTCAGGAGGGTGTGATCTCCCGGGCCCTGACTCAAGGAGGGAACTGAAAAGGAAAGTCATAGGCCGCAACCAGATAGGGGTCAACAAGAAGGCGTTTCGTGGGGGTGGGTCTTGGGAAAGCAAGAAATAAATTGAAAATACGAAAAAAGTACGAACCACAAAAAGAAAGGAGGGTTGAGGCAGAGGGGTATTATTTAACAATAGAACACAAAAGAAAGAAAAGCACTGACCTCGTAGAAAAAAATGAGAAACAACATCACTTCAGCGTGAGGTGAGAGAGGAACAGGAAAGCCTGCACCACATTGGATGCGCCGGGAAACCTTAAATTTATCCAAAAAGATACGGGATGAAGAAAGGGTTTAACAAAGGGCCTTTGCAAAGCTTTGGGTTCCCAGGTCACTGAAGTTCTATCAGGAAATTTCCCAGAGAGGGGGAAAAAATGAACTCAAACCCACGGGGAACCTCCGGAATGGGCATCCCAAAACACGGTGATTGTAAGGGCAACGAAAGGACAGCCCCGGACTCCCAGTAAGGGGGTTCACTCAAGTCCCCAGGACGCAGCATCGAAGGGTTTTAGGGGGGACCAATAGAAGAGCATGAAGTGTAAGGGGGGGATCGGATCCCCTGTTTTCCGATTATGGGAAAAGAGCACGGGCTACAAGAAATGATGAACGGGGGTGGGGAGGGGGCGAAGGAGTAGAAAGGGAAATCAAGTAGGGGGAAACAATAAAGAAAGAAATTATTGGGGGGGATGTGGGAAACACCGACCGAGGAGTCTCGAGGTTGTGTAAGAAAAACGGGGCACCTGGTTTTAGATATAATCCAAGAAAAGGAAAATTTGGGGGAAGAACCTTTCCGTAGTAAGGGAAATCGTAAAAGATGGTAACCAACGGCCGAGAGGGAGTGAGAAAGCTTTTGGGGAGTTAGTAAGGGGGGAGTCAATAAAGAGTCTATGTTCAGGTTATGCATTGAACGCCCATGAAACTTTTTAAGTCACTGAGGGGAGGAAGGGGAGAAGCTATGAAGTCATTGAGTAAGGCTTGGGTGATCTCCGAAAAAAACCAGTAACACCGTGAAGTCGGCCAACGGTCGTGGGTCTGGTCCTTGCAGGGAAAGACGCGCTCGAAGGAAATTACGAGAAAAAAAAACTGTGGGGGTACCCTCTGCGGCAAGTCATTAGTGGGAAAGAGGTTTAAATCACAAATCTAGGAAATTCTTTGTTAAGAAGTCACCGAATGTCCAGCGAGAAAGCTCAAAAAAGATGGCGAGGTTGAAAGGCTCCTTGGGAAATAATTTATTTGGAGGAATGACATCGAATACCATGGAGCGGAAGGCCCATAAAATATGGAGCGACGAAGAAAGCCTTCCGAAGAGTTGCTTGAAAGTGTTCTTCGGAAGAACCCAAGGCCTTGGGGGCTCTTGTGTCTCAAAATTGGGAGTGTGTTCTAGAAGAAACTCTCCGAAAAAAAAAGGATGATAAGACACAAATTAAAAGAGAAGTGGGCATCCAGTCAATGAGAACAGGTCCATTTTGGTAACCACGAGTGAAGGGGAAAAAACGACCTGTCCGGGTTAGCGGACTCACCACTTTGCCCCGAGAGGCGTACGGGCGTGTCAAAAAGAAGGGGAGAAAGCGGGCTTTGGATCATACAATTCCGAGACCAATAAGGAGAAGAAAGATACCCAAGGCCCCATTAGGGACGGAAGAAATTTCCCGATTTAAAAGGTTCAGACTTGAAAAAAGACTACGTTGCTCCCTGCAAAAAGAGGCGAAGGGGGGAAGAAAAAGGCCTTCAGTGCGTTAATACAACAGAGTCCGACGGTCCCGAGAATTTATCAGAGAAAAGAAAGAACTCTAAAGCAATGATTGGGGGCTAACTGTCAAACCGTTTGGGAACAGAATCACGGACGGGTGGAAGGATAGAGCGGCGACGGGGGGAGTGTGAAAAAGAAACTGCCTTCGGGGGCTGAAAGCCAAGATTTTCTCACAGACAAGTTGGGCAGGCGTTACAAGAAAAAGTGAAAGACAAGGGGAGTCTTGAAAACGAAAAAAAGAAGACATTTTCTACAAGAGGATTCGGTTGGGGCCGTTTCACGAAAAAAAGCGACTAGACAGGATTCGGGGAAACAACAGGGGTTGGAAGAAACTCGAATTTTGGGAGGAGGAAAGGGTCAAACGAAGATCCTCAAAAACTGGGACCCTTTCAACATGTGGAAAAAAAAAAGTCAAAGGGGACCTTGCGGAAGAGCCAGTGAGCTCTGTTGAAAAAGGGACTCAACGGAGGAAAAGGGAGTCGCATCAAGGAAAAAGAACCGATAGTAATATAAACAAACCAAAAAAAAAATGCAGTCCAAAGGGTTCAGCAACGCAGGAAAGCTAGTGGTCCGGGTGCATTCTTGGGAGTGCGTCATGAGGTGGCTGGCATCGGGACAAAAAATTCAAATAAGGGCCTCCCGAGCCAAATTTGCGTGGCCAATTTGCAAGGGGAAAACGTTTGGGAGACTTTAAATGTGGGAGTCGCATAACTTCGGTTCCAAACGTTTGACCAGGGCGGGAACCATAAGGGGGACGGGCAAGTTAAACCTTCGCAGGGGGGAGAGGGGTCCGGCATCGTAAGGCTTAAACCGACTGCCTCGACGGAAAAAATTTAGGAGGGGTGTGAAAAAGCTCTGCCAAATGGCGAAAGGAGGTTTCCAAGAGGTTCCCGGTGGGGGAGAGGATGTTCAATAAGCATGAAGGAGGTTCGGGGCGTTATAAGAAAGGCGTCGTAAGGGTTCAAGAAAAGAAGAGAATTTCTTTGGGGGGGGACCCAACCCACATGTACGCACACGCAGGGACGTGGAGATCTGGGAAAAAGTCATCCTTCAGAAAGGACATATGAATACGACCAGGTCAAGATCAAAGGGAGAGTTCAAAAAAAAAAAGGGAAAGGATCAACAAATCTCTCAGAAACACGGGGAAAAAAATTGGGAAAAACATTTAGGGGGAAACTTGTGTCAAGACTAGAAAGGATTTGACCGCATGGTCGGAACCGAGGCTCATTAGGGCCATCAAGAGGAACAATACCAGGAAGAAGGGGGTTTTTGGGAAAGATCAAAAAGCACAGAATTACGAACCAAGGTAACAAAATCCCATAAGAAGGACACGAGAGAACTAACAGAAACCGGGGAGTTCAAGGCAGGGCTGGATAAATAGCCCAATGGCAAGGGAAAATCGACAGAATAAAACTGTCGAAAGAAGGATTCTTGACACGAAAAACGTCACGCTTAGAAGTCTCGCTTGGGGAGTTGACCATGGGAAGCAGTGTTTAAAAAGAAAGGGCTCCCGGAAATATTTGGGTTTGGGCGGGGCGTCTGGGAGGGGGGAAATTTGCAGTGCGAGTTGGTATCGCTCCGTAATTGGGAGACAATCGAACCAATTAAAAAAGACCATGGACAGGAAGAAAATCTTGTCATCGGAAGAAACAGCAGGTGGTGAGAGGTGGAAGAAGGGCGCTTGGTTGGACATTCCAGGGGAAGAAAAGGTTCACGGTCCCCCAGAGCCAACTCACGAGGGGGGAGGGAGGTTTTCTGAAATAGGAGAAATCGTGTAGCAGTAAATAGAGGGTTGGCCGGTTTAGAAGGGAAAGAAGGTGTACGAAGGTGGGAGGCCACGGGGGGGGTCACGACGATAAAAAAAAAAGAAATCCCCGCTATTCGCGGAAAAAGAGGGATCCTGCGAAACACATTTGGAAGGGGAGGGGAAAGCGGAAACCGAGGATCGGGATTCGCGTTACATCGACGAGACAAGGAGGGGAGGAGTTGAGCGCAACAACAGAAGAAATACCTGCCAGGAATCTCAGGGGAGGTTTTAACCAAGAAGAGGTTCACGTATCCAATGCAGTGGACGGGGTCTGGGGTGGAAGGTACGACCGAATGATAAGAGGGAGACCGCCCATAAGTCCGAAAGGGGGAAGAAAATCTACAAGGAAGACGGCTGCCGCGCTAGATCCGCAACTAGGTCAGAAAAGAACGGATCCTGAACTAAGGGGGAGCACCGTCCGGAGGATCGGGAGAAACAAAGAAGGGGTGAAGTTCGTTGAAGAGAAGACTTCAAGAGGGCGAGACTATAAGGAGAAGATTGGAGCAAGGTCTTAGTGCGGGGGGGGGGTACTGGCTGACTCGAGGTTAAGAAAAACCGGGAACGGGAGTTGAAATAGGGTCGTGGGGAGGGTCAGAACCAGGAGAAGGACGGGCAACGCCGGGGAGTTTTCGAAAGGAAAAAAGTCTTGCTCAGGGGATCAATTGAGTTGCACGGGGGGAGACCTTTTCAGGGTCGGTTAAAGGGACCGAATAATTGGAAATGTAATCCAGAAACGCAGCAGGGAGGGTTCAGGGAGCCCTCGAAAAGGCCCGCAAGGCGTGGAAGAAAAGATTGTTAAGGGACGGGAACGATTGCCCTCGTCAAGGACCGGACAAGAAGAAAAACGGTAAAAGATGGAGGGTTAGAAGTATCGGCGGAAAGTCAGCTATACACCGATGGGGAGCTGTACGTTTGGGGGGGAGCTTGGAGGTGGATTGGAGAACAACTTTGGCAAAGGGAAAGGCGGGTCGGGGAATGTCATAAGAGGGTTATTTGCTCGGAACCCGACCCGAAGACAAAGGAAGCCTAAATGTCCATGAGAGAACTGACAACCGATCCGGAAAAACTTCCTTCGCACGTGTGGAACCCGGATGAGCATGGGGGACACGGCGAATTGAAGGAAACTTCCGGAAAAAGGGATTGGAAACCTAACGCGGTCATGAGAAGAACGCGGGGGGGAGAGAGAAACAATGGATTTGCCTTGGGAGAGGGAAGATCAAGAAGATTAATTGAATTCGAGGAGGGGGGGTCCCATGCCCAGTGGAGGGGGATGTGGGTCCGGAAGAAGGATCATTTGAGAGGGTTCTAGGGGGGGGAAAAAGGGGGGATTTCCACTGAAGGCCAAGAGCGGATTATCTGAGGAAAGAATTCCGCTTTAGATTTTCAGGGGACTGGAGGAGGACCTTTCCAGGCAGTTTGAGAAAAGGAGAAACTGTTTGGGGGGCTTGTAGAACCCTCAGACACAAGCCAAAAAAGGGGACTTCCTAAAGAGGCGTCCGTAGTTGGAGAAAAAAAGAGGGACTACGCACCACAACCGGTGGGGATGAAGGATCTGCCCCTCAAAAAGACTTCGTCGAAGGTAGGAGGGAGGCGGAGGGAGAAAAGGGTTTGCCAAATCCAAAGGTCTTTTAAAAGAAGGGGAGAAGAGTGGAGAAAAAAGGGGTTTTGGAGAGGGAAAAAAAGGGAGCAGTAGGGTAGGAAAACGTTGCACACGGCCGTCCCAAAAATTAGGCTTGGAAGAAAAGACGGCGAAGATCAACAAGAAGGGCTCAGTGGTGGCAGTAAAAAAAAAGTGACCAAGGAAACCTCTGGGTGCAAGGGTAGTTTTTAAAGGGGAGGAAGGCCGAGCGGGGGGAGAGCGGGAGAGGGGAGGCAGAGGGGTCGGGGGGTAGGCTTGAAGAAGGGTAGGGGGGGGAGGGGGGAGGGGAAATGGGGTGGGGTTAAGCGAGGGGCGGGGGGGGGGGGGGGGAGGGGGGAGGGAGGAAAGGTGGGGTGGAGGAAGGTGTGAAGGAGTTAACGGAGGTGGGGGGGGCTGGGTGGGGTGGGGGGGTGGGGGGGAGAGTGGGAGGGGTGGGGAAGATGGGGAGGGGTCCAGAGAGGGGGGGAGGCGGGGGAGATAGTATGTGGGAGGTGGGTGGAGGGGGTGGGAGTGAGAGGGTGAGGTGGGGTGGGAAAGGGCGGGGTAGGGGGGGGGTGGGGTGGGGAAGTTGTGGAGGGAGAGTGGGTGAGTAAGGGGGGGAGAGGGGTGGGGGGGGAGGGGGTAGGATGGAACAGGAAGGGGGAGAACGGAGTGGGGGGAGGTGGGGGCGGGGGATGTGGGATGGGGGAGAGGGGGGGAAGAGAGGGTGGGGATTGGACGGGGGTAAAGGGTAAGATTCCAGGGCGGGCGTCCGTTTTCGGTTAAACCTCGAGGAGCTTTTTGGGGAAAGGTTAAAGGGAGGATGGCGGATTGCATGGGGGGGGGATGTCAACGGGGCGAACGGGGGAAAGTGTCACGAGTCTTGCGAAGAGGGGTTCAAAGGCAGCCAAGACGCCGCCGCAACGTCTGAGAACGGGAAAATGTGCGTCTCGGGAAAGAAAAGGGTTCAGGTCAGAGGGGGGGGAGGGGAACCCGAGAGGATTAGCGACGAATCGGGGGGGGGAGTTAGAGACATCAGTGGGAAGTTTTCGAACCAGGGAAAGGTCACCTTTTCTTATTGCGGGAAGGGCACGTGTCTCTTTGGGAGAGGGGTGGTGATGTTGGGAGGCACCTCAGGGAAAGGAGGGTCTTGTTTGAGAAAGTGAGGTTCTTATAAATCACCCATTACAGGCAGTGAGGAAGGGAGGCTTCGGGGATTTATCTCAAGAAAGCACACTCCACTGTGGAGGGAATGTTATTGGAAATCGGGGGGGAAAGAAAGGAACTGCCGGACGGGTGTTAAAGGCTGCGGGGAGAAAGAGGAGGTCGAGTCCAAAAAATTCTCAGAGGAGCAACTCTCTCAAAAACACGAGGGGGGGGGGGAAGATTTGGCAGAGAGAGACCCATAGGGGAATTTCAGAAGGGGGTAAGGGGGGAAAAGTATGATGAAACATTGGAAAAAGGACTTCATCGCAGGAAGAAACAAATTACACCCATGTGAGAAAAAAACTACATAAGCCAAATCAGGAACATGTTTTGGGAGGTCACGACCTGGAAAAAATTTAAACAAAAGAAGACTCATGTGTGAGGAACCGTCTAGAAAAAGGAAAATACTGGGGGGATTAGGAGGGGTATTTAAGAAGAGAGAAACCAGAAGGTAACGATCAAAAAACGCAGGACTGCCCAGGGTTATCAACCATCTGAAGGAAGTTAGGTTAGCCTTCTAGTGGGGGGAAGGGTCCGGAACCTTAAATATTGCGGAAAGAAGAGGAACCCCCAAGGTGTCTTTCGCGAATGTTGGAAGATGGTTAAACTGGGAAAAGCAATCCCGCATAAAAAGGGGGCGAGACTCCTTAAGTCCCAAGAAAAAGAGAATTGACGAGGGAGAAAGTTCAATACGGGGAAGGGTTACGCGGATCTAAAACCGTGGAAACCATTGAACCGGAAATCCGGTGGGGGGTCCGCAACAGAGGGGAAGGGGAAGGTGTCCGAGGAATCAAAAAGCTGAAGGTCGCCCGAAGGGGTGCAAGGGGTCACCTCACCGGGAAGAAAGGGTTTGCGGGGGAGGGGCGGGGTTAGGAAAACTGCCATCCCAAGATGTGGAGAAGGAGAAAAAAAAAGGAAACCATATTGGGACTCGGGGGGGTTTCCGAGAACGAATGATGAGAAAGAAAAGTTAGGGTAAGGAAAGTCAACTAAAAGGGAAGGCAACAAAAAGAGGAAAGGTCAATCCGAAGACAGTCTTAGAAGCCCAAAGGGAGGAAGCCTGCGCAGGATTAGGGATTTCGTAAAAGGTTACTGCTAAAGGTGGAAGAGGGATCCCAAAAAAAGGAGCCCGAGGGGGAGGTAGACTCCAAAAAACAACCCGGGGGGGGCTAACGGTCACTTCTTAAAAAGGGGGGACTCACACGGGGAGTTAAAGGAAGAACTACAGTTCGTTGGAAGGTGCTGGAAAGTGAAGAGACCCTTGAGCAAAGAGGAAGACGAGTGGACCTGGAATAAACGCCACATGGAAAAGGTTTCCTTAACGGAAAAGAAAATCTAAACAAATGCATCCGCACGAAGAGAAAATTGGGAAAATGGGTCCATCAAGACATGGACCTGAAAGCCGGGGGAGAAAAAGACGTAACACCGGACGAGGAGACGACTCAGGGAAACGGAACGTCAAGGGAAGGGACGGTCAATTAAGGCGTCTTCAAAAAGGGGAAAAACTGATAAAAAGGTAACTCAAGGGAGGGAGTAAGTTAAGGTTGGGGAACATTGAGGAAATGTTTCCATGGGGAAAATCGGATCAGAGGTGAAGTCGTTGTGAAAGAAGCCTTTCCAGAGGGTCGGGAGAGAGAGTCTCAAGGAACACGGGGAATTAGGGATTCAGGAAAAAGTTTTCAGATGAATGTATTGGGGAAAGAAGAAATCGCGAATAAAGGGGGCTGGGGTCTGGGTAAAAAGGAAAAAATCAGAGACTTTAGGGGGACTAAACGAGCAGCCAAGATTCTCCTGAAAAAGTGTGTTCTGGGACTTTTAGGAAAAAGACAGGTGGGTCAGTTAAGTCAAGAGATGGTCGTAGATTTGACAGAGGAAGGATCATTGGATGATTAAACTTCATAGAAGGAGAGTATTATGAAGAGCTTTTCCAGGAAGAGGGGTCGAGGAAGAGGGATTTCGTCATATTGAAAAGAGTGTGCTTTGAAACGAGAGATTAAAGTTGAGTATAGGAAAAAAAAAAAAACTTTGCCAAGAAAAAAGACGCTGCGTCGCGTGAAGGACAGTCGAGGGGGAGTCGGTTGAAAAAAGAGACCCAAGTGGACTAGCTGAGATCATCAAGAAGGTGAACAACTTCCTCGAATAAGGCATGAATTCATGGACAGGGGGGGGAGAATGTGGGGAATTGTTTTCCTTCAAGAGGGGGCGAAAATGGGGCACCTAGAAGTCTATCGAAAGAAGGTAGGACATGGAGGGCAAGTACAACGTAACTTATACCTAAAATTTACCGAGGGGGACCTTTGCGGAGGGGAAGCGGGGGCGAGAATCTGGGAGAAAGAAGGGATTTGAAAGGTTAAGAACCATTGACGGGAGGGTTTTAAATAAAGTGTACAAGGGGTACGGTGTTGAAAGGGGTTGTGACACAAGCTTCCTTAGAGGGGTATTATAGATCCAACGGGGGCGGGGGGTTCTCTAATTTAGAGAGACGGTGAATGGGCTTCAAGTTTGAATAATCACGGGGGGAACTGGGGGAAAATCCACAAAAGGAAGGTACCGGAACTCAAGAGGAGGGGAGGTACAATCCTTTTCAGAAAAGAGAGAAGGGAGCTCTGGGGAGTCGTTCGGGAGTGGGGGTATCTCAACTCAGGGGGGCTCTTTAGGTGGGGAAGAAGGGAATACTATCATAGGTACATCCTTAAGGGGGGGAAAACTCGGGCGCATTCTTCACCTTGTGGGAGACACTTCTGAGGAAGTTAGAGTGGTGACTTCAGGAAGGCGCTCATTACCGGGGGGGGAGGCCTTGAGAGAAGGTAAACAACGAGGGAGGGATCAGAGGAAAATCACATCCGGTGGGGTTTCTAGAAAAAAGTAACCCAAACTACTGATTGGGTCCTGGGGGGAGTGATGAACCTGGGAGGGAATTCAGGGTTTAACTTGAGGGGATCGACAACAGTAATCAAAAGATTGGGAGGAAGCATTTACCGGCGGTGGGCGGTGGGGGCGGTGCAGGGGTTGGGGGGAGGTCGGGTGACGATTGAACAGTTATTGGATGCAAAAGCGCAATGATGAGGGCAGGACTTGAGGAAAGTACATTACGTTGGACACGTCCGAACAAGGTGCGGGAGAGGGAGTGGGAAAGGGGAGAAAAGCTCTAAAAGGAAGTCCGTGAAGGGGGGCTTACCCTGCAGGCTGAATCGAGGTAAAAGAAAATGAAGGAGAGTTTAGCGATTTCTCCTGGGTAAGGGAGGGGCGGATAGGAGGGGGAGGGGTTCTCGGGATCGGTGGCGTGTTGTTGTGGATACTAGGGAAGAAACACGGTCGGAATTAAGGAGGGGGGGAGAAGGGAGAATTACGGAGGTTTCGGGCTGGGAGGGGGATAATTTCAGGGGAGGTGTTATACTCAAGACAGAGGTAGAGCTTTGGGGGGGGGAAACTGGGAGAGAGGGGGGATCACTTATATAAATGTGAAAGGAGGGAGAGGAGAAGACTCATGGACGATGAAAGAGGAGTAGAGGAGGACTCCAACTGGGAAGGAATATCTGGAAAGGACAACCACAAGAGGAAGAATTTGGGGGAAGGAAGAGGAGTACCCTGAAGCATGGTGGGCGACTTAGGGAAAGGGAGTCAACGGGTCGAATGAGGGAGTTCAGTATAAGGCAAATTTCGAAGAGGGAGAAGAGAACCCAGGACAGGGTGTTTAGGGGGAGGGGGAGATCAAAAGTCAGAGGAATAGTACGGCCAGCTGAAAAGGGAGGAAGAGAACACTGAAGAAAAGCACTTTTTATATAACAGAGAATCTCTCATGGAAACAAGAACGAACCTTTATAGAGTCTGGATGAGAGGGAACAGACTAAGCAATTTGCCCGCAGAGAGGAAGTCCAGAATCCTCGAGGGGGGAGGAAAAAAAATACACGACCGTAGGCGCTTCCAGGCCTTCTTAGGGAGGTCAGGAGAGCCAGGAAAATTTTTTGCTGGGGTCACTGCGGTGGGAACATTTTGGAAAAGAAAAAAAGGAGGGTGGTAAGAAGGAAGAGGGTAGAGAAGGTCCGAACACGGTGGAGACCAGTTGAAAGTAATTTGGAAGAAGCGTGATGCAGGGTGCAAAGGTCGGAACCACTTTGGGGCGAAAAGAACCCACAGGGGACCCCAGATACGTCCTTAGGGGGAGAACGCAGCCAACAGCGGGATTTTTAGAAGGGAGGAGCCACCCTCGATTAAAACGAGAATTCTTTAAGAAGAAGGTTCACTCCCCATACACCAATCACAGGGGGGAAAAAGAAAATTGGCACGGGCTTAACCAATGGTCCCAAGGAGAGAGAATTAGGGGGGCCTTTGAGGTACGGGTTTGATGGGGGGAATCCGATAAGAGGGGGGGACGGAATTCTGGAGTGCCGTTGGGAGAATTTGAAGTACCTACTCACCACAGGACTCCACACCAAAAATCGGGGAAGTAGGGTCGTCAAGGGAAAAGAAGGAGTTAATCAAAGAGATGTTGAAGGAGGAGCGGGATCACGCCGAAGGATCGAGGGGAGTTTTGAAAGATAACGAGCCAAAAAGTCCCTGGGGGGGACCATACTAAAGTTTGGGGGGGGAAAAAAAAAGGTCCGAGTAAGAGGGGAGAGGGGTTAAACGGAGTGGAATGGTGCCGAAGAGGCTTGAGGGACCAAGAGTCTGGAGTAAGGGAAAAAAAAGCAGCCCTCCCCAGGGGAGAAGGAAAACTGGGGTAGATGCAGGAAGACCCATGGCAAAAGTTTACTTGCGGAAAGAAAAATATCCAAGAAAAGCTGGGCTATAAGAAAAAAAGAGGTCAGGAGCAGAAAAAAAATGGGGGGGGGGGAAAAAAGGAACCACCGTCGCGAAACGGAATCCGGTAAAAGGCTCGGTCGGTAAAGGAACGTCAAGTCGGGAAAGAAGCCTTTCCTTCAATTGGGGGGGCGCTGGAAAAGCGGATAAAAATGGAGGGCGTCGGGAGGGAGGTAATTGATGCTGAAACGGCATGCCGACAAGCAGTGGCGTGGGAAAGGCATGGGGGGGGTTAAAACACAAAGGAAGCAGTGGAAAACAGAAAAGACACAGGTCGAAGGGAATCTCATGTTAAAAGGGTCCTTGGGAAGCAGGGGGGTTAATGTTGGGGGATCCGTCGAGAATAAAGGAGCGGAGGAAAAAAGGAGCCAAGGAAGAATATATGTTATTGCCGTCACGATAAACGAAAAAAAAAAACTCTGGGGGTCTTGGGGGGAGGACAAAAAGAAACAACCAGCAAGCGGGGGGCCGCTTTTACAAACTCCAATGGGGGGTTCATGATAGAGACCGCGTACGTGGACATAAATATATACCTAAAGGAGGGATGAGGGGGCAGAGGAGAGGACTTTTCATAGAAAGGATAAATAGTAAAGCGTGCATGTGGTGAAAGACTGGGGGGGGGGGGGGAGCCTCTTGCAAGAGGGGTACATTGGGGGGGGGGAGTGTATCTAACCGACAATACAACTGTCAAGACCTGAAAGCTTCTGCTTCCGGTGGGAAGAGGGACAGGGATAGTTTATGGAGAGGGGGGTTTAATCTACAGAAGAGGTCGCTGCCTATTACGAAAAATCATTCAGGGAAGAAAAGGAAAAAATGCGCCCTCTAGACATTAAGGGGAAGTTAGACCTTGGGGGAGGGAGCAGGGGGGAGGACGTCTGAAAGGCGGGGAGAATATTCAAAGAAATCACCCTTAGATCAAATAAGGGAAGGGGAGCAACAGAACCTTCGTAATTACAACTTGAGGAATAGGGGAGAGATGGTGGAGAAGGGCCGTAATTGGGGGGGGAGCGGATGGAAGGGGGGGAAAGATTGTAAAAAATAACTGTCAGCTCAGGAGGGCCGTTTGCACCCGGAAGGGAATATTGAAAGACCTTCTTTTTTCTTGCAAGGGGCAAAATCGGGGGGGGAAAAGGAAGGAAAGGGAGGGGAGAGTTTCAGAGGGTGGTGAAGGAAACGTTTTTAAAGAAGGACAGAAAAGGTTAAAGACATAGAGAAGGAGAAAGGATTGCTGGGACAGGAAGGACCTCCAGAAAGGAAAGGGGATACGGCTCAACCCTAGCTTTGGTTCAATAAAGGGGGGAATACGAAGAAAAGGTCCCCACAACCGGGGGGGGGTGAAAAAGAGGACCTGACGATGAGCCAAAAAAGGACTTTCTTGGAAAAGTTGCTCGTCAGGGGGGGGAAGAGGAGAAATACCTATCCTCGCGGAGGGGAAGATAATTACAGGGGGTCCAAATCACGTAAAAGAGGGCTTGACGGGGAGATCCAGGGAGAAATGTTGGAAGGTTTTACGCAGGGTGGCAACTGTGATCAAAGGAAGCTCATCATGAGCAAAAAAAGGATCGAAAACTAACACCGGGCATAGTTATAAGTCATGGCGATACAATAAGAGCAGATTGGGGGGGGGGGTAAACGCGGGAAACTCAACCGAGGGCAAGGGTTTAGGAGTGGAAAAACAAGATTTCTCATTTAGGGGGAAAAAAGGTTAACGATGCTGAGTTACAGAATCACAGATCTGCCCGAAGGAGTACGCTGGGGGAGGTGGGTGAGGGTGGGGGATGAACGTGGGTGTCGATCCGGTAATTGGAAAAGTGAGTTTCGGGAGCTCTTGCAAACTGGGGGAAGTTACAAGGAAGGGAGAGAAAGAGGAAAGACAATACGCTGAAGGGAGAGGGGGTGTAAACCTTCGAGAAAGCCCAACAGGTTGTGAAAGGGGAGGGTTTAAGATGCTTACCCTCACAGGCCGCGACAGACTAAATCAAATTAAGAGGGAGCCGTGTTGGAGGGGGGACTCTCCGAGGGGGGGAGTCTGGCCTGGAGGGGGGGAGAGAGGTTATCTGGCAAGGGGGGCGAGGGGGAGCTACGTATCACCCCGAGTGAGAGAGTTGTCTGGTTCTTGTGACATTAAGAAGAGAGCCATGACGCGAGAGAGAGTCTTATTTTTAGGGGGGAAGAAGGGGCTTAGTAAAAGGGTAAGTCCATCACTACCCTGAAAAAGGTCGAAGCACTGGTATGGGGGGGGGGAGGTTTGATGGAGGAGAAAATGGGAGGATAAGTTTTTCTCCACTTCCAGAGTTGTGTTGTGGGGGGTTGGGGGTTTGGTTTGGGTCTGGACGGACAAGAGGGAAAATGAATTCCGAAAATGATGAATCATGGCGTCATTCGGCCAGCCACGGAGGAAAATTAAAGTCCCTGCAAAGTCAAGGGGGGACAACAAAAGAAGGAGTATATACTGGGAAGATTAGAAAGTGTGAAGGGAATTGATCCCATTTGTGCTCAAGGGGGCACCGAGGTCTAGAGAAATGAAATAGGGGAAAATCCTTTAAGGGAAGGAAGGAAGGGGGGAGGGTCAAAATTTTCTCTAATCAACGAGTCCAAAACAAGGGGGGGTAGGGATCAAATGAAATTGAAAAAAAGAAGAAGGAGTGAAAAATCCAGGGGAAGGGAAAACGCCGTCAGGAGCTCAGAAAAAGACTGTTAGAGTCATGTCTGGGAGTATGATTGTAAAGCAGGGACCGTGGCAAGGAGGAAGACATGCCGCTCAGACATAGAGCTGATAAAGAAGGCGAACGGGTCTTTAGGACAAGGAGCTTCCATTGAGGAGTCCTGAAGGGTTGCCTTGTAAGGCCGGGGATTAGCACAGGGGCTTCGGGGGGGCTCAGGGTTAGCCACCTTGAAAAAAAATACATCCTTAGAGGGTTTCTGTTAAAGAAAAAAAAGAAAAAAAGTCCGGAGAGGTTCGAAATTTTTGGTAAACAGTTGCCAAGATTCAGCTCGTGGGATTAAGACAATAACCGGGAAAACACGTTGAAAAAAAACCCTTGCAAAACAACCAGCCACCCTTGGCATCGGGGAGAAAGGGGTGATTTAAGATGTTGTCGATCAACGCCAAGAGACGCAGGGAAAGGTCTCCGAAAGAACACTCCCGGGGAAAGCCCCATGCAAACCGACAAGGCAAGGGGAAGTTTTGAGGAAGGAGGGGGTGCTTGACAAAATCCTTAAAGGGGATCGCATGAATGAATGGATCCCAGATGGGAGGGATCGTTTTAATAGGAAAGACGCTGATCACGGGGGGAAGGAGGGGAGATTCAAGCAAAAAGCAAAAATGAGGAAAAGGTTTGAATTCAACCCTTGCGGTCAAACCCCAGGACAGAGGGAGGACACAGTCGTCAAAAAAGAGGTTCCAGCCTGCGAAGGGGCAAACCTGTTGGGGGGAAAAGCCGCCGAGAGAGGGGGGGAGAAGGGGGTGACATCGACGAGAAAAAAGGTCCCAACCTAATTGTCAGCTCAATAAGCAAAAACCGGGGGGTAACGAGGAAAGAAAAAAAAAGGTCTCGTGTGAGGCTGAACGGGGTTGTTGGACACCACGCCCTGAAAAGTTCAGGATGAAAAGGGGGAACTGGGCTGGGAGTAATGGTAGACACGTTCATCAAAAAAGGATTTTGAAAAGAGGAATGCAAGGAGGAACCGGTTACGGAAAGCTCCAAGCCACATGCCGCGGGTGAGAAGAGAAGAGGAGTTCAATTGGACAGGGGTTGGTAAACATTACCGGAGATCCTTAAAAAGGAAAGATTCGCCCTCCAGGAGGGAGGGGAACGTGGAACTGGAAGATTTCGTTCATTGACCTCACTAGCCGCTCATGCGAGGCACAGGGCAGAAACGGAAATGTTCTATGTACTCCGAAGGGGGGGGTACGTTGGGACAAGTTTCCTGAGACCGACCGGGCACGTCTTGCAGGAGGGGGGAAAGGAGTTTTTTTATCACCGGGAGAGGTCAAGTCGGGGAAAATCGGGGAAGTTCTCAGAGGATCGGGAAGGGAAGTCCTTGAGGGGAATGGGGTCCCCGATGAAGGAAAAGAAACCTTGTTAGGGTTAGTAGTTTGAAAAGACAGAAGTTCTGATGGAGACGTCCGAAGGAGGGAGAACTAGTCTCTTAAGGGAATTGGGGGGAAAGAAGTGCTGGACCAATGTCAACCAGAGGATGGCAAGAAAAGCGTTTTAAAAACGGACCAAATAGGAGGAGAATGCCCCGTAGAAGAATGAAGTGATGAAACGTCAGGCTCACATAAAAAAAGATGATTAGTAAAATAGAGAGATGAAAGGGTTCAATCATCAGATTCCAGGATGAAGGCATTGAAACTGGGCGCCGCATATGGGGGGGAGGAGGTTTGAAAGGGTGGTAAAGAGATGGAGGGGAAGGGGGGGCGACTTATTTTTACAAGAAGAGAAAAAAAACAACTTGGCCCAACTAGTGATCGAGGGGGAGGGGGTCAGTAAGAGGGGGCGGTTTGGGGGGGGGGACCCGCAAGGGAGAGCACAAGGTATGGGACTCTAGGGGACCATCCTGAGAAAAAAGGACTGAATTTCCCGGAGAGTTCCTGGCGGAGGGGGGGGACTATGGTTGAAGGTAAGTTACAGCGGTGCTATCACGAATTGAAATCCCTTCCTTCATATTCAAAAAAACGCAGGTAGGCCTCAGAAAAGGAAAGCTAACTCGGGTAGAACGTTTCTCGCCTGGAAGCGCACGGAGAGATTAATTGGGGGGGCAATGATTTTAAACGAACTAAAACCCTGACTTAAGGTTGCACGACCGGGGGGCGGGGGTTACTGCGGAGAGGCTGTCGAAGTGATTTCTTGTGTGAAACCAGTGGGGAGGCTGCTGCCATATCGTGCATATAGCAGAAAATTCCCTTTCTTGATTTGGACCTCTAGGTGGCAGGAAGGAAAAAAGAATTCCATACCCAGTGTGGAAGAAGGAGGGATCACGGTGGAAAGATTGCTGACTGGAACGTCCGACCAGGGGCAAAAGCATTGGATACAGGAAGATAGACGAACGGAGCGTTGGTTCAACCCAGCCTAACGACTACGGACATGAGGCAGGGAGGGTTGTAAGGGGGATCTTCCCAGAAGGGGGGGAAGTTGGAGAGGAGGGGGAAAAGGTCGAATATATATCGAAAAGGGTCCTCAACATGGGTGGGAAAGGAGTCCTTACAGGCTTCACTCAGTATTGTCTTTAACGCTGTCCGTCCGAGGTGGGAGGTTAATCAAAAGTTTACTTAGGGTTTCCGAAAAAAAGGCGTCTCAGAAGAAAAAAAAAAAAAATTATCGGAAAGAACAGATTATGCAATCAATAAGGATCAAAGAAGCCTTCTGCTATCAGAAGGGGTTCAGCAAAGGGGAAAAAAAAACGCCCCACACAAAAGAAGGGTATTTTTGACGGGTGGGAAGGGACGGGGAACCTGGGAGTGCAAAGAAGGGAATTTCAGCGGAAGGGGGGGAACGCTTCGCTGGGAGTTAACCATAAAATCTTCAATACCGCGGGTAAGGACGCGGGAAAAAAGGGGTACGGGGGGGGGTTCAAGGGGGGGGGGGTCGAGGAAGGTTTACATTGCCAGTTTAGTGGCTGATGAGACAGGCATTAGATCTCTGGGGGCAACGCAAACGTCGAAGAAAAAAGCGGAAAACTGCGGGAGGAGGTCACGTTTAAAAGGTGCAAACACAAGAGGAAGCACTTGTCAAACGGGATATTTAAGGAAGGCTTTTTCAGGAGATGAAGCTGAAGGGAGGAAAGTTTTGCTAAGGGCTCGCCTCTAAAAGGGGAGCGCCTGGAATGAGGTATCGTTCCCGTTGATGGTGGTGAGGAAGGGGCCCGCAGGGGAGGAGTTTGTTTTGGGGATCTTTTCGGAATAAAAAAAAGAGGAGAGTAGTGTCGGGGGGGAAAGGTGCGTCGTAAAGGGGAGGGATTTTGAGCCTCACCCATAAAAACAGAACACGCACATGGGTCATAATTGGGGTAATCTGGGGAGAACTCTCCTGAGGAGGTAGGCTGCAATGAATAAAGAAAAAAATGGTGAATCATAAAAACAGGGAAAAGGAGGAAAACTGGGGGAGAAATGCTCAGAATGTGAGATGA
>Ga0179593_1283534_pt1 | contig 19757 bp, 17 predicted proteins | sample CZODoug2_1_08_16_FD_185931 | JGI IMG/M metagenome (GOLD analysis project Ga0179593, IMG submission 185931) | Vadose zone soil fungal communities from Angelo Coast Range Reserve, California, USA - CZODoug2_1_08_16fungal (PacBio error correction) | ecosystem: Environmental > Terrestrial > Soil >...
TCCGAAAAGGCAAGAAGCAAGATAAAGGAGAAAGACCGGGAACAGATTGGGTTCTGAGTGAAGGCATTGCTGAAAGGAACAAGAGAAAAAACGATAAACAACAAGGGAAGTCTTGATGTGAATCTGGTCATCTGCTCATCCGGGGATTAAGGCCACGGAGGGGATAGGCCGAAGATGAACGCAAAAAGGATTGAGCCAAAACCGGCTCGTGGGGATCATTATGAAAAAAAGTGGGAACTATCAAGCTATAAGTGCGGAAGGCCGGTAAAAGGCTGGGGGGACTTCATCGAGGTGCGGAAACAGGGAAAGGGCCGATTCTCGTGAATAGGGGCGACGAAAGTAAGAAGGGCGGCGATAAACTGTAAATTTCCCAAGGAAACACAGGCCTAGCGCTGGGACTATTTTTATGGAAAAATGCGAGTAGAATTCGAGGAGGAGGTAAACTCCCTGGATTATCCACGCGGGAGTCTTGGCGGCGCGAAACGTTAACGGGAAGTCGTAATCTGGGTCCGCGGTGCTCACGGCGCTCTTCAGTGAAGAAGCGGAGAAAGACAGTATAAGGCGGCTGGTTGGGCGCAAGCAAGAGAGAGGAAAATATAGGAGCGGGTCCAGTCAGAGGGGGGTGGGTAAGACAATGGGGAAAAAACAAATAGGAAATCCCAAGGGTGACCAATTAGGAAGTGTATATAGGGAAAAAGACATCTCTGCAAGGGGAAGGGTCGAATTGCCAATCAAGAACTTCAGCGACAAAAAGGGACATGCGTTGCAAACCAGGGGCTATACCAGGAAAGGGGTGTGGATCGCTAGGAAAAAAAAAAAGTCAGTGTACGAGTGAAGAAGGCCCGAGTCAAAAAAAGATGACCCCCCTAACAACCACTTATCGGCGGAGCAGGCTGTGTCTAGATGAATAGGCCCAAAAGGACAAAAGCGCCGACAGAGAGGGCACGAGGCGCTCGAAGAGACGCACTACATGGTCCGAACTTGGGAGTCTGTCCAATCGGGGAAAAGAGTTGAGATATGGGCCGTACGCTGGGCGTCTAACAAGAATGACCGTGATGAAAAAGAATGGAAAAGCATGAGGGCACTAGGGACGAGACATTAGAATCCTTTGGGTTATGGCGTAATAGTGGTGGAGGGGAAAAGGGGCCTGAAGAAAAACAGGTTTTAAGTTCCCGTTAAGGAGAATCCTGGGGATTTTGGGCGCACAAAAGAAAAAGGGACTTCAATTGTTGCATACTCAATAGGCAGGTTCGACTGGTCCATGAGGAGATAAATAGACATCGAGAGCGAAAAAAAAGGGTTCCCTATGAAAAGGCCACAGACAAGAGAGAACCCAAGAAATCGAAGGGGCGGAACGCCAAGACAACTGGGGAGTATCAAGCTACTGAACAACGAAAAAAGACACAAAAGGAAAAAGGACGATTCATGTTGGTTGTAGCGGGCGCTGCGAAGGAGGGAGACCAATGGCAGCGGAAGGCTTTCCACGGAAAAACGACTAAGGATGGGTCGAGAGGTGAAAGGTCCACTAAAAAGGGGGGCTTAGAACGATTGAGTGGATACACAACATTCCAAGGAAAGAGCTAAAAAGAGCCATGATCATACCAAAAAGAACCGGGGCACGTGCTAATTGGGGGGATTAAGGGAAAGAGGTCAGAGCGAAATAGTGGGAGCAATGATGGGGGCCAATTATTAAAAGTAAAAGAGAACTAAGGCAAAAAACGAAAGGCAATCCAAAATGGGACTCAGGAGGGTGAAAGAGAAGGAATTAAAATCAATATGGGGAGAACGTTAAGCTCCCTTAAAGGTGGGGGGGTGAGATTAACTTTAGGGAGTCTAAAAGAAAGCTTTAGAGGTCCCCAGGTATATAACTACCACAGAGGGAGTCAAAAAGAAAAGCAAACAGGCTCACAGGGAGGGGACCTGCCCTATTTGAAGCCAAACTCCACTACTAAACGAGTCTTTTGCGCAAAAAACTGAACAAAGGTAAGAGCCTCAGGGGGTGTTGGTCAGGAAGATGGAAGGGACTGGGCCTCATCTTCGTGTTACCAGAAAGAGTGGAAGTTACTACTTTTGGGGCGAGGAAGTCAAGAAGCAAAAACAGCGGAGCAGAGCAAAGCCTCCCAAAGCATCCCAGGGTCGGGTCGGATCCAAGAAGAAACACAACAGCCTCCCGAGCCTTAGGAAGGGGGGAAACCGGCGAGATGAACCTGGGGCATTATATCGTCACAGGGGCGCGGTGCATTAAAAAGGAGAAGAGTGGAGACAATCTCGAAAAACTTTGACTATCTCCCAGACGGGGAGGCGAGGAGGGGTCATGGTTTGATTCTTGAAAAAAGGCGCGGCCAGGTTTTCCTGTGGAAAAAAAAAAAAAAAAAAAAAAAAAAAAAAAAAGAAAGAAAAAAAAAAAAAAAAAAAAAAAAAAAAAAAAAAAAAAAAAAAAAAAAAAAAAAAAAATAAAAAGAAGACAACACAGAACAAAAAACCAAAAAACAACACCCACAACAACAACCAACCACACACAACAAACAACCCCCACAAACCAGAATTCCCCACCGAAGAGGACTAGTGTACATCTCGCTCAAAAAGAGGGTTAAATATATATATGAAAACTCGAATTCCTGTCCTCCTTGGGGGAGGGTTGGAATTCAGGAACAAGTTAACCGTGCCGAAAGGCGTTTTAACCACGCCACTAAAAGAGCACGACACACTCTCTCCGACTTAGTCTGAGAATCGAAAAAGTGAAGGAGACGTGCCGATGGGTCTCTAAAAGAAAGGACCGAACAAGAGCCAAAGTCTCAATCCTACGTTACGGCATAGTTTTTAAAAATCGACTCCTTTCTACCAAAGGCGTGAAGGTCTTGGGAAAAAATTGCGGGGGCTGCGTGGAGGAAGAGGCAAGACTCACTAAGGAGGTGTCTCGCAGACTGAGGTGTCTCTCAGACTCCCGCAAAACACAGAAGTGCACTAAACGATCAGGGGGGGGAAACTCGATTCAGGGACAAAAACCGACTAACCCAAAACCTGCTTGAAGGCTCTGCCTTGAAATGGGGGGTGCGCAAAACAGGGAGGGGGGTTTGGCTTAATGAGGCAGGGACTCTGGGGGGATTGCGTGGATGAAAAACACTGTGAAGTGTTAGGGCACGAGTAGATGGTTTTAATCGATGGGTTGGGTCGACGCAGAACAGTTCACCAGGAAACAGGGAGGACAGATAATAAGACTTGAGACTGGTTTCAAAAAGAGGAGCATTGGGGGAGTACGGAGTTGTGGCCGGATGGCTAGGGCGCGGTGAGGGATTCGATCAATTTGAAAAAAAGATTTAAGGTCGTCTCGAAGTGGGAAAAAAAGGCAGAAAGAAAAAACATATGGGGGGAGTGGGCAACCAATTCATTGGGGCGATTAGGTGAAAGTTTAAAGCGCAAAGGGGGATGGGGTATGTGTAAGTTCTACGGAATAGGTGGGAAATGGATCAAGAATCATCGGAGGAGACGAAAAGGACCCCTCATAAGCCTGCGCGCAGTGAATAGGTGCGACGAGCATAAGGAAGAAAAATTTTGGGCACTTTCAGGGGTGGTGGGGGGTAGGGGGTGTTGTGTGGGTTTTGATGTCCTGATCGTCGCTGTGATGACCATTGGTGGGACCTTGTCAGTACTGGACGGTCCAGAACCTGAGAGTGGTGAAAAAACTGGGGACTGGGGGAGCGGAAGAGGGGGGGAACATTTTCAGACTGAGGATTTAGAGTGGGAAATTAGTAAAAGAATTTGAATAAGAACCGGACCGTCTCCCCTCAATAGCAACTTTAATGGGATCAGAAGCTCGAGACGACGGAAGGGCCTAAGGACGAAAATCAAACTCAGGACGAAAAAGGGGCTAAAAGAATGGATCAAGAACTGCCTCATAAGGTTCGCTCATATGACTGACATCATCTGTCCATTAGGTTCGAAGCAGGAGCCGGCAAAGCTTCAGCAAGCGGAAGTCAGGCAGGTAAGTAAGTTTTAAAAAAACTACGGATTAGGGAAATCAGGAGTCTCATCGCGAAGGATGAGGGGAGAGGGTTGGTAAATTTTGGGCAATTCCTAAGGAGCACCAACCTGGACGAACAAATCTTTGGAAATTGGGGAGGGGGGGGATTGGTTGGAAAGCGGCCTACCCAGCCGAACGTGAAAAAGAATTTTCCAAAAGAGAGATCGCAAAAGGGGATCTCTTGGAAAAACTTGGCATTAAAGCTGCGTAAATATTATGGAAGACCACAGACCAAGAAATAATGCTGAATAGAAAAAAGGTAATTTAAAGATATGAAAATACAGAAGAGAACTTGGCTTGTATATAGTATTTTGTGGGGGGGGGGTGGGAGGTTTTCATTCTTCGTACAAAACAAATGCACCTAGGCTTTGGGGACCTCGTGAAAGATTTCAAAGCGTTTTTCAACAAAAAAAAAAAAAAAGACCGAAGTACGAAAGAAACATAGGAAAGAAAGCGCCATGCGGCGTCGGTCTTACAATATGTGACATACCTGGAAATCCTAAGAAAGGAAAGGGGCGTACATTATAATCAGAACGGGAAAACTCATGTTCAGGGGAAACCGAACACAGGTTCTGGACGGTCTCATTTCACATCAAAAGAGGAGAAGCTATACTTGAAGGGAGAAGGAAAAAAACGAGGCCAGGGCCCCAAGGATTGGATCCTGAGCGGAAATGCCAATACGCAAACTATATGTTATGGCAAGGAATCACAGTAGCCGAGATAAAAGGCCCGACGGCGTGGGACAAGTCGAGGATTGCAAGGGATTTTAAAAGGGGCGTGGATGGAGCATTGTTCTTTATGCGTGGGCCAACTGGGGGGGGGTGAAGAGGCACTGAAATGGCTGAAAAAGCTTCAACGTACCGAGTAAAAAAGTTCATAAGGGGGGGTTATCCGTGGGAAAGAAAGAACAACTTTCAGGTCCCTTGACATTCGAAAGGGACTGAAAGACGCCGTCGATGTCAATGAGAAGCCGGATAGCATTTAGGGCCGAGGGGGGTCGTGTTTCTCTCCACAAAGAAAGCTTATAAAGATATGGGACCCTCCCAAACTGGCCGGCAGAGACGAAGGAAGGGCACGATCCCTTTCTACGGCGTAAGTTAAGGAAGGGGGAATGCGGAAAAAAAATCGCTCTTCTAACAGGAGAAACCAGTCGGATTCGGGGGGATATAATGAAGGGAAAAAAAGGATTCTGTCAGGACATCTTCTTGGGGGATGATATGAAAAAAGAATGAAAGAAAAAACGCTGGGGGTCACAGACGCACAATTGGAGAAAGGGAGAGCCGGAGTCATTGCAAATCTTATATTTCAGAAATGCAATCAGGGGTAATCTAACGGCTTCGTCGCCAACATTGCTTCTCAACGGAGAGGGGGGAACGCGAGAATTACGCGCAGGGTAAAAGGAGAATCAGCGGCCCTTTAACAGGGAACAAAAAAGGGAACCAACAGCGAAGTGATTTCAGATGGAATAGTTAAAAAACTGAGAAAATAGGAAGAAACTGGTGAGTCGAAACACGGGATGAGCTGACTAAATATTGGGTTCGAAAAGGAAACTGAAAAGCTTTCATATTTCTGGCCCGGGGTCCATTGAGAGTGGCTCAAACTTGAGGGTTCGTTCATGAGTCGAAAGCATTAGAAGGTGTTTTGCAGAAAGGAAGCCATTGAATATGAGGCCATTAAGCATTGGGGGGGGGAATCCACCAGATGAAAAAAACAAATCTTCAAGTAAACCAAATGAACAAAGTAGAGTGGGATGGTACCAGCTTCCTCGATGAAGCATTAGTTGTCGTTAAAAGAGGTGTAGGAGCAAAATCTCGGAAAGAACTGGTCCATAACAAGGTGTTTAAAAGGGGAGATTAAAGGGTGGACGGAAGAAATCTGGTGTAAAAGCGTGGCACCGCTGTCCAACCAAGACATCAACACGACACAGGGTTTTCTTTCAAAGTCTGCTTTATTGAATACATCATTAAACAGCCTATCTGCGCCCTGTTCAACACTCTAAGGGCCAGCCCGCGAAGAATAAAAAGACAGACCGCATCTAAAAAGAAGAGGACTGACTTTTAGGTTCAGGACAGGAAGGACTCAACTGGGGTCAACTTAATATGGCGGCCCTGAAGAAAGACTAACAAGTGGGTAAGGGAGGACGAGCTAGGTGGGGAGAGATAGGGAGGCGAGAGAGAAGCAACCTTGTTGGGGTGGCGGACCGTGGGGCGGGAGGGTTATCATATCATCCGCCAATGGTCATGGTCCCGGGGGGGAGACGCTTATGAAGTTTTAAGAAGACGGGAAGGCTCTCAAGGTGAAAAAAGAGGTACGAAATTGAAACATTGATATCATATGAGAGGAAGGAGGGGAATTTAAAAAGATTAGTCACGGTCTAAAAGAAAAGACGCCAAAAGCCATCTGGACCACATGCAAGGCCATTATCAAATCACAGGGAATCATGAAGTACGTCAGGGAAAAAAACAGGGGGGAAAGGAATTCCGTGTGGTAACTCAGTGCCGGACGGCAAGTAGGAACTAAATTTCGCGCAGGATGATGATGGGTTCTTATAGAAACGGCTGGGTTTTCTAAGGGTTGGAGGAAGGTCACCCTACCATATCATTGAACGAGGGAAAACAAGTAAAAGTCCAAACGTGAAGAGCAAAAATAAAAACCAATTACCTACAAGAATGCGCCGGGGGTGCGAAGGGGGGGTTAAGGAAAAGTATAGAAAATATTGAATGAGAGATTCCCTAATGGAAGATAAAGACAATAGAAAGAAATCGAATAAAGCCAAAACAAGAGGATAAAAGGAAAAGAAGGGATTTCGAACTGCAATATCAAGTATGGTAGCAAAACTGTATGAATTTCCTGTCCCCTCGGTATATTATGGGAGGGGAGAAAAAAAATAAACGCAATCAACATATCTACAAAAAACAAAACAGTTTGGAAAGGGGAGGGGGCTTCTAAAGAGGGGAACAACCAATTGTCGGCGACCTGAATCAGTTAGGCAAGAACAAGCACGCAGAGGCTGTAAGAAAAAACCAATATAACAAGCAGGCTTTTTGGGGACCGGGGTGGAAAGGGCCAAGGTAGGGAGGGGGGAAAGACTTTAGGTGTCTACTTTGGCTAGGTGGGGGGGAGTTGACACAGGGGGGGTTTGTTGGTGTTGGTTTTGGGTTTTGGGTGTGGGGTTTGAGTCATCTAACATCTTAAAGGTCGGAGAGAAAATAAAGGAGGGCAAACCTGTCTCTTGACCAAAACACCTCTAACCACGAAAAGTAAAAGAAAATTTTCAGAACTTCTATCTTAATGGTGCAAAGATTCTGGTACGTCTTCAAGGGATTGAACTTGGTGCAGGAAAAATATGGAGGGGGGAGCTCAAGAAGTCCATCGACTTGAAAAAACATCTCCTGTTGGGTGGCAAAAAAAAACGGAAAGGAGAAAGAGTCATCTCGTGGTAGTGAACGTGCAACACGCGCGGCACCTTTTCACTATTCCAAAAAAAAGAACCGAGTGAGAGGGATGAATAAACTCTCAACCAAAGGAGTAGGAAAGAGATAAGTGAAAAGAACAGAGAAGCGTACTTTGGCTTGAAATACCGGGGGGGGGGGGGGGGGGTGGGGGGGAACACCAGGGGAAGAAGCTGTTTGACCGAAAGAAGAAAAAGGGGAAAATCTCGAAAGCACGGAGATGCGTCAACTGACTTTGAAAAATGGGAAAAATAAGCCGAAAAAGGTTCAAAAGGAACGAAAAGAAAGGGACCGCAGACCGCTAAGTATAGCAAAGGGGGAAACGGCCGGATGAAAAGGGGGGAGGGGGAGCTGAAGGGAGGTCTGCAGGGAATGGAACACTCAACAGTTCACTTGCGAGGCAGGGACCCGGACTCTTTTTTCCTGCCGACTACTAAAAAAGGAGTCCACATAACGGCAGGACTGAACAAAGATCAGAGGAGGGAAACAAAAGACCCGAATTACATTAAACAAAAAAATGCGTCTGGGACTCTTGGGCGAATTTGGTGTGGAAAGAATAAGGCTTGGTGGCTGGCTTAAAATTTTGCAGTTCCTCAGGTCTGAAATTGGGGGGGGGGGGGGAATGCAATTCGAAAGTGCAAGGGAAGGGGGTTTTTGTGCATCATCGGAATAGTAAGGGGGGGGACGGGATGACGGATGGGGAGAAGTAAAAAAAGGAATAAGGAAACCCCTTTCCTGGACAGGAAAAAATAAAAGTGCAACCATTGAGGGGGATGAAGGAGCTAATTGTTGATCCTGTGTTCAGGGGAGCTTCGGCGATGTAGGGAGACAAAAGGGATATTTCTAGGGAAAATGTCGGATTTTCCCAAGGGACAGGAAGGACCGGAGGGGAAGGGGGATTAAACCGACTTCATTCCGCGGCATTAGGTGACATAACTTGGGTATTGTTGACGGGGGTATAAAGAGAGGGAAGATGAAGTTGAGGGAAAAAAAGAGCATTCCGTCAAAGACAGAACCAGAATTTCTCATTCGCACAAAGGGGAGAATGAAAATATTGCGCAAGAATAAATCACAAGGTCGAGTGGGTTTGTCCATCTTGGGGGTGGAATGGAAGGGGGGGAAACGGGGCTGGGGGTACAGTCGCGGTAATGAATCAAGGGTTGTGATGTTCGCTTGCGGGTCGCAACAGGTTAGGGAGAATTGGGAAGGGGGGGGTACGGCAAACATGGTTAGGAGAGGGATATGAGGATAATGGGATGTCGGACCTAATGTTAAGGTTATCAGGGACACACGAAACGTTCTCACTCATAAGGGACGGGAAAGAGGAAATATAAAAGGCGCGAACGGGAAAAAAACAAGTCGGAATGAAGGAGATTCCAAATTGCCAAAAGAGGGACCAAAAAAGGGGCGTAGCTTTGACTACATCCCTAGCCTCAGAAAATGGTTAATAAAGACCTAATAGAGGGGCACGTAATTTGTAAAGAATCGGTGGTGTGGTCCGAATCTTCCAAGGAAGAGTACGTGAGAGGGAAGTATCCTTTCTATAGCAATGGGAAATGGAAAGGAAAGTAGTAAAGCGTGCGAGCCGAGTTGACAGTTCTCTCGAGGATGAGGAAGACGGGGGCCAATTCGACGCAAAAAACGACCTAATAAAGAACTGTCACTTTTTGGGGTGGTAGTCGGGGGGTGGAAAACATCTTCCTCATAACGCCGCGTACAAGAAAGTGGGGGCCAAAGATAACTGCGGTAGGAAGAAGTGTGTCCACCTTTTGGGGAAACTTGCTTGGGATACTGAATTTGAAATAAAATAAAGGAAGGCGGCACAGCGAGGAAAATGGGGGAAGAGGGACTATAATTGGTAGTTGGGTGGGGAGGAAAGAATTAACTTTGTAGGGGAGATAAAGTCAACACCAAGTCAGAGAAAACCCCAAATTTTGCTGGATGGGATCGAATAAAGTCTTACGTTGGTGAATGGGGGGATCACAACCAGGAAAAGAACTCGGAGGGACGTCTGATGACTCCTAAAGACGGTAAAAATACAAAAATGCCAAAAAAGATTAACTACTAGTAGTCGGGCAGAGCTCCCAGAAAAATCTCTCGAGAAAAAATAATAGACAGGCGGACGAAAAATTAGGAAAAAGTTTTCCCATAGAAATGAGTATGGGGAGAGGAAGGAAACCCTAATTAGCAGTGCCAAGGTTACTGAATCGGATAGAAAAGAATTCTCAAGTACGTTGCTGAAGGCAAGGGGGGCCTGTCGCACTACGCGGAAGGAACATGAGAGGGACTGCAATATGGGAGTAGAGTTAATAAGGGAACTGAAGGAGTACCGGTGAGTCCTGGACCGGATGGAAAAAACGGTCACAAAGTGCTTGGTCAGACCGATTAACGAGGGGAGGCTTCAGTGAACAAGAAACGACCGCAACATAAAAAAGAGGATACTTTTAAAGCGGTGAAGCAGAGCGAACGTAGAACTAAGGTCATGAACTGAATTAGACCCAAAATTGCTACTTCAAAAAAATAATTGCCTCCAGGGAAAGGGGGTTAAGAGATAGAAACACACAAAGGAGGAGGAAAGGAAAAGTAGATGAAGGGGGCCCCTACCTAAACCTTACGGAAGAAGAGTAAAAGAACCGAAGGGTAGAATGGGAGGAAGGGTGATTACCTCTATCATGGCCCGGGAACGCCCTATCGGAAAAGTCATTCCCTGGGGGGGGGAAAAAAAAAGTAAGGTTTGATTTCGGTTCTCGGAGTTCACAGATTAGGAAGAGGAGATTGAACGTGGAAAAACAAACCTCGTTAAAACAAGGAGGTCTCAAAAAAAAAAATTTCCTCACGGTAAAGAGCCTTTAACAATTGGCAGAGCTAGGGGATGTGGGTAAGACCAGGAAGGGGGTGGAATTCCTCTTATATTCCGCAACGGATTGATCAAAAAGGCAGGCGCGCTGGAGAGCGAGAAGATAAGCCTTTCGCGGCATGGGGGGAAGGGTCTAACCCTGCCCATTACTGCGGGAACGAGTTGAACAACTAGGAAGGACTCTGTTAGGGGGTCTTAAATCAAAGGAAGAAGGAGGCACAGAGTAGGAGGGGTTGGATAGTCTCTCCCATTAATAGTCAGGGTAAAGAGGTCTTTATCTGGGTAGGCCATTGAGACGAAAGGGAAAAAAAAGGGAAAACTTGGGACATCTTTCGAATCAGTAGAAGTCAGCTGGAAGAAAACATAGGGATCTTCGAGCTGTCAAGAAAGAGGTTTGGGAAAGCCTAAAATAAAAACAAAAAATCCAAAGGAAACAAATTCGAGATTGTAAGTCCAGTCGGAGAAATATTGGAAATTCGTCTTTCCGGAGAAAAAAGAAAGTATACAGGAAGCCAAGCATGTCCAGAGGTTTGAAAAGGGAGGAAAAAAAGTAAAGGGGTATACGCTTCTGGAAATTATGGGGAAAAAAAAAAAAGTGGCGGCCGTGGGTCTACAACAGACATATAAGCAACAAGGGGGGAGAGTCTGGTTGTCTTCAAGCTGTTGAAAGATCGAAGAACAAACCCCGTTAAAAGAAGAAGAAGAGGGTAGAAAAACTGCCCGCTCACTCCAGCACGGACAGTAAAGGGGGGAAAGAAAAGTGATATGGGGGCGATTGCGGAAAAGCCCGACTCCAGAAGTACAAAAAGATGGAGGAAATGAATTCGAAAGGGCTTTGAGCTATCAGGAAAAGGGAACAAAGGAAAATTTTGAGGAAAACTTTGGCTATCAAATAGAAAAGTAGGAGACAACTTGTGTTTGTAATGGACAGAACGGGACGAAAAATTTTTCAGTGCACGTCGGAAATGCAGTACTGATTTTTACAGAGGCCGATAGGGAGGGGTTACGCCGTGTGCAACAATCAATGATGGGGTCGGATTAGTCCAGCAGAACCGATCTAAGGGAAAAGATTACAAGTTACAACGACAATAGACCAAACAATACGGGGGGGGTTGGACTTGACCCAAAAAGGCCCAGAACCAAACTGGGAGAAAAAAGAGAAAGAAAATACACAAAACTTCAGTAAAAAAAGAAATACACTGAGGAAGTTTGGGTGTAATGCGCGGGAATGAAGATCTTGTGCGGCGAATGAGGAAGGGGTGGGAGAATTAGCGCCCTAAGGGGATATTTTCACATTGGAGAAGTCACCCTACCAGCGTTGAATGTACTTATTGGTACCAGTCACCAATTACAAAAGTGAAAAAAATCCAAGGATAATGAAGGGTGAAGTAAAGATGAAAGAAAAAAAAAGGTGAGGAATGGGCCCTAGGAAATGGGATAATAAGAGGGAGGGACATATAAAAAAGCCATAATCAATACGGGCAAACACGAGGGCCGAAAAAAAGGACGCATAAGGTTTAGAAAACAATACCCTTTAAGAAGGGGGAAAAATTTGGGGGATTGGAGGTTAGTGTTTCAACACAAAGAGAAAATCTTTGAAACTTAATCTACGCGAGCAATACCACAGGAAAAAGGAGGGGGCTTGAAAGGATAAGAAATGGGGTGTTTGGTGGGGGTGTTGGTGAGTCGAAAGGAGAAAGACCAAGGTCAAGAAGGAAAAGCGCACACTATAATGGGGACTCAAACAAAACTTCAACCGGTAAGTGCCTCCAAGGAGGGGAAAAGTTTGTGGTCATTCTTAACGGGGTTGAAGGGGAGAGAGTCAGAAGAACGGCGGTGAGGGAGAGAATCGTGTCCGGTTGCGACAGGGGGAAAAAAGGTAAGAACTCACAGCTTTCATTTCTGTCAAAAAGAAACCAACGAGGGGGAGGGGGCACAAAGCTCTTATCCATCCCGCACCGAGTGCGAAAGAAAAAGCATATGGTCTGGCCTTGGGCAAGAAAAGAGGGGACCAAAGTGAAGAGGGTGACGGCAGCGCCGTAGGGAAACCGTGGGGAAAACTAAATCTCTTCTCTCTTCGCGCCAAAGGAAAGAGGAGTTCTACTCCGGCCTCCGCCGGCGAGGAGTACAGAAGGGGGGGGGCAAAATGGCAGGAATACAGGTGGAAAGGAACCACGAATCTCAGATTCCTTCAACGTGGCATCTAGAGAAAAACACACAAAATATATAGGCGTGCGACGCTAGAAAAGAGACGAATTGGGTTTGAAGGAAGGGGACACAAGGAACCAGGCTGGCCTGGGGCGCTGCGACACATAAAGCAGTCTCGAACCGTTCTTACCTTGATAAAAGGCGGTGCCGAGGCGCTAAAGGAATATAGGGTTCCTGCACTCAAGCAAGGAGAAAAAGAGAATACATCGCACCAGGGAAAAAAAGAGAGGGGACTGACGCAACATTGGAGCCTATTTAGTTTTCAGGACGGAGGAAGAAACAGGAGAACGAACTAGTGGGCTGTGAGAGCCGACCTGCAGAGGGTTAGATGGGAAAAATGCTCTCCCCAAGTCAGACATAAAAGTCTTCATTCACCAACCAAAAAAAAAAAGGCACCTACAAAAAGGGGGAAAACAAAGAACGTACCCCTCAGCAGCAGCGGGAGAGCTGAGTTTATGATTTTTTGATAAGAGGAGTAGTGGAGGTGGAGTTAAAGGTTTGAGGTAAATCATTTCAAACTTTGTAAGGTTTTCGATAGGTAATCACGGGGAAAGGTTTGACAGAGAGGGTATATTAATGTTACCGCTGAGGATATTTTGTCAGGACGAAAACAAATATCCCACCGGGAAAGAAAAAAAAAGAACATACTTGATTGCTGTTTCGAAACCTGTGAATGGGGGGACATCGTAGGGTTGGGGGTCTCAGTTATCTGGGGGGAGTTGGGTCGCTATATGTAGTGGTAGAATCAGGCGAATCATTCAAGATTTAGATAGAATATTGCCAAGGACATCGGAAACCTTAATTCTTGGAGGCAAAACAGTAAGGGTGAAGGGGTGTGCGATCTTCGTTTTGGAAGGGGAGGGGGGTCTCAAAACTGTTACTAAGTAAACGGGGAGGTTTGGGGAAAGTCTGGGATCAATAATAAGTCGGGCACGGAGAAAAATTCCAAGAGATTGCAGCTGCCGCCGACTGGGAAGGGCAGATGGAAAACCAGCCCGCGTAAACACGGAAAAAGTTTTTCAATGTTTAATTGGTTACCTGGTGAAGGAAAAACTTAGGGGTAAAACGCTTGTGAAATCCCTTTGGGGTTGCGTACGGTTCGGGGTCAACAAAGTGCGGCTTGGGGAGAGATTGGTGGGGTTTTTAAAATCTCGGAAAAGTTTGTGCAGAAAGGGGAATAAACATTTAAAGAGAAAAGGACAAAAAGGGGGGGAAAGGACCATAAAACTCTCCCTCTAGCGATATGGAGAAAACGAAAATAAAGACATCGACGAACGGGACATGAACAATTTGCGGGGAGCAACAATTAAAAAACTAAGGAAAGGCTTCGATCTTGTCTAGCAACGTCATAAGAAGGTGGACGCGCAACTCAGGCTGAACGTCATCAAAGATAAGGAAGGTTTCGAATAGAAAGACCTCTGTCAATAAACTGGAAAGGGTCTAATAGAATTCCTGTACAGACTGTAGGGGAGCAGAGGGAATACGGTGCAGGATCGCGAAAGAATGAGGGGGAATTTGGAAAAGTGGGCAGATAACTCTGCTCTAAAAAGACGCTGGGGGACGAACGAAAAAAAAGGGGGGTGAGGGGGGATACGGTCAGTTGGTTGGGGACCAGCGGCCGAAAGAGAAAGCGAACAAAGAATTGGGGAAAGCCATCAAAGTCGATCACATTGTGTCAAACCTAGTACCAAAGGGGGGGGGAGGAAAGAGGATTGGGTGGAACCTGGGAACATACGACCAGAATATGAGGAGCTACTTGGGGGTTAACTCTTAAATCGAGGGTTGATTTTGGTTACTTGAAAGTGAGGGGGGGGTGTGGGGGGGGGTGTGATCTTTTCGGCTTAGGAAAAAAAAAGATCTGCTGAGTGATGGAGAGAGAGAAAGCTTTCAAGACATGTTTCCTGGTGCGTAAAAAAACGTAACTCTTCGAAGACGAAGATACCCAAGAGCGCCCAGTGGGGCGGAATGAAAATCCATAACTAGGACTAAGGAAAGGAGGGTGCTCTCGAGAAACAAGAAATTAAAGCTCTTATAATAAGAAGGGAGGGGGTCTATACATAAAATGATATCTGAAGCGAAGTTTAAAAAAACAGCCAAACGAAGCGAAGGGAAAACATTTTACGAACCATGATGACCAAATGGAAGGAAGTCATTATCGAATAATCCTCTGACGCAAAACGAACGGGGGGGCAGCGGAAATTTGCCCGCCCGAAGGGGGGGGCTAATGATTGACACGTAACTCTCTATAGCCAAGGAGGAAGACTTCAAAAAAGGACAGGAGAAATGGGATTGAAACGTGAGGAGGTCTTCTTATAAAGAATGGGTAGTTCATTATAGGGAGAATCAACACACGATGCTGAAGACGGGGAACGAAACTCGCACTCTAGCATAAAACCCTTACGGGGGGGGGCCAAACTTTTGAATGAAGCTACGGCGGGCGGCCATGCCATCTCTATACTTACGGAGAAAGTGAACGGATGCTGGAAGCAGGGGACTTCTTCCACAGGGGAAAGGTCTTAAAAATCTATTCAAAAAACAACAAAAAATGATATTATGAAAATAGAAGAATGTTAAAAAAAACAAATTCTTATAAAATAAAAAGGGTGCCGATCGCGCTTCGACGGCGTCGGATGACCTCTAGCAAAACGTGTCCCCCCGGTCGCTCCTGACTTCAAGTATACAACTGAAGGAGGTCTTGAGGAAGAGTATAAATGCGCTCGTACGCAGGAAGTAGTGGGAGATCTGCCCCTCAAATCAAAGGGGGGAGGAACGCTAAGTCATCCCTGCCTCCACTTTCCATCGCAGTCATGTCATGACAATCAACTCTGTATTGGCGTCGCAAAGTAAATCCGGGAGGTGTGTCTGCGGAGAAAGGGGGGGCAACTCGGAAATGGAGACCAAACACTTATGGTTCCAGAAGAGGGATATTAAATCAATAATCCTGGCGGCGAAAGAGGGACTGGACTCCAAGGATACCCAGAGCGATGAGAAAGATTTGTATTGAAACTCACGAGAAAATTAAACCTCCTGGTTTCGAACGCCTAAATTCTTATTGTCGGAAAATCAGGTAGGGAGGTTTTGCTACGCCCCTAATCGAGGGTCTGGTCAGATGGGAAGACAGACGCATGGAGAAAAAAAGAAAATCGGGTAAAATCCGTCGAGCAGTGAGTAAGAGGGGGAACCTGAAAAAGGGAAAACCTATTTGAAAGCTGGCTAGATAAAGAAAAACAAGTCCATGATAGTCATGTTGTTGACGACTAAAATGCACAAAACGAAATCGGCAAAAGTGAACAATGTAGAGATGGGATATATTGGAAAAAAGCGCTGAAGAAGTGAATTTCAGGTTTCTTCAGGGGTAAGCTGCAAAAAAGAAACTGGGGACTCAGAGGAAAGACATGACCAAAGGGAGAATGAAAGGAAGTGTTTTATCATCTGGAAAAATTCTTTGTAAAACAGAGAGGTCACGTTCCACCCCAGATACCCCCCTAAAAAAAACAAGTGAGAGTTAATTTACAAAGGTGTGGAGGGGGGAAATCTGCCAAAAGGGGAAAAAAAATCTCAACAATAAACGCTAGCCTTCGCGATGCGCGTCGAAAGGAAAAAAAGAAACAGACTGTATATGGGTAAGATTGACTGTCCCGTCAGAACCCTGGGGAAGGTGGTCCAAAGGAAATTAGAAGAATAATTACCAGGGAACGGAGCCAGGAGAGAGGGAACATGGGGGGCTAGGATGAGAAAGAGGAAAAGAAAAAACCTTTTAGTGTTCTTACCGGGGGGAAAGTGAAAAGCCGAAGGTCCGAAGGAAAGGGGGGTTACTGGGCACGTGCGTCAGATGAAAGGGGAGTTTCAAAAAGAAATTCCGCTATGGAGGGAACGGTCAAGGGCAAATGCAGGTCATACCAATTAGTGAGGGACTATTCTAAAATTTTAAACTCTATGAACAGATCGACAAAAGAATCTCCAAAAGAAACCCTATCTAGGGTAAAGAGTACAGAAAGGGGGGAAAACCTCGCTAAATCAGTACAAACGGCAATTAAAAAAAAGAAAGGCCAAAGAAACGATTACCGTGTGGAGTGCGAGGAAAACCGAAAAGTTGAGGAAAATCTGCGTTGCCTTAGTCTAAGAAGAAGTTTCACATTTGAGAGTACAAGTAAAGAACGGCCTTAGAAAGGGATGTTTACAAAGAAAAATAACGCGCTCGATAAAAGAGCAAAATGTAATGTTTGCAAAAAGGAAGCCTGGGAAAAAATTTGGTGACATTACAGGACTAAAGGTTGGGAAGATGCTGGGGGTGAGATAGAGGGAAACACGAGCAATCCGGCACAAAAAGTATTTCGCAAAAAGAGGGCTCATAATGAAGTTAAGAAATCAGGTGGCACTTTACTGTAATGTCCAAGGAAGGGGGGGGTTATTCTTTGTCGTGGACTACAAAGAAAGACCGGAAAGTTCAACATAATATAAGCGAGAGGACAAAAGAACTTGTCTTAAGTCTATCGAAGGGAAAAAGCAAAATCCGACCTGCAGACATGGAAAAAGAGAATCCACTACTCCTAGAAACTAAAGTTCAACAATGGAGGAGACCACTCTTAAGGGTATTTCTTCGGACGGGGCGGAGGGCACGCGAGAGATTAGGGAATTCAGCTTCAGGTTTGCGACTGGGGGAAAAAAAACGGCAGTCGGCGATCAGAAAATCTTTCGGATGGCCTGTCTATGAGCAAAATCAACAAAAACGAGGAAGCCATCAAATTCACGACTTGGCCAAGGGGAGGGGGAAAAAAAACAAACCTGATGCCGGTAAAGAGGGAGGGAAAAGAGGAGGGGGCTTTAACCTTTTTCAGAAAAACACTAGCTCTTCTCGGGGAAAAGTGACTAGAACCCATCTCGTTGCAATCTAGCGACGGAACGGCGAATGGTTCATCTCTTTTTAGTTCGGGGGGCAAAAAGAGAGAACCCGTTCCTGGTGGAACACCGAAAGGGCGGGAGAAGCAGAGATTGGATCGGAACTCTCAAAGGGGAGGGAAGAGATTCAGGTTAACGGCCTCGCCCGGAGCAAAGGGGGGGGGGAATGAAGGAACAGTGAACCGGTGGCCGCGAAATCGGCACGAAAAGAACTATCTTACCTAGAATCAGCCTGGAAAGTATATCCGAAACGTGACGAGAATTGCAGGCGGCTACTTACTAGAATTTCGTGTAAGAAAAAAAGGAAATCAAATACTCGAAGACGCTCTTACAGAAATAACTACGCGGGCTTCACCCAAAGAGGACGGTGATTAGGTTCCTATGGGGGTATTGCTGAAAAGAAAAGAATTTAAAGAAAAAAGACGGGAAAGAGGGGGAAGCCGAAAGTCCTTTTGGACGAGCCTCGTCACCAACCCAGTCCACATCACGGCCGCTGACAGAAAAGTCACAGATCTTGTATCCCTCGCCTCCGTCACCCCGAAGAAAAGGACCAAAACAGCTCTACCGTTGAAGGGATGGTGCAAAAATACTAATTCTTAGTGGATTGATTGACTGGGGGGGAGGGTCATAGTCATTTGTTCTGTTTTTGATAAAAGGAGAAAAAAAGGAAAGGTTGGGTATCTCGGGAGATTCATGGGGAACGAGGAGGAGGTGGTGGGTCAATCAATATCACAAGTCAACGTTAAAAAGAAGAAATGAAAAGAACATAGGGGGGAGTGCGGAGCAAGTGCACCTTGCGCATTGTAAGAAGGGTGGGGGGAAGTATTTGCTGGTCGGAAAGAAAAGGGGATGGTCTTCTAGCAAAAAGAGCATAGATTGGAGACTAAAGTCTGGGGCAACCTTCAGTCAAACAACCGCGAAAAGGAGGGGGGGGGTCAAAAACGGCATGGGCGCGGATTAATGAAAGAGGAAGTTGGTATTTTATCATAATCGGGAAAGAAGAAAAGGTATGGTTGGAAAAACAACCCAAGGTAGGAGGAGCGCCTAATAAGCTTTCAGAATGAAAAGGTCAAATGTTGAATCTAGAGGAGAAGGAAATCAACAAACAAACCCGGATACGGGGGGGGGGACATTTTCGTTTTGTAGTGACTGGGGGGGGGAAAAAAACGTAAAAATGTTCTAGTGAGGAAAGACATGGGGGGAGAGGGGATGTCGGGTCAGCAACCTGTCGATAGAAGGGGAGAAGAGATGGAAAGGTTGGAACTTGCTCGCGGGTAATGTTAAAACAGATCGAGAGGGGAAATAAATTTCGACAACAAACGCAAGTTGGAGGGTAAACTGCACAAAGGTAAAAAAGGAACACGGCTCTGGAGAAAAAAATCATAGGCGAAAAACGGGAACATTAAAGGGAGGGAAAATTCTAGACAGTTCAGAGCACTCGGTAAAGGTCATAAAAAGGGCAGTCAGGAAATCTAAATAGACGAATACAATGTTAAAGGCAAAGAGGAGGCAGAAACGTTCATCATTAGGACCTCAGGCAGAGAAAATGTATCAGACTTCGATTCGGTGTACAAAAGAAGGTAGATAGAAAAGGGAAATACCTAGTGGAGAGACAGAAGACTTTCAGTCAGTGGATAACTTGTTAAAAGGTAACTTCTGCGCAAGACGGGGAAAGAGAACTCCATGGCAACGGGTTGAAAAAGGGGGAGGTCCGGGGGTTGTTGTCCTCTCCTAACAAAGCCTGGGAACAAAATGTTTAAAGAGAGGACAAACTGGTTAATTGAAAATCTTGGGTGACAAAACAGGAAATCGAACTATGTTCGTTAAGTATAAAATTGTGAATCCTACGTAAATGACAAAACTTGAAGAAAATATCGAGAAGGGGGAAAGGTGGGGTTGACTTTAAAGAGACTGTTTTGGGGGAAAGGGTCAGTCAGTCCAAAACCAGTAAGACTGGACTGGGGGAAATTACTCTATCGGCTTGACAAGCAGAGGGGGAATGTTGTCGGAAAAAACCAGCCAGAAGACAGAAGGACCGAAACCGACGAGGAGCCATGCGGCGGAAAAAAAAATTGCCATACCTACTGACCAATAAAAAAGTAAGAAAAACGAAAAAAAATACATAACGTCTCGACGGAAATCCGAAAGGGCGTTACGATCAAAAAATGCTGTAATTCGCCCGCGGGTAAAAGAACACAGCGGCAGTGCACTGGAGGACAGGTTCGCATTTCCCCAAGGCCTAACGGGAAGGCTTAAAAGGAAAAGGATTCATGCCCCGATGACGGTGAAAAGTTAAAAACTTTTGGGAAGAAAAAGGGGA
>Ga0179593_1361638_pt1 | contig 19757 bp, 17 predicted proteins | sample CZODoug2_1_08_16_FD_185931 | JGI IMG/M metagenome (GOLD analysis project Ga0179593, IMG submission 185931) | Vadose zone soil fungal communities from Angelo Coast Range Reserve, California, USA - CZODoug2_1_08_16fungal (PacBio error correction) | ecosystem: Environmental > Terrestrial > Soil >...
CGTGGGAAGAAAAAAAACAAAGGCTGTGTTTCTGGACGTCGAAGGGAGACCCTGATCGCAGAGGTGTTCGCCAAGGATTTATGCTCCACCCAGGCCAAAAGCCGCCGTGAACCCGTGGAAAAAAATACCGGACTCACGAGAAAAAGGACGAAGATACTCGGACAACAAGGGCTGGTCGTGAGAAAGCTTCAAGGCATAGAAAGCCGATCGTGGAGGATTATGAAATAAGGAGAGGAGGAGGGGGGAAGGGCTACGGGTGTGGGTCGGGGGAAAGGAGGATGGAAGATGAACTGTCAAGGTCGCCCAGGGCAGTCGGGGCTTCAGTAAATCCAACTTCCATTATCAAGGAGTGGGCGGAAGGCAAGGACTAACGAAGGGGGGGGGAGGGGTTGCCAGGTAAACGGCATCAAAGAAGGAATGCTCGGGAATGTAAATTGGTTCTGCACGAAGCATACACGAAGAGCCGGAGGGCAAAGTGAAAAGGGGGTGCGTTTGGACCGGAGGGGGCCTTGCAGTGCGGTGGGACGGGTTCAAAATCACGTGAGGCGAACCTTCACGCACAAGTAAAGGATGGGCTAAACAGAAAGAAAGAAAGACCTTGATGTAGTCGCGAAGGGATTCGAGTGTAGAGCAGAGATAGGGGATACGAAGTCAGAACTCAGTAGGGGGAGGTGCGGGCGTCTAATCCGGTCACCTGGGCAAGCTAATCAACGGCATTGAAAAAAACGAGTCTACGGCAAAACGACGGGGGGAGGTGGAAAAAAGGGTACGAGAAAGAGACCTCGGCCGTGTCTCGAAACACTACTTCTGTCCTGTACTCGGTGACGGAGATGTCGACAGACCTCTTAAAGTAGGGCTTACAGCTTTAACTAGAAAATTAACCTGGAATAGTCAAATGGAGAGCAGAGAGGAAGAAAACTGAGAGAGAGGGAGGTGGTTGGCCGTTCAAACGGTTTGGCGAGGAAATGAAAAGGGGTTGCCAGGAACAATAACCTGGAAAAAATAAGAAATGCGGCCACGAACAGACCCGTCGGGAAAATAAAAACAATGTCGGCATCCTTCTACAATAAATCGGGGCCGGAGATATAACTTACGAGGAGCTCAAAGACCAGGGGGTAACGGAAAAAGGGTCGTCGGGGCCCAAAAAAAGAGAAAGCAGAAAGGAAACAACAGCAGCGAAGAACCAGCTTCGGGAGATCGAGGGGGGGAGGACACCGTAAGCGCTCCAAGAAGGATAGAGTGGTGAAGGGAGGGATACTTAGTTCGTCCTAGACCACGAGCCATCCGTTGGGCAATGCAGACCGGCGCCGGTAAAAAGAGTCGGACCACAGAAAGAGAAACGAACTCAGGGAGTTATAGGAGTGGTAATCTCACGGGGGTAACTAACACGTCCTCTTGAGAGCATCTTCGCCGACATACCTCAGGGGGTCGATACCGTGAAGAGCCGGTAAAGAAGAGGACAACAGGAAAGGAAAAAACGAAAACAGATCAGAAGGTACTGGTAAGAATCTTTCTCCCTCCGAAAGGAGTAACGTTACGGGACGGGAAGGGATCAAGAAGACGAACGGGAAGTTGCTATACTTTAACAAGAAAAACACCTGTCATCCTAAATCATTCACGAATGGGAAATTCCCAACTAAGTCCTTTAAGGTATCGGGGGAGGGGCACAATAAGACAAAGGAAAGGAGAAGGAAGGGGCGAAAACAGGAACAAGAAGAAAAAAGACCGGAGAAGACTGGGCCTCCAGCCGACTGAGGAAGGAGCCCCATGGAAAAGCTTGCAAGGGGAAAAAGTGTCGGGGGTTAGGGGGGGAAAAAGGGAAGGGAAGAAGCTGCATGACCCCCGCTGTGAGTGTGTAATTCTCAAACACGAGTCGCCTGAAAAACTAAAAAAGCTGGCTCTTCTGGCAATACAGATGAAAAGTACACATCGCGAAATGAGGACTGTAGGGAAACGAAAAACCGGATGGGGGGGAAGGCCACAGAGGAGTGAGGTTGGAGAAAAACGGGGAAAGCCCGAAGAAGGGCTGGGGGAGTTTGGCGGGGGTAAAGACGGAGACTACGAAGGGGGGGGGGTCAAAGTCCATCCACTGCCCGGCGCTACGACCGAGAGCGGGGGTGGCACAAACCGGCTGGTGTTGTACGAAGGAGGCAAAAAAACAGAGATAAGGGAACGGGGGCTATGAAAAAAACACCAAAAGGGAGTCACGCATACAAGGGGAAGCAAAAACGTTAGAGAATCTGTGGGGGGGCAAAAAGGTAAAACAGGCTCGCGCAAAACCAAACAACGGAAAGGGGAAGGGGGGGTAAGGAAAGAATGGAGGGGGAAGGGGTGAAACAAACAATTGGACAAAAGGGGGAATGGAGTCGAAAAAAATCCTGTCCGGGGAGAATGTCTCCTCTACCAACCGGCGAGTAAAGAGAGGGGGGAATCTTAAAAACAAGTACGTGGGGGGCCACAGTAGGGGGGAGGCTAGGAGCCGGGTCGCTTAAAAAGATCGACAGGGATAACCCCCAAAAGAAATACGCCTGGCTTGTCTCCGTCCAGAACGTTTGCAAAAAAACATCAGTAGCCGGTGGCAGGACACACAGTTCTTATCAAGTCCTGGATAAAAGCGAAGTGGGGAAAACGGAAATTCAACGGGGGAGCCGGACCCACGCATCTGGAAAGCCTTACGGTGAAAAGGGGAAATCTCCAAGGACGCAACGGGGGAAGGAAAAAAACATGCCCACGGGTTTCAACAAGAGACCGGGTGAAAAACTGAAAACATCGAGCGCGGACGCTCGGGCATGGACAATCCCGAGGGAGGGGGGGCAGGGGGCCTGGGGGGGGACGAAACCAACCCAAGTTTTCCAACGGGGATTACAGCCGTGAGGAGAAGTAAGTAGTAGGCTACCTGTCTTCTCATAAAAACCTGCCATACAGGAGTGACGAAAAGGGTGGAAACACCGAAAAGCTACCTTAAAAAAACGAGTTATTTACAAAGGAACCATTCGGCGAGGAATTCTAATTGAGAGATCTTCATCACTAAGTCCTGGGGCTGGTCTTATCAAGCCCGACGGGGAAAAATGAAAAAACTTAGGACAAGAGAGAACGCGCAACAAACCTGCATTACGATTCAAACTTAACGGAAAAGATTCAAATCATTTAGTTGAGGGAGGAGAGCAAGGAGGATAGGCAGAAGAAGGATGGGCACGTTTCTCGGGACCTGAACCTCGGGGGGGTCGGCTAAAGGTGAGATAGGGACGTGGGTGAAAAAAAAAACAAAAAAACCAGAGAAAATACGATCTACAGCCAGGCCGTTTGAAGGCGTTGATCCTAATCTACCCCTGAGGGTCAATGGGGAAAGGAGGAAAAGAGGGAAAGGACAGAAGATCATCACCACTGAAAAAAAACTATATCGCCAGGGGGTATAACTACGAGATAGGGAACTAGAAATCGTACGACGAAATGAAGAGGCAGATGGGAGTAGATTGGGGGCGGCAGGATAGAGGGGGAAGGAGAGAGGGGATTGAAGTTAGGATAGGAGGGGAAGCGGGTGTGGAAAAAGTGAAGAGAGGTGCGGGAGTACACCAGGTGGATAAGTGAGTTAAAGAACACAAAACCCCCCCTCACTGATTGAGAACACACGAGGAAGTGAGAGGGGGGAGGGGAGAGGCGGCTACCGTGGAGACATAGGGAAAAGGGGAGGAATTGCATCCCTCGGGAAGGTTGTCGGAAGGCCTCAAAAGAAAGGAGCATACGTGGTGGGCACGACGAGGAATTCCAAAGGTCATAGAAGAAAAAACGTTGGGGACCAAGAAGAAAAATATAAATGGGGAGGAAGAATGCGGCGATGCGGTGAGTGGTAATGCGGGGAAATGGGGGGGGGGTATCATTTGAAATAGCAGGGGGTTAAGAGGGCAGGGACGGAAGAAGTGTTCAAACCAAAGACTCCCACCCCAAACCGAGAAAACGGAAAAAAAAAGCGGTCAGAGGAAAAAAAAACCGACAGTGTAGATGTAGTGAAACTGGGCTGGGGGAAGAAAAAAATTAAAAGCGAGAGCCGAAGAAAAGCCGGGGGCGCCGTAAGGGGGGACGAACGTCCAAAAAAAATAGTCCGGGGACAAACAAGGAAAAGAAAAAAAATGACGGGCCGCAAAGCCCATAATATCCGGTATCAGGGAATAAACAGGCGAGTCCACCTCGACCGGTTCCCAATCAGGGAGAGGCAGAGAAGGGACCTTTGGGAAAAACATAAGGTGCGGGAGGGCGTGGCCCGGGGAAACTGGAACCGTGTAGTTGAGAACGAAAAACAAAAAACAAGGGCAAATCACCAAATGAAAAAACGGGCAACAAAGCACACACCTGGACAAACGACAGATTCATCGGGGAGGGAGGAGAGGAAAGAACAAAGAAAGGGCCAGTTCTCGAAACAAGTTCCGTGGAGGTAAGGGGCCGGGGCATGCAAAGTAGTCCCCCATAAAAACCGGTTTTCAGGCCGCCTTGTGGAGCCGGGGGGAGAAAAAGGGGACAGGGGGAGAAGGGAAAGGCGAGCGGCAGTATGGCGAACAAAAGCTGACAATCAACATCACACGAAGGTACCGTCCGGCTCCCAGCGAAAGCAAAAAAACGAATAGGCCCATAAACCGAACAAATCGATAGAATAACAGAAGAGAGATGGGGGAAGGCCTAAAGGGTCCTTGAAAGAAAGCAAAAACTACCGGGAAAGGAGTAACCTGACAAAAGACAAAGACGGTTTTCTACGGTCCCGACCGATAGGGGGTCAGAAGGAGAAATGCAGGGCAGTGAAAAAAGGGGCGCATCATCCGGGCAACACAGGGGCCTCGGCCTCTATCCACCGGTATCTTCAGTAGGCCGAAAAAAAAAACCTTCACCTGGGAAGAGGGGAGGGAATAAAAAAAATTAATCGACTAGCAAAGAACAACAACGTATGGAGGATAAAGACGGGGTGTTCTTATGACAAATCGCGGAACGGATTACGTGTGTACGGGCAAGGGGAAAAGGGAAAAACACGGAATAGGCGAGCAAGGGGGTAAAAAGACAACAAATTTGAGGCTCAAAAAGGAATCCCGCCGACCACGCCGCGCAGAAAACACAAGACAGGAGAGGGGAGAAAAGAGGAGAAAAAGGATTATCCAGAAGTTACCGACGACAGGAAAAAACCAGAAGGCTTAATTGGACAAAGGAACGATGGAGATAAGAGATCGAGAATTATTAGCCACTCTCATGAGTTGCGGAAGGTGCCGGGAGAGGGGGGGGGGGGCGAGACTGGTGACGGACGAGAAACGTGGGTCAATGCGGCAATGGGAAGGATTGAAGAGGACGCTGCCGCAACCGAAGAAAATTGCTGTTTTCGAACGAAGGACCGAACACCGGGAGGGGGGAAGAATGCACACCCGGACGGCACACGGACGAAGAAGAATGGAATAGTTAAGGGGAAGATAAAAGAAAACTCTCTACGAAAGAAGGTCCCAGGGAAGGAATTGTTGGGGTCCGGGGATATGTAAAGGGGAAAGGGGGAAAGGGGATGGAGTTTAACGCACGGAGGGGCGAAAAGAAAACTCAACCGTATTATGAGGCGGACAAGAACCTCATAACGTCGAAGAGGAGAGGAGAAGTAAGGAAGGGGAACCAAATAAGGGGATAAGAACAAACGAAGTCTGCGGATGTTTGAGGAGAGAGAACTTTGAAAAGGTCTACAAATGCAAACTATCCCGTGAGGTAGGAGAAGAGGAAGGGGGGGGGGGAACAATGTTTAAAAAAACGGGAAAAAAAAAAAAAAAACAACATGAGGCAAGGGGCTTACGTTCCTCACTGGGACCAGAACGGGGGAGAGGACGGATCTAGCGAAAACTCTCCGAGGCAGAAAGGGCGAAGAGCTAAAACTATCCAATTAACGGACTAAGAAGCTGACCGGGAATCGCCTGGGAAATCGCAGAATAAAGTGATAGTGGTGGTGGCAGGTCAAAAAGTGGCGGAGAAATCTGAAGGACCCGGTCACTAGGACAGCCAAACGAGCGGACAATCTAAAAAGAACCAGAGGGGAAAATTCCAGGGGAGTCCGCAGAACGCTCCGGTAATCCGCTTTAAACTCTACACGTCCTCGGGAATCAAAAAGGAAAGGGCGGGGGGGAGGGGGACGGAGTGTACAAAACGATAGTCACCTGGAAAAAAGAAGCCGCTACCCCATCGCGAACGCGTGCGAAACGTAGAGAGGTTCGCAAAGGCGGGATTAAGGGGAAGTTTATATTTATGCGTACCCAGATGAAAAACAGCACAAGAAGGAAAATGCGAAACTCAGGAAGGAAAGGTAGGAAGCAAACTCCTGCGGAACGTGACCCTAAAAAGGAGGGGGGGGGAGAGAAGGGGGGAGCTCGGGGGTTGTGGAAAAAGAAAAACGTCATCAGCAGCCGGGTCGACAGAATCCGGTTAGGCAGAGAACAAGGGGGAATGCTACTGGAGACTCCGAGGGAGAAAAGCGCAGAAACAAACTCCAACGAGAGACGTTCTAAGTGACAAAAAAAAGGTGGTAACGGGGGCTACCGACAACTGAAAGAGTTTAGGGGTAGCTGTCCGTGACTCTCAAGCCGAACAAAGGGGTAAGGTGGGGGAAGGGCTGCAAAAGCCTTCAAAGAAAGACGAAGAAGTGAAGTCCCTCAGGGGGGGCACTTTCGGCATTCAGGTGGGGAACATCCGAAAGGAACCAGGAGAGCCGGTAAGGGAAGGAATAATAAAGGAGAAAAGGACACAGGAGGCTACCTTTCCTCCATCCGGGGGGACCAGGATAGGCGGGGCGACAGGTCACAAAAGAGTCTTGCCAGCCGATGCGGTGTTCGGGCACACGTTCAGGAAGTTGACTGCAGTGGGAATACGGGCGGGGAGATTAAGGGGGAAAAGAACAGCGAATTAAGCATGGAAAGAAGCAAGACGAAGCCGGTCCTTGGAAAAGAGGAGAAGAGGGAGGACAGGGGGAAAAAACACAGATTTTTGTCCGCAAAAAGGAGAGGGGAGGGGGGGGGAAAGATGACTAGGGCAAGGATAAGAACGCGGGGTGTCAGGGGGAGGGGGGTAAAAGCTCAGAAAGGGTTATTCTAAATCCTCGCCCGGACATAAGGAAAATCGGATGCTGTTTCAACCTGGAAGCTGGGGCGACTAAGGGCAAACCATACAGAAGAATAGGTACTGGGGTTTAGTTAAAACACTAAAAATCGGAAGAGGCGTGGCGTGCGACGAAACCGGAGTGGCCACTTGAAAATCTGGGGGGACCATACACATCGAAAAGAGCACAAACAAAATGAGGGAAGTAGAAAAAAAAATATATTGGGGGTGGAAGTGGGTAAAAACATGGAATCAAAAGGTGTACTAAGTTCGTCCTAATGAAAAGCAAAGGGCAAAAGGGGGTCGTGAGATCCCAAGCGCTGAATAGCGAGTTTTTTTGCCTATGAGAAAACAGAGGGGGAAACCAGAGGGAAGGGAGAGACATGGGGGAGTGATTGGAAGCCAGAAGGGCGCAGCACAGGAAGACCCACGGAAAAAACAACTCCGTCTTCGAACGCCACCTTATTAAAACAAATCAAGTGATAAGGTGGCGGACCACATAAGGGGTTTCGTCTCCTTCGATGGACCGAGTGTACAAAAAGTTATGCAGGCGGCGGAAAAAAAAATCAAGCTCCCGCGGAAAACGGAGGCTCGGGGGACTCTCACGAAAAAAAAGAGGAGAAAGAAGCAGCTCACCGTTCCCCGGAACCTGTGGAAAAGGGAACAAAGCAATCCAGACGGAAGCATACTGTGGAAATGAATGGCCTCCGTATATCGTGCGGGAGGGGGAAAGGAACTGAAGATGTGGCGGGGGGAAAGGATCGTCAAAGAAATGAGGCGAAAACTGATTTCTCCAGGACTGGGAATGTGCCACAGGGACAAAGTCGTAACGCCAGACTCAAAGAGGAACGTCACCTGAAGTTGAGCCGAGGAAAGCGGAAGACACACTACTTCACTACCCGGAGCGGAAAAACGGACGTAAAGTCCAACTTCAACGTCGGCAAGGAGGGAGCCGCTAGAAAACCTTAAGGAGTCACGGGAAACAAACTGCTTCTCTGAGGGGGTGGAGAGGAGACAAAAAAAAGGAAGAGGAAGACTGCCCCGGGAAACAGGGGGATCGAACAGTAAAAATCGGAGGTTCGGCTACGCTGACTTCTCGAGAATGGGTGGAAGATAAAAAAAAAAAAAACCCCTAAGACAACTAATAGGAGAGAACAGGAGTTGCCTGGTTCCGGGTCCGAGGCTGGGTCTCCAAGAATGGCAAAACAAAAAGTAAATTGGAACCGCTTGCAAGCGGGGTTTGAAAGGGAGTAGCTAAAAAGTACAGAACAGCCTCCACGACTTAGCAGGGGGGAAACAAAAAAGGATTGAAGGAACACGGCTATCTTCTAAGTCAGTACTTTACAAGCAGCTTGTTGTCCAAAAGTGGAAAAGGAGGCGGAAACTCCGCACAGAAACAAAAAAAGAAAGGCACGGTGTAGAGCAAAGCCAGGGAGAAGGGCTATCTTGAAAGAGAAAAGATAAAGGATGCTACTGCAAAATCCCGGTGACAGGATCATACCGATTGAGGGGTGCAGAAGGGGGCACGGAAATGCTTGGGGGATGGCGGCGTGCCGGTAACAAGACCACCTTCATTAACAGCAACCGGTGGAAAAAAAGAAACCCACCACTCGAACGGAGTCTTCGTGAATTGGGGAGGGCAGGCTGACGGAGTCGAGAAGTTTTCAGTCCATTGGGGGGACTTCACACCTGGAAGAAAAGGGAAGTGAAGTCGGCGGAGTTGTACGCAGGCGAGCCGCACAAAAATACCCGACACCTGGGAATGGCGGCGACCCGCCGAACCGGGCCGATTGGAAAGACCAGCGCGTGGAAACCTAACCCGGACGAGAAGACAGAAAGACACGAATGGGAAGGGGAGGCTGGAAGGTCGACTTCCAGGATGCAAAGGAAAAACAGAAGACGCAAGAAAGGCAGGCAAAGCGGATCCCAAGACTATCCTGTTCGAACTCGAGAAAGCTAGGCAGAGAAAGGAGCCGTCCAGGAATCTAGAAGTACGTGGAAACCGCATAAGTAAAAAAAAAAATGAGGGCAGTTGTCCGACGCCCCGGGCGTTTAACTCCAGCCAAAAGACAACGGGCAGAAAGAAGCAAAACAAAAAAGAAAACTGGCACGGGGAACAGGGGAAGAAGCCTTCAGAGAGTGAGGAATCTGCAACGGAAAAAAAACCTGCCGTTCCAGGAACGTAAGAGGCAGGGAAGTAGTGCCAACGGGGGGCCGGGGACATGAGAACAAAGACCACCTTTGTTTCGTGAAAGGGACAATGAAAAAACCTGGGGGAAAGCAATGGCAGGGGACTGCACGGCATGGGCCCCGGAAACGACGGGCCTCGAGGAAAGCAAGAAAGTTCCGAGCCTCCAAAAGGAAAAGGGGGCGTTCGACGAAACCACCAAGAACGCCCTCGCCGGGAAGACGAGCAAGAAGCCCGAGAGTCAGGGGAGGGAGCCCATAGGCCGGACTTCACATACCAATCCCTAAACCAAGCGAGGAAAGAAGGAATGACCAAGAAAAGTTACTGCGTCTACGGGGAAGGTCAACGAGCGGCGACGGGGAGAGATGAGTATTCTTGCGGGGGAAGGCAAGAGCTGCGATCAACTCCTTTCGGGAACACACGGAGAGATCGATCCGAAAAAAGGCACGGCATTAGAAAAGGCCCAAAAGTAAAACGGTAAAGGAGGGGTAATCCGCCACACAGGGTATAGATAAAACAACAACAAACGGGAGCGAGATAGAGATCATGGGTGTCTGTAGGACAGCAGCGGAAAAGGGGAGGGAAGGTGTTTCAGCCGACCAAAAAAAACAAACCAAAACAAAACAAAACCAACAAAAACCAAACCACACAAAACAAACCCAACCACCCCAACCACCAAAAACCCCCCCAAAAAAAAAACCCCCCAACGGAACGCGACCCTGATCGATAGAGGGGGAGACCATGTATTGATAGAAAAAATGAGAGAAGCCGAAACCCCCCCAGAATAACGGGGACAGGCAGCCAAAACTATCCTTCTCTGACCTCGCGGGAAAAGGGGTTACAAGGGGCTGTGGGGAAAAGAAGAGCGAAAGGGCGTGGGTCTGTGCAAGAAAAGGACGATGCAGGAAAGCTGGTGAAGGGGATTGAGTAAACAGAGGTGAAAGAGGCCTTGCGCGGGGGGGGGGTGTCGAGAAGTCAGGGGCGGGCTAGGAACTTGCGCAGGGAACGGGTCAGGGACCCATCATGACGCGAAGGCCCTTGGCCATGATCCAATCTGTTTTTCTACGACAAGGGAAAGAAAACGGTGGGTGGGGGGGAAGATGAACGGCCCCGGGCCGGGAAAAACGTAACTGCTCGGACAACGGAGGTGGTGAAAAAGGGCATAAGCAAAAGAGGGAAGAAAGGCGAAGGGTCCGTACATTGGTTTCTTTTGGCAAAACTGGGATGTGAAAGGGGGAAGGGGCGGGGATGGAGTGTCAACGACCGAAAGGCGAACCGGAAACCAAAAAAAAAAGTAAACCAAACCCTCAAAACGGCTTATGAAAGCTAAACGTACAGGTTTTGTTAGAGGTCCTGGTGGGGGCCTCTAAAAAAACGGACTGGGGAGGGGTCGCGACGAGGGTAAGGTGGCAACCGGGAGAGTGGATCGAAGAGGGGGCAGGCAGTCGGCGGAGGGGTGGGATTGGACCTAGAGATGTTCCCCCTGCAAGCACGAAAAATTCAGGGAAAAGGGAGGCGGGAAGAAAGCCCGGGAAGGTGTGGAACCAGAAAGGGACGGAAATCGAAAGGCGAAAGTACGACCGACGACGGGACGGGGAAGAGGGTTAAAGGGGGCTCTCGGCGAAAAAATATCCTGGCAAAGACCCGCTAAAAGGAGAAACTTATCCAATTACAGGGAGAACTCTCCAGGGAAGAAGAAAGCAATGGAGGGAAGAAGAAGGGAGGGGGGCAGGGTGAGAAACGGGTGTGGGGGATTATTAACTGACCTGTGGACGGGGAAAGAGAAAGCTTACCTGAATAACACCAACAAGGAAGGCAGCCACGCGAACCCACCAAACGGGGGATATGGCGGGGAAACGACTGGGCGTCAGAAAAGAAACGTAAGCGCTAGTTTCCGCATCATACACTGGTCCTCTGCGGTCGACTCCTTGAGGAGAGATTGGGGGGGACAGCAACTATATTAACTGGAACAGGAAACGCAAGCCAGCGCGTCGAATAGATTGGGCTTAAAATTAAACAGATTTCTACCAAGGCTAAGTGAGGAGTTTGGAAGTGAAGAACGGAGCGTAAAAACGCTTGGAAAAAAAGCCAGCAGGAAATGCGACCACATCCGTTGAGGGTAGAACAGGCCATCCCAGCGAAAAACGAAAACGAAAAGAAGAGATCCGGTTGGAATCAGGGGGGGGCGACGAACAGCAATCAAAGACAGGGAGCCGACTAACAATGGTTAGAGGTTCTTACAAGGTAACGGCCGGACGAGCCGCTGAGGAAAGCACGCTACAAAAACAGGGAGGAAGGTAGCAGGAATTGAGAAGGAAAAAATTGCGGCGATCAGGAGCTCACCAGGGGGACAAAAAATTTGAAAGGGAAGTCCTTTCCAGGAGAACCGCCCAAAGGGAAGTGGGGGGTACAAGCTACGGTCTCAGCCGTCAGCGAAGAACTCAAACCTAAGGGGAGGGTAAAAGTACCTCAGGGAAGTCTGTCCGGGAACGGTCAGGTGGGGAATCAAGACCAAGGGGGAGTCAAATAAGGAACGAAAAAAAGTTGATACGGACGAAGTAATGACGCGGATCACCGGCTGACAGAATGTTCCAACCGACCTATCTGGAGGGAAGAAATTCAAAGAGGCTTCCTGAGCGCTGCGGTTGTTAGTGACAAAAGGTCAAGGGTACCAAGGTTGGCTGCGAGGAGAGGTTACCTCCGCGGTCGGTCCTGGAGATTCTCCAACGGCGAAGAAGGAGGACAAGTGGAGATGCGGGGGACTCGAAAGACGAAAGGGCCCTTACACTCGGGGAGAATGGAGGGAAGCCGAACCACTGTATGGCAACCACGTTAGAATGAGTTTGAGAAGACTGCTGGCACGGGATAACAACAAAGTCGTTGTTGGAGTGTTGGCAGTGGGGGATCAGCTGCGGCAGAAAGGGTTCGGGAAAAAATCAAGCGGCAGAGGGCAGAGGTTAGAATCGATCTGGTGGCCACACGAGAGGGGGTGTAGGGAAAGGAAACCCGAGTCGAAGCGGGTTAAGCGGACACGAACAAGAGGGACGGACGGCGTGGACGGGAGGAAGACTGAAAAGAAAAGGAAACTTGAAGTCATATGGGTTCAACTAATAAAACTCATCACGCACACAAGAGGAATTAGGAAAAGAAGATGTTGAAGGGGGCCCCCAGATTCCGGAAAAAGTGGACTCGGAAAATAGGTCAAAAGCCACGAGCGACTCAAGGGGAGGGGGTCAGCTAAAAAGAACGGTCTAGTATACTCTGTTTGGGGGAATCGGAACAAGGCGGTGTGGGCCAACGAAAAAAATCGAGGCTAGGACTTCGCGTGTGGAATTAAACCAGGAAAGCTACACCTATACACAAAGAAAAAACACCGACGTCGGTGAGAAGGAACAACGTATTAAAAAAACCTCAAGTAGAAAGGTGAGGAAAAATCAGGGGGTTGAGGCGACCGCCACGCAAGTGCGAAGAATGCCGGGAATTCGGCGGCGGGCAAGACACGCAGCTGAAACGGCAGTGCTAAAGGGAGTAATATCCCCTACACAAAAGGAGAAGAAGAACTGAGGGGGCCCATTAAAAAGGGGTTCAAAGGGGAACCGGGGTCACGCGCAGGAACGCCTCTGTAACTGGACCGTCCAAAGGCCGGATGCGGGAGCCCGAAAGAAAGGTTGCGCTGTTAGTATCGTCTACCTGTAGTACAACCGAGTCGCCCAGGGCTTTTCGGGGGGACAATTAACTAAGTACATACTACGGAGGAAAAAAAGAGAAGTTAGGGGGTCGAGCAGGATGTGGAAACGTAACTAAAAAAGCCACTACCTGCTTTAATTATATAAGTTACAATAAAGTCCCAGGAAAAGTAAGTGACCCGGTGGCGAGAAAACGCGATCAATTTCTTCTAAGAAACCGAGGAAAGGGGAAAGGGGTGCGGCTACAATGTCGGCTCGGCCTGCCCAAGCACTGGATTATGAAACAAGAGAAAAAAAAAAGTAGGGTTTCGCAGACCGGGATGCTCGAGGACGGGTTCGTCCCACAAAAAACAGAGATCCAAGGGAGAGATAAAACAATCATGAGGGGGAAAAAGTTAACCACGGAAGGGGGGAGCTGAAGAATGGCTCAGCAGAAAAAACCTTGAATGTTGTCTCATGGGACAAGTTCTGGGGGGAAGAGTACAGAAGGGGATCAAGACCAGGGACACTCACGCATAACAGGAGAAAGAGAAACAGGCCGAGGTTACTACCAAAGCGGAATCAACGACTGAACCGGGGTGGGAGCGTGCGCTGTGGAACCGTTGTAAGATTTGAACAATCCGCACGACAAAAAAGCCCTGAAATATAGCAAAAAGGGGATTGGAGAGAGCAGAAACGGCGGCGATGGAGACAGTGGTCTTACCGAACGGTCTACGAATACCATCGGTTTCGAGGAGCGCCGAAGGGTGGGAGGGTCTGAGGGACAGGGACGGCCACTCATGAACAGCAACAGGGTTACCGCAAAACCACGGGAAGAGCCTTCTGTCTAGGGGACGGGACGGAATGTATAGCGATAGGGAATCCGTTTTGAAGGGGGGGAGCTTTAACCGAATAAGCCCGGGAAGGGCCGCGCGAGTGGGTGGGGAGACGAAGAGCCGTCACCAAGAAGGAAAACGCCGCGCTTGGAAAGCGCAAACACACACAGAATAGTGACCATGGAGAGGGGTCGCCAAGCGGGGGAAAACCCAAAAAATCGGTGGGAAGTGGCAAAGAAGGAGTCCACGGTGGAGCGGCTTGCCGGTGTCTACCTTAACGGATAGAAACGAACGCACAGAACAAGCACAACGCATAATGCGGATCGTTCCACTAAGCCGGTGATCAACTCGAACAAAAAGCTCGGAACTACCGCGGGGCCTCCAGGGAAGAAGGCAAGGGGCCGTTTGCACAAACGAATCAGGAAGCACTTTGCCGGTTCTCCTAAACGTGGAAGACCATAAAACGAAAAAGGCAAGGACATCATCCCAAAAAAGGAACCCCCTGGAATTAAACTAGAAAAGCGACTCGCGTTGTAAAAGAACGAAAAATCCCGTTCCAGGAAGGAGAGCATTCCCTTGGAAGGAGGACGGGGAAAAGTAACAGCCCACCGGGGGGGCGTACAAACCTTTTCCCGACACCCCAGGGGGGGAGCCGTGAAAGCTGAAAGAGGCAGAGGGAAAAGCAAGCGGAAAGCCAGCACCGAGTTGCCTCTGCCAGGGCAAAAGTCCGCTGCTCGACCACAGGCGCAAAAGAAGCCTACGGAAATCGAACCGAACTCCTAGGCTTATCATAATCCGAATCGTCTAGGGGACAACGCCTCGAAGTGAAAGGCAACACGAGAAGAAAGTCAAAAAAGCGAGTTCCTACCACCACAAGGTTTAAGACTCAGGGGTAAAAATGATTTAGTGAACGAGAGCAAAAACGGGTGTAGGGGGCATGAAGAAGTGGAGGAGTCGCAACATCAAGGGAAAGAAACTCCTTACGGGGTAAACACCGGAGAGACCGAAAAGGCTCAAGTTTCTGCTGAGTCATTAGAAAACGTCCAACGAAAAAAGAACCTGCGCGAGGGTCTAAGCCAACCAATCATATCCACAATCAACGGGAAAAGAAAAGAAAAAGGGAATAAAAACACCGCGGACAAAGGCGTTAGGGGGGTGAGGAAGTAGAAGGACGCAACGGATCGGGAGAGGAAGGTCGCCAAAGGGAGTGGATGCGCACAAAACGAGGTGCAGACAATACGCCGCATCTTCGACCAAAAAAAAAAAAAAAACCTAAAGGAAAACCAAGATGTCAGGGGAAGGGAAACGGACTCGTGAAAAGGAGGGTCGTGGTGAAGACCAGGGGAGGATGAAAAGCGATCGGAGAAGGGATTAATTAGAGTTCGGGGAGGAGGGGGCCGGGGAGGAGGTGTGGGGTAGAAGAGGATGGACGCGAAACGTGGGGGGGGGAACCGGGTAATTTCTTGACCATACAGCGACCTTCCAGGGAGAACAAGGCGGTGTTCAAGCTGCAATGGACAACGGTGGGGAGGGGGCCGAAATGGCCCGGCCACAGGTCACCCTGAACTGCTCGGCGGGGAAAGGAAACGGAGTGTGGGAGAAGATCATCCAAAGAATTACAGCGCTTCTAGTTTAAACAATTCCAGGGGGGTGACGCCCAGAGGGTGACCTTGCAGGGGTGGAGGTGCGGAGAAAAACTACTAGTTGCGCCACTACACCGCACGCAAAAAAACCTCGTGCTGAACGACCTTCTCGAAGCAAGGGGAGGCGGAGCGGAAACTTTTTTCGAGTGAACCGCTGAGGAACCGCCGTAAGAAGTCACTGCGTATTGATGGGGCTGTGCTTCAACCCACAAAAAATCAAGTCCTAATGAGAAAAACGCAGGGGAAGAAAACGGAATTTCGGAGGCAGGAACAAACGGAAGGGGGGTGAGTGGTCAAAAAGGACGAAAAATCTACATGTCCCGGGTAAATAGAAACGAGGCGAAGGTACGCGGGGGGAACGGCTCATCGGCAGACAACACAGCCATCGCAATGCAAGGACTGACCCAGTCGGTTAAACTGAGAATCAAAAGAAGGAATCAAGACGACATCTAAGGCTGAAGAATAGGTGGTGGGGCAGGTCAAACGGTTGTAGGCGGAAGATGACCGGGGGGGACGGGAAATGACCGTCCCGAAGAACAGCAAAAAGAAAAGGGAGGGACAACGTCGAACCAACACTCGGGCCTAAACAGTCGGAAACCGGGCTCGGGATTCTCGCCGCGTGCACGCAGGATCACTGAAAGAGTCTGTTCGACGCCGGGTGAAAGGCGGGGTCTGGAGAAGGGACGCACAGAGGCCAAATGCACCAGCCCAACGCTACTCCAGCGGTACGATCGACGGGAGGAACCGTCGGGGATTGAGCAAAAGAGATAATAGGGCGTGTTGGGTGATATCTTGAAATGCGACTAACGCTGCCAACGAAAAGGACCGAAAACCCATGAGAACCCCAGCCGTTGAAAAAGGTCGGCAGCAAACCGACGGGAAAAGTCACTCAAGAGTTGAGAAGAGTAGTGATAGGGGGGGGGGAAAACCTCTCAATCAAGATCCGTCAAAAGAAAAGGTATAAATGGCGAGACCATGGGAATGCGAAGTAGGCCGGAGTAAGAAGCGTAGACCAGAAAACAACAGACACCGTCTGGGGGTTCCAAGTACATAGGGGGAGAAATCGTGATAGGGGCACAAGGGCGAGGGGTGAAAAAAAAAAAAAAAGTAAGGTCCGGTGCCGGACTCATGAACTCCGCCGGTAGTGGGCCAGTACTACAGCAAGCAAACATAAGAAAACTATGAAATCCCAAAGACTCAGTGAGGATGTCCGGTCGCGGAAGGGCACATCCAGACAGCCCTGTGGGAAAAGTTCTTGAAACGATACATTGTAAAAACGCACAGGAGCGTACCGGGCCGACCAAAGGAACGGAGAGGGAGGGGGGAAATGAAAATTTAAAAAACAGGCGCCTGACTCGCTGAGGTTGGTGAACTAAGGTGACGACAAGGTGATTCTGCAGAAGTGCCTCCAGAGGTGCGTCTGAGAAGAAATTCTAACGACAAAAATAGAGGGAAAGGCGCGGCTGGGGAAGAACCGGAATGAAATTAACTCGGCGAAGGAACGGGCGTAAGACAAAAGGGAATTGGTCCAACCGCTACTTGAGGGTTTTTACAGGCTGAAACACTAAAAGACGCCCGGGAGGGGGGCTTTGACAGGGGGGGGACTGCTGAAGGGGGAGAAAATCAAAGCGCCAGGGATATCGAAATAGATGTGGGGAAAATCAACTGGTGGCGTAAGAAAACGAATAAGCGCAGGTGGACGCTGACGACACAGAAGAAGAAGTATTCTTGGAGACACAAGTAAAGAGTAAAAGGAAGCCCCGTGGAGGAAACAACTGACAGCTCTAAAAACAACGGAGGAGAAAAGAAAGCGAGGTGGGCCGTTTGCCTCCCAGAGAAATCCAATGGGGAAATCGGTCTGAGAGTAACCACTCCGGGGGGTCGGTCAGCAGTAAAGAGGCGAGTATCGACGGGTTGCGATTCGACACCAGCAGGGTTGGTTACAAAAAGGGGGAAAGCTCCTGGCACGCACAGGGATTTGGAAGAAAAACATCAGTAGGCTAGCATGGGGGGGGGGAAAATGACAAGGGAAAAAGGGGCAAAAAGGAACAACCCTGGGAGGTGGGGGGGGGACAAAACCCAAAGGTAGGTGGGCACAAAACAGGGGGAAAAGGTGAACCAAACACCAAAACCCGGGACGGAAATACCGTTAAACGACCCCCGCCAACAGGGGCCACACCACGGAGGCGGGGTAGCCACCAATCCCGGGAGAAAACACCCTCATAACCGGGTAATCCCACATCCTTGTTCGCTCCTTCCCACCAGTTCAGACAGTGTAACCGGGCATTCGGAGCGTACGCATCAAAGACCCCACTCCCAAATCTGCTTGAAAGCCAAGACCGCGGGAGATATACCACGTCCCGGCGAGGAAAAGAAATCACAGCTCACCGTGGGGGCCCGCGACTTTTTCACCGAACACATCTCTAAGGAACGGCCTCTTGAAAAGGGGACAAGTCAAGAAGAGATCATGTCTCTGACCGTACTGATCAAGGCCGGTGGAGAGGTGGATTACGTACGGAGAACACTTGTCGTCGCAGACCGAGTCTCCCAGGCGGATGGGACCTCCGGCGACCGGAAGACTCCACTGGGAAGGTCAACCTGAATAGATGTTTCGGCGAGCAGGGCAGGGAGACGTAATACGCACATACCAAAAATGCAAACTGTCCCGTAAATCCACGATGGAAACTGCATAACTGGGCGAGCCGGGAGAGAGAAAAGCGTCGTCACGGACGCCGGGACCGCTGCATCGTGAGTCGGCTAGACGGACTCAACCTACGTAACGCGAACCTGGCTAGGACATATAACCCTGTTGTAAGAAAAACGGCGTAGCGAATGGACGTTGAGAGTACACCCACTATTACCTACGTTGACGACTATATTTTAAAGGTCGCGTCGGTGGGCCGAACCGAAGGCAAAAAGGTGAGGAAGGGGTGACCTTGCGTGGTCGGGAAGCGGGAGTACGAAAATCATACCTGAAAAACTCCTAGTCGCCTGGGATAACAAGCCTGAGGAGCACACCGATATCTGAGAACACGGGGGAGGAGCGGGAGGGCTTGGTGTAAACGGTGAAGCGGTGAAAAGCTCACTAACCCTCCCGGCACTGGAGTCGGGACCTGGGAACCACGAAGGAAGGGATCGAGGAGGAACGAGTACGTAGGAGCTGAGAAGGGTACCGCCTACTCATACCTCTTTTGGGACGGGGGTCGACGTGGCAACCGAATTTGGGTGGGGGATTACATTTCCTGAAGTAACGAAACCTGTCTATTCCCTACCGTTTGACTCTACAAACATATCACCGGAGGCAAGGTCAGGACTTGTCGGCATGAGGAGGAGAGATAAGTGACAGTCACGTTTAGGGATAGTGGTAAAAGCAGTTTAATGCCACCGGGGCATTGGAAGAGCGAGTGGGGATCCAGCCGTCACAAAGGACTCTTCCGCCGTCTGGGGACGCCGACCTTGGAAGACCGGGATCGATTTGAGGCAAAGTGAGCACCTAAAAAACCGGCGAGGCCCGCCTAAGGGAAAAATGACCGGGGGTGATCGAGGGGCCGAGAGAACGTTCAACCGGATAGCCGCAACATTCTACCGCAGCACTGCCGTCCGGAGGAATCACCAATCGATCCGGTTACGAGAACTCGAATAACCGACGGGAAGCGGAAAAAAAGAAACATGACGGACTAGCATGTAAGTTTTTTCAGAAGGGAAGAAGGAACGCGTTTTCGCAGAACACGGGCGTGAACATCAACCCGCCCCCTGTGGCACGGTCACAGCATCAGAAAAAAAAAAACCAAAGGAGGGAACCGGGGCCGCGCTCAGAAGTCTGGTTCGGCACGACGCTTCCGGCGAGTTCTTTCAAAACAGAAGGGCCTGGAAGGAGGACCCATACCACCGGAAGGGTTACGCCAGTTTAGCTCGTCGAAAAAAAAGAATGATCCAGGCACGCGGAAGGGCAGGCTTCAAAGGGCCAGCACCGACATTCCTCAATCCTGCCCTCTCTGAAACCCCTCCCTTCAACACAGAAACCATCGCGATAAGAATCCGCATCGGAAAAAAATTTAGCTAAGACGCCTACCTTGAAAAAAACTCAACCTTCCAGCGGTACAAGTCGGCATTCACCACGACCGGGGGATAGAGTTGCTACTGATGTATGGCCGAGCCGGCGAGGTGGGGTTCCGGAAGATGGCTTAGTAAAACGGTCAAAAGATAGGGAGGGGAGCAGAAACGAATCCTTGCGAAAAACTGCGCGAAATGATACAGGGTAGAGGCCTTCTACTGAAAGAAAAAAACTGCAAGCCTTTTGCTGAGGAGGTGGATCCGCAAAGAA
>Ga0179593_1276669_pt1 | contig 19756 bp, 24 predicted proteins | sample CZODoug2_1_08_16_FD_185931 | JGI IMG/M metagenome (GOLD analysis project Ga0179593, IMG submission 185931) | Vadose zone soil fungal communities from Angelo Coast Range Reserve, California, USA - CZODoug2_1_08_16fungal (PacBio error correction) | ecosystem: Environmental > Terrestrial > Soil >...
ACCGGGTTCCAGAGCCATTGCGGCAAGGGTCATTTAAAAAAGATCCTTCACCCCCTTTAGGGGAAACAAAATTACTGAAGAGAAGGGGTCAGCCGTAAGTCAAAAAAGGGGAGGGCGATCTTCACAGTGGCACTGATGGGGGCGCGAACTTTTCGGTTTTCCTCCAGAATGGGAAAGGAAAATCAGAGGGCCGAGGACAGGGCGTGAAGCGGCAAAGGACTGGAACAGGGGGGAGTAAGGGTCACCCGTGCTGCGGAAGAAAGGGGGGACAGGACGGAGACCGGTGTCCGAAAACACGAGCTGGAATTGGCAGAACAAATGGAAACGACCCTCTCAACAATAACTGGGCCGTCCGGGAACAGCGAGCAGTTCAAATATGAGGACGTTTGAATACGGAAGGGTAGGAACCCCACACACGATTGGTCCGGCGGGGTTGAAGGATGACCACGTTTGAAGGCCACGAGAGGGAAAACACAGGGGAAAAGAAAGGGGAAAGGGGATGGTACCACACACATTGTACGTATACCATCTACTCCCCGAAGAAAAAAAAAACCGGTGTCAACGGGCCAGGTGGAAAAGGCAAGGGGAGAAAAGAACCCTATCCGAACGAGGGGTTCGGAAACAGTGTGTAAAAAAAAAACTTATAGCACAAAGGGGAGCGAAAGAAGGGGAACGGAACAGGGTGGTCAATGACCGTGAAGCCTAAACAGGAAGGACAACCACCCGACGGACTTGAAATTGACAAAAAGGCAAGGAAAGGCAAAAGCCGTCTACATAGAGGAAGAAAGGTCCGCCGCCAATAACAATGAATTCATCAGGTCCAGGACGGAGCTACCTGAGGGAAAAGCAATAGACGCAACGTTTTTTAGAGAAAGAAAGAAGAAAACGGAAACTATGCAGAACTGGGAGAGAACAGGGTCTCAACGCCCTCTCTCGGGGAAAAACCAACTGCAAGTCGAACCCAAAAAAAAAAGACGGCGGAATGGTGAGAGACAAACAAAGCTGGAAATTAGGAGAAGGGATCGAAATCCGCCCAAACTAGGAGTGGGGGGTCACGACGACAGCGGGTCAAAATGCCCGACGGAAAAAATCGTAGGTTCGCAAGAACGACCCGGCGGGGTGCAATTATGGGGGGCCGGACCCGAAAACACGTCTTGACTCGGCGAGGGACGCGCAGCCCTGGGTGGGAAGGGACCGCCGCAAGAGCGAAAGGGCTTAGGAAAACGATCTGGAATCAAAGGGGCGGGCGGGGGTGGGGAGGGGGAAAATCACGGGGGGGCTCACGGACAACAATGGGCAGCTCCGGGGGACGAAAGAAAGAGTGTAGACCGCTCAAAGTTTCTTTGATAGTCACAGAAGAACCGGAAAAAAAAAATAGCCTGCGTTTCTTCCTAGGACTGAAGCCCATGTAAGCAGCAGAACGCAGTTTAGGACCTTTTTCGTTACCAGCCTTGAAAACGCCTCTTTCATAGCCGCTTGTACAGAGAACGGAAAAACAGAATAAATCTGCCTTAAACTACCCATAAGATGGCTGGGAAAAAAGGGGTCAGAGAAGAAAGGAGGCAGGGGGGGAGGGGCCACTGATTGTTAAAGGAGGACGTCCACCCTACCCCCGGGACCCTAAGTCTACGAGATAAACCGGCCAAATGGGAGCACAAAGACCGCGAGCTGCAGAAAAGACAAGTAGGGATATAGGGCTTAGGGTTCTCGACCGGACCATGTGGTCCTGAACAAGCGGAAAACCCAGAAATGCAGGGGGTAACAACACGGGTCAGAGGAGGAATCCATGGGAAGGGCAAGTGAACGAAGGTTGTGTTTTTGCAGGGGGGGCGGGGGAATAAAGGTAAGAGATTAACGGGGAAGAAAAAAAAGTATTGTTGGGGGTAGTAGGGGAAGGAGACTCCTTACCTAAGAACAGGGTTACAGGCGAGTGGGACGGGGTCCTCGTTAGTTCCCTTCCTGCAAGACTACGCTCAGTTGTTTGGGGGGGGACCCCCTGTTCCAATTCCCACCGCTCTCTATGCCTCAAAGCAGGGGGGGAAGGGAACGCCTGCGAATCTCACTCCGAGACCGGCAGCGATACAAGCGTGCGACTAACAGGAAGAAGGGGTCGAACCGAGTTTTCCAAGACAAAACGCAATTCGACCGCAAAAATAATCTAGCCCTCTGTTAAGAGGAAGTGACGCTCTACAGGGGGGGGTTGAAACATGAGTCCAAAAGGCTGGGTCAAAGTGTTAGGGATGGGAACACGGAACAACCCAAGACAAGGAAGGCTTGGATGGCTGGCAGGGAAAGGGGAAAGGGGGGCGGAACGATGCAAATCTTCCGGAATGGGCCAATCAATTGAAGGGGGGGAAACCAACCGTAATCTCTTCCAGTCAAAGCACACGCCCAACCCCCCACGGGGGGGACAAAAGCAAAAAAAAAAAAAAACAAGAAAAAAGGGAAAGAACTCAAAAACCGAGGAAGTGGTGTCCAGATGAGAGAACGTGTCGCGCCGTGAGTAACCCCCAAAAGCGCAGCTCTTTAAACAAAAAGAGGGGCCAGAAATCACCCCCCAAAAACCAATAAGTCTGGAGAGGCTGGGGGGAGGGGGGGCGGGAAAAAAGTGCGTCTAGAAGGAAAAAAATGGTACAAAAATAAGCGGACCAGAGGAGGGGTTTGGTTCTCTTCAATAAACGGCCAAGAAAAAACTAACGCAAGGAACTGGTGTAGCAACTCACACCCAAGGGGTTTCCTTACTGGGTTCCCAGGAAAATGGTCGACCGGAAAAATCTGGTGAGCGTCGCGGGATGTCCCATAAAAAAAACGTGGCAAAACCAATGAAAGGGTCCAAAACAGAAAGGAATCCCGGGAGGGGGGGGGGGAAATGGACTGGCACAAGGTTTTTTTGGTGACCTCAAAAGCGCTTGAAAAGGGAAAAAAAAAACAGGGGAATCCTGTCAATCGAGTATGCGATTTAGAGCCGCTCCCTCAAGAAAGCTGCGACCAGCAACTGTGGCGCATAACCCGAGCGGGACCAAGGATAGAAAGCTTTCGAGCTGAGAAAGAAGCAGGGGGAGGGGGGGGCTCGAGAGAAAACTGGCCCACTCACCGAATAGTCTGACATTCCCACCGCAGGAAAGGGGGGAAACAGGGACCAGGTAAGGAAGGGTGTAAACATAAACTGGGAACCTCAACTGGATAGAGACTGGGTCTCCGTACAAACAGAGGGTCTTATAATCGACCACCTGACGAAAAGTAAAACAGCGGGGGGAACTAACGAAAGACGGCTTCACCAGAGATCTGGGGCGAAAACCAACCACGGGGAGGGGGAGAGGTGAAAGAGAAAAGACCGAACGAAGGGGGCCGAAGGGGAGGGGAGGGCCAACGCTGCCTCAGCTTTCGGAAAAATTGGAGGGGGCCGGGGGAAGAAGAAACACCAGTGTGCATGAAACCACAGCCTTCGATTCAAGAAAAAAAAAAAAAGTACAGTCAAAAAAAAGGGGAGAAAAGGGAGACATCCGGGTCACCAAGCCACCCCTCTCAGGGACTGAAAAAGCTATAGAAGGGGCCACAGAGGGTGCTCAAGAAGATAAACGAAAAAAAAGTAGAGCAGCGGCGGCATGCAAAATCCTGGGGTCCAAACAAAGGTCGACCCGCAGAAAAAACGACGGCAGATTTTGAAAAGAAGGAATCCGATCAGCGAAGGAAGACAATGACAAAGGGGGGTGGTCATCAAAGCCGCCGGATGCACTTGTCAAGACAGGATTGGACAAGACAGGGAGAAAACTCCTGGTGGGGGCCGGCTTAAGAACATCTAGATACATAAGTGCAGGAAAGGGAGTTAAAAAAGAAAGCCCGGGGTGAAACACTCCCTAAGCAGGCTAGCACGGGCCAAAATTCAATTCCTCAGGGCCAAATCTAGCTCCGTGGAAAGGGAGAGCAACCCGCGAACCACAATTTTCCGCAGGAGCACGTCAACACAGTAACGCAGGCTGAACGACACGGCAGGAGGGCGCGGCGCGGGTTGTTAGCGGGGAGCAGACAACCAAAAGGGTAACAGGAACATCGAAAGGAGGGGTTTCACCACGGAAGCGGAGGAGGGCAAAAAAAACGGGGAAACGTGCTGAAAAGGACGAGGATAGGTGGAAGGCACAGGGGAACAGCAATTCAGCCTGGACAGAGAACATAATTCCACCAAATTCCAATGACGCCGGCAAGACAGCCGGGCAAGGGAGGGGAAGTCCCCCCGCCAGAAAGTTAAAACACCTCAAGCAACGAGAAAAGGACACGTACCACTAGGAATTCTCGGGTGGCTGCGCGACAGGGGAAAGAAAGCATAAAGCTGGAAAGTAGAGATTGAAAGTCTCACTCAGCCCAGGAGAGGAAAAGGCTAAAACGAAACGCCGCTGCCGGAACAATCGTTCACAACTTGAAGTGGAAAATGTGGATGGCCCGGGCACAACCAACACCCCCGAAAAAAGGAAAAATGGGGGGATATAAGCAAGTACTTCCTCGTGGAGGCGCCAATCTCCGTCCAAAAGCGGAGAAAGGAATACGGCACGCAAGGTCATACACTCAAAAAACCCCAACTCTTTGTAGGGGACAACCGAAGAGATGAATATGGTTGGAGGATCCAATTGTCACCATCAAAAAAGAGGCCAACCCTCCGGAAAGAGAGACTTGAAGAGCCACGAAAGGTACAAACTAGAATGGGGCCGGGAGGAAGGGGAAACAAAAGACGGAACACCGGCGAAAGACCAGGTAGACACGAAGAAGGAGGGCGCGCGCCCCCCGGTGGGGGGGGGAAGCCCACAGTGAGATCAAAAGGAAACCGGGAGGGGAAGGGGAGTCGAAAAACGGACACGAAGAAAAAAGAAGCAACCTGCAACAGCAAGTAAAAAATGCGAAAAGGGGGCAGAAGGTATGAATCAATTCCAAAAACGAGGCCAAAGCAACGAGAGCGAGGTGTCACGCCACTAAGAACCCCCAAAAACGAAAAACAGTCCCAAAGACAACAGGTACGCAACAAAGGGGAGTTCCAGCGGAACAGGCGGATAACGGTCCAGGAGCAAGGGAGGACTAACAAGAACCGGAGAAGCCCGACGCTCTCATAAAAGAAGGACCCGATGACCTTGTGTTGTGGTAAAAAGTTGGAACGGGCCTCCAGCAAACAGCCGGGGACAAATCTGATACGGACAAGAGGGGTGAAGCCCGATCTCTTTGCCACACGAGGAAAATGCCCCCAGACCGGAAGAAGGAGGGACCAGCAAGGTTGTAGCCTTCCAGGGGAACAATCCCAAAGCACCGCCCCGGGAAAAGAGAAAGAACAAAAAAGAAAAAATCAAACTGTCGTTAAGGCTGGAAAGATAGATCCGGGGGGTACCCCACCCATCCCACGAGCGGGATCTAACAGAAGACACGGGATCCCGCACCGGGGGAAATCACCATCACGGCGGAGAAAAAAAATAAAAAACAATACTAGAGGATGTTGGGAAACCGGATGGAAACAAGAAGTAGCACTTAAAAAAAAGATCGGGGGTTCGACTTAATTGTCAACATTGGGGAAAGACAGAGATGAATGAGAAGAGGGGAAAGGGGTACTTTTGCAGGCGGAAGTATTCAAAAGAAGTGGGAAGGGAAAAAAGGAGGGGAGGAATGCCGTGTGGTGCAGTAGCAACGGGGACGGAAAAGAGAGGTGGGACGGAATTAAACCAACCCGTCCACGTCAGATTTGGTCTGCGCTTAACTTGCGGAATAGAGAAAAAAATGGCCACGATCACGGTGGCCCGAATGAACAAGGTGAGACCGCAACTGGCCGTGAGGTAGGAGGGCTGCAAGGCGGGTAAGGGCGACTTCTTGGGGCTTATTGCCCATTCGGTGGGCAAGGAAACGGAAGGGCGTAAAAACACTGTCGAACGACACAATAATTGCTTGCGGGCGAAGTAAAAAAGCATGAAGGGGGAAAATGCGTTTGCGAAAAAAAATCAAGCGCAAAGTGACGGGTGTGGGGGGGGGGAGGGTTTGACACCGGGGGGAAGAAAAGAAAAAGCTCGGTTGGGAAAGGGAAACCAAAACTTTTGCCGCGCCATATGCACACGACGAAACGGACATGAAAAAAAGAACGGCAATTGGTCCCTGCAAAAGACCAAGAGGAAATTGAAAAATTTTCCACGGCTAAAGGCATAGACAAGAACGTTTCGAAAAAATAAAGCAAGAAATTGTACCGTTGCGGCCAGAAAAGAGGGCAGTTGACGGGGGGGGAAGCACAAAAAATGCCAGTGAATAAGACCATTTGGAATGAACCAAGGTGGCCCACATGGACCATAGAACTCGCAGAAAAAAAAAAAAACCGCAACGCCCACAGTTTCGGGGAAAAAAGAGAAAGGTCAAACCGGCAATGGGTAAAAAGAGAGACAGGTAATTCAATTCAGTGCCTGGGGATTAGAAAAAAAGGGGGGGAGGGTTAGTAAACAATAAAAAAACGGCCGAGGGGGAACGAAGGCCGCCGCAAAAAACAAAAGGGGCTTGTACGCTGTGAATGTACATAAAGAAAAGCAAAAACAAACGAGAACTATCCTTCGGGCCGGTAAAGAAAGAAGAAGAAAGAGCGCAAAGAGAAGGCGATGCGATTCGTTTGGGGTGTAGGGACCAACTCCAATGTCAAGGGGAGCAGAACGTGGACAACCGGACGGGGGAAAAAGGAGACGATTCAGCTCCTGCCTACCTACCAAGGGACTAGAGGTCAGCGTTGGGGGGCCTGAAGTAACACGGCAGCAGGGCAATTCCATGGGCATAAACGGTAAGGGGGAGGAGGGGGAAATTCTTTAAAAACTCAAGTACAGATGCAACACGGTATGGGTTTGAAGAAAAAAACTCGGGGGTCCAAGCGGATTTGGGAAGGACAATGCTAGCGGGTGGGTAAGGGACGGCACAGGACAAAGGGCCACGACAAAGTGTAGTCGCGAGAATAGTCATTGACCAACCGCCCACAGGGGGAGCCAAAAAATGAAAAAATATCAGGAGAAGTGGTAGTGTTGTAAGTGTGATGCTAACGGAGAGACGGAGTACATAAAAGATCAAGCAGATAACCGAAACCCCAAAACTGGGGGAAAGGAGGGGGGGGACATCGGGGGCCTATTAAAACATCAAAGTCAAGTTTTTGAGCGTGCAGGGAAGGAAACGGGAAAAAAAATGCACGATCAGGCAGGTGTTCAGCAGCGAAAAATGACGCGGGGGGAGAAGCGCAAACAAAAAAAAAAAGGATTGACAAACGGAAGGAAAGAAGGGGAGAAATGGGATTACCCTTTCCACAACAAACAAAAACAAAACAAAAAAAACAGTGAAGGGAGGAGGAAATAGAGCTAAAACAGAAATTAAAGAAAGGGTGAAAAAAACAGAATTAACGACTTGTCTTGGGGAGATCAAGGGCCCTAATAGAAAATCCCGGGGGAAAAAAAAAGCAATAGATGGGGACACATTTGGGACAAACGGAAACCATTGAAACCTAAAAAAAATGCCCGTCAAAAACGCGGCAGGTGACTTTGATGCGTCACGGGAAACACAACCAGATTAACAAAAAACCAAAAGCGTTTCAGGGGAGCAGGCGGGAGACCATTTATGAAGTCAAAAAGGTCGTGGGGACGCAAGGAACGAAAAAAAAATCAGCAGTAAAGAAGGAATGTGTTGCCAACCGCCCATAGAGTAAGCGGCGACTTTTAACGTGGACATTGGGGCGGGTCAGTCATCGGCTAAGGAAGGGGCGGGCCACCCTGTTCACAAAGGGAAAAAGCAGAAAGAACAAAAAGGACAGGCATGAGGCTCTGAAACTTTTCCAAACCAAGACGGGGCCCCCTTGACAGGCCGGCATCGACAAAAGATTGCCTTTTAGTGGGACTGGAAAGAAAAAACCAATGGAAAGGGGGCTCAAAAGGTAGGATGTAGAAATTCGCAAAACCGAAAGGGGTCCAACGAAAAGCCGCGCACCAAAAAAAGGGCCTCCACGAAAAGGGAAATTAATTGAAAAACATCATCTCATTCAAAAAGCCGGCCCGCCCTGTTGATAAGGGGCGAAGAGGATCCTGGATTTGGATCAAAGGGAAAAAAGGGGTCCAAAAATGAACAATGAAGATGTTTTTTTGCAGGGGGCGGGAAAGAGGAAACACCAGCCGTATCCAAGAAAAAGAAAGTTGTGGGGTGTCCAGTCGGAAACCCTCTACCAGAGGCGCAAATGCAGAATACAACCTCTTCGCCCAAGAAGTACCCAGGAATTGGGGGAAAGGAGGAAAGAGACAAAGGATTCCCTCCGACGGACTAGTAGGCAGAATGTTCAACGAAATGATAAACAGACCAAGCGAGTGCCAAAAAGGGGGACCCATGTCTAAAAAAAAAGGCAAAAGATAAGGGGGAAAAACGGCATTGGGGCGCCAAAAAAACTCGGAATTAACGGGTGCAAGCATGAACGTCCGAGCCTAAAGGAGAACGCAGTGAAGAGCGGAGGGGTACTTTAAAGATCAGAAAAACGGGGGCAATTGATTACAGTTGTCAAGAAGGAAAGTCTCTGAAGATGGCTTGGAAGAGAAATAAGATGATCGGGGGGGAAATGGAAACGGGCCAGGGGTATATCCTGTGACTGGGGGGAGGGAAATGGGTGGGCGAAGAAAGCCTTGTGGCCAATACCAGAAAGCGCCGAAAGTTGGAAAAAACCCTGAAAGAAAAACAAAAAATGGTTGCGCATCAAAAGGGGAGGTTTCTAACACGCAAGTTTCCAAAGGGGGAACGGGGGCTACGTCCCTCAAGAAAACCCTAGGTTTGGTCCGGGGAAAAGAAGACTAGGTTGAAAGAAGGGGACCAGAAATGCCAACGGGGACTAAAAAATAGGACGGCGGGCGACTCTTCGAATAACCGCAAATTACGGGGGGAAAGCACTGTGGTCATCTACAGGAGGTGGGAGAGGGGTCAATAGGGATGGACCCTATAAAGCCTCAAGGTAGCGAAGCTCGAGGGAATAATTTTGGAAACCCGTTCCGGAAAAGAAACTATCAAGACCCCGTTCATGGGGACGGATGACAAAACTTGCAAATTCCTTCAGAACCGGGGAGAAACGCCACGCGGGACCCCTACTAATAACCAAAAAAAAGCAAGGAAACAAAAAGAAGAAATTGTTCCGGCCAAACGGGGAAAACACTAAATGACTAACACGTTCTTAAGAAAGAACGGGAAAAATGCGCATTGACAAGGAGGGGTTTTGATCAGAGGGGTCATCAAGAACTCAAAGCTAGTGGTTGCTGGTCAAGAAAGCATTGTGGGACGGAGTCGAAAAAACCCGGCGGGTAGTAGGGGAAGAAACCCCTCTGGGGGCCGCGAAAACAAAGAAAATGGGTTAGACAGGAATATCGTCAGACTGGGAAGAGAAGCGACAAAGTGAAGTGAAACCTCACCAGGGCGGTTAGCCGGGATCGTGGGGTGGAAAGGGAAGAAGGGGGGAAACGGAGTTCGCTGCTCGCTGCGAAGGGCGGCCAAACCGGAAAATTGGGAGCGAAGAGACTCAAAACTATTCGTCACCTAGAGGACGAGAAGCCGGGTCAAAGGATTTCTGGGGGCACGGGGTCAAATCAAGGGGACTCAATTAACAGTAATACATCCACAGTGGCGAAAGAAAAAAAAACTTTTTTCGCCGCTCAGGGGGGGGGGGAAGGGAGAGAAGCCAGCTCTAACCAAAAACTTCTTACCGCTGGGGGCCGCGAACCGAGTGATGTCCGCAGACGGACAAGAGGGATGGCCCCCCCGCTTGACAAAAAAAAAAAAAAAAATCTAGCGGGGGCACACAAGGAAAAAACGCAAAAAACAAAAAATCAGGCCGACAATACAGAACGAGCGTTCGAATGCCAGAGCAGCCTGGGGGAGGGGCCAAATCATGGTGGACAGGAAAGACGAACTTGCCAACTCCCAAAGGGTCGAAGAAGGCAGAAAACGCTGGTCATAACAATGCGGAAGCCTGAAGCTGGGAAAGGGGAAGGGTTGGGGTGAGAGGACGGGGGAACACCCGTGGTTAAGGAAAAAACCGCCCTCGACAAACGAGGCCTTCGAAAAGAAAGAAAAAACAGGCTCTGGGCAGGGGGGACAGGGTCCTCCGGGAAGGCTTTGCACCTTAGCCACCTACCTCCGAGGAGGGTATTTCGGTAAATGAAAAAAACAGAGGGTTGTGCACGTGGAACCAGCAGTACACGTAAGTCAAAAAAAAAAGGAAGGCTTTTCCGGGCAACGAAGTGGCTACCTCCAGAAGGAGGACTTGATCAGGTCCGAAACCGACGAGAGGGTGTTGGGGTTGGGGAAAACCGGTGACAATACCAAGTGACGCCGGAGTCTCAGGGAAGGAATAAATAGGGCTCTCCGGGAATCCCGCCTACCACTCTCCGAAAGGGGGGGGAAAGAAAGGAGAGATGTGGGTGCCAACCAGGGTTCAGGTGAACAGCTGAATCCTACAGAGGTATTCAGGGGGGGAAGGGAAAAGGGTTCCCTGTAAAAAGGGCGAAACCAGGGGCGTCCATACAAAACGCAGGGGCAACTGGTACGATTAGTGAGAGGTTCTCCCCGCCTTGGAAAGCGGGGGTCCCCATTTGTGGGAATTAAAAAAAAATCCAAAAAAAGGGGACGCAAGGGTAAGGTGCCGTCAAGGGAAAAAGGGGGGGCGGACTATTCACCATAAAAATCAAAAGATGACTTTCATTTGGAACAACCTAAGCACTCTGACCTTAAAAAAACAAGCCATTGGGCAAAACTAACAGGACCGTGCACAGGGTCTCTCAAACGAGGGAAGAAGGCGGGGTTCAACCGGGCGACCCAGAGAATTAACAAAAGAGGAATGCGGTGACGGCCCTGAAAGGAACCAATGGGGAAAAGAACACCAGACAAGAAAAAAGGGGGGCCTGGAAGATAAGGTGGGCTACGTAGGATTTAAAGGGAATTGACCCAAGGACCTGGGGAGAGGAATTGGTGGCAAACGAGACTTTCAATGCTCGTCAATGGCCGGACCAAAAACAAAAAAGAAGGGGGGACCCCCTTTTACTGTCTTCCAGGCTGCAAGGGGGTGAAAAAATCCGGAAAAAAAGCGTGGTGGGGAAACTGAAAGACTCCGCCGCCCAACCCGGAAAAGGGCGCCTCAGGGTCGTGGAAATCCTGGCGAAAAAAAGTTTCCCACAAATAAACCGGAAAAAAAAAAGGCAAAAAAACAAAACAGGGGGTTTTTGCATCCTGGGGGCAAAGAAAAAACTCTATGAGGATTAGAGAAAAGCTCAAGAGGGGACTTGGAAAAGGGGGAAAACTTGTTGAACGCATCACCCAGAGGCAGGGACTGGACAGGGGAGGGAATTGACGGAAGTTATCGAGCTTTGGGGGTTAGAAAACTCGGCTCAACCCCCCTTCCCCTCGCGGAAAAAAAATGGAAAACGAAAAGGCTTAAGAGGGAGGGGTCAAGCCCCCATCGCGTACGCCCAGGGGGAAAGAAAAACGGACTTCCTCTGCTCAAAAACGGGTGGGGGAATCGAAAAAAACACCCGCGGGGGCGTCTTCACATGCGGGTGCAAAAGAAAGCAAAACCCGGAGGGGAATTCGGTGAAAAAAACAACCGGGGCCAACGAAGCCCGTAAGGGGCAGTGGGAAATAGGTGGAGCGGGGGAGACGGGGGAGGTTTAGAGGGGGGAGAAAGGTATCATTCACCCAGAGAACATAGTGTATGCCCCATTCCAAACAGACACCACCAACAGAAGGGGAAAAACCTGGGCCTTGGGAAGAAAAAAAAAACAACAAAAACGGGGAGGAGAGGAAAAAAAGGATCGATGCAAGCTATGGCGGTTAAAAAATGAAACGCTGCACGATTTCATGCCAAGTGGGCGGCAAAAAAGGGGGGGGAAACCAACGCGGTTTCAGGAAAAAAAAAGACCACGCGAGAAAGGATCGAAGGGAAATGTAAAAAGAGAAAGGTCACCAAACCCACTCACAAGACCAGAACAAAAAAGGTCCATCAGGGGGCGAAAAAGAAAAGAGGGGGGCGCGCAGACAAGAGGCAAATCATCCGAAAGCAGCAGAAGCCGTCGGCGAAACAGAAGGGGTTGTATTAACCCCACCTTTAGGGGGGCGAGAGCGCACCGAGTTCTTCCTGGGGCCAAAAAAAAAGCCAACGCTTGATAGAAGAAAAAAAACACGGGGTTGGGGCAGAAAAAAGCCTAACGCCGCCATTGGTTCAAAGCCCCACAGGGCGAAAAAGGGGGGAAAAACGTCTTAAGCGAGTAAAGATGCAATCAAAACCCGGGGGAAAGAAGGGGACCCCTGTGGGCAACGGAGAAATCTCCGGAAGAAAGGAAAAGGGAAAAAAGCCCGAAACCAAAAGATTTTCCTCAAGAGCCGACCGATAGAAGCAAAAATCGGCTCCAGCAACCCCACCCTTACCCCTAACAAGGAAAGAACAGGGGGGGGGGGAGCAGGGGGGGGGTGCCCAAGCGGCAGGTAAAGCAGTGGGGTTGGGGGGATAGCGAGCAAGGGAACCGGGAAGTCTGGCAAAGACGCTTTTTTTGGATAGTAAGCCAGGGGGAGAGGGGGACAAGGAAGGGGCACGTATGAAGAAAAACGGAGGAGTTTGGTCCGCCATCAAGGACAGCAGGGACGAGATCGTCCTCAAACCAATGCAAGCCAGAAGGAAAAAGAAAGCAAAAAAGAAGATGTGATCTTGGAAGGTCCCTGCAAACAACAGTGGGACAAGCCAACAAAGCGGGGTAAAAACCGAGAAAGAAAAGTAAAGGTTCCAAACACGGGACACCAGGGCTCAGACCAAAGGGAAAAGTTCCACAGTGGGAACGAAAAAAGAACAACAGTCGGGAAAAAACGAATCCGCGCCTCACACGGTAGAGAGGCGAGGAAACGAGCGATCACCACGGGGCGGGAGAGAAAGGCCAAAGGGGGGGGTTTCGGGAAAAAAAACAAACCAAAAAACCGCGCTAAGTCCGTTGGGCTAAAGAAAGGTGCAAATTACAAGGAGTGGGGGGCGGCCAAGGCGACAAAAAAGACACCGGATCGTATAACGGACACAAAGAAAAAAAACCTAAACATGTGGAGGGTTACTGAAATAACTGGAAGGTGTGCTTCACGTACACAACCGAAATGAAAAAAAAAAAACCCAGGAGCTCAATCATCTTGTGACTAGTCAGACGCTGGTAGAGGAGGGGGTAAAAACGCGGTCCTGCGAAAGACAACGACTAGAGGGAAAGGGGGAGACAAAACTTTGGATTGCAGTAACCGGAACTCAGATAGGGGACAAGAAGGGAAAGAACAGGGCAAAGGGCCGTATTCTACAGGGGAAGATCTAGGGTAGGTCCACTGCGAAAGTTTCAAACAGGAAAAGGAAGGGGGGTTCCACTCTTTTGACGGCCACAGAATCCAACGTCAAACATCCAAAAAAAAACAACGCGGTCCGAGGGGCAAGCGGCAAGAAACGGAGGAGGAAAAGGCAAGAACCCGTAGCTAAAACGAACAGAAGCTTGAACCAAGAGTACCTTGTGTGTAGTAAGACCGGAGTCCATCCCCCCCCACCTGGCAAACGGTACCATCTATCCAGGGGGGGAGAGGTGAAGAGAAAACGAACCATAGGGAAGCAAGGGGAGCCCCCCATATGAAAAGAGAAACCAAACCGCGAACAAGCACGGGTTTTTGTCAAAAAAGGAAGGAAAAAAGAGCAAAAACACCAAGGGAGTATAAACAAGAAGACACGAAGGCAACATAAAATAAGTACCAACCCACACAAACTCTTACGGATAGGAGCCAAGGCCCGAACTACTCCATCAATGGGGGTGGCGCACAAAACGAACGAAAATTCGGGACAAGACCCACCAGGGAAGGGAAGGAGGTTGGGAAAAAACGGGATTATGCCAGAATTGGCATATCCGGCCGATTCCTCGGAAAAAGTGGAAAAGAGGAGGGAGGGAAGGGCCCATGAGGGGGTAAAAATATAACAGTGGATTGGGCCCAGGATAGGGGGCGAAGTATACATGAAAGGCTTGCATGAATACGTTGTCATAAGGGACGAACTGGGTGAACGTAGAGGTAGGTACAGGGGAGGACGAAGGCCACCCCTAAGGAAGAGACACTAACAGTGGGCAGGGAGAAAAATTGAAGATCACGTCCGGAACTGGGGAAGTGGTGTGAAAAGGGAAAAAAGGACCTGTGGACGTCGCATGCAAGAGTAATCCAAGAAATGCTGTGGAGGCAACACTTTTCCACAAATGAGTGGCCTTCACAGAAGACTTCCAAACTTAGGAAGGGGACAAAGTGCGCGTACGTAAGAACCAGCATATTGGGAACTTCTTTGAGAAACGCCGACGGGAAAGGTTTATTGGTGGTGCGGTTGTAAAAAGTCCCAAACGGCCGAATAACCAAGCAAACCCAATGCATTTAAGTCGCAAATAAAAGAACAAGAAAAAAAAAAAACACGAGAAGCCAGAGCAACCCGGAAAGGCCAAAGGCGCCTCCGGTCCTGCAAAGCCCAAAGGAGAAATGAAGAACGGGAGGAAAGGAAACACGAAAAGTGCAAAGACGAAAAAGAAGACGGGACATTAAATGCACCAGAAAGAACGTTGCAAGTAACAGGGGTTGGAGAAAAAAGGAGTGACTTGGTGGAAAGTGGGGGCCGAACCATTGTAAAAAGAGGGAAAAGGGAGCCCGGCGGGGAAACCGCCCAACCTTCGGGGGGGGACCATAGGAACAAAAAAAGGTGAGGGAGAGGGGGAGGTGGGACTTCTTGTACTGTCAAATTTCCAGTTGAGGTAAGGGCGCGAGGGCGGCATTGACAAAGGGGTCCACGAAGGGGGTCAGGTTACACGTGTTTGAATGTGGACGAGGGGGGAAGGGCCCTGCCGAAAGGAAAAAAACGTAAGGGGCAAAAATGAAAAAAAAGGGGTGGTTCGTGAAGGATAAAATAGAGAGCCTCCTCGAGCTGCTCGGGCCGATAAATTAAATGACAGGGGGTTTCAAAATGTAGGACAAAAGCAGAAACCGGGTTCTCAGGTCCAACGGAAACGGCAATGCTCACGGCACCAGGAAAAGATGACGGACCTTGCGCCCCTGCCCCATTTTCGAGTTGCAAAGGGAAAAGAACAGAGGGCACGGGAACGAGAAAAAATACTATGGGCAGGGGGCGAAGAACCCCTTTCTTGGAGGCAAAACAAAAAAACAGCAATTGGACAAAAAAAAAAAAGCATCAGGGGATTGTGTGCGAAGGAGAGCAGGAAGGACAGGGGAAAAAGGAAAGACAAAAAAAAAAGTCCAGAGAGACGAGTGAACTCCCGGGCGAAATGAAAAAGTTAAGGGGTTTTAGGGGGAGTAGGGAACGTATCCGCGGTATGATAAAGCGAGACAGAGGGCGGACCAAACGTGGGGGGTGGGGGGGGGGGAGAGGGCCGAGACGAAAGAACCGCCGCCGTTTGGTGAAGCCAAGTGACAAGGAACAAGGAACTCGGCTGGGTGGGGGGGAGGGGCGGGAGATCTGCTGTGGCCTCAGAGCAGGAAAACGTGTGTTGAAAGGTCAAAGCAAGCGGCAAGGAAGGAACTGGGACTTGAGCCTTTCGTATCCTGAACTAACACGAGGAGGTAAAAGAGAGGAGAGAAAGGAACCAGGGACCGTCAAGTGGAAACCGGTCATGCGGAAAAATAAAGGCGGCGGACAGTGCGATGAAAACAAAAAAGGGCGAAAATCAGTGCATGTTCCCGGGCATGCCTCACTCAGAAAAAAAAAAAAAAAAAAGAAAACTGGGGGGAACGTATTGAGGACCCTAAGTTCCCCCCATAAAAGAAAAACAAACAAACCCCAGCACAAACGTTTGGAACCGAGCGCAGGTGTTCTCCTTTGGATCCCGGGGAGTCAGGAACGGATAAGGGTAAACTCAGACACCATAAAGCCCCGATATTCGTTGTGGCGCCACGGTTGGTTTGAAGAAAATATCTACGAACAAAAAGGTGGCCAAAAGGTGGGTCCATTGGATGGCATCAAGTAAAGCTACATTGATGCCCCAAAAGACCCAGGGGCAGTCCCGGCGAGGAAAAAATCCGGCATTGGGTTTTCCACGGCAAGGAAGAAGGGGGGACAACTCGCCCCTCCAAAACATTCGAAAAAATCGAAGGGAGCATGGGAGTTGCCGGGCTGGTAAAACACGAAAATGGGAGTAAAAAAAGTCGAGGGAAATATGACCTTACAAAAGAACAGCAAGGTGTTCAAAACGTCCGGGGGAGGGAACAAAAAAATCTCAGGAAAGGGGGGTGTTAAAAGAACAATCCGGAAAATCAATCGGGAAACCACCCCGCGAGCCTCTCCTTCGGATGACCAGGGGGGGAACTTCGCTGGGGGGATTAGCAAAGACCACGAAAAAAAATATGCAAACCGCTGGTGTGGGGGTAAAGAGTCTGGGGGCAAAATGGTAAATCCAGGCAAATCCCACAGGCAAGGGGGGGGGGTGCCTTAAGGGAAGAAAAGAAGAGGCGAAAATTAAAATTTGTACCCAAAACACGGACTCAATAGCAAAAAGGAATTTGGAAGTTAAAGAGAACATGTCATCCAGTGCCACGGACTTCGCCTCTTGGGCCAATTTGGAAAAAACCTTTTTGGACCAAAGCAGCGCACGGGGAGGGAAAAAGTGGAAAGTTCTTCAGGCCAGTTGGGGGGCGACCCCCAACCAAGGTAGGGAATAGGTCCGAACAGGGGACCTAAGGACGCGGTAGGCGAGCGGCAAATGGTTTCAACTGTCGACATAAAGTTTAAAGGTTGGAAGAAGGAAGGAGCCGAAAAAGAGACAGGTTTAGGAGGATGTGGGTACCGTGTGGAATACCGGGAGGGACAGGAAACTCAAGAAAAAAGGGGACCGTTCTGCGGGAGGGGCGACTAAAAGCCGGGGGTGGTCAAAACGAAAACAAAAAACTGTATTAACAACCGTTGGAAAAAACCGAACTCAACAAGAAAAAGGGGGGGACGGAGGGAGTTTCTCAAGGGCAAGCCAAAGATGATAAAGTGGAACGGACGGTGCGGCCCAACGAAAACTGTGGTGCCGGTTGGAAAAAGCGTTGGAGGAAAAAGGGAAGGGCAAAAGTGGGGGGGGGGGGGCGAAAAGGAGCTGAAGACCTCCAAATTTTAGGAGAGAAACATAACCGGGGGAAGAGGGGGCAACCTGTTCTACGAAACTAGCAAAGGGGATCGGAAAATGCTATATCAAAAATTCGAAAGATCACCGGACGGACCGGGTTGGGGAAGTGTAAGTTCAGAAAAAGACTCGGAAGAAACGTGAGAGGAAAGCAAACATTCAACAAAAGAAGAAAACATCCCTTCCCACGTCGCCTACTTAAGGAACCAAGGAAAAAAAGAAAAAATGGACCATAATGCGTCCGACAGAGAACGACCAGCAACGTGGAGAAAGGGAAAAAAAAGAATAGGGCCTACTATCACAAACCTTGGATCACTCAATGACACAGGGGGGGATCAAAAAAGAGAGCAAAAACAATTTTGGGTTATCTGTTCACACCGGACCGCCAAACAAAAATTGGTAAAATGGAGCGAAAAAAAAACCACTGCTTGAAATCTGGCGGGGATAGGTACTCCATAGAATTGAGGGGAACTAACGAAAAAATTAAATCACGTTCCATCAGCGACTGGGGAATAGGTGGGGATGGGGGTGAGACATGCAATGGGTGGGCACCTTTGAGGGTAACCAAACGGGGGGCTTGGAGGTGGGACCCGAACCCGGACGGCGGGCTCGTGGAAAAGGGACACGCAGAAGAAGGCACGAGATTTCTTCCTTCCCGGGACAGGGGGTCAAGAGGGGGGGGGGGGGGGCATTGGGCAAGAAGGCACAAGTACAAACAAAGTGGACAAAGAAGCAGTGGAAAGGGAAAGAGGTCAAGAGGGATCCTTTTCTTGGGGGGGAAGCCCGACCCGCCCAGGATGACGAAGGGAAAAGAAGGAGAATGCATCCTTACAATCCGTAGGACCGGGTTGAAAAACATACAGGGAAAAAAAGAATACTACGGGAACAAAACGGGTCTCAGGATCGATCGGCCATGAAAAACGAAACAAATTAAATAATTGACAGGGTGAGGAAAAGACAAAGTCCCGGTCGCACTTCCCAGTGTCGGGGGAAATGAAGGCGGGGAAAAGTCCCCGGGGGTCTCACGAGCCATCCAGCCGGGGGGGGGGGGGGGTGGGGACCTCCCCCCACCGGCTAAAGAAGGGCAAGTTGACGTAAAGAAAGGTTTCTTCGAACGGGGACCGGGGACCCAGCCCCTAAAAGGACCAAGAGATTCCGTACAGTGGAGAAGAAAGACTTGCCAAAAAGGAGGGGCGCCGGGGGGAAAGAAGGTGCTGCGGTGCCCGAGACCAAAGAGAAAGCGATTCGTTGGACGTCACATTGGAGTGCTGGGAAGAGAGGTGCCCCGAGGGCCGCATCAAGGGGGAAGAAAGAATACCTCCACTCTACTTTAACTTTCTTCCTTCACCGGAAACCCTCAACGTTTGTTTTGGTGGGTGGGAAAAATGCAAGCAAACTGGGCAACCGAAATATCGACAATCAAATAACGCACCTTCTCGGCGCGAGACCTACACTAAAAGCATGCGTCGGCAAGTGGACCACGCCCTGAAATCGCCTGACTAAGGAGGAGGGAAGACATTTTTCCCATCGTGTCACCCGATACGGCACTGCGCGCAAACCCATGACGAAAAAGTCGACCAAAATAACTTACGTGGAGTCTTTCTATCCCACTTTGCTACTTGACAAGGGGGGAAGGGAAAAAGGGGGGTCTTGGAAAAACGTTCCAGGGCACCCCCAAGGGCACCATCGTAAGGCAGGGGGGGAAACCTTGGGGGACCACGGGGAAGATTCACATCGGGTAACTGGCCCTGGATCTGGGAAGTGCGGACAACCAACCTCTCAACTGAAAAAAACACTCCAGTTTCAACTCCGCCGCCCGGCCGATCGAAAAAAAAACCCGGAGGCGTGGTTCAGTTTTGCCAAGAGTCCGGGGGACTAGAATCGGGAGGGCTAAAACCGAGCACGCTCCGGAACAGCACGAAACGGGCGAAAGAGAAAAAAAAGAAAAAAAAAACCAGGTAGAAGGACAGCAAGGGCGGAAAGGTTGCGAGCTGACTTCGATTCAAACCCCACAGAGGCCTTACCTGGGGAAATGGTTATCCGTCTACTGCCATCTCAGAAGCTAGTCATTCAAAAACCCGGGTGAAGGAATCTTATGTTGTTCGCGAGGAATTGGTGAGATCGAAGGTACTGGTCCAGGACGCCCCCCAAAGAGGGAACGGGGACCTTTTAATCAAGGGAAAAGAGAGGGCGTGGAGTTCAACACAAAATAAAGGGTTTGCAAGGGAACCGGGAGGGCAGGGGAAGAGCTACCCCCCCAGGGCAGCAAGGCGAAAAAAGAAAAAAAAGGTGGTCTCAACCCCGCACAGGAGGACCACCCGCGATTTCGAGAAAGCATTGATGATGGGGCGGAGCAGCCCCCCCCTACCTCATCAACCTACACATGAGAAGGCAGAATGGATTTCTAGGGGGGGGAGGTACAGGAAAAGGGAATCCGACTGAAATAGAAACGAAAGGGCGATGGCTCGTTCGGGACCCTACCATGGGAAAAAAGGGTTTCAAAGTCAAACGGCGGTGGAATACCACCCACAACTCGAACCGGAAAAATGCGGGAGCAAGTTTAGAAAAATAAAACGACCAGGCGTAAAAAAGAGTGC
>Ga0179593_1478660_pt1 | contig 19756 bp, 17 predicted proteins | sample CZODoug2_1_08_16_FD_185931 | JGI IMG/M metagenome (GOLD analysis project Ga0179593, IMG submission 185931) | Vadose zone soil fungal communities from Angelo Coast Range Reserve, California, USA - CZODoug2_1_08_16fungal (PacBio error correction) | ecosystem: Environmental > Terrestrial > Soil >...
TGTTAAAAGGGTTAATACAAGTGCGAGGGCTTTTGTTGGATTCGTGATAATATAGAGATTCCAGTGCTGGACCTAGGGCGAGAAAAAAGTCCAAGAAATTGAAAAAAAAAACAGACCTAACGCATGAATGGGTAGGGGTTCGATAACTAGAATTCGAAACCTGTGGCCAATCTGAGGTTTGAGTTCACGATGCTGTAACCGACGGCGAAAAAAGCTTAGCGGACGCCAGTAATCGATAAAAAAAACCTTGATCACGGTCAATTTGAAAAAAGGAGGGGGAAGGGGTACGCGTCGCAAGAATCCCATCTGGAAGAAGAGAAAAGATCTGGGCTAATACCTTAGTCCTGGTCAATATTGGGGATCTCGAGACGAAGAAGCGGCAAGACGAAGAGTAGGGTACAACGGGGGAACAAACCTGCTCTTTGGAGGGGACTGTATCCTTTGATACGGGAAGAAGCGGTGGAAAAGGGGGGAAGGTGGGGACGGAAAAGTCCTGAAGAAATCTTAATTCTGTAAGAGCTAAGATGTCCGCAACCCGAGTGTCCGTACCGTCTTGCATCAGAGGGTCAGAGCTTCGTGGGGAGAACAGGGGTACAGGCGCCTAGAGTGGTCAGGGAGTGGGGGTTCGCGATAAGAACTTAATACGAGATCGCGTCTTAGGGAGTATTTTACGGCCTTTTGAGCGCACTGGGAAAAAATACGAAAAAAGTCAGGATGAATCTAAAACTAAAAATAGTGAAAAAAGTTAGAAAGTCTCTTACAAGTACGTAAAGGTAAGGTCGGTAAGCGCAACCTAATAGAGGACAGATTGGGTAACATCTTCATCGAAGGCAATGGGTCGGCAAAGATGGAGAAGGGTTGTGAAAAGGTCTTTCTTAAAACCCCAGGGTCTTGGGGGAAATATGGAAGAAAAAATTGTAGCGAACAAAAGTCTCGGGCCCTGTGATAAACGAAGGGCTCAGGGCCGCAATCGTGTAGGAGGTAGGGGTGTCGCTGTGCTGCAGGGCCTATGGGGCAGCTGGGGAAAAAAAATGCGTCGCGGAAACTATTTCTTAGTTTGCAAAAGGTGGCGGAGAAGGGGGGTGGAGTGATAAACGGACGAAACTCTCTCCTTACGTTACTGAAGGGGAAGTGCAGGGTGGTCTTGTGAGCCGAGAAGGTAACCGAAAGACGGCTGCTCTGACACTCCAGATAGGGGAAGGCTTATACCCAAAAGCAGTGTGGCACGAGGCTGGGAAAAAAGAATTAGGGGAACTGTTGCAATTGCCGAAACTCGGCGAAGGAAACAGGGAGGAAATATTCGGTTACACCTTACTTGCGCGATTGGAAAAAAAAAAAACAAAAAAAAAATGGATGAGAAGGAAATCCAATGATAACAAATGATAGTAAAAGGCAACCAGAGAAAAATGTCACTCAACATTAAGAGGGCTGGGGAACAGAAGGATGGTCAGGATTAGAGGGGGACTAAATAGGCCAGCAGAAATTGAAAGTTCCTCGAAGAAGAAAGGGGGGCAACAAGATTTGAAAACCTGAGTAAGAGGAAAGGAAAATACGGCCTCGACTAAAGGGGGGTCGCGAAAACCGACTAACTGGTGTCTTAAAAATAAAATCTGGGGCTGATAATGATGACCGGTTCGAATTACCTGGGGAGGTGTGAAAATGGTTGGGCTACACTCGGATTCTTTGTAAAGGGGCAGAGCCTGCTACGGCGAAAAAACTTGGAAAGGAGGAAAAGAGACGGGGGACGGGGGAGGGTGTGCGAGTACGAGATTGAGGGAAAATATCTAACGGCTCGTCTGGAGACCTAACGGAACTTCTGGGGTAGGGCGCGGAGCCTGATACGAAGGGGTGCACGTAAGCGGCTTAAAAAAGGGAGTAGACTTCGCCTATACTATGCGATAAGGATGGGGAAAAAAAAAACATGCTAGGTAAGAGGTGCATGTAGAATCCCGCGCCTGGGGAAGGATTCAATCAGAGGGAAGGGGGGAGATTCGCCAGGGTGGTGCTGGATATTTCAAAGAGTCCAAGGACCAAGCCGGGGGGGGAAGGGCGGGCGAGCGTCGCCCGCATGGCGAAGAAAGGGGGAGGGGGGGTAAACAGGTTATCCGTCATGTATCGCGCCGAACTGGACAGGAGGATGGTGAGAAGTGAGTAATGGCGGGCCCAGTTGATCCGAATGAAGGGGTCTTATGTTTGCAAGTCTCGAAATCTATGAAGTTGGTGGCAAACGGGGTCTGTGGACCTCTTACAGTGCCGTAATAACAAAAAAACGACGAGGCCGGGAGAAGGGATCGAGAGAAGTCACCGGGGAGAAGAAAATGGCCTTTACGGCTGGGGCCAGATGTTCTAGGATCGAATGAGTCACCGGGGTGGAGCGTCTTCTAAAAAAGCGTGCATAGCCTCACAGATCATTTAGCGAAAGGAAGTACTTACGGGCCGAGGCCGGCACGTCTAGACTGACCGGTCAAAAGGAGTGACGATTCCCAAGGTTTAGGAGGAAAAAGAGGGAGTTTGGTCGACTCATAAATGCAGGGAGATCCTCGGGGAGAGAAAAAAGGAATGAAAGAGAGGAGGGAAAGAACCAAAAAGTCTCTCTAGGAAAAATTGGACAAGTTGGTAAAAGGAAAAAGTTCAACCAACGGCCACGAAGGAACGGGGACGAAAACAGCGGGCCGGAACGACTCCAGGGAAAGAAGACCATGAGGTTCAAGAGGAAACCGAGACGAAAACTTAGACAAGCAACGATAAAAAAAAAGTCGCGTGGTAAAGTCGAAAAGGGAGAACCTTAAGATAGACACAAGACGCGTCAGGGAAGCACGAACCCAGGAACTGGAAAAATTACGAAAAAATCGCCCTACAAGGGGAAAGAGGGGGAGAAAATCATTTCTCATTCCGGTGATTTCGCAGAAAAAGGCGTTACCCCCAATAGGACTGGAGGGAGGGGGCTTTCATGAGAGCCAGAAAAAAAGCCAAAGGAGAAGGAAGGGAATCTTAAGAGACCAACATGGTGAAAGGGGATCATCAGCATAACTCCAAGGGTTAAAAGGAAAGAGAAGTCCTAACGGAAAACCGAAACATAAGCCGAAAAGAGGACGTACGGGTTGGGAAGATAGAAAAAAAAAGTAAGAGGTATTAAAAAGGAGAAGAGATGAAACGGACAAGACGAATCTTCTTCAGGAGGAAAGAGGGGCAGACGGCCGGCCTTGAAGTAAATGGGAGGGGAGTTTCGTCCTTAACATGAACAGTGGCCGAATAGGACTTTCAGTAAAGGGGGGCAAAAGGGGGGTTTGCGCAGCAAGAGAAGGTGCAATCTCAAGGGAACAAACGACACTATGGTGGACGGACCGAAGATAAATCTGGACGGGAAGATGGGAGGTTGGTTTGAAATAAGGAAAGGTGGGAGCGATCATTGGCCGTTTCGGGGGGGTACAGGAGGACAGTGTAGGGGGTCGGGTCACGGCGGGGTCTCAGTGGGGATCGCGGGGGAAAGTGGGAAGGTTAAATTGATAACCTTCTCTTGAAGGGAGGTAGGCCTGTGTGGGGGTGGATGTGGTGAGGGGGGTACCCGTCAGTGGTCGCGAAAGGGGGGACGTAGCAAAAAGTCTATAGGGATAGAACGGGAATTTCCTTCCGCCGTTAAAGATCCAAAACTGGGGGTTGGGTTTCAGAGCGTTTAAATTAACTTGTGACCTTGAAAGAAAGGGAGGCGGAAAAAGCGTTGCGGCGTCCACGCCAACGCTTGGACTTGGGGAACTCAGGATCAAGATGGATCCGGACCGTCATTGCAGGTCAGGGGAGTAGAAAAAGCACAAGTCGGAAACAAACTTTCAATCGTCAATTAAATATGAACGGGGGAAAAGAGAGGAGTTGCCGGGCCGGAACATAAAGTATCCGCAGTAGCGGATGTAGAGGATACGTCTATTCCGGGGAAAAAGATTAGACGACGCAAACGCTGTCCGTGGCTTGGACGAGAAATCTTGGTGAAGGAAGCTAAAAGAAAATATGCTTGGAAGACGGCAGCGATATCATGAAAGCCAGGCCCGATGGATGGTTCGTGGGCAACGGAAGGGGAAAGACGAGGAAGCTCCAAGACGCCCCTACTTCACAATAGTCGAGACGCGGAGAACACCCTAACTAATTAGGAAGGGAATACGGGAGGGACGCCAGAAAGGGTCCAGGTTTAAGGGAGAGAGGAAATCCCGAGCAAACTCCCAGCGGTATCGAACATGGCGTCGACTAGAGAGAAGCACCAAAAGTCCCACATGAAGGATCCCTCGTGAAATATAGAAGAACGGCGCCGATAGGCCGGCTGCAAATAACGAGGTAAAAGGGGTAAAAAGAGGATTACCCGGCAAATGGGAAAAATTCTTGAAGGCCAGGGAGTAATCGGACCTAGGGAAGCGGGTACTCAAGGGACCAGCAGTTAAATGACGAAAGATGCCACAAACACATGAAGGTGACGATAGAACTAAGGAACATTGGTCAGGTGGACTTGATCACAAATCCGGAGTCAGGGCTATCGCGTCTCCAGGAGAAGAAAAATTCAACCAGCGTAAATGAAGTTTCACAATCTTTGGCCTGCTGAAATACAAGTTCTAACTCAAAGGTTACGAGCCCATTGCAAATGAAGCGGGCTAACAAAAAGAAGGTAAAATCCAATGTAAGTCGACTGAATTATGATCAAAAAAGCAAAAGAAAGGGGGAGGGGTACGAAAAATTGGAAATTTTGCGACCAAAAAAAACGATATAAAATACGGCTAGGCATGGTTAGTTAGAGGGGAATGACGGAACTTGGAGCAAACGGTTCTGGGTGGGGAAAAGAGGGGTGGTGAAAGGTTACGCTAAAAGGGGTCCAATTCGAAGGTAAAAAAAGACTAGACACGCATCAAATTAAAAGGTAGAAAAAGGAAAAAGGACCAGGGTCACGAAGAGTGAGTTGACTGCTTCGTCTCGGATTGGAAGCCGTTACGATCACGTTACGGGGCAGTACGTGGGAAAAGGAGTCCCACAAGGAGTGATGTTTCGGGAAGGAGGAGCGAACTTTTGTAACGAAAAAGAAGGGAAGAAAAGTTTTCAGGAAAAATTACCCCGAAGGGAAGCAAGCTCAGGCCTTCGACATCTCCACCAGCGTTCCCCTGACATTTCATGTAGCCTGTACGGGGGGTGAGTCAGGTCAACGCGCCAGCGCCGCCGGGTATCACTCTAGCGGATAAGATCAAAAAAAAACGGGCAACGGATTAAGAAGAGGGGGTGGGCTATGAGGGGCGTCAGGGCATAAAATATAAAACTCGACAAGAAGGGGAGCACGGTAATACACCGAAACTATACTGAAAGCAAGGAAACGGCTCTAAAGAATAGAAGTGCAGCAGGAAAAAATCAAGACGAAAAAAACAATCGGCCCTGCAAAGAAATTCAGCGTTTCTGGAGAAAACAAGAACTGCAATGCGTAGAAAACCTTTTGGCGCCTCCAGCGGGGAAAACGCAACCTTTTTACAAAGACAAGGTTTCAAAAAAACTGAGGACAAGGATAACACAGGATCGATGAGGCGGTTGGGGCCCGCGGGACGACTGCTCTTCTTCAGGAAAAGCACGTCACACGAAGGGTTCCGAGCTGTCAGACGAGCGAAATGTCTCCCTAAGTTTAGGTTCGATGCAGACTGATCAAAATGAAGGGACTACAAGGCAAAAAAGACTGCGAAACGAGAGAGGTGTCGTCACTCGAGTAGCGAAGATTATTCAAGAACGATCCTCGTAGTTGAAGCCCAACTCCCGAAAGGAAGCAGGATTGTCAAAAAGAAAAGCGCGTACAACTGGGGCTGTTACCGCGTCGAATACATCCATCAGGGGGAGAAGACTATCCAGAAATCCCGGAAAAAGAGGTCCATTGGACGGCCAGAAAAAAGAACACGCCGGGGGGGTGGAGGTTGTGAAGATATATTCTGTCTAGTCAAAAAATGCTTAAGAGTCGCTAACAGAGGGGAACAAAAGAGGAGTATCAGCCCCAGGGATTGTCAGGCCCGAAGGAAGGTCAGGAGGGAAGCCGTAACGGGGCCACCCTAGTAGGGGAAAAGATGGGGCCGAGATCACGGTCTTTAAATAGCACGTCAAATAAATCACGCCTAGAGGAAGGTACTTTTCCAGAGCGGCCCAAAAAAACCAGATGGAAAGACAGTTCTAAGGGGAAAGCTGCCCGACTAAGAAATTGGGGGTATGGGGGTTGAAGTTGGAAGTTCACAAAGCAGGAATAGAGAGGTGTAAGAAAGGGGATTAAAAAGCCTCCCAAAAAAAAAAATCACAACCCTTGGATAGCTAAAGAAGAAAGACCAAAAATTCAGTCGGGGAGGAAAAAATATGGATTTCATACAAGGTTGCGATGGCTTGGTTGGATTGGGTCGGGCCTAGCGATCTTCGGGGGAAAATTAAGAGCTCGACAGGCGTCCACAATTCCAAAAAGCAACAATCGTAGGGCTAAGGGGTTGAGGGTAGATACAAAAGAAAATGGGGTCAATCTGGAGTGGAGGTAGATGTTGGAACCAAACTGCGCGGGAGAGGGTCGGATCCGAAGCCCAGTGGCAAAACTAGAAGGGATATCGGCCTGTTGTCCACGATTGTCACTTGGGGGGGAAGAGTCGACAGGAATCTGCCAGCGTGAGCATAGGGAATGGTAAAGAGAATCATCTGGGGGGGCTTCCTCCTGTCTCAAGTAAGGTGTCACGCTAGTCTATCAGGGAACGGGAAGACACTTCTTGAAATAAAAGAGGTAAAACAATCGATCTTGGCGCTGAGAAGACGACCAATGTGGAATAGAATAGGTTGGAAAAGGAAATTTTGGGAATCAGTTCAGGAAAGAGTATCTGAAGCCGAACGAAATTCAGACACCCATCGGTCGCGGAAAAAAGGGGGGGTGCAGAAGAGACTAGTAGGGGAGAACTCCCGTCGCCGAGAGGGGTGTCGGATCCAAGTGAAGGAGTATATCCTGAGACGGGAAGCTCGGGAGCGGCCAGTCAAAGGAATTTCGAGGAGACGGTTGCGCTATTTGAAGAGCAGTCCTACATCTAACAAAAGCGGCAGTTCGACATCGGTCTCGGGAAAGGAAGAAACGGAAGGTTTTCCTTTAGGGGGGGAGGAAGAGACCGATGAACTCGCTTCCCGCGGGGGGCAACAAAGTGAAGACAAGACTCCGGTTTTTAAGAAAAGAGTCGAGTTTGGGGGGGAAAAGAAGAGGAGTCAACGAGGGGTTCTTGTTTGGAAACGGTTTAACAAGGGGGAAAAAGCGACATCTTCGAGGGAAGCTGGGTGACAAGAATGGATTGAGGAAGTAGGAGCTGGCAGGTTTCGATGGTGCTGCTGCACGAAAGGGGTGGGTCTATAAGGATAACTGAGCAGGCGAAAACGGCTCGTTTAGGAAAGGGGGGTCTTGCGATTGGTGGGGGTGGACCGAAACGCCATCCTAAAATTCCTTAAGGGAAAAAAGAAGAAAGATGGGGGGGAAAGATGTGGAAACGATAGGGATAAAGGGGGAGGCAAGGGGGAGGCTGGGAACTACGCATCAGATCCTGCTGAACAGACTTCTTGTTAATCGGTGTGCGTGAGGGGGTCCTTACTAGAATCACTTAAGCAGAGGATGCCATTGTCAAACTTGCTTACAAGAGCTGCAGGTAAAAAAAGATTACGAGAAGCGATTGTAAAGAGAACACTCCCTCTAATTGGATGAGACAGGTCCAATGGACAAGGAAAAGGAAGTTATAGGAAATTCTTCAAATAAGAGAAAGAACAATGGAATAAACAGCTGAATTCACAGGCCAGTGTATGAAAAGGTTATGATTCTTAAGGGAGGTATAGCTTTTCCGAGAAAGGGTGTATCAATGTAGGAGTAAATAAACTCAAAACACAAGAAGAAAACAAGGGAAGAATTCATAAACGAAATGGCTAGAAAGATTGGGGGGGGTGGTTGGGGGGGGGGTTCGGACGACCACTCTAAAACTTGGAACTACCGCAGGATGGGATGATCAGTGGTGAACGCGTCGAACAAGGAATTAACAGGGGGGTGGTTTCCCTTGTGGCGCACCATATGCGAGGGAGGTGGCTCTGACTGTGAACGACAGGCTGGCAAGCTTACCCTATTAGGAAATATACGGCGGGACTCGTTTTGGTTCACGTTGGATCATCGAATGGCGCCAGTCGAAAGTCTCGCATGTTCTCCTTTAAATCAAGTCAAACGAGTCTAGCGACGGAGCTCGGGTTAAAGAGAAGAGGCGACCACGAACGGTCCTTTTCATACGTGACCTTCAGAAAGGGGCGCTCCTATTGCAAGCGACGCTCGGAGGCGGTGGGGGAGAAATCATACCTCACCTGGTGAATGTGAAAGAAGATGGGGGGGGCTACTTGGAAGGACGTCGCAATGGGCTGTAAGATGGAACGATTTCGCAAGAAGGGGGGTCCGGGCTGGAACTCGCAGGCGCCGCCAAAGTTAGAGCAAGCCTGGGACGATCTGGGGGTGCTGTAATGGCGAGCTCCTTCAACTTATAGAACTGGGAAGGGAGGGGCCTTTCGGGGATGCCTTTCAAGTCCAAGGGACCGTGGGCTGTTTTGGGACGCGCTCTCTATGATAGAGTGCGCAGGGGGGGACAGTGGCCCAGGACTTGGCAGGGGGACCGGGCGAAAGAAACCAGTGCCCTATTAAAAGTGGAAATCTCTCAGGTCTTCAAACCGCTAGAATATTCCTGTGGGAGGAAAAAAACACAGATTCTCGAAAGACGGGGGGAAACACAGTTCTAAACTTCTGAGAAGAGTTAGGAATCACGAAGAGCGAACTAAATTGGAGAGCAGGATGGCTGGTGCCCGGTAGCCGTCAGAGGAACAGATATGGAATGATCGCCTGAATTGAAATCTGAAAAGGGTTGTCGTCGAGAAAACGCGGAGGGGTTTCAATCCTCCGTACATGCCTGAGGGAGAGAAAGGAGAGTCGGCGTAAAGGGCATCTATAGGCGAAGCCTGAGAAGGGAAAAAGTGGAGAGCTACAGGGTTCTTTCAAGTATAAACAGAGGGCGAACGAAGAAAGAGAGGGCAACTAACAAAGATGGTCAGGAAAGAAGACGAAGTATGGGGAAGAAAAGCGCCGAACGCTCGTAAACGAGGTTGAGGGGAAGACTAAGAGACCTCGCAAGCAATGCTAAAACTACAAAAGGCCTAGAGACATTCGCCACCAGTACTACAAAAAACGATAAATAGGAAAGAGATCACAAGATTCCATTGCAGTGGGGAGATACCGAAACCGAACTTTCAACTGACGGAACTTATCCCAGGAAAATGGGGAAATAGGGGCAAAACTACAGGTCAAAAAAACTAAATGTCAGTTAAGGATTTAAAGGGAGGAGTCGTTCACCACCAAAACACCCACCGCAAACCAGGTGTGTCGTGCATTGAGGCAGGGAAAGTGATCGCACCTGAGGAGCAAAGAAGGAGCCTCCAGGGTGTCCAAATTCCGGAGCGCAAATTTGGGGAAGGAATCCTTCTAGACCAGCAGAAAGGGGGCAAGAAAATAGGACCCGCCAGGAAAGGAAAAGAGAGGAGCGGAAGGGTTTTCGACGAATCATCAACACCACAACGATTAAAAGAGAGGGAAAATTAACCGACATAAGAAGCGCGGCTTATGACTTTTCGGGACTAGTGGAGTGCCTGTCAAGGGAAGAACGGGCTTATTGATGCCTGATGAAGCATTCAAGCATTTGGGTGTGCGCTCAGGAAAAGTGCAATGGCAGGCGCTGGATGGAAGCTACCCAGCGCAAGGGGGACGACATCAATTCAGAAGAAAGGTGTGGGAAAAAGAATAAGCAAAGGAGTCCTGCGTGCGAATGGGAGTGTGATACTCACAAGGGGGGAGGGCTGCTGTCGCAGTTTCCACTTGCGGGGCGCAGTAAAAAAACTGAAGAGGTCCTAGGTTTTTCTAGATCAATAGAAAGTGAGCAAAACTGTTGAGGAAAGGTAGACCCTATTAAAGGTAGAGCTTGCTTTATAGAGGTCAGAGGGAGGTAGGAGGAACAGAAATAAACGAGCTTAGGAGGCGGGGGGAAAGACGGGGGAATGGAAAGGCTGCGTTCGGGATAACTGGGGTTTGTAGGGGGAATCTAAAGGTGTGAGGAGGGGAAAATTTAAGAAGGGGGGAAAGAGGACTGTTAGAGAGAAAAGGAGTTTAGGAGTCGCCATCAGGGGAAAAAGGGTGAAAGACGATCGATTGATCAGGGGTATACTGCTGGGGAACTGAGGAGTAGGAAAAAAAAAAAAGAAGAAAGAGAAATACCAAAGGGGGCATCTGGAAGGTATAAAAAGAGGGGGGCTCACTGGAAGAGATTGCCTTAAAAAAGTCAGAGAAGCAGCCTATTCTAAAGGAAGATCTATGTAAGCAGCGAAGTAGAAAGCGTACAAACGAGAATCTTTAAAAACCGGATTGCTAGAAAATCTTGTGGTCAAGCACCGAAAAGAAATGAGGCTGGTGGAAGACAAGGGGGGGGGAAGCAGCAGATCCATCCGCCGGGGAAGAGAGGTGAGTGGTGTAGCGAAGGCAGGACGCGAACAGAAGATACCAAATTAAAAAAATAAGTGTAGGGAGCTGTAAGTGCCACACCCAAAAAAGGAAGGCTTACGGGGTAGACGGAGCAAAATTTTAAACGGGGGAGAGCCAGAAAAGGACTTTTCCTCTTCTCAAGAATGGGCAAGGGGAAGAAACGAATCTTAAAGGAGGGGGACCTGACATTTAAAAGAAGCGCTGCAAAAAATTAAAAAGGAGCCGCGCACTCCAGTCATTGCCAGTAGGGACCGAAAATTGGAGACGATCCGGCCATCGGAGACATGAAAAGGCGAGACGGGAATGATTCCCGCGAACAAACAGGACCTGCAGCGGCGGTAACGCTTATCTGGCCCAGTATGTGAAAAGAAGAAGGCGACTTACAAAGTAAATCTGTAGTGAAAAGCCATCTTCCGGAGCCTCTAAATCACCAGGTAAAAGAAAATGCTATGAAGGGAAACCAATTGGGAAGGGCCCGTAGAACAGACTAGCAGGTCTTATCATTCTACGTAAGAAAGTGGCCAACCCCAGAGGGGAGAGCCGATTGTCCTCAGCGGGGGCGAGAGGTCAGCATCGGAAATGCTCGCCCTTGGCCCCGGGCTCTGAGGGGGAGAACAGAACACCAAGGGTTCCCACTAACAGGTGAATTACGGTTACGCATGATCAGCAAGAAAAAATGGGTGGACGACCCCAGGGGCGAGGTTTTTAGCCAGAAAAAAACCAACAAGAGATAACCTGATCTAAAGGAAGTGGCCCGTGCGAGGAAACCACGGGCGCGAGCTTTCGTGGGTTTGTCTGAAACAGGTTTTTCTGGGTACTCTCACAAAGGAAGCCAACTCACTTAGCTTTCCCCCGCCGCTGGAACCAAGCTAATTAAACTTCCCTTTCAATAAAAAGGGGAAAGTCAGGAGGGAGTGACGGTGGCTTCTGGGATGCGGGGAAGCCGGGAACAAGATCACAATTAATTGGAGAAGGAAAATTGGGTTAAGGAAGAAATTCTGGATGGTGGGTCTGGCCTCAACCAGATACGAGCAGGGGAATTTGGTAACGCCTAGGAGAAGGAAGGGGCCCACTGACATCCCAGGCGGAAATTGTGAAACTCGCCTGAACCTTCTAAAAAAACCAAATTCAAAGAACGCAGGAAAAAAACATGTCGGAATCATCCTTAAGGGAGAGGGGAGAGGGACCAGAGCAAGACTGGCTCCGGTAGTCCTCGCGGATCACAGATCAAACCGTTCACGGCATGGAGACCGAGTTGTCTATTATAGGAAGAGGTGGAAGAAACTCCTCAAAAGCGACACTCCAAACAGGAAAGCCAAGCGAAAGATAATCAGTAAGATTGGAAGAGGAGAAAGACCACATATTCACAAACAGCGAACAACAACCAGGAAAGAGTCATGCGAGCCTTCCGGGGCGTTTATGATGAGTTAAATTAGCAAAAAGAAATAGGACGCTGAAGCTGCGAGGGGAAACCTGGGGAGTCCATCGGGTGACAAAACGCCTGGAAAGAACGGAAGGAGTTGACAAACATGGAAAGCTGTGATGAGCAAAAATCCGGCGGGGGGAAAAAATAGGGGGTCAAACGCGGGACGGCGACTTTAATCAAATTTAAGAAAAAGTGAGGTAACGAAAGAAAAAGGTGGTTCCTAGGTGTAAGAGATGGGATGTCGAAGATCCATTTCCGTGGTAGAGTCAGTAGAGATACGGAAGGTCTCGAAAAATGTAACCGGAAATACGGCGAAAGAGGAGATATGCGAGCTTCACCTAGGGTAAAAAGGAAACAGTATTTACAAAACAAAGAAGGGGGAATCGCGCCGTATGTGGCGCCAAAGAAAAAATAACTTCCGGAGGGAAAAAAGGAAAACAAATACGGCCGTAAAAAAATGGGTGGCGGGGGTGAGAGAGCTTCATACTCCAACGGGGGGAAATTACTATTCACAACATGCGGGCAAAAAAAGGAGGGAGGAAGAGGGACAACCTTAAAAAGCAGTCATCGACCGCCGGGGGGATGGGGGAACAGCTTCGTCTTCACACGGGCTCACTGAGAGAGAAACGAGTACAATGAGCAGTCGTCAGAACCAATAGGGGGACCTCGGAAAAAAACCGTAAATCTGAGAAACTTATGAACAGCAGAGAGGGCTAAAAAGCCCCAGGCGTGGAAAAGGCCGAGATCAAGTCTTAGACAATTTAGAAGCTTCAAAAATCACGACGGGAGAAGCGTAAAAAAATCGGCCCGCCAAAACAGAGGTCCACAGTGAGGGGAAAGAGAGGACGGGGAAAAAGAAAGGAGTCATTAATGTTTCTTTGGGGGTTGGACGGAAAGACGGCTAGAGGGAGAATACCGATAGGAATCTCGGAGCGTAACGCATACCAAAAAAAAAATCGCCCACCTTGTATTAATAGAGATCAGGATCAGAAACACAACCAAAAACGGAGGATAGAAAGATCGATCGGTCAAACGGCAAGTTGAGGATGGATGTTTGGGGATGGGTCTTAAAGCTAAGATCTACGAGATTCTTACCGAATCGCGCCGGTCTTCACCTCAAGGAAAACCCAGAACCAGCGCTACAGGGTGAGTGGCAGCGAATCTTGACTACTGGTGGAAAGAGGGAGGGCAGAAGAGGACCCGACGGCGCCAGTGCAGGGGAGGAGGGAGGGAAAAGCCATGGGCGCGACGAACCTTGTCTTAAGGGTAAAATAAGCAGGGTAAATTTTTAACTGCGTCGGCCGAAGAAGCATAGGTACGGCCAGGAGAAAAATCCTCGGGGGGGGGAGGAAAGAAGTGTCTAAGGGGGTCACGAGTGTTGGCCGCGACGACTGAGATGAACGGCTTAGACAAATTTTAGCAAAAGAACTCCCCCTTCTCGGGGGGAGCGGAAATTGCGGCCTTGGAAATCTAATTAACGCGTGGGGTGCAATGACATGGGGGGACGATGAAGGACAAGCGCGAGGGGATGAAGCGCAAGCAGTGCCGCCCCAAGCTGTCAGAAGTCTTTCATCAGCGGGCAGCTCGATTTTGAGAACGAGGACCGACCGAGGGTGGGGGAATACCTGAGAGATGATCCTATCGTGCCTCCGAATTCGAAGAAGGGCGGGGTAAAGGGACGCTGGTAAAAACTCGACTGTAAGGGACGCAGAAGATCACTACCAAAAAGGAAGAGGAGATAAACATCGATCTCGGAAAGCGAGAACAGTAGGTGCCGTTGAAGCGAATCTCCCGATTAATACTAGAAGATCAAAAGAGCATAAGAGAATGCAGGGCATCAAAAAAGATTTGCTCAGGTTGGATCAGGCGTTCGAACAAAGGGATGGGTTGAAAAGGTATTGAGCGCCACTGTGTCACTACTCTTAGAGGGGGGAAGCTTTGTTTGGGGGAAACCGGAGTGAATCTTTAAAAGCCGCGTGATGGTAGGGGGGGGTAGCTGGCGGCCGAACTAATTTGCAGGAGGGTCACCTTCGTTAGTGACGTATACGTGAAAGGGAGTGAACCCGGGGGGCTTATGGGGAAAAAGGGTTGTTAGGTTACAAAACCTGACGCCCTTCGAAAATGAAGAGGTCTGAAGGGGGGAAGTCATGGTTTATCGGGGGTGGGGGGGGGGGGGGGGGGGGGGGGGGGGGGGGGGGGGGGGGGGGGGGGGGGGGGGGGGGGGGGGGAGGGGCACTAAGAGAGCCAGAGGCAGGGGCGGGTCATGGAAAGAATAACCTCCGCCTTGGAGAAAAGTAAACTGACTTGGGAACAATTTCTGGGTCTAAGGGAGCGTAGGCGGGGGCCCTTCACGTCTTGTCGACGGGAAAAACGGGGCGTCAACGATATGCTGAAAAGAAGAACTATTGACAGAAGTGGGAGGACAGACACCGAATCTACTTTGGGATTTCTCTTAAACTAAAGGATCCAAGTAAGTGATCTGGAAAGCTGCAAAGCGCTACGAGGCAAGTCCAAAGAAAAAATGCATGCATTGCCCGGGGAATGACAGATGTGGGGGGAATTCTGGGAGTGCGAGGCATATGGAAGTCTGGTTCCACTCAAAGAGTGGTACTAAGGGGAGATAACAAAGCTTGGGGCAAAAAACAGAAGCGGGTCCAAGGGGGACTAGTCAATCGGAACGAAAATGCTAAAAATGAAGATATCATCAAGGATGTTGGGTCGCTCAGACAAACCCGCGAACCGTGAGGCACTCCAAGACTGGGGGAGGTTGGCTAGAAAGGAAGGAAAGGCGAAGGCCGGGGTAATGGGGGTCAACCTGGGGGGGGGGGAGAAAGCTATTCTTGGAACCAGGGGGAGCGAACTGATACCAAACTTGGGGGGGGAAGACTGAAAAAAATTCGAAAGATCGTCGGTAAGAGTTGTTTGTCCGTTTCTCGAATTTCAGGAGGGCAGGAAAGGCTACGCTGGGCCGGGCACGGGAAAATTCTTCTTGCTAGCGGGAAAGGTACTGGTAGGGGTGCGAGTAATAGGCTCAACGACGAGGGAAGGGAGACTATCACATGGAACGATAAGGGCTTTGCACGAAGACTGACGAAGGCGCGTGCCGTTTAATGCTAAAAGATAGACTTTTTGCATGAGGCGGGTTCGAAGGGGGGCGCTGGAGGGAAAACATGGCTTCTAGATGGAAAGTTCAGGAAAGCGGGGGGGAATTCTTGGTCGAAGGGGCTCGTCGCAAGTCGGGAAACGACGGGGAAAGTAGTTAGGATAGGCGTGAAAAGGGATCGCTCCGGAAACTTGACCGGGAGTATGAGGGAAGGTTGATTTCTCGGGGCAAAAAAGGGGGAAGAAGTAAAGGTGGGGGCTGGGTGTTGACTGCCCTCTCAAAAATAATCTATTTGGGAAAGGTGTCTTTCCGAGTAAATTTCAGGGAACGCCAAGAGGAACGACTAGCCTCTTATTTATCGCGAGAATTCCCTCATCGGGAATGTCACTTTTAACGGGAGAAAAAAAGAAACATACTGGGGTGCTCGAAACGCTGTCCCCAGGGGGGGGGTTGCGAGCGGAGGAGATTCAACTCGGCCATCTCTCTAGCGCCGACATGGGGAACTCAATCCTGCGGAGGAAAAATTCGGGGAAGTCCTCTGCCGCACTCGATGTAGTGAAATGGAGCATCATTACTTTACGATGAAACCCAGGGTGTCGAAAAATCGTCTTGGGGAGGAAACGAATGCATAATACCAGACCCATCTATCCGAGTCAGAAAGGAGGTCATGGGGCGCCGCCAACGTCCCCCCAACAAAGGTCTCTCTACCGGTATTGTGCCATCTAATCAACGCTTTAAAATTCTGTAATCGCTAAGCAATCCGTCTAAGAAAACGCAACTGGGGAAGGGACCACGATCAAGGAAAAGGATCGAAGACGCATCGTTAAAGTGTGAAGGGGAAAACGTAAAACTATCAAGCAATGTCTCCCGGAAGAGGAGGGGTGACATCAAACGAACGTGCTCCACGGAAATTTAATCTAAAAAGAAAGGCAAGGGAACGCAGTTCAAAGGGGGGTATAAACATCCCCGAAAGACAGTAACCTGGGGAAAAAGTGGGACCTCTACAACAGGGGGGCATGTACGAACAGGGTGAGGGGCGTCGGATTAAAACCAAATAGTGTTCGTTCCTAAAAAAAAAAAAAAAAAAAAAAAAAAAAAAAGAATTAGGGGAGTGAAAAAGTGAGAGCCGGGTGTCCATTCAAAGATGCCGAAAAGGGGGAAAGTCTTAAAGATCGCAAAAAGGGAATCGGACTTCCTCATTCCTAATGCATGGTATGCCACCGAAGGAAAAAAGTTAAAGAGTCATTAGCCAGGCAGTGCGTCCGTGGGTAATCTCGATAAAGAAAAAAACGAGGGGAAAGAGATTAACACGGACAATCAAAAAACGAAGCTAAGGACTTCATGCTGGGAATTGGCGTCTCATCCGTGATCCCATTGGGGAGGGAGTGAGTGAATGATTAACAGATGGAACAGGGTGGACTCGGAAAAGTACAGGTAGTCGAGGGGGGGTGTAGCCAGAGGGCTCTGGAGAGAAATGGGGAAGCAGCAATAACAAAAGGGGGTTACCGACGCGCTGAAGCGGCCGTAATGAGTAAAGGAAGTTTTGTCCTAATAATGTGACAGGGGGGGAGATGATTCGAAGGGGTGCCTTTAGTCGGGTGAGGTCAAGGGGAAAGGGGGGGACTGGCGGGAAGGCCTCGGGTCTCGATCAAGAGAAAGGGTTGAGAACATTGGGGGGGTGGCTCTGGATACACTTCTCTTGATTCTCTCAATGCTTATACGGGTACGACGGCTGCTGAAATAATTCGGGGCCTCGGAGGTGAGAAGTCAGGGGAACCTTCCAGGCGTCTTTCGTAGCCGCTTTGAGTTTACGCGCGGGTTGGACGAAGTAGACATAGTGTAGCAATTGTAAAAACTTATATAAAAAGGGAGGGGGGTGGGCGTCCGCCATCGGAGTCGGTACGTCCCTAGAGGGGGGAGAAAGAGTCTCGCAGGAAGGAAGTAGGAGTCTAAATAAACAAGATCTACGGAAGAAAAAACCCAAGAGCAGAAGGGCCAGTTCTGGGAATAAGGGGACCGGCCTAGTCATCTGTAATGGTCAGCCGCATACTCAATGGATCCAAGAAGGAGACAAACCGCGTCGGGAGCTTCACCTCGAAACAGACGAGTTAATGGGAGGACTAAAAAAGTGTATGACGCTCACTTAAGAAGTATCTAACGGGGTAAGAGGGTCGGATAAATCAAGACCACAGAGGGCAATCTTCGGGGTTCGTGGGTTCGGCCGGCGAGTGACGCAGGAACAAGAAAAACGCGAACACATATATCTATCTTCGTCAACACGACCACTGAATGCATAATTCACGGTAAGCAAGGGGGAAAAGGAAATGACGGGGACGCCTCCCAGGAAGCAGGTTCCCGGAGACGATAATGAAAAAGGATCAATACAATGACCGGGAAACCCCAGGCAAGTCTCAAATGGAGGAGGGGAAGAGAGACAGGGCCCACCTTAAAACCCGCGCGCCGAACGAAGTGCCATCTAAAAGAACATGGGCGACGATAACAGGTCTAAGATCATCGGAAAAAGGAGAGAGGGAGAAAAGGCTCAAAACCGCCGAGATTAGGGGCCAATCTTAAGAAGAGGGGGATACTTAAGGAAACCCGTTCGTGACGGGCAAGGTGGCCGAGAAACACCATTATATCAGGTCCATATAGAACAATAAAAGAAGAGGGAAAGTGTCAACGTAGCAAACCTATCATGTTGAGATAGTGAAGGCCCAGCGAGACCCACTGCAGACACCAGAGTAACATCCTAGAGGTAAGTCCGTAAGCTTGGGTGAAGAGGTCCAGCCGGGAAAAGGCTCGAAAACCGTGAAAAGAAAACTAGCTCCTAACAAAAGAGGGGGGGGACAAAGACCAATGTGTCGACTGTTAGACATGGAAGAAAAGAAAAAGGGATTGACTACAGGTTCTATGGGGGAGAAAACAGCAAAGGGAGGGAGTGACTAGAGAATTTGGGCATTGGAAGAATGGGTCGGAAAGGGGGGAATGTCTTGGGGGAACGTCTTGTTCGTGACGCGAACTTAGGAAAATTCATGGAAAAGGCTCTAGAACAGCCCTACTAAGAATGCAATAAGACGGGTGGAGGAACAAGGGCCACAAGGGCAGGTGTGAAAAAAGATGGGAAAGTAGGTCTCTTATGTTAAGCCGTGAATATCAATTACTTGTGGAGACTTAGATAGTGTGGAGGAGCATCACAGTTAAGAGGTCTTGTGGGAGGGCCGTTGACATAAAGGGCTTTGTAAGCGTTCCGGTGGGTAAAAGGGCAAAGGATTATCTACTCGATGTGTAAAAGTCGGGCCTCGGAGGTGGGGCCACCGCGAAAGGACCTTAGAAGCATAAACGCTAGGAACAAGCATACGTTCTCAGCATTAGATAGTTAAGTCGTAAAACGATCGAAAAAAGGGAAGGCACACCCAAACAGGGTGTGTTTTGTGGGTGAAAAATCCTCGGATAACAGCAACACAGGCAAGGACCTGAGAAACAGGGGAGGAATTGTCGATGTCTCGTGCTAAAACCACAGGATACACGAAGGAAAACAATAATCGAACTCGAAGAAAATAACTCCTCTGAAGAAATGGACGATCGCCAAAGGGGGGAGGAAAAAAGGCAAAAGAAAACCATCAAGAGAAAAGGAAGTCAAACGAAATATCACTTTCAGAATTAAAAGTTCTAAACAAGAGGCCCAAAGCGTACTCTACAAAAAAAACTTGGGTATAGAATAGGGTAAGACAACGGTTTTCCGACTACGATTTTCAAAAAACTTGAAAGGAGGGTAGAAACAGGCCAGGACGGGATCAGTGGGGGGGGGGGGGGCAAACCTCTGAAAACAAAGTAGGTCTTTCGATGCGCACGCAACGTCACTACTGGGTCCAAGAGAGTGTAGGGGGAGAGTAGATGTCTAACTATGCTCATAGGACGTTTGAAGATAGAGAATGCGCTTCAATTCCTGGGAGGCCACCCAAAGGAACGAAAGAAGGCCGGCATAGATATTCTGAGTCGGCAGAAGCTCGGATATAGGGCTAACATTTAGAAAGACACTATCGACGCAAACATTTATCGTTCAGCGCCAGAGAAGAAAAGGAGGGGGTCAAGCTGTGAAAAAAGAACGGCCGACATAGAAATTTGTTGTCGGATTCTGGAAGATCAGGAGCTACATCGTAAAGGCCCAACATTTCCTTGGCACGCTTTATAGGGGAATTGTAAACAACCACCGGGACGAAAAGAAAGGAACCAACACGAAGGGGGGGGGGGTCTGTTTTAAAAATATATTCTTCTTAAAGCCGTGCTTCTAGGAGAGATGAAAATGGGGGACACCTGAAGCAGTAGGGAAAAAACAAAATGATTGGCCGAAGGTCAGGGAAGAGGGGGACCGCTGAATGAGTACTCGTAAAAAGTCCCCCAGAGACGTGGGAAAAGGCAAATAGAGGGAAGTGCTATTTCTGCGCCAAAAAACTTGGCGTCAAGATCAATCCCGACAGCCGAGGGGTGCCTCCTCGAACAAAAAAGGACAGAGGGCCACGTAAAGAAGATTCTCTACAGCAAAGGGGGGAAAGTAGGAACAGGGGCGGTGTGTTGGGGGTAAAGGGGGGAACAGACGGGGAGCGATCGGAGGCATCTCACAGATCGGGAGAGGGAACGCAATCAAAAAACACGCACCTGGTAA
>Ga0179593_1384219_pt1 | contig 19755 bp, 20 predicted proteins | sample CZODoug2_1_08_16_FD_185931 | JGI IMG/M metagenome (GOLD analysis project Ga0179593, IMG submission 185931) | Vadose zone soil fungal communities from Angelo Coast Range Reserve, California, USA - CZODoug2_1_08_16fungal (PacBio error correction) | ecosystem: Environmental > Terrestrial > Soil >...
GAGACCGCACAGGAGAGGTAAAGCATGCATCCGTGGAAACACCACACGCGGTGCCGGAGAGAAAAAAAAAAGACCTATCGAGGAGAACTTAAAGATCGCAAAGAAGAAGGGTAATATCAATCACAAGGCCTTAAAGATAAGGGAGCGGATTGTGGGAAAGTCCCCGATTGTGGAGATGAAATAACCGGGGTGGGGGCTAGAAAAAAACAGGAAACTTGGGGAAAGAAAGGGTAACAATGAGGAAAGAATGCCGATACAAGAAAGGGCAGGCCCTCTGTTAAAAACCATGAAAGGGCCGGATCCATTTGGAGATTCCGAATGATGAGTCCACATCTCCGTTAAGGGGCGGTCTTCATCCGATGCCAGACCGACAAGTCAGGAAAAGAAAGGTAAACACGACCCAAACTACGCCTGTTAAAAGCCAGCAGGAGGGAGACGGCTTAAACAAAAACAATTCCGGCTCATGGTGCGGCAAGGAGAATCGAAGAACGGGAGTCTTCAGGAACTTAAAAAGAAAGGGATGCTTTCATACAAATAGGCGGAAAAAATTTTACGCGAATTGTTCACCCGCAGACCCTCCACAAAGTACCCCCCGACCAACCCGAGTTTCGAGTAATAAGGGGGGAAAAGTCCCCCCCCGAGGGGAAATAAACGCCGCAGGTTTCTCAGAAGAAGCAAAGGAGGCTCCGCATGATAGATCGGTCACGAATGGGTCATTCAGACTCGAAGCAAATTGTTAAGCAGCCGGATGGCTTGCAAGAAAGCCGAAATTTGAAAAAGGAGGGAAGAAGTTTATGACGAGAGGTGACAATTGTGGAAAAAAAGGGGGAGACAGAAATCCACGTAAGATATGGGAGATAGTCCTCCATTCTTGTCCCGGATCGGAAAAGTGTCGTTGGTAGATAGAGAAGCGGAAGATAGTCAGCAAACGATGAACAAAAGATCGTCCCCAAGCAGCCCCTGAAACAGAAAAAAAAAATGCAGCTTGAGAAGTCACCAAAACGTCCTCTAGAGGTAAAGAGTGGTGCGTGAAGCAGCGAAAAAAAGAGAGGTCTCCGGCTTACTCCGGGAGGGAGAAACACACACGGCGGGGAAACCGTGGCGGGTTGTGGGAAAATCAAAGAAGAACACATCGAAGGTACGCCAAAAAAATCAAAGGATCCATCGAGAAGGGGGGGGAATGAGGAAGAAAAAAACGTCGGGGAAGAAACGTGAGAACTAGCAACAAGAAAAACTGTGGAAACCAAAAACAGGACGGGGGCCTGCAATTAAAGGCCCATCCCTGGGTATGCGATAAGCAAAAGGAGAAGCAAGAGCGGTGAAAAACTAGAGAGAGAGGGAGGTGACGGACCATCAATATACCTATGGGGGGCATTATTTATTGTCACACGGAGGGACGTTGGCTGCGATAAGTGGGGAGGAGGGGGGAATAAAAGGGGAAAAAATGCAAACCGGCTCCACCTGCGGGGAAGGTGCCAGGGCACCGAAAACCAAACTAAACTGGTCTAGAGATCTCGATAGTACCCGCAGAATCCAATGCGGGAGGGGGGGCCAGTGGGAGGTTCAAGAGGAGGAAAGGGGTGAGAGACAATCATCTAACCCTAGGATCCAGTTATAGCTCTCAGAAGATTGGGGCCAGCGGGGCGGCCACAACAAATGGAGTGGGAAAAAGGACTAATTGGTTCGCCGCAGGGAATAGAAAAGTTAGGGGAGAGGACTTAAAGACTAAGTTAGTAAACGCGAGGAAAGGCGCTCATCATCAGCCGCCTAAGGTGTAAAAAGGACGCTAAAAATCCCTGGGGGTTGGTTAAAAGAGAAAGCAGGCACTGGCCTCTGCACCTGGACGACTTTTCCCTGACTAATTGTAGAATTAAGAAACGGAATTGAAACGAAAAAGCGGGAGCGGGTGCCCTTGGCAGAGAGGATACGTGATTTTTTCAAGAGCGCCTGAGGCAAATGCCAAAGGGCAAAAGATATTTGTCGGAAAAGACCTATCAAACTCAACAGGGGAATAAACCAGGGGGTTTTAACAAGGCCTCCTCAATCCAGCGGGTAAAAGAGTAGTAAGAGTCGGAAGCAACGCGTGGAAGGTAGAGAAAGGCTCGATGGCTCGAAGTTTTCTTGGCGCAAAAGAACTGGAAGAGGAGGTTTAACCTTCTTCAGACGCTTTTGTGGGGGTCGCAGGGAAACGGGGGAATGACCGGCCACTCCAAGAAGAGATGAAAAAACTATACACGCGTTGAATCAGCGATCCGCAAACAGGGAAGAACCTGCTGTCTTATCGGGTATCCTCCGCTCCGAATCATGTTTCCCCCTCACCCGTCATCATAGGGGTGGGGGTCAACCCTGGAGGGGGGACAGCCCCACCCCCCCCACTTCCAAACAAGGCGCAGGATTAACCGGAAAGAAAGACGCAACAAATTTTCAACACGAGTTCGACGAGACTAAACACCAAAAAAGGGAGGAAAGAGGAGATATTCACAACTATGGGGGAATGTGGCTAGAGTGGAGGGGACTGACGAAGTGGGAAATCATTGTTACGTTTGGGCATTAGGTGGGATTGGGGGCTTGGTAACCATAAGGCAAAAGAGGCTGACGGGGTGCTAGCGGCCCACTCAAGGAAGGAATACAAATAGTCATTGTCGTAAAATGGGAATACAAAACGTAAGAAATGGGAATGATAAAAGGAGAGTGGAAAGAGCCTCTTAGAGGGGCTGAAGGCGCACTGCAAGGTGGGACGCACGCCTCACAAGCCCAATGGGTTACCGGCAAATCAGGAAAAAATGAGCGAAAGCCAAGAAAATTAGAGGACAGCGGGAGAAAAGTTCTCAGCCTCGTGGGGGCCGCAAGGAGACGGAGCCTGTGACAGAACCCAGAACGACCCAGAAGCCGGCAGGTGAGGAAAGGGAAAAAAAAAATCTAGGCAAAATCGAATAGAACCGGGAACAGCGTCTACGGAGTCTTGACGACAGGGGGAGGTGGCCATTATGTGGAAAATGAGCAAGGTGCAAAATGAAAATCGGACTTCCTTGAGGGCCAAACAGGTTGCGTCGGAAGGTTCTGTAGAAAAGCTCCATCAAGGCGAAGGAGGATGCGGGGCAGGGCGGGGACACGAACGGCGGTCGGGGGACAAACCGGTTACGTTCGCGGGAAGGTAAGAGGAGGAGAGGAGAAATTGAGAACACACGAGCAAGTCAGTTGGAATGTTCCGCGCCCTGGGGGGGAATAAATGCTAAATAAAAATTTCAAAGTTGCGAAAAAAAAAAGAAAGGGGAAACATGACACGGAATGGGATGTGTCAAAAACTATTTCCAAGAGAATAGGCAGAGAACTGTATAAATGGACGGGGAATTCTTAGCATTGCTCAGGGCACTCAATCATGTCGCAAGCCAACGCCTCATCAATTTTAGGTTACTAAAAATGCTATATGACGTGAGGGGACGGGAGGGGTTTGACTTGGCACGGCACGGGAACCCGCGTGCAAAACAGGGTCAGTTGAGAGGGAAGGTGGTCATTGCGAAGGGGTCGACGACGCAAAACTTCCGGCGAAGATCCGTAAGGAACCATAATCCGAACGCACCTTTGTTCCCCGGTAGGAAGGTGGGGGGGTTGGGTGGGGGGGGGGGGGTGGGGGGGGGGGGGGGGGGGGGGGGGGGGGGGGGGGGGGGGGGGGGTGGGGGTGGTGGGGGGGGGTGGGGGGGGGGCGTAAAAATGAGAATCAGGCGATGGAGACCCTCATCGGGCGGACCGTGCAGAGAGAGACGCATGGGCCGTACCGAAAATCTCACGGTGGTGTCTCCAGAGTAGTGGAAAAGTTGGGACGTGTTTCAATATCTATCATACTCGAAGATTGTGCCGGAATGAAAAATTAGGATGGGGGGTTATTGCGACTCCGGGGCGGTATTTTTGGCGAGGGGCAGAGGAACATGTCGGCAGGGGGTTACGGGGACGACCAAACAATAAAAAGGGGCCAAACCTGTCGGGAGGTAGAAGTGAGAGGCGAGGGGAAAAAGAACGTTTTTGGATTACCGCGGCAAGGTCAGCAGCCTCTTTAAAGCCTAGGCAACATTGAGCATGGGGGGGGAAGGGACATTAATTTCAATGTGGCGGCATGCGATGGTCACAGGGGAAGAAGGTTGGTGACGAAGTTGGAACACTTGAGGGGGGGGAGAGGGGGCTGCGTCTACAGGCGTCGAAAGAAAAAAAAGAATTTTACGTCTTCGGAACCCGTTCTATGATATCACCCAAGCTCTGTGCATTTTAGGGAGTCGCAATTGGAGGGCCAGGCTGGAAATACGCGGGGCGACTAAACAAAGGTACAAAGAATGGTCAAATTGGGGGAACATATGGAGGGACGACCGGTAACCCCGGAACTGGATGAATGCACACCTGGATTCGAGCTTAAATAAAAGTCTCGGTGACGCGAGTAAAAGAAATACTGAGGGCAAGCGCCGGGAGTTCGGGGTGAAAGCCAAAAGGAGATATGTCCGGGAGGGTGCGGAAGAGAACAGGGAGGGGGGGGGTGTCATTGGGTCGGTCCAGAACGAGGAGAGGGGAGGCGTGGTTTAAACAAATAGGCCCAAGTTCGGAAGATGGATGCAAAAAACTCTACAGTTGGTTAATGCAGAAGGAGGGCAAGACAAGTTGCTGGACCGTTCGGAGGCTACAGGAACATAAAAACTAAAGATTGCCGGGGTTGGAAGTGGAAGCCCCGGATCCCGCCGGCGCGAAGTCACATCGCGGTCGGAAGGGAATTTTAAAAAAAAGGCTGCAAGGTTTGAATGTTGAGAATGGGAAGTGGAAATCGGCTGAAGAAAGGAAAAAAGACGGGACTAAAAGTGGACGAATCGGGTTCACGGCCTCCGATGGACCTGGAAAGAAATGGGCTGGGTTGGAACCAGAATTTAGCAACGGAGGAATTTGACAGTGCATGGTGCGACCGATCAGGGGAAAACAATTTTGCTGGCTTTATAAATGGAAAAAGTGGGGTCAAAGAGTTTAAAGGAGCAAAAGCAGCTTAAGGACTCGGCAAACATACAACAGAGATCTTGGGACGGTCCCTTTGGCGACCGTAGGCGAATAAGCCGGGGAGCCCAAGTCAAAGTTCTAAATCACAGGTCAAGGGCCGGGCGTTTAAATATCTGTCAGAGAAACTGAAGAAGATTCATGAAGGCGTGGGGAATCATTTACAGGGGGGGCAAGGTCGCTCCTCCAACACCAAAATAAGTAGGAGAGAAAATATTATAGATGCCCTTTTCCGATGAGAATTCCGAAAGAGGAAAAATCAGATAGTGCTATCGGACGGGTTGCAAAACTGTGGGTCAAAAAGGCAATGGGGCTTTCTCTTGTCGAGGAGACCGTATAAATTCGGGACCTTTATAAATGGGGTAGGAGGTCCGCAAGCCTTCCATCATCAAGGGGGCGGGTGTATGGTTTGCGAGCGGGGGCGCGAAAGTTTGAATGATCACCAACGTTTTAAAGAAAAAGGTCTCAAAAGGAAAAAAAACTGTGAAAAACGAGCAGTCACATCAGGCCCGGGTAAGGCACAAGAGGGGGGGGGGGTGGTTGTTGGGTTGGTGGTGGGGGGGGGGGGTGTTGTGGGAGCCGGTAAAAAAACATCAAATTTTCGGGAAGCGCATAGGATCTCGGAAATGTCCGTCGGACACAATCGGCGTAAAGTTTGATGGGCTTCAGAAACGATGAAATAACATTTGCAAAAATGCATTCAATCTCAGGTGGCAAAGAGGCCCTGTCCGACGCAAGTTGAAAACGAATCGCCAAGATGTAGAATGGCTCCTGAACAAAACACACACAAACAAAAACATGATGTGACTGGTCGATCTTTGGATCATCCAACGGGAAAGGGAGCAGGGCTTCTAAAGAACGGAGGGGAATAAAACGGTAGGCTTCAAACCAGCGCGGAAAAAAGTGTCTCAGACAGGTGTGTCAAGCCTTCTCCACTCATCTATGAAACAATGTACGCGACGGTCACAAGAAAGAAAACGACGGGTGTCTCTTCAATGCGAACTGAGCAGGCGGAGAAGAACAAGTCGCTGTTGCAAAAACCTCAGACACCCGGAGCTGCTCCGAATGATGACGAGGCTGGTCCGCTCAGAAGGTCATCCTCCTCGATCACCCGGTGTGGGACATCAGGTTTCCGCCCTTAATGCTTAAAAAAAGCATCAATTTGGACAAAATAGCTTGAAAACTTGGGGAGTCCGCGGCATGTCACCATCTTGCCAGGAAGCCGCAATGGGGGCATGACGAAAGACGGAAGAGCTGGGACCAAATGAACACGACCATGGGGGGTCGTTAAACTTCAGACGTTCTTGCGAACAGGTCAGACTCCTATTACCTGAAGAAATCGGGTCGCCATTCAAAGGAACTTCCCGGAACTAAAAGTGCGTACTGAACTCTTAACTCCAATTGCAGACTGAAAAAGGAAGTAAAAACAGGGCGATATTTGAACTTGCGACAAGAGGGGGGTAAGCAGGCGGATCAAACAAGGGGACGGAAAAAATCATCCTTTGGCAAAACTTGGGGAGCCACAGGTGGGGAAAACGAGGGGTCGGTTGGGGGGGGGTCGCAAAACACCTACTTGGACCTAAAAAATTTGAGCGTCGAGAAGCACCAAAAACATAAAAACGGCCCCGAGAAGTACCTCACTATAACCAGAAATGAATTTTGTGGGAATGGAGACACAAGGTCTACAGGGAAAGGTCGAAAGCAAAACTTGGAAACGAGAAAAAAACGTGGGGGCACGCGGCCGGGACGACCAAGACCCGGTGGGGGGTCTCGATGGCACGTACGTAAAGAACGCGACGGAAGACCGTAAAACATCACGAATGGAGAAGGAAGGAATTCTGCCATTACTAAAAGTGGGGGGCAGATAGTGAGGGTGACTGAGGACGGAGTGTTCTTCTGGGGGGGGGCGATACGAGAAGACCTTTTGGGGGGGGGGGAGGGGGAAAACCTGCGCAACCGCACTTGTGGAAGCTGGCCGGGGACGCCACCCAACAAACTGGGTAACAAGCACCAAAAACTACAGACGCGGAGATCCTACGGGGGCGCTTTGGGATGGGGAGGCCCAGGCGTTTGGCGGAGTATAATTCGTGGCCGCAGAAAGAAAGACAAAGGATTAGCAAGGAGAAGCTGACGCATTTGTGCGAAGGCGGTCCCACAGAAAATGGGTTAGTTGTCATGGACCGTGAGAGCTTTTGCCGCTATTGAAAAGTTGATGGCTGGGGGATAGAAAAAAGCTTAACGGGGCAGACCAACATGGTAAAGAAAAATTAGGGAGCGGGGCCTCAAGCCGTCAGGCAGACATCTTGTGCCAAGAAAGAAACCGGAAAAGCTCAACCCAAGTGTTCCAGCGAAATCAAATGGAAAAGTCACGACCTGGGCAAGATCAGAAAGAAAGACGATTGAAGGAGCTGGGAATGAAAAACTTCCAAGGCAAAATAATGCAAAATGTTGGGAAAGAAGGCCGTGAAGCTCCCATCCCTGTTCAAGGCGCAAGATGGGTGCACATAGGTCCGCCCACCGCGCAAGTTACCACAGGGGGGGGGCGTCAGGCTGCTAATTCTCAGTAAAGAGGGTGGAACTAAACCGTTTGGGTGGCACCTTAACAAAGGCCGACGCTCCATTTGAAGCGACGCCGCGTTCGGGGGGGATACCGTTTTAGACACTGAGGCCGGGAAAAGGTATGTAACTTCTCGGGCCAGGAGGGGGAAGGTGAGGTTTGGGGAGATCCAGTAGCTGAGACATCTTGGCAGATGGGAACTTGGGATTGGGTTCATACTGGGTCGTTGAGATTTGGAAAAAGTTGTCAAGGGCCTCCATTACACGCCAAGGGGGGAAAAAAAAAAGCGGCTATGAATGCTAGGTGAATCAACAGCGGACGGGTATACCGGGAGGACTGAAGATTCATGGGGGTATTAACAAATCAGGGTTCCCCGCAGGAGCCTGCGAAGCTTTGCAAGTAGGTTCCGAGCCCACCCAACACGATCTCCACAGGTCCATGAGGGCGCACACGAGGGGGCAATCCGCACGTCAAAAGAAGCAAACATTCCACAACATGATGACAATTCAGAAAGAGAGACACACACAAGGGGGGAGGGTGAAAGAAGGAGATCACGAAGGTCATGAGGGTGGAATGGGCAGGCGAATGGGGAGCTTTGAGGTGGAAAAACATTTAGACGGGCTGGGGGGGGGAGGGGGACACAATCCTAGCCAAAATAAGGATCGGCTAAAAGGCGGGGCCAGTAAAAATGCAGGGAAGGGGGAAAGCAAGAAGAAAGGACCTTCGCCCGAACGGGATCCTCGGCCGAGAAAGGGGGGAGGAACTAGAGAGAAAATACCTCTGAGATGTGGAATGCAGAGCAATGCCAAAGCGGGCACGCGAAGCGAAAAGTTTACCAAACCAGTTTACAACGCAAGTGGAACAGCTGTGGGAGAGCACCAAGAAAAACGAAGGGCATCGGGGAGGGTACCAGTAGCGAAGGGGTACCACAGCGACACAGAAGAGATCATCTCAGCAGCCGAAGGCACGAATACTCTCTTAAAGAGTATAAACACGGTTATTCAAGTCCTATTTACAAGAGATACGGGCATATTTTCGAGAAATACTGGCAGGCCATTTGCGGGCCGGGCGCGTGGAAAAAACGACGGGGTACAAATGGGAAAAAAAAAAAAAATAAAAAAGAATCGCTCCCGGCCTCTTGCAACAAAATGTTGCAGAGGCGGTGCGAAAAGAGCTCGGTGAAAAGAGCGTGTTAGGTGACTCGGCAAAGACGTGAAAAGAACGTGTCATGCGTGGATGACAGGGGGGATTTTGGATCGTTCCCGTCTGGTATCCTTGTTGTTTGTGTGTTTGGGGTGTTTTGAAGGACGTATACTTGAATCACCGCCTCAGGAGGGGGAGGATCTTACTTCCTTAAAACGTGAATAGAAATTAAAGAAAGTCAATCAGTGGTGGACAGCTGGAATAAATCAGATAGTCAGAAATCAATTTGGGGGGGGGGCGCAACTAGGGAAATCGCCTGAGCTGAGGGGAAAAATACAATGGAGAAAGATTTTGGTATGAGCTGTGGCTAAATCCGTACATACAGAAAGCCACTGCCGCAATCCACTCAAGAAAAGCGATTAATTTCAGAGAGAGGAATTTGGGTGGATGCAAGCTGGAGGGGGAACGGGTGGCTGCTCACCGGGCAACCTCGGCCGTTGAAGTGGGAATCAGGGCAAGCAAAAGGTCAGGACGACGCCAAATTAGAGACCAATCGCCAGCCTGCCCCTAAACAAACAAACGGCCAATAGGTAATAAGGGGGTCGAGGACTGAGACAAAAGGATTACAAACTTGAGCGAAGCTTGCGGTAAGCCGTGGCAGAGCGGACCGGGGATTGGGGAAATCGCGGCAGAGAACACGTAAACTTGGCACTCCGAAAGTTTCAAGGTTAAAATGGGGTAAGAGGCCCGGAGAGATCGAGCACGTTTGTGCGCAGGACCAAAATGAGGAGGGGTTATAGTGATCGGGGGGCGTATTTAGGGGGGGGAAAGATTCTCAAGGAGTCGCATGGGAGGCTTGCTGTTGCACCACAAGCCGAAAGTTACAACCGGAGTGAGCTCGTCATTGAAAAAAAAAGTTCGGAGGATCCCTTGGTTTTAGTAATGCGTGAAGGAACAAAACTCTTTAGAAGTGAAAGCTCGAATTGGGTGGGGAACGATTAGTCAGTCTTTTCATGGGATTCGTAGAACGATGGCGGCAGGGGGCTAAAGGTTGTGGGTCGAATAAGGAGAGTGACAACACTGAAGAGGGCTAAAAAAAGGGAGATCTAGGAGCAAAAAAAAATTTCTGGAAGGAACGGGTTCAGCAACATCAGGGAGAGACCAAGCATCTTAAAAAAGTGGAAACTTCAGCAGTCATTGGGCGTCAGAAAAAGCGGGAAAAAAGGAGGGCCACGAGATAGAAAAGGATCTGGAAAAAAGTGCCTGGAGCCAAAAGAGCTGCGAACAGGATAAAAACGGGGGTTCGAGGAAGATTCGGTACAATCGAGGGGAAAAACTAGAAAGAATGCTGAGCCGGCGCTGAGGTTCGTGATGGGGTCCGGAGGTTTTCGCGCAGGGAGTGGGGCCGTACTGTAACGGCAGGGTTGGGGCTTCTGGGGGGAAGGTGCAAGGGGGAGGGGAGGGGGGAGTTTTGGGAACAAGGGGGGGCGGCGCACATGTGTCAAACTCATAGGAAGTTGTACAGACCAAAAAAACAACCACCGAACGCTTCCAGAAGGGAGACGTGTAGGATCTGCGTAAAAAAGGAAAAGCAGGCACGTCGGGGTTGGGTAAAAGTTGAAGCACAGGCTAATCGGGAGCAGGAAAGCGCGGAAAAACAAGCTCGGACATGGGAGCTTTGCAGAAAGGGACTTTTTGAAGAAGGAGAAGGGTGATGGCCATCGAAAACTGATGAAGGGCCAAAAACCCTTAACGGTGGGACGGAAGCTTGTCCGGTGGAGGAAGAAGAAAGCTGGAAAAGTTGGCATGGGGTTTTCCAAGAAATTTTCGAAGCGGCAGGGGAAAAATCGTTATGGGGTGCTTAAGAGGAGTTTTACTCTTTCTGCTTTATCCCCAGGAAAAGGGTTTGTGGTGGGGGGGCAAACCTACATATTCGGGCGCATCGCGAAAAAAAAGAAGAGAGCGAGTCTGACGACGGCCTTTGGAACGACCGCTATTAACCCATCAACGAACTTCAACGAATGTAGTAAGATGTCGCGAAGAAAATCAAGGAAAGTGAGTACACGGTATCTTTCAAAAAACCGTTCAGGATAGAAGCGACTGGAACAGAAGGGGACGGGCTCAATATCTCTGCAGACAACGGAGAGGATTTAAAGGATAGGAGGCAGGCGCCTGGTCCCCGGCGAAAAAATGTTCACGCAGCTCAACTAGTGAAAAAGCTGTCAAGGTCGGGGTGCTCGATAATTCCGCGCAACCTGGGTGAATGGTGCAGGGGTCAATAGTGGACTTCGGTGAAAAATGGAAGTATGGGTAGAGGGGGCGGGTAAAAGGAAAAGATCTACCGGCTGACTTGTTGGGAAGAGCGCAAGAAATTGTAGGATAAGGTATCCCACTTTGGGCCACAGCAACGGCTGGAAAAAGACGATCAGTAGACATGAAGCATGTGAAAGCCAAACTTGGAAAAAAACCGTAAAAAACAGTCACAGAAGGGGGGCATCTATCGGAGGCAACGAAACTGGGCTCGTCTGAGCGCTGGACGGGGTGGTGGAGTCACCTAAGACACCCGGAGTCCGGACACTTCAAAGATCCTGGGGTTCAACTGAAAAAAGGGATACGCGGTTGAAGAAGCGCCCCCGGGGAGCGCGAGGAATCAAAACAACGGGCGGACTCGGTGACTGGAAAAGGGAACGACTGGGGCACGCTAAAAGGTCGGCAGGCATCTTATGTAAAACTGTATTTCGGTCACGCGGCTGAGTTTGCGCCGTCCACATAGGTGTTAACAAACCACGACAAAGATAACGGGAGCCAGGGCAATGTGGGCCGAGCCACAGAAACAACAAAGTAGGCTTGGGACGGTGAAATCTGCCAACGAAAAGCTGAGAGAAGAAGCGCTTTTTACGGAAACATCAAGTCTCCTATGCGCTCGAACATTGAGTTCGAGGCGAAGAATTCACCGAATGACAGAAGAGATCCACAAGGGGGGGAGGGTCAATCAAAGGCCGTCGCGGGGAATTGACGAAAGGGAACATTGAAAAGCGAGAGCTTTTTTAAGGAAGAGGCGAAAAGTCCTTGCTCCGGAACCAAGGAACGGATAACACGGGAAGCGGAGCTAGATGAAAAGAAGAAAATGTTCGGGACAGGGGATCTCCCGGTTTTGTCTTTGGAAAATAAAGTGGGGAAAGCCGGGGTAGAATAAAGAGGAGGAAACTAGGACAGGAGGCCTCAGACCAAAAAGTAGCCCATGCAACAGGAGAGTGAAAAGGAGAATGTGGTGGGAGGGGTGGGGGTGGAGGTCGCGGATGGAGAGGAGGATAGAGAGGGACATACGGTGGAGATAAGTAAGTGGCAGAGGAGTGAAGAGGAGCTGCGGTTAGAACCTAGGTGGTAAATAGCAGTCAGGCCGTTTGAAAAAATAATGTCCTCTCAAAACAGGATAGAGAAGGGAAAAAGGACATAGTTTTTCTGAAAGAGAGAACTGGAAAAAAAAACAAACAGGCTTGACTACGCCTTGAATTAGTTAGCGCCCACAGTTGGGAAAACCTTGGAGGGTTGGGACGCCGAAATTCATCACATGACTCCCCAAAAAGAACGCCCACCGCGATCGGTCACTATACCGAATCCTTAAAGGGGGGGAATGCACAAAGTCTCGCGGGAGTCGGGAAAGGAGGCAACAATACTTGGATAGTTAGACACCGAACAGGGGGTAATCGGCTCCTGAAGTCCTCCCTGGGGGTATAATCTGGAACTGCGTACGAGGAAGATGCTCTTCCAGACTTAACAGCATGAACGGGTCGGCGCTCTCACGAGGGAAACCACTTTGAGTATATTTGAGGGTGAGAAGAGATGACGGGGGGGGGGAGTGCTTTGAGTAGAGAAATTTGAGTAGGAGGAACCCGTTTGGTGGCTGCACAAAAAATTCTCCACCTGGAATATCTTGTGAGGGGGGGACGAGAACAACCGGAAAACACAAGGGGGGCCTCACTCCAAATAGCATACATAGTCCGGAATCATCTGGAGTGGGGGGGATTGAGACCAGTGTCTTTGAGTAAAAGTATAGAAGAGTCAGCAGACCAAAAAGAAGCGGGATGATCAAAAACTCAAGTATCGAGGAAGGGGGGGGAGGGATTGGAGAATGAGGGGAAAGGAGAGGAAGTGAGAGAGAGGATGTAGGGAGAAGGAGGGGGCGAGAGATAGACGAGGGAGCGGGGCGCGGGGGAACGCATACGGACGTCTCTTGGAGCCCTTGTGGGGGAGAGGAGCAGCAACTAAACATTTAATTGGGCATGACCTTCGATTTTTTGGAGGACGGGTTGTCTTTGGGGACGGGTGCAAAGGGACAACGTGAAGTGTCAGGAGAGGGACGAGGGGCCAGTTGGGGGCCTGCGGTAAAGGAATAATAATGGCGGTGGAAGCATTCTAAACCAGGATCCCGCCAAGGAACTTAGTTGAGCCCGAAAAAGGCACGGGGGAGGGACAACACATAAAACATTTTTTTGCGTCACGGCCCTGCCAAAGGCTCAACGCCGAGTGGAAAAGTCGTCACCGGAGCCGCAAAGCTTCATCACCCGAAAAACTCGATTGTGCCGAGAGTCGTGACAAACTTTCCACTTCACAAGGTGTGAATACCTGATTAAAACTTAATCATGCCGTGTGGGGCAAACACATTCAGTGAAGGGTCAACTGGCGCCAGACAACCGGCATGGGCCGCAATATGGATAGAAAGCAGGCTCGGAGCTCTAAGGGGGAGGTCGGGGGCACAAAAGGGGGGGGGGGGTTGGGTAGAAAGTGACCACACGAAGGCGTAACAGGGGGGGCCGACTCGTGGATGAAGGTGGGTGATCAAGGCCGGGAGAGCCGCGGGGAAAACGAGGAAGGGTAAGGGAACTGAGATGGAACGACGTTTTCTTGGGGGGTGGTGGTAGGGGCACATAAGCGGACAAGCTTGACGTACACCTGGCGGGGGGCAAAATCGGTTCGGGGACCCACGGGGGGGGGAGAAAGGAAAGAAAAAAAGAAGAGGCGGGAGAAGCAGGAAGATGCACCAGGTGCGCGCAGATCCAATTGGAGAGAAGGAACATATTTAGGACTCAGAAGTTTTGGGGGGGGGGGTTGCAAGGGAAAGAGTAGCTTCAAAAAAAAAAAGGAGGTTTGCGCAACTGAATTGGCCATCCCCAACCGCCAAGACCACGCAAAAGTTCAATTTTCGACACAAGTCGGCGCCGCAAATCACGCGAAAAAAAAAGTGTACCACGACAAGGAATGAGAGACCTATCAGAATCAACACTTATTATGAAAATTAATAAGAAAAAAAATTCAAGGTAGCGATTCGTAAAGGTAATGGTCGCGAATGGGCGTCTTCCCGGCAGTTTGGAACTAATGTAACGGGGGCGCGGGGAGCACAATCACCTTCGCCAAAATCGAAATGGCTCCGGGGGGGGAAAAAATGTGCGGGAGGAAAGGGGGGAAAAGCAAAATATTCATCAAAAGCTGCAAGAAGAATTGAAGAGGGGTGAAGGACGGAGGTGAGGAAACTATAGATGACTGCAGAGAAATTATATTTTGCGAAATGCGAGCAGTCCACTTTAGAACCTAACGAAAAGGATGGAAAAATAAAATTTAAGAGAAGCTTACCAGACCAGATGATTTAGGGACAACACCTAAACTTAGTGTCAACAGTTACTGGACGGCAAAAATAAGTGAAGTAAATGGGTTCACAAAGTAAAAACTCGGGGAGGAGCTATAGGAACCAGGGGAGGAAATGAAGGGAAAAAAAAAAGAAAAAGGGGGGGAAATGCAAATGCGCTGAACTAGTTTCGCCTGTCTCGAGGGCACTGGCTCGACCCAATCTTGAGCACATGTGGGAGGGGGCCAAAAACAAAGGACTTAGGGAAAATCAAAGACTGTTCAAAAGGTAAGAGGAACGGTACTGTCGAGCCCAATTTCATTGTGGAAGTTATTCGGGAAAGCCGGACAAGATAGTTTGCGGGGAAGCCGCTTCCTCGGGGGGACCGAGGGACTCGAACGTTGAATGCCCGGGATGGTTGCTCGTGCCCTGGAACGGGTATCAGCCAAGTGGCGGCGCGGCGAAGGAGGCCGACCTTTTCAGAGAGGCGTCTCGTTAAAAAGAAGGCAGACGTAAGCTCAGATCCAAATAAACATGTGCAATGAAAAAAAGCACTGTGAAGCGGACAGGGGAAAGGGGGGTGGGCAAAACGCTTGCCAGCGCAGGCTGGTTCGGCTCAAATGATGAAAGAGAGTTTCTAGACAAGTGGGGGGCGGGAACAGACATTTACGTACAAAGAAACGCCCTAGTTAAAAGAGAGGAAAGTCATCCAGGGAAGGGAAAGATTATGAAATCATCGCCATTCTAGGGAGGAACCTCACCTTGCTGTGTAATGTCGTCGGGCCCGGGAACCGGGATCACCGTGAGTGGAGGGAAGTTACAAAAAAAACGGCCGGAAACGTCAAATCGACTGCCAAAATAACAGTAGTGAAACAGAAATTGCTGCTGACCCCCGAAGATATTTCTTGAAAAATTTAAAAAAAGACAGGCTCTAAGATCCATCTATGTAATACCTCAAGGGGCGGTACGCAGTGCATCGAGATCCAGGAGGGCCCTAAGCGGCCAATACGGGTTTGTGCTCAGGGTGTGTGCAAAGTTTATTGTGGGAGTCAGCCGGAAGAAGCGAGAAATTTGGGCACACACCAAAAAGGAGTAGGGGGTATATGGGGGGGCGAGATCCGTTGAGTGTCATGTGTGGGGGGAGGGAAAAGTGCTCTTTCAAGTTCGTGCTGGCTTGGTGCGAGAACAAACCGCAAGAGTTACAACTGCGGAGCTGCCATGGGGGGGGGGCCAAAGGGGGCGTAAGAAAAGGGTGGGGGATTTCAAAAACCTGGCGGGGGCAACCCTGGGAATTGAATCCTCTGGGAATATTTTTTTGGGGGGGAAGGTATTCAAAACGCGAAATTGGGAGGGAGTAGAGATTCGCAGGGGCGACTGGGGTGGGTATCGAAGGGTGAAGAAGTTGCTGGGGGACGAATAATTCATTGACTTCCGACTAGAAAAGAAAAAGGGGAAAGTACTTAACGACAAGTTTGAAAAAAAAAAAGTGGCATCATCTCCAATCTTCATTATTGTAGCGTCAAGGAGTTTTCAGGAAAGGAAAGGCAAATGCTAGAGAGGCGAACAACAAAGGACTCGATTTTCAAAGGCCTGCTTTCGTAAAGCCAATTACGCTGGCTTACACTCAACAAAGGGGGGGGGAGGAAAATTAGGGTACATGCTCATGTGCGCTCGAAATGGCGGAGTGGAAAAGTATCCGGGGTCTTTATGGGGGGGGATAACAAAGCGGAGATCTTTCGAACCGAAGGGGGGGGGGGTGCAGGGAAGGGATAACTCGACCTAAAGCGGGGGCTCGGGCGGGGGGGGGGGGCTAGGGGGGGGGGGGGACATGGGAGCAAATTCGTCGCGGGTCGGGTTGACAATCTGAAGCGCACATTGGGGAGAGTCAGGGGAGGGAAGCACTCAACGGGTTTTGCAGGGAAAACCGCTTAAGAAACCTTGTTCTCGCGGTTGCCGGGTCGGGGGGGGCGACAGAAAAAGGAAAGGAGAAGAAGGGTTTTGGGGAGTGGGGGGGGACAGAAAGGACAAGCCGGCGGAGCTGAGCAACGAGTCGTCGAAAGGGAAAATTTGCAACGAGGTGGTAATGCGCACTTTCTGGGGGGCAAGCTGCTTTGAGGCACGAAAAAAAAAAAAAACAAATGTACCGAAAGGTGAAGGCATCAGTTCAGACCTCGCTGACTCGGAACTCCAGGTACAGGGGTGTTAGCAAAGACTTGGCCACGGGGTTCTTATCCAGCGGGAAGGGTAAATGGGGCGACCTGGAAAGGGTGGCAACAGAAGTTCTGCTATTATACCCAGTTTGGGGGGGGGATGTTCATTAAAAAGAGCCTAAGTACCCGATCAAACCAAAAACGAAAAAGGGGAAGAGGAGCGCGGCTAGAGTGGCAGGGGGAAAGCTAAGTGAAGAAGGAATCGCAAGGCGCAACGATATTTCCCGGAGGCTCCACTCGAAAAGGAAATACATTTTTCGGAAACTTCCAACAAATGCCGTTTTCAAGTGCCGCACTGAAAACGAGAGGTACTAGTGGGGGACGCTGCATGGAAGGGGGGTGGGTCTATCTCAACACCAACACAGGCTTCTGATAAAGAAGAGCGGTCAACCTGGAATCATGAATTACAGCATTACAATGGCCGGCGGTTGCCTGGAATGGGGGGGGGCACCAATGGGCGGGGAAGGGGGTTCGTGGCGACAAGGCTGGAAATGCGGGAGGAGAGAGTAAGGGAATAGGGGGAGGTCAAGCAAAAGCATCGAAAGATCGCAAACGGTAGTATTGGGGTGGGGCCAGGGGCGGGCGAAGGAGGATAGGAAAAAGAAAAGGGTAAAACTGGGGGCTAACACGACACAAAATATGGGAAAAAGGATAGCAGTAACCGACTTACCACTGAAACTTACTAAACCGTGACTCATCAAATGTCCAAAAAACCGATGGGCCAGTTGGGTCAAAAGCAGCATGGCGCCTAACAGTCTTCAGGGAAACACTCGGGGGGGGTTGAAGGGGACACGTTCTTCCGCAATCGCGAGGTAACTCAAGGAAAGGCCTGGCAAAACTCCCGGGTGGATAGGACATCATGGCCACTCCGGGGGGACCACCAAGACCACACTTAAGGGGGCAAGCTTAAAATAGTAAAAAAAACCACTCAGACGGTACTGCGGTGGACTGAAGGGGAAAGAGCTCGAAGGGCGGAACCAAATTGAGAATTGAAGTGAGTCGTATACAAACTGGGGCTGCGCCCCAGCGCAAAAGGGGTGGACGCAAATATTTTAGAACCGAAAAAGACGGCGCAAACGGGGGGCGACTGCCAAGGAACCCGCAAGATCAGAAAAAGTAGTCGAGGGAAGGCCGTTCACTTCAAAACCATATAACCTAAAAGAGGCAGGGTCTGGGTCAGAATCAAAGCTCCCGAGGAACTGATTTCGAGTCGGGCAGAAGAAGGGAAAGGATTCGCAAAGCCAGGGGGGGGTAGGGTGCAAGGCAATAGAGATCGAAAAAAGAAAAAGAGAGGTAAGGGGGGGAAGGGGGAAAGTATGGACGAAAGGGAAGGAGAAAAGAAGGGGACTGAAACAGAGAGATTGTTTAAGGCAATGCAGGGTCCAAGACTTGAGAGGGGCAAGGGCCAATTGACAACAGGAATCCAAATGCTGAAAACTTGGGAAGATGAAGCAAACCATGTCGTTTCAGGATCGAGTGGGGTGGTTGAGTGGGGTGGGGGCAGCGGCGGGGGAGGAGAGCCCGTAATCAAAAACGAGGTCCAGGCTTCGTCAAAAAAAGGAAGAAAAGGCAAAATAGAGACAGATTAAGTGGTGAAGGAGTATAATTTCCAACCAAAAAAAGAGACTATATTTTGCAGAGACATAGGGGTGGAGGGAGCGCAGGCGATCACCAAGGGCTGGGTCTCCACAGAAGAGTAGGCGACCCAGGGGGGGGGGGGGGGAAAAAACGTGAGGTTTGGTTAAAAAAACAGAAAGAAGGATAGCGAAGGCAATCGCACAAAAGAACTCAACCCTCTAATTTACGAAAGAGAAACGAAGAAGGGTGGGGGGATAAATCGGAACATCAGTGACTAGGTAGGACGGGCTACTAGAGGTTTTAAAAATAAAGGGAGATACCCCAAATTGTCTCTTGATGCGGTCCGCAGAACCGTTTGGAAGCTATATGAGCTGAAAGCATCGGCGGGAGAGAAAACATCGGGAAGATACGCTGTTGGGTCAGTCGGCAGACTGGGGGGTAAAGCAAAAAAACAAAGGGATTGAGGGGAAAAGCGGCTTGGCAACCGAATGCGCGTGGTGTCTAACGACTGGGGGCTGCAAATGCTCCACAACTTAAGGGCGGGTGACCCGGAAGGGAGAAACCCATTCCAAAAGGGGGGAAAAATGGGAAAGGACGACCGAGGGGAATAAGCGATTCAAAAAAATAAAGCAGTCTGCGGTTTGATGGGGCGACCAGTGAGGGAGCGTCAACAAGACGTGGATGGAAAAGACCGGCACCTCATCATCAAAATCTGGAGAAGGGGGTAGCAGAGAAGAGGCTATTGTCCCTACGGGGAGGGGGACCAACTACCGTTACGGGAAAAACCATGGACCGTCAAGTTTGTGGAGAACTGAACGGTGGAGTGAAAAACCTTCAAAAGGGGGGCGTCCGTAAGTAAAGAATAAGGGACAGCTAAAAACGTGGACCGCAGCCCGCGCCGATGATTGTGTACCCTAAACAGGAGAAAGCAGAACAAACCATAAGGGGCTACGACAGACCTGGGCTCAGGGAAAAACGAAGAATCCGAGTGGAAAAAGGCTGTCGAAAGCCACTTCTAGGATTGGAACTAGAAGAAAGTTGAAAGGAGGGTGGGGGTGGGGGGGGGGAAAAAAGGTCGTGATTTCAAAATAGCGCCGAGCACGACAATGCCCGCAAGATTTTGGGGGGAGAAAAAGGATTCTCAAAAAAAATTTAACAAAGGCACTTTCAAAGGCGTTTGTTGTTCCCAACTCCGAAGGGTAGAGGGGACGGGTCAAACAAAGAAAGGAGGTGTAAAAAGGGGTTATCGAATCGAATTCCGATGGGGAAAGGGCGAGCGAGGAAGGGACGTCTGCGAGGGCCGAGACGTGTTTCGGGTTGCTTGATCGCAGAATCACGGAGCGGACGAACGGGGGAAGTGGGGATTGTGGAAAGAAGGTGGCTTAAAAGGCAATCGGGAGGGCTACTGCATCAGCAGAAAAATAAAGATAATGAATAGTGAATCAGATCACCTTCAATAATCCCCGGACGATATTCTTTTATTCCTCAACTCCTTGGGGAAACCGCCGAGAAGGAAGGGCTTGGAACAGGGGGATTGGTTCAAACCCCAAAAGGAAGCAACAGGATCAATGATTAAAAGGGGAGGAACGCAATTCGCGAAATGTCAATATCCGAACAGA
>Ga0179593_1342052_pt1 | contig 19753 bp, 15 predicted proteins | sample CZODoug2_1_08_16_FD_185931 | JGI IMG/M metagenome (GOLD analysis project Ga0179593, IMG submission 185931) | Vadose zone soil fungal communities from Angelo Coast Range Reserve, California, USA - CZODoug2_1_08_16fungal (PacBio error correction) | ecosystem: Environmental > Terrestrial > Soil >...
CAAGCGGTAGAAAAAGGGGGGGGACGCGGGAGGACACTGGCCACTCAGACAAGAAGGAGAATTAAACCTGATCTGGTGTACTGGGGGGGGTGGGGGGGAGGGGAAGGAGAACAGCGGCAACCCTTACGGGGGGAGTCAAATTACCTTTAAGCTGGAAAACTCAAAGCCTTAGGAATAAATGGTGGGGGGACCGTCCTGGGTTGGGGGGGCGGAATCAAGGTGAAGGGTGAAACTGTCAGAGGGTTGGGGGCATTTCCTAACTTGGAAGGTCGTGGAGACGATTTACCAGGAGTGGAGAAGACCAACCCAAACCAGACGCCTGGAACTTTGAGAACAACACCAAGAAACGTCAATGTTTGGGTAGTGAAGTGCCAAAGGGGGCGTTGGGCACGACCGAAAAGAGGGGAAATGGAAACACTGGAGGAACCTGACAGGGCATTCTGGTTTGGGCCAACCAGTGCCAAAAAACAGAGTAAGAGAGGGCCCGGTTGCCATCAAAAAATCGTTGCACATCACCTCCGAAGACGAAATTTGCAACAAGGTGACATCCGAACGTAACTTGGGGAAGTAATAATTTGTCGCGATCTGGGAATCTTAAAACCTACGCTTAGCGCTCGTTGGACCGGAAGGCAGTGGTGCGCTTCCGTTTGTCAGTCGGGATGACTGGACGAGCACTGAAAGGGCAAAAAACCAACGGGAAAACTCCATGGGGGAAAAACGCAAGGTCCCCAAGAAAAGCAAGCAAAAGAGGGGACGCAAAACCGAGGGGAGACTAAAAAGAAATCGTGCTCATAAAAAAAAGGGGGGAGTACCGCAAACAGACGAGACCCCAGCCGATGGGGAGCCAAAGAGGGCCGTTGGCGTTTTGAGACCTGGCAGGACCCCGGTTTACGCGACCTTTATGTGCTGTTGGACGTCAAAACGGGGGGTGCTGACGTCGACAGGCAGAAGGAAAAAAACACGGGCGCGTTGTCCACAAAAAGGCGCGGGGAGTTTGACGGAGACTCAAAGAGAGCGAAGTAAGCAAAAAACACGAAGAAAGTAAAAAGTTTAACGAACGCCCCCAACATCAAAAAGGGAAAGAAAACCGGATCCTAGCCCAAAAGTGAATGCGCCTGAAGCAAAAAACGTCCTCTCGAAAGAAAAAAAAAAAACACGCCGGGGGGGACAGGGGGGTGCAAAAAACGTTCCAGAAGATTCAGGGGGAGCCAGCAATTGGGGGCAGGGAGGGTTTGTGCCAGGTGGTCCATTCAGGTGCCCCAGAGAACCACGGCCCGCCCGTCCCCCTAAAACGGCGGTAGCGGACGGACTGGACCCCTAAATTGTTTCGTTGGGCGGTGGTGGGTACCTTGCACTTGTCCAACGGGTGTGTTGCAGCCAAGCAGCAAAGGCCGGAAAAGAGGGGGAATCAAAGCGGCAGGGGGGCAGAACACGATTGAAGGTCAGGTAAAGAAAAAGTGGGAACTAAACCACACATGGAAACTACCAAAAGTGAGGGGAGGGGTAGCCGGCAAACTCTAATGCAGCGGTGAAGCTGGTTTGGAGCAAGCAAAAAAATGTGGTACGAAAAAAACAAAGCGTGCACCCCCTACAACACGGCAGGAACAGCAAGGGGGGAGGAAGAAGAAAGAAAAACGGTAACGAAACAAAGGAGAAACACATATGCGGGCACGAAAGGGGAAGAATACTTCAAACTGGAATTTTATAAAAACCAACCGCCCCGAAAGAACGACTATTCTACTAAAACGGTTGAAATCGTGAAACAAGACACTGCTGTTTGCCAGATCCTTGCACGTCGGAAAAAAGGGTAGTCTTGGACAAACCCATCAGCTCATCCAGTCCACCAGGAAGTGTGCATAAAAAACGGCCGGGTAAAACCGAACGCGCCACCCGGAGTAGACGTGGTACGTGACCGATACGGCCATGGTGGATTTGCAAAACTTCCTAAATCGACAACCTAGAGGGGGGCAGCAAGCGTACTCAACAAAAGAATTTCCAACGAAACGCTCGTACGAGGAGGAGGAAACTTCTAAAGGAAGAAAAGGGCCGCCAGAAAATGGGTCAAACCGACAAAACCCGCCGGAAAGTTGTGATGAAAAGATAAACACGAGTTGGCGGGGAATAAGTCCGCAATGAAAGCCAACACTAGGCAGGAATTGGAGATAAAAGGAAACTGGGAGAATAGGCTCAGCAAGGAGTTAGGGGCAGTAATTCCGAGACGTATCTGACGTTGGGGAGGCAGGACCAAGGATAAGGGGAGGTACCTCAGAAACGAAAGTACACGATGGGGTTTTTTCTGTGGGAAAAAAGGGAAAGGACAACTCACCAAAAGTCGGTAAAACTAGGAGGAAAAAAATAGCCCAGCTTTATTTAGGGAAAAAGGGAGCGGAAAAAAGAAGAACCATCCGTCGACGCGGGGTACGGTGATGTGCAAAGTTGTTAACCGATTCAATGCACAAGGCGGACTCAGGAAAGACACGAGGCAAAAGCGACAGCACACAAACCGGAGTAACCAGCAAGGAATCCAAAACAGTTTATCTTAAGTGGGCCGGCAAAAAAGCTGCACCCCGAAGTAAACGGCAAACCGAAAGGCCACAATTTGGAAATGCAGGGATGCGGCCACCCAGAAACCCACCCCGAAAGTCAAAAGGGGCCAACCAGTCTCCAAAAGATGGACCATGGCAGAGGAAAAAATAAAGAAAACTAAACCGTGACAAAGGTTGTGAAAGCCGCAAAACCACGGGGGGAAGGAAAAGGTCTTCCAAACGCAGGAGGGGAGAGTCAGGAACACGGGTCAAAAGGACGGAGCTGGGGAGCCTAAAATGATAGAAATGAAACCAACCTGCCAAACGGAGCAATTGTACTAGGAGGACACCGGGGCGGCGAATTGGCAAGCGGGACGGGAAAAGACAAAAGGTGCAAAAAAGAGACTGTTTCCTTTGAAAAAGGAACGGGAACGACAGGCCAAGGGGGAAAAGGTACGGGAAGGAAAGTCCCAGAAAAAAAGAGTTGCAGGTGCCTACCCAACCCGGTGGGGAGAGGGCCAAGCGTGAAAAAAAGGGGGAAGTTTGTCGCATGTTGCCACGGAAACAACAAATCAGTGCAGAAACGAATTAGCCGAAAAAGGAATAACTCCAACAAAAAACAAAAAAAAAGAGGGGGGAAGGAAGAAAAGAGAGAAGATTGTTGAAGGGAGGGGGACACGTGCAAAGCCCAAAAACTGTCGCCTGAAATTGGTGAACAAAAGTAAAAAAAAATGAGAAACGTCACGTGGTGCAGAGGGGGGTGGGAATCAGCCGGGTTTGGGAAGCACGGCAACCGGTGGAGAGGGAATCGACAGGGGGTGAATGGTGGGGAAACAGGGGCAGTTATAGCTTGAAGGAAGGAAGGAACTGTTGGAGGGAAGGGCAGGAAAAAGGACCACACACGATGGGGGGGTTGAAAGAGGTACCAACAAAACGCGGACCCAAAGCCGAAGGGGAATGCAGGGTAGAAAAAGTTGACCATCTTCCGCCTCAAAAACTGCAGAATGACGAACTAAATAAAATGGGGTGGAAGAAAACCTGGGGACCACCGGGCAAGGGATAACAACAAAAAAACCCGGCGCATATGTGCAAAACATCGCATCGTGGGTCAAGGAAGCCTTGGAGAAACCGGGAAGGAGGGGGGGGGGGGGGGGTGGGGGAGACCTCATCAGAAAAAGGCAAAACAGAGTGAAAGAATCGGCGGGACGCAGCAATTAAGAACTGACCTGCGGGGGGCCTGCTAAGAAAAGGCGGATGGGGCCGTTGTTGCAAAGCCTGCAGAAAAGGAGCAGTAGCAAATAGTAAAAACAGTAAAAAAAGAAAGAACACGTCCCGAACAGAGAATGGACCTTCAGGGCGCAGAGTGGACCAGGACCGAAAAAATAAAAGGGGGGGCCTCATTTTAGAACAGTTACAGAACACGGGGGGGGTGAAGGAACAGGTCCGGACCCCTCACGACAACACTAACCCGGGTCACTGCCTCCCCAGGTAATCAGATCTGTCACCAAAAAATCAAAAAAAAAGGGGCAAGAAAGGTAACAAGCCTGGAGAGGAATACCGAAAACGTAGAAGCAAAACGAGGTAAGTTGAAACTTAACAAATCCGAGTTTGTTTGCAAAAAGGGGGAAAAGCGTATCTAACAAAAAACACAGCGGGAGCGAAGTAAGAGAAAAAGGTGTTGCAAAACTGCAAAGGGGAAAGTTATTACGTGGACAGGCCGCAAACGAAATGAAAAAGATCCCTGACTGGACGGAACGGAAAACTCGACAGGTGGGCAATAGTGTGGTAAACGCGTGGGACGCCAGGAAAAGGGCACCCCTCCTTACGCCCCCCTGCAAAGGGTAGTGACGTGGCCACAAAGGGCAAAAAACGGGGGCCACAGCCAGGACCCCGGTTAGGGCAAAAAATCAAACGGAGAGGGGTCACACTTCCGTTAACAAAAAATGGTGTCAACAGCAAAACAACTGGGTTCATTATTCCGACAGGTCAAAAGAAAGTAATCCAAGATCATGGGGGAAACAGAGGGTGTAAAACGGCGGAGAACTCAATGGCGACATGTTGAAGGGGGTGAGGAAAGGTCAACCGGCCCGTCCGTGTGGGGGACCAGGGAGCCTACAAAACTGGGGGGGAAAATTGGGGGTAAGTGACGAGGATCCCTCCAAAAGGGAAGAAAAGTCCCAAAAGAAACAACTCATAGCCAGATTAAACTGTATAAGAAAACAACTTAAAGAACATTGAAAGAAGAGCCGGAGCCATACATCAAAGGTCTAGGGGGAAAAAACTGGGTGGGTTGCCCATTGGGTTAAAAAACAGAACAAACGTAATAAAGGGTAAGTGGGGGGGCACCCGTCCGCCTGACGAGTAAGGAGAAAGACAAATTTCGGCCCTGGGCAGATAATAAACAAACCTGGGTCAGGGCAGTGAAAGGATCCCCCCACGCAACCACGTAAAAAAAAACATAGGAAAAAGTGAAGAAAGTACGAAGGGCCAACAAGAAAAAAAAGGTGGGAGGTAAAGGGGGGAACCGTAGTACACACTGGCCAACCAAAACGAAAAAATGCTGGCGCACAAGGAAAATAGGGCTTCCGGCAAAACACAAAACGGCTCTACACGGGGGGGGGGAGTGACCACGATACCAAGCCCGCAAAAAAGGAAAACTGGCTAGTCATAAAACGGAAACCTTAGACAAAAAGTGGCCGGGCACGCGAAAGGTTTCGTGAGGCTGAGTAGTAGGGGACGAGAACAACTGAGATAGGGGTCAAACTGACTCGCCGCTAGAGGGGCCTCGCCAAGAAACAAAAAAAAGGGACTTAAAAACCCGCCATTCCGAGAAAAGTCGCAGCGAAGAACGAATAGCAAAAAAAAAAAGGTCGCGTAAGGAGGGAAGACCTTCCCATCTAGGGAGACTCCCCCAGCGGCGTCGGAGTGGTGGAAACGGAGCGTGACCGGGTAGCAGAGGTGGACAATTGGGGAAGTCAGCAGTCATAGAAGGAAGGAAAAAATTAAAAAACGGCTGCTGCGAGCTAGTAATTACAAATAACACAAGGGAGTCCATGTCCATAGTAAGCGGAGGACCCCGGTTGCGAACGGAAGCGCACGGCTGAAACGCAAGTGGTATTCCAAAGGGCAGTCTCAAATCGGGAGAAAGGGGGCACTCCTCCAGAAGTTAAACATCTAATTTAAACCCTCGTCGGAAACCGATGGCAAGCAAGGGAACGCCACCATTGGAACGCGTCGGGGTGGGGGTAAAGCAGAACCTAAAGGTGTTAAAGCTTCATTAACGGCTAAAAAGCTGAACGGAACCAACAAAGCGCCTTCAGCTCCATCTTATCCAAAAAAACCCTGGGGCACACCAACCAGAGAACACGCTGTATTAAGTAGACTTAAGAAAGGAATCCCGAAGTTGACGCGGCCTGCAAAAAAGAAGAAACATAAGTGAAGGTTCCTCACAAAAGCATACGGCAAAGATGCATAGCCTCCGACCGGTGACCCATCAAAAAGATGACTCTCACCAAACAAGAGGAGGAAAAGAGAAGGGGGAGTGAGAGGGCCGGCGGATGGAAACGGGGCGGAAAACATCCAGGAGAAACAGACTGGTCTTTCGTGCGCTACGGAAGCGCAAAAGGGACGGCTCGAAGGCAGTTAATGAAAGAGACCAAATCAAGGAGGACCGATGGGGGGGACTGCATGCGTAGACAATGAGTCGTGACGCTCGGTTAATAAACGGCATCGGATTACTATAGAAGGACAAAGAAAACACCAGGCCAGGGTGGGTCTCACCACCAAAGTGTCTGCTTCAATTTTTACCCGTATGTCAAAAATGGGAGGGGGGGGGGAAAGAGATACAGCGCTGAGGTAAACCTTGACGATTTCTGTCACAAAGGAGAAGATCTAACGGGGCCAGACTGACGGTACAAAAGAAGAGAGACTAAACTAACCCCCCAATCCTCTACACGGTATGCGAAATATTGGGGAAGGGGCAGATTAAAAGGAAAGAAAAATCTCATCATCAAAAAGGATAGATGTGTCGAACAATTCAGTCGGAATGAGGGGCGAAGAAGTCTGCAAAAAACATGGAAAAAAAGAGATAACGTCACCCGCAAGCACACTTGAGTACACCGAAAAACCAGAGGGGGCCGGCGTGCTCCGCACCAGCTTGAGAAGCCGCCAAGGAAAAAAAACGAGGGGGGACCACGAAGGAGGGGCGTGTCAAAAAAAAGAGACGTCTCGACTGGCGGTGCTCAACTTTGTTTCTGAAAGAGGGGGAAGAACGAAAGCAGGAGGAACAGTTTCAGGGAGCAACTATTCGAATTGTACGGAGGAAGAAAGACGACCCGACAGAAACTTTCGCACGCTTACAAAAAAAGAAAAAAAACCCGAAGCCCCGGGGGACTATCGAAGGATGAACCATCGTCAGGCTAAAGACAAACGCAAAACTGGCGTGTTGGGCAAAGGGTAAACTTCGGACCATTGTCTTGGGGGGGGGGGCCAGGTGTACTTAGGCAAATAAGCAAAAGCATAACGGTAGGAGGGAAAGACTAAACTAGTTGAGGGCGGGGATCCGGGCCTTAAGACTGTGGTTGGTGAGGGAAAGTAGGAGGGGAGAGGATAGAAGAACGGGGGCAAGAAGTACCGGCTACTGCACAGCAAACGAAAAAAATGACGACCGGGAGTGGATCAATCAAATCAACAACCGGTGTAGGGGTTCAAGACCGACATGGGGAAAAAGCGTGCACCAAAAAGAACAATCGGGAACTGAAAGTAAAGAAACGAACCAAAATCAAAATATTCTCAAGGACACAGAAACCACACCCCTAAAAAAAAAAAAAAACAGGGGAAGGTTGATGAATCAACCAGCAACTACTACAAAGGTGCTACTCAGGGGGAATCGGGCTCAAGAAGTCTGAGGTTGACGAAAATCACAAACAAGAGAAAAATTCTCAGTGACAACAAATGTCTACCGACCTACGGGGAGAAGCTGAAGCGGGGGAAACACAGCGACTGGAACGGGCTAGAGATCGTCCTGGGGTATTTCTGTCTAAACGACCGCGGCAGACAAATCAACAGTCCCCCGGTGGGGAAAACAGGCTACGAAGGCTTGGACCGGACGAAGAGAGAAGAGTCCGCTGGAAAAACTCATGGAAAGCAGAAAGGTTTATTCCTTATCGAATGAAGTGGCTGAGAGAAGCCCTAGAAAGAAGAAACACGACATTGAATGAAAAATTACGGGATGCGGCTCGAAAGGTGACTGTCTGCCATCATTAATCGCAATTTTATGGCGCAGCGAGGCGATGGTCTTACATAGCTCACGATAAGTTACACTATTGGGGATGGTGGAGGGGCAAACAGGAACCGGCAGGGGACTAACACCAATTGAGGGAGAGTTACAATGACAAGATGGTAGATCCATCAGGAACGACTTTGAATACTAGAGGAGGGTCTTGCTGGCAACCTGTGTGACCGGGACTCAAAGATATCACGCACAAATCAACTAGCGAAAAACACCGAAGCCAAGGCTCCAGTTGAGGGGGCATCGCTTTGGACACCTATGCGTGAAAGAAGCCTGGCAAGCGCCTTATGGACGGGACAAAACGAATAAGGAGTCTCAAAGAAAGGATGAAAGGAAGTGCGAGATCCGGGGGGAGTTTGGGGTTTATCTTCGTGTAAGGTAAAAAGCTTCCAAAAAACAAGGCGAGGGGGACTAATCGCACTGAAAGGGCTATATGAGCCTGACCCTGCGGGCAAGAATGACAGAGGAAAAATAGCAGCGCAATCGTGGGGCCCTCCAGTGCAACTGATACCGCGTCATGGAGGGGCTATACGGAACAGGGCAAAGTTCACTTTAAGGACTATCCCGGAAAAAATAAAAGGTCCGGTCTGCAAACGTCTAAAGGATAAAAAATCGGGGGGGGGCAAACTGACGGTTCGCGGTGGTAAGCCAACTCCGAAAATTGTTACGTCGTAACTCAACGATAAACTCTACAACAAAAAACCCGACTGTTCGGAGGGGGAAACACTGTGATGTTGGCTAAAAAGCAAGGAAAAGAACTTAGTTGAGGGGTACTTGTGTGAGATAGGGATGGATAACATCGGACTCTTTCACTGTTTGCAACTTTTAAATCGGTTCAGGTTGATTCAAAGTATTTGGAGGGTACTGGTGAGGCGAGGGGAAACCTTCACCCCGGGAGGGGAGCTGAGCCAGTCAGAAATGTGAAAGGGGTGTCGTCATGAAAGGGAAAGATGGAGCACGGGGAAAGATGATGCCTAATGAGGAACATCTATGCAATCCTCGCCGGAACTAAGACCAGAGAAGGGAAGACGACATTGGAAAACGGGGGACAAACACAACAAACCCGGCAGCAGATGTGGCGGCCCTCATGCCTTGCCGCAAAACTGGAGAAAAGAGGGAGTTTTCAGGCCCGCATCCTTGAGGAAAAATGGGCGGAGGCCACATAACGGAGCAAAGCACAGAAGGATTTCAAAAAAGGCGGTATCAGAGTTGTGCAGAGAGGCCGCGTAAGAATCCGTTAGTAAAACAGGCCGAGAAGGGGCAAAAAGGGAAAACAGCAGATGCGACCAAAACAGAGAAGTTGTGTTCTACTAGTGTAAACTGTGTTGAAAAAAAATGCAGGACAAACAGACCAGAGGGGAACTCTCTAGTCCCTCCAATTCTGCCCAAAAAATCAAGGAAGATCTAGAACGAAGAAAATAGGGAAAAAAAGGGCAGCGCAATGACCATTCCGATTGGGGGGGGTAAGCAGCGACTTGTAGAAAGCGCGCTGAAAAGGGAAAAAGTTCGGACGTTGAGACCAGGGAACGGCCATAGTCGATCCGCGGCACACAGGAGAGTGCAATGGTGTTGAGACGCTTTGCGACGAAGACAGTCTGAACGACCATGTCAAAGGGAACACGGACCGAGAAAGCCGCACCCATTACAGATACAGGGGGGTAAAAACTGTCTTAAAAAATCGAATGAAAAGCGGTCGGACCGGTCGAGAAGTGTTGGTCAAGCCCCGACTACTTCGAAAGATGATAGGGAGAAAGAACTCATCTTGTCTCAAGAGTCCCGCGTACCCTCTGGAACATTGGCGTGGGGGTCCAAGGCACGGAAGACGTCTGACAGGTACGCCTCACTGGGGAGATTTGGTAGTCAAACGCCTGGAAGACGCCAGGGATAAGTAATGCGGGGGGAAGAAAGCGTGAGGACAGGCCGCGAAACGCAGTGCGGACGGCCGCCGAAACAGGGAGGAGGCACAAGTGACCATTTTGAAGGACAGAAAACGATCTTCACCGTTAGAGGGGGAAAGCTATGAAGGGCGGACTGTACGGAAGGGACCCCACACAGCGTAAAGGAAAAAGAAAAAAAGCCCAAACAAACAAAAGCGAGTTAACTAGAAACCAATGCTTGGGGATCGGACCTGGACGAATGGCCGACGCAATTCTGGCTCAGCGATCGAGTCGGAGCAAGACTCAGAGTTGTATCGATCGCCTGGAGGGGGGAAAAGGCAGTCTTAGATATAAAAAGTATGCTTCGGTGATGTGGGGGCGGTGCAAAGGGGGGCGTACGTGCTCGTACTTAATAAGAAGGGGAATCCAAAACTCATAGGCGGCATAAGCGTCCGCTTAGGACGAACTACCGTCAGCACCACGCTCCCCCACAGCGAAAATCGCGAAAACGAAAACGCAAGAGAGGACAAAGACTATCGGGGGGAAAAATCAGCAGGCCTAAACGTGGATAAAAAAAAGAAGGTCACCAAGCCGGTTGCTAACTCGGGGCTTGCTGCGACGTAAAGATGACCGGTGAAAAGCATTCAAAAAAGGAAAAGAGTGCAAGCTAAAAATCGGTGAGTGGAAGCTCCTCGAACAATGAAAAGTCCATTGCGAGCGTAAAACAAATTGGGAGGGGTGAACTTCGAACCTGCTCCTACTGGGGGGGGCACCAAAAGGGATCATCGTCAGGACAAAAGAACCAGTGGAAAAAATCGGGCCAAAAGTCGTCGTCCAAGGCCATGCACAAAAAAAACAAACCAAGGAAAGAACGACGTGGTGTCACGAGTGTTTATCGAGGTCGACTCGGACCAAGGAAAAAAAGGTAGAAAAAGCAACACCGCTCTAAACGATCCATCGGAGACGAAACCAGAAAAAAACATTCCAAGGGGAGTAATTGACTCTTAGAGTGGGACAATCCCGGTGGCAATCCGGAACCAAAAGACAGAACGATAGGGGGAAAAAGCAGGGGACGGCCTCGCAAATAAAGCACAAAAAGACCCGTGAAATTCAAGAGAAACTAAAAAACAACAAAAGAGAGGAAGATCGAAAAAGGAGGGTAGTGACGGCTCGAGGGACCTAGAGAAAAGACCGGGAAGACCAAGGAATATCTGTTCGGGCTTGGAAAAAGAGCGAAGAAGTCGGATAGTCACTGAAAAGGGTACGGGGGGTCCAGCAAAAACGCCTATTGGGGGGGTTACGGAGGTTTAATGTAAGGGGAGTCTGAGGTTGTTAAAGTTCTCCCGGTTGTTAGAACGCAAGTCACCTGACGAGATAAACAAGCAAAAGGGGGCAAAGGATGTCTCAAACCAACACCACAAGAGCTTCAAGGTGAAGGTGGCCTCAGACGGGTATGACAGGGGAATGCCCAATCGCGCGTCACACAGGGAGAGGGAAAAAGCGGAAAAGAGGGAATACAAGCACAGCGCTCGAAACGACTTCCCCAGGGACAGGGTGGAGGCCCAAACCAAAACATATGTCCGGGGGGGAGAGTCCTGGAACGCGATGCCAACGTAGAGATAAATGGGGGGAAAAAAGTGCGCTGCGATAAAGGGGGAAGCCAGACTTCAGAAAAAAACGAGGGGACGAACCTCGTAAACAAAGCAGCAACCGCTTCAAAACCTCGAACCCGCGCGGAATGAAAAATCATGACTCCGCCCATAAACTAAATCCAAAAGGGCTTGAGAGAATGGAGGGGGGAGAACGGTCAACATTCAAACGACAACGCAACAGGTTTTTAGGGACGGGAAGAACTCCGCACGGGGGGAAAAAGTACAAAGGAGCGAGTGTCCTCATGTCGAAGGAAGAAAACGGCTAACCTGTAACACGAACAAAAAAGCACCAAAGACTGACATGAACAGTATATGCAGCAAAAGAAACAAAAAACGCTGAAGTTGATTCATGAGCGTGCTGGCTCCGCCCCGCATTGTGAGGGCTGTGCAAATGTGAGGAAGGTACGCAAAAGCCCTGCCGTAAAGGCGGTGGGACGCGCCCCTATGAAAAAAGGGGGTGGGGGGGAAAGGGATCAAAGTGAACTTGCCGACGGGTGGTGGATCGAAGTACAGGCAAGGAAAGAGCAAGCTAATGAAGCACGGGTGTAAAATATTATTTCAGGGGTCACAGTCACTCACCACACAGGGGGGGGAAACTACCGGAGGGATGGGCTTCCGGCAAGCGACGGGAAAAGCGGTCAACGGGGTAAATTTTTAAAAAAAAAACTGGTAAAACCGGCCCCGCTCAATACGGACATGAAAAAATTAAAGAAGGGAAAAAAAAAATCTGAAACATGGGCGATTCTACGTACAGACCTGGAAGTTAAGTGGCAAACCCCAAAAAGCACGAGATGTAGACGGGGAAGGGGGAAGAAACCGAAGTTTGAGCCTCTCTCAGTGAGAATTAGACCAGGGGTACTAAAGAAAAAACCGGTCGACAGGGTACGAATTTCTAAAGGTCAAAAACGCAACAGGACCCGTTCCGGATGGTCAACATACTCCTTGTGGGGGTTGGGCGAGATAATGCCGGAGAACTGGCGCAAAGAAGCAAAAATATTGAAACGAAAAAAAAAGGGCGGACACGAAGGGAAGAACGAAGGGACGCTCCAAATTCTCCCAATGTGAACAATCCAAAAAGGGGGACACGAGCAGGGCTCGAAGAAAGGCGCCTCAAGGATCAACAAGGCAATAAAGCGCTAAGGGTGAGGCTAGAATATTCCGGATAAAACTATCTAGGGGGAGAAGAAAGCGATATGTAGGACATAGAGGGCAACTAAGGGGAAAGGTCGTGGGGGTATGGCACAAGGAAAAGGTCAAAACAACAACATTAACTTATCCAGAAACTTGATGGGAGTACAATATTAAACAGTGGCCATAGGCGTCGTTCTGGGGTCTTTGCTGCAAACCGGTTACTCGAGGGACGGCAAACACTTCCCAATAAGCGACATCACAGCCCAAAATCGAAGTTTCACTGATGAGGGAAAAAGATGCTGCCAATCAGAAAATTGTGTGGCCACCTCAACAAACTACTTAAAACTAATCAAAAAGCCAGGGGAAACATGTGGCGAAAAAACTACGAAAGTCCGTGGTTAGTGGGTTGTGATCGGCATCGTGGGGGGAGGACCACCTTGCTTGGGCGCCGGATCTTGCAGGGAAAGAGAGGGAAGGTGAAATATGCAAAAGGACGTAGCAGAACCTTGGGAGACACCAGGCGGGACATCGGGAAGAAAGGGGGAGAACTTGCAAACGTCGTTTGCTTTAAGGCGCTATCCTTACGCACCAGGGAAAGGTTCAAGTCGCACTATAAAGGAAAAGATAAAAATTCCAGAACACTCGTAACGAAAGCGCAAAAGGGACTGGTTCGAGAAGCTTAAGGCAACTCGGCGAAAAGGGCGCACAACAAATAATGTCAAAAAAAAACACGGAGGGGGAAAAAGGGGAGGGACGTGTCATTTAAGAAGTGGTGGCTTCAGGAAACGAGAACCGTCCCTGGTGGGGACAAAAGGGGAGCGTCGAAGGGCAAAAAGAGGTCACTTCTCACGTCGGAAGTGACGGGGGGGGCCCGGGTTAGGTAAAAAACTGGAGACCAGTAGCATTGTAATTAGTTCGGGGCAACCTTCAACCCAATTCTCAATTGGTTTCAGAGGGACCGCTGCAGGCTGGACGTGACAGCATATACTTAAAAAATCTCGACATGTCAAGCTTCCGAGCACCGGCGGACAGGCCTTTTGGATAAAGGTTAACCCAAAAAAGAAAAAGCCACAACCGAGAATCAGATGGCCGCATCAATCAGTCATCATCTAAGGAAAGGGAAGTGAGGGTGGTGGGTCCAGCAATCAAAGGCGGTAACGGTCTTTTTGAACGCATCAACCAGAAACGCCGGGGAAGGAGGGGGGCCGCGTCAGCGGTATGGTAGGCGTAGTTGCCTGGAGTTACAATCAGACGGTAACCAGGGCAGCAAACGGCCGAAAGGAGACCATATCAAATTTGCTGAAAACTAATAAAGAGAAGGGGTATACTTGGGGGAAACTTTTGGTACTAAGTGGAATACCCACTACCCACACGGAAAATCGTTTACTGGGACGGGAGGCGAGTACGCCAATAAAACAAAAAACGTTCCGAAAAGATAATCAAAAAGAATAGTAGCCTGGGGATACAATCACATTAAGGGGGGGGGGGTGAAAAAAAAGGGGAGCGAACGTCTAAGCAAAATCAAAAGGCGAATCCCTTCGGTCAAAAAATTGTGGTCCGCGCAACCAGGAAAACCATCCCGCAAGGACGAGCGTCGTCAATATAGCGCGGTTAAAAAAGGGGCTGAGAAGAAAGACAGCAGCCAAACCATGCAACAAGACAAAAGGCGCAGCGGGACCAAGGGAGGGGACCATTAAGGACCGTAGAGATGTTGACCGCCGCAACCGGGCTACCTACTTCGAAAGGGACAAGGATCGGCGCAGAAGCGGTCTTGACGCCAGATCCACCCGGCAAAAGGGCAAATAGGTCGAAATTGGAGGGAAAGTAAAGGGGACGTCAGGAACTACCAGGTATAAGAAGCTGGGAGGGAGAGGTAGTCCGCCAGACGGAAGGGGGGTCTGCTGCAAATCTCATGGAGAAGAACTCTGAACGCATTGCAGGCCGGTAAAACACCATGTCGGAGAAAAAGGTGTGGTGAGTTCAAAAAAAGTGTACGAAAAGGGAAGGGTGCGCCCGTGAAAAAAATGGAATTTCCGTACGGGACTCACCAAGGCAAGGGAAAAGAGACCCCCCGCCCCACACATAGGCGAAAAAGTATAAAAATAAAAAACGAGGAGATTGGGGGGGGGGGGGGGGTGGGGGGGAACGTTCCAAGACACAGGACAAAAAACCCTTCGCCAGAAACTCAGAGGCAGACAAACCGAGCAGTCGTGTGCGTAATAAAACAAAACGACACGAACCATGTCTTCTTCATGGTTGAAGTTTGGATAAAGGCGATCGGCTTGAGCTGTCCAAAAAATCAAAATAGGCTGCCGAACCGCAAAAGGTGAAGGGGGAGCGTCGACCAATCACATCAAGGGGGGGAAACACCCTCCAGATGACAAGTCCATCGCACCTGACAACAGGAGAGAGTCAAAAACCATCTTCGGAAAGAAGAAGCGGAGGGGAATCCACCTAAGGGGGAAACAAAAAACAGCGGGGTTCGAGGTTTGAACTTCGCTGGAGAACGAGGGGATACATCTGGGAACCGGGTGAAATTATCGGGGGGGACGCAGTCACGGCACGGAGTCAGAATAGGTCCACTGCTATATCGTCGTAACAGAGTCAGCGCACAAGATGGCGAAAAGTACAAAGGGAGCGGAAAGCCCAGGGGATGCTTCAGACGTGAGAGACTAAGGGGGCAAGGGCCACCGAATCGGAGCACGGAAAACGGGAAAAAGAACGCAGGCCTCGAGATGTTTCCCTCGTCGGAAGAAACAGGCCAAAGACCAAGGGACACCACCGGCGTATCGGTGGGGAGAAATAAACGGCGGTTGGATCAAGAAGTAACCAAAGCCGTTTATAACTCAAAAAATCTCACGGGGAAAAAAAACCATAAGACTAACACAGAGAAACAACCAAGAGTCAACGGTAGAAAAGTGACAACAAACCAAGTTGCTCCGAGCCAACACCCAAAGAGTCTAAGACCATTCTCAGTACCCCTCTGTAAAAAAAATCAGCACATAAAACGAGGAGATCAAGTAAAAAACCCCAATGGGCTTGAAAGAGAGAGATCGGCGGGCGGAGAGGTCTGGACTGCGGGAAGAGTCTTAAAGGAGCTCACACAGGGGGGAAGAAAACATTTATGATGTGGAGGGGCGTTTTCAAAATTGTAGGGGAACAGCCTAGGGGATAGGGCACTCCAGTTGGGGGAGTGGCCATCTCACAAAGTCGGAACCGGAGGGGGGGTGGCCGGGGCTTGTGCGGTACGAGGTGGGGGCAGAGGTGCGTTCTAGAAGCGTATGGGGAAACGGGAACGAGATCACAATCCAGGAGGAAAACCCCCGACGGCGAAAGGTGGGGGCCGGTAGGGGACAATTGAGGAGGGTCGACGAGAACAAAGGCGCCCAGGTAGGGGGTCGGGTTCACGCCAGTGGATATCTGCCAGGGCAATAAAAACTAAAATGAAAGAAAAAAGATACTCGAGCACCAGGTGAAAAAAATATAAGAAAAGGGGGACTGAAGATTTTTCAATCTAAGTAGAGAAAATCGATCGTCAGATAGGTCGGGTTCGAAAAGCAAAGGCAGTAGAGAAATGGCGGGTATCGCTTAGTCCCACTTGGCAGCGCTCACCTCGAAAACCGCAGCAAAACGCATTTGCCAAAGCTGACCCAAAGCGGGGACGGCGCTAAAAAAACACCACGAAAACAGAAGCACAAAAAATGGACGTCGACATAGGGTTTCATTCTCCGGTCGACTACATGGCGGGGGGACCAAATGGGTGGGGGCAGGCGGCGAGACCGAAAACGACTTCTGCCGCCAGCAGCTACTCTGTGGAAAAGAGGATGAAAATACGAACGAGACGGTGCCGCTGAACGGGGCCAGGAAAGAAAAAGCCGCCGAAAAGGTGGAAAAAGGAGAATACGTCGGCCAACACTTGAAGTTGAAAGTCTCTCGGATAACTCGCCAACGAGGGAGGTGAAAGGTTACGTCTGAACAACTCCGCCGACGTGAATGAACAAGCGAACAAATGTTGTCGGTGGGAGGGGGGGGGATCAGGAAAAAATGCCGACTGGTGGGTGGATTCTCAATACGGGACAAAAGAGCGCTCAAAAGAACGGGGGAAGAAATTCAAAAGACTGCACAAGAAACTCAACCATGGTAGGAAAACTGTGGGTTGCCGGCCTCGGAAAAAAAAATGTCATGGGGCCCCCAAGGGGGGGGTAAAACGTAAAAGTGAACAAAAGACTTAAAAGGCGGAAAGACCGAAAAAGCCCAGCTGCCAGAGTGGGGGAGAATTGATAACGGGGAAGGGGGGCACCAAAAACCAAATCGTCACCCGCGGTACGACCTCGCGCCACTGCTTGAAGCATAGGAGGGGGGTCAGAGGGGAACCGGGACGGGTGACAAAACAAAAAAATTCTACTACCGTACAGAAAGACGAATCAAGAACGCCGCAACGGGACCCGCGGGTTTTTGGAGTAGCACGACCAAAATCGACAAAAGCCGATCAAACACATATTGGGGGGAAACGCTCTGCGGGAGGACGAGAGGGAACGGGGGAAGAGTGACGAAACCACTCTAAAAAAATAAAAGGGGGATTCAGCTCCGCCAGTTCTGCTAAAGGGTAGAGACACTGCTCACAAGGGCATGGTTTGCGACACTCAATAGGGGTCGAGGGGGAACAGCTGCGTGGAACGTGCGTCTATATTTAAAAAGACTATCAGACAAAGGTGTACGTCCAAAGAAAGTAACCCTCAAAAAGTGGGACTGGACTAGTAAAACAATCGCACTTCGTTAGGAAAAATCGAACGATGCAAGCGTACGTCTGCTGGAGGGATGCATGGCCTGAATGCTCTGAAGCAGAGGCACAACACGAAGCCCAAAAAAACATGGAAACGAAAAAACCTTAGGCCAAGGCCCAATAACAGTGCGCCGTCTCGTGATCCCAAACACGCAACGAAAGACTCAAGAGGAATGAACGAGATTTGCGGAACACGGGTCGGTGTGTGTAGAGGGGGGAAAAACGGTGCGGGAGCAAACAGGACGCGAAGCTTGCAGGCGAAAATTGACTAGTATAAAAAAAAACGAAGCACAAAAGACGAGAAAAAAGGAAAAACGTAAGCTGTGCGAAGCCTGTACAAAATGCAGAAAGTCATCCTCTACTCTGAAGGCAATTCGCAGCAAAGGAAAAAGAAAGATGCCTCAGGGGGAAAAAAAAGGAGTATTCCCATAGTAAAAAAGGGGGGACGGTTCGAGGTTGAGGAAAAAAACAAAGGAAGCAGAATGTGTAGAATAAGCCAAACACAAAAAGTGAGGCGAAGATATTTGCGAACTTCAACCCTTGAAAAACTCCTGAAGTAGAAACAGAAAAAAGTCACTTTGGCAATATCGGGTGAAGAAGGGGAATATGTGTGTAGAATGGATTGACCAAGAGTCGATAGCGCATAAACAAAATTGAAGTCGTCAAACGTATTGACCAACACGGGATGTTGGAAAACGTCATCTAACCCAGGGGCAAAAGCCATCTATTGCCCAATGCCTTCAAGCGAAGGGGGAGCAGACCGGGGTAACTTTTGCAAAACTAATTGCAACCGGGCCCTATAAAAAAAACAGAGAGAACGCAGGGGACCAAGCGCATCTTTGAGGGGGAGTACTGGCCCGAAGCGGGGTGTGGTAGAAGGAAGCACGGTCCAACTGGTGTCAAAAAGAGGGCGCCCATCGCCTGAGCCGACAGGAGGGGACCTGCGAATGTCGCTATCATCGGAGAGAGCCTCGAGCACCTGAAAAAGGAAGCAAGCCGACAGAGACATTCGCGCAGATTGAGAAAAACAAAGCTGGCTACGTGTAGCGAGTTACAGAAATGTGTGTGAATGGGGCAAAAAAAATCAATAAAAGAAGGGGGTAAACTGAGTCGAGCTCTTCCTACAGACCACTACTCAAACGGAAGAAGCTTAGTCTCGGATAAAACAGAGAACCTTCGAAGGAATAAAGCATAGAAAATGCCGAGGGGGGTGCAAGATCAATTAACCGGGGAGAGCGAAATTAATACCTTTGGGGCGAGTCCCTGGAGGAACCGAAGGAAAATATCGATCAGGGAAAGTAAAAGCCATGGGACGCATAGGGGTTTTGGACGGGAGGTTTCAAAACATATGATCCAACCAGAAAACAACAAAGGAAAAAAAGATCGGCGCACAACTACAACAAAGAGGAAAGAGGTTAACGGACATCGAGGGGAAAGATTTACCTGTAAAAATGGGGGGTGGGGGACACGTATCAACAAGGGGCTACTTTAAGGGCATTGAGAAACAGCGTTCGAAAGCTTGACCCCTCGGGTCACCTCTTTCTACTGAGGGTTAGCCACTAACTTAAGGAGGCCTTGAACAATGGGAGTAACAGGAAAGGGAGTAGGGAGAGGCAAACTGTACGAGGGGGGTAGCGTTTTCACCAAAGGGGAGAAGGGGAACCTGGACCCAAAAGAAAGGAGGAAAAAGTACTCACCTTTCTTCTCCGAAGGGGGGGTGGGGGGAATTGAAACAGGGTGAGAACGACGGGAGATTTGATTCAACCCTTGCTTGCATATAATTCCTTCGGACAAGAGACACAAAAAGGGCTGGCAAGGGCCGGTAAACCCCAAAACAAAAAAGGGGGTGCGAAAAGTCGCTACGACCGGCACGGGGAGGAAAAGAATTAAAACCATGGCACAAGACGCATGTGGGAGCAGGAAGCTTAAAAAAAAAAAAAAAAACTACATCAGGTTGTATCAGCCGACTAAGAAGAAAAAGGAGCAGAAAAAAAAGGTAACGGGAAGGAGGAGGCAAGAGAAAATGGAGGGAGCGTAGCATCTCCTCCGCTCATCTTGGGAATGGCCAACTAATATGATAGGGGCGTAGGCCGTCAAAACAACTTAAGTACACCAACCGCCGCCATTTGCTCAGTCAGAAAAAAAGACGGACGTCCACTCCGAAGGTTCGCGGCTGGGCGGAGTCAGGACAGAACTTGTGAGGAAACTGAACCTCTGGGAGGCAAATTGAAACGCGAAGGCTTTCGAAGAGACTCACAGCGTGGGACCCATTTAGGGGAAACGAAAGAAAACCGCGGGGGGAAAACTCGATCCAAAAAGAAGAGAAGCGAAAACAACTCAGTAACCATACTAGTAGGGTAAAAAGACAACCTGGGGGAAGTGTGAAAAGGGCTATGAAAAAACGCGTGTGGGCAAAACCGGGTTCCTGAGCAATCGGAACGGGTGCAACGGAACCAAAGCAGAAAAAAAGCAAACTCTAAAAAAAAAAGGGAAAT
>Ga0179593_1488822_pt1 | contig 19752 bp, 22 predicted proteins | sample CZODoug2_1_08_16_FD_185931 | JGI IMG/M metagenome (GOLD analysis project Ga0179593, IMG submission 185931) | Vadose zone soil fungal communities from Angelo Coast Range Reserve, California, USA - CZODoug2_1_08_16fungal (PacBio error correction) | ecosystem: Environmental > Terrestrial > Soil >...
TTGAACGGGAAAGGGGCGACGCAAGACCCAATCCTGAAAGTCGCAGGGCGCAGGCCGCATGGTCAATAAAAATCGCGGGACAGAACCAAGTTGGGGTTCCATACAACCAAAAAGAACCTTATATATCGAAAAGCATAGGAAAAAAAAAACAAAAACCCACCATGGAAGCTTGCCGCACCGAAAAAGTTCGCGGGACCCACACAAAAACTACCGGGCGCCGGAAAAAACTCATCCTTACCACTTGCTTTGATCGTGGGTGGGAAAAAAAAGTAGAGGTTACCTGTGGATAGGTGGAAAAAAAAGGTAGAAAAACTGAACGCCCATGGAATGGGTGGGGCTTAAAACCCTAATCCAGTCGGAAAGGAAAAAGGGTCAAAGAGGGAATTAACGACTTCAAAAGACTAGGGAACTTCGACGGAGAAGCTGGCATCATTTATCTTTAATAAAAAAGACTTAGAGGTAGGAGAGGTGAGGTTCCGGGGGAACTTTTTACTGGCGCACAAAAGAGAGGGACGGGGAAAGGGAAAGAAGGCCGTCCCTTTCGGAGCGAAGGGTCCAAAACGTGCTCTTTTTGCAGCCGGCCGCAATATGAAGAGCGCGGGGGAATCTCTACGAGCATTGAAATGCAAAATGTGAGTCAGATGCGCAAAAAAAGGCCAAAGGAAATCAGACTTGGGTTCAAGGAAAAAAGCTAAAAAACCGAGGCAAGCCCTAAACCTCGCGCACAATAACCGGCATAGCGATCGAGCAGAGGAAGAACGGGGGTCGGAAAAGCAAAAAAAAACGACATGCAGCACAGGGGGCTTGATAAGATAAAAAATTATTCCATCCAAAACAATGATGTACGGGTCAGAAAGGTCATTTGCGGCTTAAAGCAAAGAGCCATCAGTGCATTACATGGAGAAGGGACCAATGTGGCGGGGCGCGAAAAGACTGGCCGGGGCGGAAAGGGAAGAAAGGAAAGGGTAACACACCAAAAAGTGCTTGCTCTCAGAACACAGATTACAAACCATGCTAACATTGGTATCGTTTGGGGGATGAGACGTGAGTCATTAACGCAAAGGCGGGGTCTGTGCTAAGAACAACAGCCTAAAGAGGGGAAGGGAAAACAAAGCCAAAGCGTCAAGGAAGGAAGCCCAGTCTTAAAAGCTGACGGTAGGCCCGAAGGAGAAAGAGGGGCGAGGTTTCGTGGAGGAAACGGAAATTTTACACCGGGGGGAGGAACCATTGAAGCCTGACCGGGAACGAAACTGAAAGCTAGAAAGAGGAAAGAGACAGTTCGCATCATGGTATCAAACTTAGGAAGCGTTGGGGAAGAGGGGGACCGTCGCCTTGTTTGATCATCAAAGCTTTGCCAGGAGGGTGGGACGTTAATGTCGGTTCGCTGGGGAGTCGAGAAAAAGAAAAAAGAACCAGGGAACAACGAGCAACTGGCTGCGATAGGCGTGTTAGACATCAGAGTTGAGGGGCATTGGATCAAACCAGAGGCTATCATAACTCGGGCATTCTGAGAATGCGGGGAAAGCACTGATAAGAAATCATCTTGCAAAACAAAGTTCCAGTAAACCCACCGAAGGGAGAAGTTCACAAAAACTTCGGTTGAAGGGACCTCCGTTGGCTTTTGGGGGCCCAGGACTGACCTTTTCTTTTGGGGGGTCGCCCGTTTTCTGGGATCCGTAGAGGGGGAATCCGTTCGTTATCTACGGCAGACGGAAAGTTTCGCTTTCCCTTTTGGTTTAAGGACAGGCGCCGGAAAAAGTTCTTTGGCGGGAAACACCTTTGGAATTGGCGGAGCGCCTTTGGTCACGCGATCGCCGGAGGAGGTCTTCAAATGCGGCTTTTCGGAGTGCTTGTGGGGTTCAGGAAAAAAAAACGCGCCGCAGCTCTCAGGGGCTTTTGATGAAAGGAAGAACGTCACAGCCTGGGTTTGACCAAAAAAGGCCCGAGGAAGGAAGGAATACTGCAACGAGAGAAAAGGAGGCTGCCTCGGGGGAAACCTTGCTCGAAAAGGCGCGTTCGGAGCTGGAGAGAGTCGATTGCCGGCTAGTCGGCGTTACTAAAAAAAAAAGGGGACATCTCGTTAAGGCGGATACATGGGGGGACAGACCTGTCATCCATATACCACGTCCCAAGAGATTTGGGGAAAAATAACCGAAGTCTATGGGAGCATGAGGAGGTGTCGGATGGGTTGGGACTTGTAAGGGGAATTTCGCGGGGTTGATCGGGCAACGGGGGGGCTGAACCCATGCCATCATAAAAAGTGAAAGGGTGAAGGCACCCTCAACAATAGGGATCGTCGCAAAGTGATCTTCAGCAAAAAATGAAAAAAAGCGAATAACTCCACAAGGTCAGCCCAAAAGCAAGTTGCTCAGGCCTAAAGCAGAGTCCAGCAATTCGGGGCACGTTAATCACGGCGAAGAAAAAAAACTTTGAGGGTACGACGCACGTGCCAACCACATCATCCCATAAGAGAAGAAAAAACACGGATTATAGAGAGGCGGGGAGGAGTGTGGACACGTCATTTACGTATGAGAGAAAGAGGTTATGTATGGAGGGCCGCACCGAAATTAATTGCAGGGTGGAATGGGGAAATTTGGGTAATATCTGGGAAAAGAAGGAGGAGCAAGGGGACGTCTCGCGTTGACGGATAAGATTAAAAGTGAAAACTGAAAAAGGGAAAATGGATCGCGGACTTTACATTCGGTAAAAAAACAGTGATTGGACTGGTTTCGTTGGGAAAGGGGGAAACCCACCCGTCCCTTCGCGGGTCAACCACCCCCAATCGCATGGCTAGGGGACGCAAACCGCGAAGGCAAGGGAAAGAATGGCCGCGGTAGGGACGAAGGGGGACAAGGCGCCAAATACGCGACTAATTAGGGGAAATAGTGGTGGGCGAACGAGGATAATTCCTGAAGGGGAAAGGCGCTCAAAGAGAAAACAATCCATTTTCTCGAGCAAGAAGGAAAAAAGGAAAAAAACTACTCCGTGCGTCAAAAAGAAAAGAATATCTGCTCTCGGCAACAAAAGGGATGTATCATGTATTCTAGGGAGGAAGAGCGGATAAAGAACCAAAGAGGCACAAGAAAACGAAAGACATAGCGTGAGAAAAAAAAATAGAGATCTTAATCAAGAAGAATCAAGGTAAGCACCAACATGCTGGGGGAATTCCGGGCATTTAAAGAACGTGAAACGAACATAAATGTCAAGCCTTAGATAACTGAACTAGGCCCAGACAGGTCAGAAACGGGGCGACAAAAGAAAATGACGTCAAAGCAAAAAACGGAGTACCAAAAAAAGGGTATAAAAGTAGGGAAGATCATCACTTGGCCCATTCTTGGGGAAAGAAGGGAAAGGGCGCCTTTCCATACAAAGCCTGTATAAAGAGGGACTCAGCTATTTTGAGAAACGGAAGGATATGGTGGCGTAGGGAAACGAGGCCATTTATATTTGCAGATCGAACACGAAGGAGAAAAAAAACGGAACGCTGTCGATTCTGCTGGTCTTGAGAAAACAACGTGAAAGGAGGCAACCGATCTGGCCTGATCAAAAGACGAAAGGAAAAAACTTATTCCTTAAATGCTGAGGGGAAGATGAACGCGACCTTCTCTGATCTCATGCCGAGTCTTGGAGAAAAACACAGCAAACCGCGCATTGGGGGCGTGCAGCTAACGGAAACTTTGGGCAGTGGGGGGAAACCTTCGCCATTTCGCGGGAGGGGTCCGAAAGGTGAGGAAAGGAAAAAAAGGTTGGGTGAAACCATATGATGAAAAGGAGCAGAGGCTCTTCGGGAATAGACAAATAAAAGGGTGGGTTGGATAATGATCAAACAAGAAGCCAAAGCAAACTGAGAAAAAGAGGGGGGTAGGCGGGCAGGTGTTCTGTTGAGGGAGTGTTTATACAGCGCGTAGGGGACAAGAAATGGCCATTGTATGCGCCCCGGCTAGTCAAGAAAAAAAACGGGGACCAAAGAGGCAAGTGATCATGAGGAATAGGAAGTGGCGTTCCAACCCAAAAAAAAAAAAAAGGAAACCGAAACGGAATGGGGGCGGCTGGCATATTGAATCCGGAGGCGGATCATCTCGGAAAGGGATGCGGTAAACATGTTGCTTGGAACGAACAAAAGTAAAGGAGGCCGAACGAGAAGGGGAAGCGGAAGTATTGGTGCGCAGGAGGGCGAATAGGGGGAGATGCGAAAGGGGGGGAATTGAAAGAGACGTTGGACTGGGGGTTTGAGCGCATCGGAAGAAGGAACAAGGGCAAGACCGATGTCTAGATTACAGAAAATCAAAGCCGACATATTGCGCGGCTAAGGGAATGGGAAATCTCACGGGGGGGGCGCGCCTAAAAGGGGAATACATCTACTTGCGGGGCGATCGTCTGCTGTCAGCCAGGAAAAATGGAATAGCGAGAATCAAAAGCTCCAAAAGAAGTTGAGATGCGGCAGAGGAAAGATTTTCGAAGGACCCCAAGTTGAATTTATTCCTATGGGAGGGTGAAGGGTTCCGAGAATGAGGAGAAGAGAGCCGTCCGGGTGGGAAGGGGATTTTGTATTCGAGGAAAGGGAAACGCCAGAAAATCACACAGAAGCGACGTGTGGAACAACACATCAAAAAGCTTGACGAGCGGTTGTGGAAGAAAAAGGGGGCAAAAAGGGGGAGCGGAGGGGGGGGAACGAACAATTGTGAAGGCGAAAAGGCAGGGGGGTTGTTTGGTTTGGAATGCTCGCGTCGCGTAAGAGGGCAAGGAGTTGCCAAAAACTAAGGAAGTTGCGGGGTATGCGGAGACGCCGACGTCCATGCAGAGGAAAAGTGGGGGTCCGAGGCGTCAGGCGAAATTTCGCGCCCGCAAAAAAAGTCAAAGAATCACCAACAACAGGATGAATTCGAGAGGAAAAACCGGAAGAGAGCCCGTAACCCCAAGTCGCAGAATCAATCCCTGGCAGGGGGCCATTAAGAAAACTTCCAAAGGCACCAACGTGGGGGGGGGTAACAGAACAGTTATATATGCGACGAGAAAAGCGGAAAAAAACCATACAAAAAAAAAATGCCGCTGGGGCCGTTCAAATGCGACACTCCCGGGAATTGAAACTAGCCCGGGCGTCACAAAACGAAGAGTGACCACTCACTGACATGTTGAAATCGGGGAAAAAAAATGTACCTTTTGAGTGTGGAAAAAAAAAACCTGAGTCGAAAGACAAACAACTTCAAAACGGCCAATTGGGTTGGCTAAAAGGAAAAAAATCCAAGGCTTAACAAAACACCCGTCACAGAGGGGGAAAGAAGCACTGAAAACGCCTAGATAAGAGAAACTCTGGAAAGAAAATGGAAGTAGGCCCGATCCACGCGAGGGTTGGTCTGAACTTCAGACAGGTCGATAGGCGGGGGACCTTACACTTTTGCATGAAGACGATCGCTTACGGGGAAACAGTAAAAAAATGGGAATAACCTTCGGAGCAGGGAGGGAAAAACGTGCGCGTTGGGTCCAGCAGGCCAATATGTCTAGGCGGGAACTCGACTCGCGGATTGCGTACCCGGTTGGGGAGAGGAAAAAAAGTGCGCAAAAAAATTGCAAATCTACTGGGTGATTAAAAAATGCACGAACTCCCAAGACGAACAACTCACAAACTATTATCGGCAACCTCGACTTCTATGGGTAACTGGGTTCGTAGAAATTACAAAACACAACAAGGCTCAAGAACAGCCATCACATGCTGATCCCTCCCAGGATTGAGAAAAGGAGTTAGGAATGGGGGGGGGAAGGGCTGGAGGACGAAAAAAGCCATGAGACAGTGCAAAAGAGACGGGAGCAACACGGATTTCGCTCAGAACTTAAGCCGGGTCTGAAAGGAGAAAAAAAGCCATCTAAGAAAAGTTGTCGAACGCGCAAGAAAAAAGAACAGACCACCATGCCCTGCCCGAGGGTTTTGGGGAAGGGTGTGGAAATTGGGGGGTTGGCGGGACTTCGCAAAACGGGAGGAAAGTGGGTTTGTGAGCCCAGGAAAAAAAAACGATCGCCATCTGCCCAGGAGGAATCATCTTAAGGAGGCAAGTTCGTTCCTCTGTCAACCAGGGGAAGGCCGATCGTAACGAATGGCATTTCGGCAGAAATTGAAGGGCACCTTTAGCATCCAAGCACGTTGAGCGCAGGGGGGGGAGGGAAGAAAGCTAGGAAAAAGGGCTGACCTTTCTCAGCAGAATGGGGCAGTAATCCCCTAAAACAGTTGAGGAATTTCGGGTTTTGGCCCGTCGGCGTCCAGGAAGAAAAGGGGACCGGGACGTTCAACTTGGTATGTTTCGCTGGAAGTCTCGAACCAAAGAGGCGCCAGCGGCACTGCTGTCAGAGAAGGGAAGACCACCGCACGCGAAAGTAAAGAAACATATCACAGAGTGGCCGCGCAGAAGAGACCGAAATGAGTAATCCGAATACCCTGCGGCAGGGAATCCTGGAGGCAAGGACTGTCAAGCATCCAAGTAGAGACCCCGAGATAAGCCTTCGACCGACTGGTCCATCCGTTGAGGGGGGGAAGGAAGAACTTTCAAGGTTCTTTGGGGAAGCCCGTGGAAGGGGGAGACCCGTACGGGCGGAGTAGTCCCTGTTTTCTTTTCGGGGAGTGAGGAAGCGGCCTGTTCGTATCCCTGAAGAGGCCAGCATGTTCTTTGGCGCGGGACTTCATGAAAAACTTGGGGAAGGTGGGGCATCCTTGCTCAGGAGTAGAAGGAAAAAAAAAATCGGGGGCCTCTGATGACACGGGGGGGGGGCGTCCTGAGCTTGGGGGGCGTGTGCTGGGGGTTAATTGGGGGGGGGCCAGCCTGGGCTCCGGCCCTGGGAAAAAAAACATGAAGGCATCCATTGCCAGAGCCCATGCCCTAGATCAGGAAAGGGGAATGGCCGAGCGTGGCAGGAGTGGCTTTGGGAAAAAAAGTGAAAGAAAAGCGCGAGCTGGTTAAACTCAGCGCAGGTGGGCCTAGGCGGACAGAACCTCTGCGTATCCAAGACCATCGTTACACTAATTCGGGAGAGCTCAGTTGCGCGAAAATGGGGGAAGGAACAAATAAAAGGATGCCCCCCGAGTCATCTCTGATCAAAAAAAATAGTCGGGTCACTATGGGGTGTGTGAGGTGCTTACTATGGAAAAGGGGTTGACACTAGGAGGCACACCCGGAAAAGAAAAAAAACAAACTTCACTTTAAAGATAAACACACATCGGAAAAAGAGTAACCGGAGAAGGAAGCTAAAGAGAAAAAGACGCAACAAAAGCCATCCTTTTTCCAGAAAAAGAAGGAAAGTCCAGCATTCCTTGTGCGCCGGCAGCAGAAGAGAAAGACGGTAAACGACGCACGGGGGGAAATCAGAGACCCTCACAACAACGAAAGAAGAGCGGATGTGGAAAGGAAAGATTGCGGCAGGAGAAAAAAGAATGCAAAAAACTTTTGAGGGGAAGAAAAAAAGAAACGGAATGAAGGCTGACTTGATCGTATGTTAGGAGGAGGGGGAAGAAAAAGAGGCGGCCTGCCAGGGGTGGCGGGTTACGGCGTGGCGAGAAAGAGACGGAAAAAGTTACAAGTAAGAGTGTGGATCGGGTGACACAGTACATCGGGACAGGGGGAGAGCAGTGAGTCCTGGGTGCGTTGAGGAAAAACAAATCTGGAGAAAAAAAAAAGCCATACGGACTGCACGCCGAGGGGGGGGGGGGGGGGGGGGGTGGTGGGGGGGGGTGGGGGGAAAGGGGTGGGGGGGTTGGGGGAGGGGGGGAGCCGCGGGGCATCAAAGAGGAACGCTGGGACTGGACAGGTCGAAAAAAAAGCAGGGTCTTGGTCATCGCTGGGGTGCAGACGCGGCTGGAAGAAGGGGAAAAAGGAAAAATAACGTCCAGCGACGAAAAAGAGAGGACGAAAAGGGAATCGAAAAGCTGGAAAAACATCAGCCCGGCCGAGTCAGAATCTGTCGCGGGCATTGCGAAAAGAAAGCAAGGAGTAGGCGTGAATCTTTCGTCTAACGAAAAAAGACGCGGAGCCGACGGCGTAGAAAAAAGACAACGCAAAAGACTCAAATCAAAATGAAGAAAAGAGAGAAGCAAATACTGAAGAAATTCCAAAGTTAAGACGAAAAGAACTTGCCGGCGCGAAGGAAGAAGAGAAGAAACTGCCGGGGAAGGCCTTAGATACGAAAGTAAAAAAAAACTCAGCCAACACATGATAAACGGGCCTACACAAATAAAAGGGAAAAAACGGGCAACGGGAGAGAAGAAGTCCACATAGAAAAGGATTTCATCTCGGACATTAAAAAATTTACTTTCCAAGGTTCATCAACCCCCACTACCTGGAAGGTTTTTTTTAAGTAGACAAAAAAACTCGCACCAAACACACACCGATCAACCAAACTCCGGCCAAGCAGAAGCAAGGACGCCTGTAAAGCCACGCCCTCACAGGTTAGCCTCAAGGCAAGTCGCCCAACTTGTTGCAACACTGACACAAGGATCTACTTGGGCAAAATGAGAATTGGGTGAGGAGAAAAACGACGGATAAAGCCGCAGCGGTAGACCTAAACCTCAGCTAGGGAAACGACTGGAAGCGGCGGAATCGGTTTGAGGGTTCAAGAAAGTAAGGGACACGCTCCATGGATCTGGAACACGACGAATAGACAAAAGAAACGATGGCGAGCCCTGGGCTGGGGCGGAAAGAAAAAACGCCGAAAAGGGGAAACGAAAATCATGAAACAGCTCTGGGTGAAAGAAACAAACGACTTCAAAGAAGACGTAGGGGGCTGATAAAGGCTAAGAAATGTCTATGCCGACTTAGGTGAAGTCGGTCCGCTCAGGGCGCTCACTGAAGGGAAGGAATGAAAACGCTAAAGTACCGCAAGTGGGGCGAAAAAACCAAAAGCTCGCTTCAGGGCCGACAGAGGAGAACTGGGTCCTTCAGGGAATGAATCATGTTGAGGCGGCTTTGTCTTCAGGGTAAGGGAAAAAAAAGCTGGAAACCGGGGGGGCGAAAAAGAAACAGGGAAAAACCAAAACGAGAAACGGGACGGCAGGTTTAGCGATAATTGGTTTCTCGAGACGTGGAAAATCCCTGGTCTATAGTTCTTGTTCTAATGCCGGGAAAGGCCAAAGAGGGGGAGAACGGGATCCCCCATGGGCAGAAGTATCAGAAGGGAGAGGAAAGTTTGCCGTTGTTCATCCAAAAGGGAACCAGGAGAACGTAACATCATGGCTGGGACTAGGAGGGAAATGGGGAAGGCAGCCTCTCACTGTTCTGTCTGAAACTTTTGGTGTTTGACTCGGGGAAGGTCGAACGAAACCCAGGTTGCAACAGATAGGACGGGGAAGGGGCGAGCGAGGATAAGTCGTATGGGGGCAAAGAGAAAGGGTCGTCTTAAATACCTTCGAAAAAAAACAGTAGAACGTGGGGGGGAAAAAGGTTGGGTGACGATCTAAAAGAGGGAAAAAAGAAACGTGCGAAAAAAAAAAAAATGAAGGCTTATAGATTGCGGGGAGAAAAGATATTGCGCACGGCTGGAAATGGACGCGCACGTTTGGGGTGAGCGGGGAGTTCCATTCAAATCGGGAAGGGAAGTCAAAAGGATCGTCTGCTGGGGAGGAAATCAGAAAAACGAAATATTCGAAATGGGAGGAGAGAACTTCCTCCTAGAACAAAGCAACCTACGAGAAATGAAAAGATCCTACGGGAATGGTAATTCCCAAACAATAGAGAGAACCCCCAGAGCTCAACAGACTCGTGACCGTGGTGAAGGGTTCAAGGAAAGGAAAGGGAAGGAAAAACAAAAAAAGGCCATGGGTTGAAATAGGTTTTTGTAGTCGGGACAGGAAAAGTAACCGCCCGGTAAGCGAATGGAAAAAAAAAAGATTAACAAGAAACAGTGTGGGGGAGGGCATGTGGACGAAGGAGGAGTGGAAGGGCAAAAAAACGGGAGGGGAAAACGGGGCATGACGAAAGAATTGTGTTTGGTGTTTGGTGGGGGCAGAAGCGCGGCGAATATTTCGGGGTCTTGGAGGTCTGGACCCCATTGTTTGGAAGAAAACGGGGGAATGATTATTTCATGAAAACAAAAAAAGAAAAAAAAAGACTTCAATGCCAGACTGGTTCTTGCGTGGACGGAACAAAAAGGTAGGCAAAGCGATCGAAAATAGACTCAAAACAACAAAGGAGGGGAAGGACGGAGGGACTGGCTGCGACATGGGGGGGCTCCTTGGGGAGGGCACCGAGCCCATCGCCCAGGCGGGTCCGGCCAAAAGAAAAGAAGGAAAAAAGTGGGGGCGAATGAACCGAAATCTAAAAGCATTGCCCCACAAAAAACAAAACAACCCGTCCGTCTTGTACTCACAGAGGGAGGAACCACCTCCTCGAAAAATTGAAAGAAGAAAACACAAGTGATTCAGTTGATCGGGGGGCACCGTCGCTGTTGGGGAGATTGGTCCCAACAAGTTAACTGGAAACCGCTCAAAACTTCAACCAAAAAAAAATTGGTTGCTTGCGCTTCCATAACAAGGAACCCTTCACCACGGTCAAGCGGGGGGACTGTTAAAAGCCTAATACTTGCAAACCTGGGAAGGAAGTCACATGAGGGGGGTCTAGGAGAGAAAATTGATTCGAAGATTTCGTTGGGAAGAAGGTTAAGGCAGAAGCAGACTAGAGGACCTGACTCAAAGTCGAAAGGAAGGGGGGGAAGGTCGCGCCTATCCAAAAGGCGTCAAGGGAAAAAAGGCGACGCGGAAGAGGAATCAATAAGGAATAAAGAATTGGCAACGCGGTGGGCTGAAAGCAAAGAAAAAGTCCAAAGGAGATACAAAGTCGAAGGATATCTCCAGAGAAAAATCAACGCACAAAAAAACTCATCCTCGTGAGGGACAGAGCGGCCTCAACTTCTATGGGTGACCGTCGAAGACGACAAAAAAATACGACAGCACCTTGAAGATCCCTCCAAATGATTCAATGGCAAAAAAAAAGAGGGGCGTTCGCATGAATTGTCTCAAAAGCGAGATTAAAAGACTTTGAGACCACGGCCCGAAGCTGAAGTAGTCGGCCAAGCTAAGGGAATTGCACTAAGCGAGAAAAAGATCATCAATAAAACAAAAAACATGTCCCGCTAAACAAAGGAGGGGGGGGGAGCCTTTTGGAAAGGCGCAACGTCAGCGAAAAAGGGGGCTAGATGGTGGCCTCCCGTCCCGACGAGGAGGGGGACGCCCACCGAGCAGAAAAGTAATTCAGAATAGTTATAATCCCAAGGCGGAAAAGCAAACTGGTGGCTAACGGAGAAGTGGACTCCAACTTCCGTTGTACAAGGTGAACAGTCGCAGGTTAACTTAAAAACGAGTGGAGCAATAGCGGGGAAGAGACTCTAAAATAATAAAGGAATATACGATTTCTCAGCAGAGGGGAGGGAAACTACCGCCTTTATTCTCGTTTTGCCGTCAGGAAGGAGGCTTGGGCAACTCTTTGCCTTTACATGCACTCTTGAGTCTCGAAGAACACCGAGAAAAGGGAGAGCCATCGTAGCAACTGGTCAAAAGGCGTTCGAGAAAAGAGAAAGAAAGTCGGCGCTTCAGGGAACACTATCAACAGGCCGGAAAAAAGATAGGGACATTATTCCTATACATGGGGTCACTTGATCACTCGGAACACGCACCATGAGGGAAGGGCCAAGTAGAATCACCGGAGGACCTTCTAAGCTTGTTTGAGTTCTTTCTGAAACCCGGGGGGAAACGGAAAACCCTTTCAAATTTGGTCGCCCAGTGTAGTCGAACAAATGGACGGCTGGCTGGGGAAAGGGCCTGTGGTTTCAGGTTATCTACGGCAACCGAAGTGACGCTGTAACTGGGGACGGGAAATACCCGGCAGCCGCGGCCACAATGTCGACGTTAGAAAAAAACTAATAGTCAGTCAAATTCAGGGAAGCGTTTGGCACCGCGGATAGCCGCACAGGTATGCCTGAGGAGTTGGAGGGTTCCTTGGCTTAGAACAGTCCTGCCGGGGCTTGGGACCCTCGCTACAGCGGAGCAAGAAGAACCGCCATGCCCAGATAGAATTCTACACGAGCGGGGTGCGGCTGGCATTTTCCACAACGCGCGAAATGAGAGAGAGGAAAGCGCGACAACTTGATTAATTGAAAGCGCTGCGTCAGGACCAAAACTGAAATGAATCATAAAAGGCCGACTGGTAAGCCATGCGTATCAAAGAAAAAAACATCTTCTTTGATGCAAACCGGGGGAGAAGAAAGGCGTCAAAGCGTAGGGGGTGCTGGGGGGGAGGGGGAAATTAAAGAGGTCTTCGGGGGGCAAAAAAATTAAACTTGTCTCTTCAGGGAAGAAGGGGGGGGTACTGCAAGTCCGCGACAGAACGGTGTCGTAAAAGAAAAAAAAAAAAGGGCTCGAACGCGATAACGAACCCTGGACAATAAATCCTTTTTCACGCAAGAGATTCCTAAAAAGGTCAGTCCAGCAAGTCCTGGGGCTTTAGCTCCGGCAAACATCCTAAAGACTTTAACCAGCGAAGACAACGGGGGAGACATCAAAACTCAAAACAACGGAGGAGGAGTATGGGCTGAGGGGTGAGGGGACACAAGAGTAATCGATCAAATTGTAAAAGTAGATGGTGCCGATGAAAGTGCAACGAAGGATAGGATCTCGGAAGAGCAGTCAAGGGGAGCCTTGAAAAACGTTCTGGCGAGGGAAAAAAGGGAAGGGGGGAACGGTTCCTAAAGGAAGGAGTTTGAGTGACTTTCGTAAACAGGGACGGACAAGCGCAGAGTGGTGTGCCGCCGTTCAGGTGAACAAAAAACCGAAAGCAACCAACTCACCAGCTGTGAGCTTTCGAAGCCAAAAAGGGTGCATCAAAGAGAGGAAAAGGAAGGGAGACGCCATGGATGAAAATGGCAAAAGGATACTCTACGAAAAGAGGGGATAATGATTGGAGACGCAGAAGCGTATGGGCCAACGAAAAACGCGAAAAAGAAAACACATTTAGAGAGCGGAACACTAAAACTGAAACTCGCTACTGATCTCGGGCATTGGCGGAAAAAAAACAGGGCAAAAGGAGGGAGATCGAGGATGTAGAAGGGTGAGAAACCTCCTTCGACAAAAGTAGAAAAAAACCGCAAAACGAAAAACAAACAAAGAAGGGGAAAAGAGAAAAGGACCTGAAGTGCTATTTCCAAGAAGAAAATTCCAACTTGGAAAGAAGAAGCACAATAACCTCCCGGGCCTAAGGTGAGAACAAAGAGAACGGCCGGAGGGACCTTAAAAGACGCAGGAAAGACTCAGCCAAAACAGAAAACGATCAATAAACTTGCGAATAAAAAAATGATTCCGGGCCAAAAACACCGGAGAAAGCACAGTAAGTCATCAGAGGGGTTAGATGCCCAGAATTGTGGGAAAAAAGAAAGCCCCAAGCAGGTATCCTGATATAACGAGTAGGCATGACGTCGGATTTCATGAGGAGGGAACGAGGCCATGGATCAAAAAATAGAACAGAAACCTCCTGGCAGCCCTGGGCTTAAAGGGGGGGGGGAACGATACTCTAGGAAAAAAACAGCACGAAAAGTGAACGGGAAAGAAAGGGGGAAATTTGGCCGGACCAAAAAACTCACGGAACTTAAATGTGAGGGTTAGCTGACTGGAAAAAAGAATCAACTTCGTTGAAGAGGAAGGACTAACAATCGAGAGAATTGAAATGGCGGCTTAACAGTGGACCAAAAAAGGTTTTCACCTGAAGTTGTCAATTCCGCCATTCGGGGAGTAGAAGGAAAAAAGAGGGAACGATCTGGAACATATGATGAAAATCCTTTTAAGGAAAGAAGGGGGGCCTTCTGATAGGCCCGCATAAGTCAGCGAAGAAAAAGCGCAGAACAAGCAAACACTTGTGAGCGGGAAGGGGGGGGTTGGCTGTATTGCATCGGGGGCTCGGCGCGTTCGAGAAACCCGGGGTGAGGCGGGCATTGTATGAAGAAACCGGCTGTCGGAGGAAGCAAAGTGGGCCCACTTCGCCGATGCAAATGATCAGCGGGTTTTCGTTCATAAAAAGGACCAGGGGAGGAAACGTACATCATTGCGGCTGCATAGGACTTTGGAGGCGTGATCAGACATTAAAAGGGGGGGCGGAACTGTTGTGTGGCGCGAAAGGACGAACCCAGTAGAAACAGAAGAGAGAAAGAAAGCAGACGAGGGAGAGAGGGGTAGAGGGTTGAGGTCTCCCAGATGCAAAACAGGAGGGGGACAGGGTTTTGCGGATCGGGAACAACGCGTTAGGACGAAATAGCGAGTCGTAGAGATTCCAGGAAACCCGCGACATAGGGGCGGAAAAAGGACGCCGGTTGATAAAGGGAGAGAAAACTCGGGACTACAGGAGCGCGAGAAAAGGAATGGCATTCAAAAGAAAGAGGAACATATCAGAGCTCCTCCTAGAAGCCCACAAGAGGAGAGCCGAAAAAAAAGAGGTCTGCAGTATCCTGGGAAGGGGGAAGGAAAAACGGGGGAGGGTTTCAAAAACTCACTGGATTATGGAAGAGCATCAAAGAGGTAATAGGTTGGTAGCGAATAAAGGGAAAACATCTCCACATTACGACGTTTTGGACCCAAAGACAACAGCAACAGGTCGCGAGTAGCGTTGTGTAAGAAGGCGAAAAGGGACGAAAGGAAGGTCGAGAAGCGACATGACCAGCGACAGGGTGGGGGGTTGGGGTGGGGAAGTAGAAAGAAAAAGAAAGACGTCGTGATTCGGCCCCAATGTTGATGTTTCGGATTTGACCATGAAGGACAACGACTTCATGCAGACTGGTGAAAAAGGCGTGGGCATCGGCAGTCGGGAGAAAAAATAGCCAGACGCTCGGAAAATCTGAGGAGGAAAGAAAAAAGAGAAAGGCAAAAAGGCTGCGGGGGGGCGCAAGGACGAAGGAAAAAAATCGACAGGGCACCAGTCTGCAGTCGAGAAAAACGCATGGGCAATAATCAAACTGCAAGCAGGGCCAGACAGACGTCAAAATTTATATGCGACGCGAGAATCTTGAACCAAAAAAAAAATGTGCCTGGGAACGAAATCGTCTGCAGGAAAAACAAGACTCGGAAAAGGGACGGAAAAAGGAGCACAAAAAATCTCGTGACCAAAACTGTGGATGTGCCGTCGCAAATGTTGGTTCCCGGAAAAAAGAAGAAAAAAATTCAAAAATGGAATGGGGCTGCAAGGACAGAATCCGTGGCGGAAACCCTCAAATGGAGGAAGGGAAATGAACTTCACTTCCTCTCCGGAATACGTCGCAGAACTCTGGCAGAATTGTATAAGACGCCATGCCACTTGTGAGGAAGAAAGGGGAAAGTGTAGGGGGCCAGGAAATTTCCTGGAGCCATAAACTAATCGAAAAAACAAAAATCGAAGGAAAGGGAAGGTCAGGTTCGAAAAAAAGCGATCCAAACGTGGGACAGCAGGAGCCGACAGCGGCGAATATGGGGTCGGCGCGATCGCTGGAAGAGCCGAAACGCAATTGAGGCGTTTGGGACGATTAAATTCTAAAAATGGAACTATGGGTGAAGAGAAGGGGAAGATCCAGCCGCACACACGCGCACCAATACGACTAGAACTCAGCAAATCAACTCTAGGGGTACGGTTCGGGGCGAACACAAGCCTCACACTTGAAGGAAACTTATAAAACCACCCCAAATATGACAGAACGCAATGATGTAAGGGGAAGGTTGAAAAAAATGGGAACTAAACGCACAGCGATCGATCCGAACGGAGAAACTGAGGCCCCGGGAAAGGCGCCGCCGACTTAAGCCGGGGAGGAAAGAACCGCAAGTATTGGGGCAATAAAAAAAAAAGGGAGAAGGAACACAACACACCCTGCCCGCTAAACAGGAGTGGTTGGGGGACCGTTTTGAACTTGTGATAAAGCTTGGCAACCAGTGTGCGCCGTATTTTTGCAATTGCAGAAAAAAACATCGAATACGACGCGCTGCCTCCCCAGGAGGGGGAATAAAGAGAAACAAAGTCTGTTCCTAGGCACAGACCCGCGAAAGAGAAGAATTTGGTGTCGCCCGGTTGTTGAAACAAACGGGGGAAGAAGGCAAGTGCCTGTAACTTGCGGAGGGACGAGGGAAAAACTTAAAAACGCAGCAGCAGGTCAGGGGGAGAGCCAGAGGGGGTATAATGAATTTGAGAGGGTTGGTCCTGTGTGGGGATCTTCATTCCTGTCTTGACGTTGAGATGGGGGGGCAGGTTCTCTGGGCGAGAAAGGAAAGGCCGACGAGCAATGCTTTCTAGTGTGTACCATCATTAAGCGGAGGAGGGGGAGAATAAAACTATCAACCGATTCTCTCACATTTCCCTCGAACTAGCTGGGGTAATAATTACTACTGCTCTTGAATACGAAGGTAGGGCTAACAAGGGGAAAGGAAAAAGCGAAAAAAATGAAGACCTTGAATGGCGATGCGAAGCTGTGCCCTGCCTCAAAGGGGAGGTCTTTTGGGGGGGGGTTGGCGGGACAAGGGTACATTTGCGTCTGGCGAGAGGCAATGTTTCTTGTGATATCAGGGAGCCCCGGATGAGAGTGTACAACTGGTGTAAGACTGCAGCCTACCACGCAGAAGGGAGGGGGGCGAGATGGCCAGTTGGATTAAAAAATACAAGTCGGTGGAGCAAACGCGTCTGGTGGGGGACGATTCTGGGGGGAGGGCCTTTGAGGGTCACTTGGGCGAAAAAAACCTAAAGCAGGAGGAAGGGGGGGGGGCGGAGGGGGGGGGCTCGCACTTCTCTACATCGCTCAGAACGAACAGCCGGGGGGAAGGGAGAACAAGAACCTCAAGTCGGGAGGACGAGCGTTGTGGGTTTCCAAATTGGTCTGCAAAGAGGGGAATCTAACGGGCTCTTTTGAGGGGGGAATTCAAGTGGGACAGGCCCGCGGTCTGCAATCAACACTTCAGTATGAAAGAGAAACGGTAGAAGTGGAGGAACATCCAGGCGAAACCCTAACCAACCGAAAACCAAGATTGTGCACAGGGCTTCAAAGTCACAGAAAACTGTAATTTTCGGTGAGGGGGTTGGCTGGGGGGTACAGAGCGCGGGGGGCTGCACTAGGGCAAAAAACAAAACTGCCCCCCCAAAAAACCCAGGAAAAACGGAGCGCAGGAAACGTACATGCATTCCCGCCAAGAGGTAAGGGGGAACCGGAGAAAGAAGAGGGAGAAAGAACGGATTAATACGCAAAACGGGCTAAAGAACGAAAAAGGGTGAGAGTCTCTTAGAAAGCCGCAAAGGAAATTTGTAAGGGCGCGCCAAATCCATAAAAACTTTTCACACGTATATACTACGGGGGACACAGAAAAAAAAGATAGGAAAAACAACAACAACGTAGAGGAGGGAAAGATGGGCTGATGGGGGGTTGCTGCACCGTTGCGTCATCAAGGGAATTCCGACGTAAGGGATGCAGGGAAATCCTGTGCAGGGGGGGGGATCTGGAAGAAAAGGATTAGGGGGGCTCGGGTGTTTCAGGAGAGCGTGAAAAGATGGGGGGGCGACGTACTACACCAGTAAGGAAAAAAAATGGGAACCTTGCAAGGTAATGATGAACGAAAAATTGGGACAGGGGTAAAAAGGGGGCACGTGTAACAGATCAGTAAAGTCCAACCGAAAAAAGCAACAATAGGTACGCCGACGGACGGTTGCATCAAAGCAAGGGACGGAGAGAGCACAGGTAGAAATTTCATCACGGTAGACGCATCAGGGGAAAGGGGGAAGAAGACCTGATTCATCCCAGAGAGAAAACATCAAAGTTCTCGAGCACTCTGGAAAACCAGAAAAAAACGACGTGCCTCGGGTAAAAAAGAGAATCTGATCTCGGGCAGTGAGGAAGCCGAGAGATTTAGCAGTAAGTACCTGCGAAAGGCAAAAGCACCCAAAAAAACAGGGTACAAAAGCCTAATAATCTGCATCAAGAGGAAAAGAAAAAGCTAATCCAACTGAAGGGCAGGTGCGAACAAAAAACAGAGGGGGACGTGTCTTAAACTACACGGAAAGCGAGATGGGGGACTGCCGTGATAAAAAAAAGAAAAAAAAAACGACAGCGAAAAAAAAGTATCAGAAAACGGAACAAAAATGAAAAGGATTCGGGAGCCGAACCCGCAGGTAAAAAAGGGGAAGTTGGGGTCATCTCGGAATTATATTGTGGACACTGAAGAAAAAGAAGTGGGCGGTCTAGAAAGAAATATCAATCTACGTTATCCTAAGGAGGGACAAATTAGAGCTACGGATGGGGGAAGTTGTTGCAGGAATAACGCGCACTCTTTGGATCTTCTCGAAAAAAAATAAAAAGGGGCCAAGAGCAGGAAAGCACAAAACTTAAACGGCTGGTTCTTCAAGAGAAGGGGACCAGCGAAACAGCGAAAGTAAAGGAAAGACCGGGGCAACGCTAGGGGTGATCACCCACGGCCGACGCAAAAAAACTGAAATGGTCTTTATTGACGCCCGCGAAAAAAAATGCCTTATGAAGGAGGAGTACGGACTGCGCTCTCACCTTTGGCGGAAAGGCGCTAACAGGTGAAAAGGGTGATCAAGAAAGTGCCGCCGGTCCGGACCGTGAAGGAAGAGATCAAAAAATTTAGGGGGGGAAGTGCGAAAGAGTAAAAAAGGCGCAAAGACTAGCGCCGGGTGGATTACTCCACGACGCGGGATAAAAAAGCGGCATGGGGTGGGGGTCTGTATTGTATTTGTTCAGAGGGAGGGGGAGGGGGGGGAAATAACTTTGAATACTGCCATTGTGGAGGCCTTGCCGCCGGCTTAAAAGTCAGGGGACGCCAGGGTCCGCCTAAAATCACAGTAGGAGGAGAGAGGGGGGAGGGGGTTCTTTCATCCATCAAGGGGAACATGCGAAAAGACAGAAAGTGGATATTGAATCCTTTGGGAGGCCAGGGAAAGCTCTCAATGGCTGCCCGGTCGGCCTTGTGGGGGGGTGTTGGCTAAAGGAATTTATAAAGAAAAAGGGAAAAAAAAATTCGAGGCCCCGAGCTATCCGAAGGGAAACCAAATGGAAGTCGGGCTGCACGGGGAATCTGGAACAACAGTAGACTTGGATTTGTGGGAAATCGGAAGAGACAGAAGCGGACTTAAAGTCCGCGATGTCGTAAAAGAGAGGCAAAAGAGCCGCGCCGAATGCCCGAATTGAAACGGAATGACGCGCAGGATTCAAGGGAAGTCAAATTTGCCCTTCAGATGAGGGGGCTTCTCGACACAAGGAAAAAAAGTCATGAGGAAAGTGCGAACTGTCGGGAAAGAAAGACTAAGAATAACAACTACGCGTGGAATTCGCAGAAGCGAGGGGATAGTATCCCTATGGCGGAGTCCACCGATGTGGGGGGTGGGGGGATCAAGGATGAGGAAGAGAGAAAAAAAAAGGGAATTGGGCGTGAAGTGTGTAGTCAAGTGAACACGGAAGAAAAATCTCAAGTAAAAAACGTTGTGGCACACCAAAAGAGTTGAGATGGGGTTGTGGCAACGAGAGGAGGTGAAGAGAGGGGGGGTGTAGGGCAAAACGCCAGTGGGACGTCGGACAACTTCAGGGGTTTTGTCGGTTTGGGGGGGGGGGAAGAAGGAAGGCGGCCAGAGATAAAGGTTCGGGAAAGTGGTCTGGGCAACTTGTTGGGGACGGAGTGGTGCGATTGAAGCCCAGGCGTCATAAAAGGAGTCAAATGACAAGACTGTTCAGGGCACAGGTGGGGGGCTCGGTCGGCGCCCCACAGGAACGACCACTCCG
>Ga0179593_1535593_pt1 | contig 19752 bp, 26 predicted proteins | sample CZODoug2_1_08_16_FD_185931 | JGI IMG/M metagenome (GOLD analysis project Ga0179593, IMG submission 185931) | Vadose zone soil fungal communities from Angelo Coast Range Reserve, California, USA - CZODoug2_1_08_16fungal (PacBio error correction) | ecosystem: Environmental > Terrestrial > Soil >...
GGAGGTGGGAGTAAGTTGGTGGAGGTGCAAATGGCAAGGCAAGGAAAGGAGAGAGGAATACATGACTGGAAGAAAAAAAAAAAAAGCCGTGGAAGAATCATGTCAGTGAACAAGGGGAAAGCGAAGAGGGAACAGGCCCGGAAAAAGAAGAGAAGGGGGAAGTTCGGCGAAGGAGGAAAGGAAGGGCGGATAGGCACGTTCGAGGGAACAAGGAGAAGAAAAAGTAGAGGAGAGAGAAAAGGGCAACCGAAAAATACTAAAAGAAATCAAGAAGGCGCACGGGTCGAGCAAGAATGAGTCGCGCTCCATACGCGATAAGAAGGAGAGAAGAGGCAGAGAAAATTCACCCAGAAAATGGTGGGACTCACTGAGGCAATAGGAGTAAAAAAAGGGGAAGAGGCTCGAAAAGCTCGCACCGTCGACTGGGGAGTGATCCGACATGCAGGGGGTAGGTCGAGAAGAACAACAATAAAAACCCAAAGAACATCGACCGAAAAAGAGGGCGGGATGGAAAACAGAGAACAAAGAAATAGGAAAAAAGATACCGCCAGACACACCCAGCGAACGACGCAGTCGGGAAAACGGGGTAAAAAAAAAAGAAAAAACACATGAGCACCACGAGAGGGGAGTGTAAGAGGAGACGGCAAGCCTGGGCCGGAGGTAGGACGTCGTGCGGGGGGGAATGTGTAAACCGCGGCAAATAGAAAATGGCCCGGAAAGGAACCTAAAGAATCCTGGGGAGATGGCATTCGTGCGGACAGCTGAAAAGCGAGTGAGAAGAAAATTTGTGGAGGGAGAGGGGGGCTCACAATCACGATCGCTAAAACGAACCGAAAAAAATGGAATCGAGAGGAGACTCAGAGGAAGAACTGCGGACACAAGTGAAGTGAGGAGGGTTGATGATTGCAGAAACGTCCAAAAGACTGGCACAAACAAAGCACGGCTAAAGCATTTGAGGGGGGCACGAGAAAAGGGGGGAATACGACTAGCGAGAATCGGGGAAAGTATAAGGACGCACAGGAAGAGACGGATCCGAGAGGAGAGGCAGAGTCGTCGCGCCAACACCGGAGGAAAAGGGGGGGAGAGTCCTAGAAATTGTAATCTTGACGGGCCCATTCTTCAAAGGGTGCCAAGGTAACAGACGAAGTCAGATGCCTCGAGATGTCTCTCGTGAGGGGAAAAACGGTTACATAAAGGGTAAAAGGGCTCAAAAGACGGTGACTGTCGTATAGTCTCGGGGGGGGTTCGCCATCAACGCTCGGGAGAATCGTGGGGGGGACCAGATGGGCTTGCGAAGCCAGTGGGTGGAAAAAAAAGTGTCGATAGAATCAGAGCTAGAGAAGTGAGACAGATCGAGACTATCGCCGAAGCAGATAGGTCCGACTGTCTCGGATGGATTGCAACAGTTGCAGCGGCTTACAGCGCGCTGGCGCTGAAAAAGGGAAACTCAGAGAAAACCGAAATAAAATGGGGGTTTCGCAAGCGTGACCCGGGAAACCGTCGTGACAATTCGGGGAGAAACGGGAAGTTGAACAGATCCCTACCGAAAAGAGCGCGAGACGCTGGCATACAAGAGTGGTCGCTCGAGGAGGTAAAAGGAAGAAGACCAAAATGAGATGCGAGGGGGAACGTGGGAAGGTCTCCAGGCGAAAAATGAGAACCCAGGTGACAGCCCGTAAAGGGGGGACGGAGGGGGTCAGATGCGACACGCCAAAAAAAATCGTCAGTCCGCGAGTCCTCCACGGTCGAGCAAATGGGACACGTCCCAAAGTGTGACGCGACGGCACTGGAACAGCAGCAATCGAGCATCGGAGGGTTCCACGGGGGGGAGACAGTGGCCAGAAAAAAAAGGAAAGGAGGACGTCAAGGAAAGCACGAGACCGGTTCGGGATCGAGAACTTCTACCTCGAGGGGGGGTGGGCTGAGTCATTGTGCGGGTGACAAAAACGGAGAGAGGGGGGAGGGGGTGCCGCGAAGGGGGCGGGAAAAATGGTGTGCGCAAAACGTGGGAGGCGGGGAAAGCAAGGTGCAAGGAGTCGCTCGCGTGCAGGGAAAACAATATGAGCCACACGGCAGAAAAATACTGCGGCGCGCCTTCCGCGCACCAGTCAAAGGTTGGGACGGGCGCGCAGAAAGGAAATTGCCAAAAAGGGGGCGGGACAACACAGCGGGCAAGAACTCAAAACGAGAAGTCTCTGGCCGCAGGCGGAGCTAGCTACAGAAACAACGGACAGGATAATCCGCGGGCCAGACGAGAGGGGGATCGGAGGCAGTGGAAGACGAAGTGACAGCCACTAATGAGAGAAAGTACCTGAATTAAGGCGAACTGGAAAGTGCTCGTAGGAGAGCGAAAAACGACAACGGCGTAACTGGCGGTGGAAGGTACGCGATAGAATGGACCCAGCCTGGGCTGTGAAAAAAAAAAAGAAGTCGGATCCTCCCGGGCGAAAGCGGCGCCGTGGGAGAGCGACAAATTACGCCGCTCAGGGCCAGAAAAACGAGCGAAACTGCGCGGTGAGAGTTCACGCCGAAGGAACTGCAGACCGGTCGGCGACCTGCGGAAAACCGTAGCTGGAAAGTGCGAAGAATCGCAAAGGAAACTCGTGCGACGAAAGGGATGAAAAAAAGCCGTGCCGGGCGGCAAGAAACACAGAGTGCGTGGGGCCAATTGGCTTTGGTAAAAGAAAAATCTAGGTGGATGCGTCCGTACAGTGTCACTCCAAGCGGCGCGGTCGCGAAGTCCTCGAGGCCCTACCAGTTAAAAAGGCTGTGTGTGTCGGGCGTGTGACAGAGGAACGTGGAGTACGCGACGAAAAGAGGGGAGGGGGGAGGTGGCGGGGGGAATCACGACACAGTGAAGGGCGCTCTCTCGAAGGGAAAGGTCTTGTTGTTGCGGCACGGGTAAAAGAAGATCGAGGGCTGCGAAAGAGGGGGGGCCCTGAAAAATTAGTCGCAACGCACAGTAATGAAGCGAGGATAAACATGGAAATGGGAAAAACACAAAAAACGTAGGGGGGTCTGGGAGCGCTACGGGATGGCATGAAAATTGGGGCGAGGTAAGATAAAAATTAGTGGTGGTGAAGAGGGTAAAGGGAAGAAAAGGTATTCACCCTCTCATTAAGAGGGGACAAATACGTTTCTATTAATAAAACCCTGAAAAATAGAAGAGACAAGGATTATTATGAGATAAGTGGGGACCTCGAGTAGCCTTTGACTTCAATGAAAACTAGAAGCGGTGAATGTACCGTCTCAAATGGGAAAGTGCGGCCACGGCAATGGCATCTGAAGGGGGAGGAAAAGAAAAAACAGTACAAAAGTCTACAAACACCCACAGACTAACATAGAGAAGCAACATCGGACAGGGCCGAAAGGGTGGGACAGTCACACCATTTCAAGAATGAGGAGCATCAAGACCAAATTCACTTTAAACGGCGAGGTGGGGGAAATAAAAAAATTGAGAACAGAAGCGAAGAATAATACAAGAATGAGGAAAAACTGACAAGCCAAGGACTCCTGAGAAAAGAATAATTGGATGAGACAGGGGTGCGTGAAGAAAGAAAATGTAACCAAAGGGATAAGAGACTAGAGAGAGTCAAAGGTGGAGTAGAACGTGGGGTGGGGGTAAGACTCAAGGGAGAGAAAGGGGAATAAGAGGAAAAAGGGGTGGAGTCAGGGAAATTACCGGGGAAAATGAAAAAAAACAGACGGGAGGGGAAAGGAGTTGGTGGGGAAGCCAATGGAGGGAGAATTTTAATCAAAGCACACAGCTGGAGGATCGCAGACCGTGGGACAGAGGAAGTAAGAGAGGGAAGATGGTAAAAGCGAGGAGAAGGATGAAAGGAGATAGGGATGACCAAAAAATAGTGGAAGGGTGTGGACTTGGACAGGTAGAAGACATTGGTCGCAAGGAAAAAGGAGGGAGAGCGAGTGAAGATACTGGTAACAGGTGTGGTAGAGAAAGGGATAGTCCGAGAAGACACAACAATACGGAATAAGCATACAAAACATGGCGACCTGAGTAGTGCGTGAGAACAAAGGGAGAAAAGCAGCAGGAGGGAAGGCACGTAGCGCCCTGCCGTAATCGTACGCCGGCCTGTACGGATCAGGTCATCTAGAAATCCGAATCAGGCATAGCCGGCTCCTTGGAAGTAGGGAGAAGCAGCATGGCACGACTGAGATTAACGTGATACAAGGAATAGAAGACGGCGGAGTTATAATGTAGATGGGCAAACGAAGAAAGGGCTACCGCATCAAGGATGCGCCAGCAGGAAAACCCCTAGAGGGGAGGGGGGAGGAGGGGGGGGGCTGGGAAGTCTGGGACGAAAGGATTGAAAAGAAGGACACCGATGAGCAGGTCCAGCCCGAACGTGGACAAATTGAGCGCGCTCTCATGAGAAAGGGAATGGATTCTCAGCACGCACAGACACTGAGGGGGGAGCCAACGAAAAGGTCGCAGTGGCTAGCAGGGGACTTCATGGATACCGAGGAGGATACAACCCGTCTAATTCCCGACCGAAGACTGCGGTCTAAGAGAAGGGAACGTCCCGAGCATGGGGGCGATTTAGATGAAAAATGAATCTTTCGACGCCGACAAGGGGACAGGGAGAGAACCTAGGCCCTGTGCAAGGACGAAAAGACTGATAAAGGATACGGGGCGACCTCACGCGAATAAACTCCTTGAAGAAAAAAAAGAAACGACCTTGGGCGCCGTAGCGAACCTGTAAAACACCAAGCTTAGAATCAGCCAGCTGAGACAAAGAGTAACTCGGTAGGCTAAATCGTTCCAAGAAACGCAGAACAATCGCGCGAGAAACGAAAGTTGTTTCACAATACTCATACGCCGCTGTGGAGAGGTGGAGTCTTTTCGCTCGGCGCCAATCGGACAAGAAGATGTCGCGCACCCTTAAGTGACAAAAGAGATCTGAATCATGATGAAAAGAGGAATCTCGATCTTTACGATCATTCTATCTAGCGCGATCCACCATCAATATCGTACAGGGGTCGAGCCCAAAGGACATGGTACAGCAAAAACCTCATCGAACCTTGTGGGACGCCACGGCGACAACCTAAGGGCGCTATAGGAATAGACAGTCGTACCGGACCCCTGACTTTTGCTGCAAACAGAAAAAGAGTACTCGCAATGTGCTGAAGGTAAATAAAAGACGGATAAGAGAGAGGGAAGTCGCTGTCAGTAATACCGGCCGACTTCGGGGAAAAAGGTACAATTGTGAAGGCTCTCTCAACAAAAAAAAGGAGGGGTATGAGATCCTGCCCAGAGGAACGGCGGTAAAAGTCGAAAGTTGATGGTACAAAGAAAATCGAAGCGGATTCCTTCAATCATCGGGAAGGGCAAAAAAGCGGGGACCCAGAAAAGGACGGTCGGTAGCCAAGGATATCAGAGCAGCCATAAAGAACGGTAACGTTGCTTGAGACGGTGGGATCCAGGGGGGAGACCAAGGTATCGCCGAAGGGAGGACTGGTCTCGCATCAAGGCGGACGATCGCGACGCTAGAAAGAACGCAATCAATAGCTATGAGATGAACGTCAAGTGGAGAGAGGAAAAGCACGGTCTATAACGCGACAAAGAAACGAAATCTGGGTCACGTCAGGGCCAGCTACCGGGGGTGAATTCTAAAAATGCCACCCTTGAATGTGGAGAAGGGATAGTGGAACATATATAAAGAAGACCAGCGAGATCGTACTCTGGGCGGGGGAAGAGTGTGAGGAGGAGTACAGGTGAGCTCGGCGGAGATCTCTAGTGCGGTTGCCTCAAAGGAAAAACAAGACCCGAGGTGCGGGGACACCGAAAAGAGCATGTCTTTGTAAAAGCTCCTTCTCACAGCGGGGTCCGCGTTCCCTTCCAATGGGGAAGGCGATGTGTGAAAGCCTCGGAGGCATAGGCTCGCCATCTAAAACCGGAGGGAAAGATGCAAAGGGAAAGGTTGCAACAGGGATAGCGAGGACGACCTCCGCTTATTCTGAAGGAGGGATGATAGAATCAAAGGGGGGGTAAGAGCGCTTCTCTATCGGGACTGCACTGGTAACATCGGTCCATCCCCCAACATGCACAGTGGCGGAGAAAAGGGGCACAGGAAAGGAGATCACGCGAGGAAACTCCTGCGCGTAGGAGCAGTCCTAAAAAACAACCACCTGCCAAGCGGGATAAGTGACGGCTGACGAGAAGGGCGCAATAAAAATGTTGTAAGTGCGGAAGAGCAGGCAACGTCGCCTTCAGGGCGGGGCGAGAACTCGAGAGATTCGGGAACCGCACATGACGAGCAGTAGGAAGGGAGAAAACGAAGACAGATTCCAAGAAATGCCCGGACAGATGGCCAGGAGAGGCTGTAACCCCTCGTCGACCTGGTAGCCCACATTAGAAAAATAAAAGGGGTGCAAGAGCTCAGCCGTTCAGGGCAAAAGGGGCCGAACCTCGGGGTAGTAGCAGAGGGGAGGGGACGGTCGATCGCGTGCAGACAGGCAACGCGCGTCGAAGCGCTGGAGTGTCGGACGAGGGAGACCGGCACATCTCGCCGTGATGACGAACGGAGAGAAGGCTTGATGGTGAGACGAACGCGGCACGGGGGGGGAGACGTCACGCCGGACGAGGAAGACAGATCACAACAAGGGTCAATCGAGGAAAAAGAAAACGCGGAAGGAAGGGAGTCGAAACGAAAAGGGGAGGAGACGAAAAGAGACGCGAGGCAAGCTTCGTCCAGTGGGGGGACTTGACACCACGGAAGCCCGACAACAGGGGACAAGTGACAGAGGAGGGGCAGAGAGGGGAACCGAAGCAGCAACGCTGTTTCAGACAGGAACTCAGCGAACCGACGGCTCGAAGAGCGGAGAAGGTGTTGGGGGGGCACAAAATAACGTGCGAGACACAGGGATAGGGAGGAGGGAAAAAGATGATGAGGGCGCGTCGCGAAAGACGGGGCACTCCTCGACACGGGGGGGAAAAAAAGGTGTGAGACTGATCGTTAAAACGTAAAATAAAAAAACGCACCGGGGCGGCCAGGGGGAAAACGATGCGCGGCGCAAGGGTCCTGAACTTCACCGGCGAAGCGGTTGCGAGGTCTAGGAAGCAAAGTGAACTAATTGAACGGGTCCAACGGCGGGGCGGTGCGGTCCCGAAATAGCACGGCGTCGGGGGGGAAACGTGGGAAAGGATGGGGAAATTGGAGGCACGTTACCGGGCTGAGGGTTCGTGGTCCGCGAGCTCGACAGGCACCCAGTCTGAGGCGGCCGAGTCTGGAATGACGGTGGAAATCAAAAAAAACAAAAAGGAGGAGAGGAAAGAGTGAAGGTGACTCTAACGGGGAAATACGCAACGGACTTGAGAAGAAAAAGAACGTAATCTCAGACAAGGACAAGGGAGGGAATAAGGTCGAGTAAGGCACGCAGAAAAACTTTCATGCCGAGGAAAAAAAATAGTCGCCAGCAGCCCACACCAGATGGGACCAAAAAAGTTTCAAAACAGTAAAAGAAACGACCTCTAAAGAGAGCTTGATCTGAGAGGTAAACCAACGCACTTGCACGCCGCGCAGTAATATGCAGAGGTCCCCCACCTTTAGGAAAAGAAAATCAATGAATATCAGGAATAAATTAACTCTTCACGAGGACCAAAAACAACTCGACCCCCGAACGAGTCTGCGGGTTACAAAATACACGACATCGGAAATCTTCCTCAAATCAAAGTGTGTCTTGGAAGGGGGTGCCTCGGCTCGTCTGGGAGCGGGGGATCGGATGCCGGTGGGGGTCGGACTGAGAGCTCGGAGGCGACAAAGAGGGAGGGCGCAATGTAGTTCGCAAGGGGCAGACGGAGGGAGGCATAGGGGAGGGTAAAGGAAAGAGAGAGGGATCGGAGTCGGCTAACAAGAGACAGAGACGCCGGACATGAAGGCTTAGAAGGGCACGGGGGGGAGGGGGGAAATAGGGGGAGGGCCAAAAAGGAGGACGAGAAGGTACAAGCGACGGCCGTAAAAAGCCCAACGAAGGAAGCGTTCGCAAAAAACACGGGCGGCGAGATAGTTAAAAAAAGGCTCTAGGAAGAAACAGGTCCGCCCCGGATAAGCGCTTCAGGGAACCGACATCAAGGCGTGGGGCGCAAGTCACGTACCCGAAAAAAAATCGCAAAAGGGGGGGCATGGAGAGCGGAAAACGAATAAGAAACGAGCGCATGAAGCCTCAGAGGAACCGTCAGTGGGGAGGGGGACTCAGCAGGAGCCGGGGGAAAAAAAAAAAAAAGAACAGCTGGAAATCGTGCTGCAGTGTCAGGGAAACACACACATGGTGGGGGGGGACAAGGAGTAAAAGAAAATGCTGAGAAGAATGAGGCGCATAGAGGAGGGAGCAAAAGACAAACCGTCCCTGACGTGCGTGGCATAGAAGGGCTGGACTCAATGAAAAAGGGGAAAAGAAAAGAAAGTGCTCCGCGAGAGATACAATTCCCGTACCCGACAGGAGACTAACCCCCCGATACTGTTTCGGACGCTGAGCAAAATGCAAGCCGCGGGAGTGGCTTCCAGCTACACAAGGCAAAAGGTGGACGCCAGGGGCGAAAAAAACTGTGTCTCGGCGAGAAGGACGCGCGAGACATTCGAGAGAAGTCACATGGCTGATAAAAATAGAATCCCCTGAGGACGTGGTCAAAAGCGTAGACCTAGAGGGAAAAAAAGAGCTCCTCCAGAAAAGAACGAAGAAAGGAGGGACCAAGTCTGACATGCGCTCGACATGTAGAGTGACAGTGGAAAAAGCCTGAGCGGAGTAAGAAGGAAGTTCAAAACAAACTCTCGAAGTCTCGGGGAGAAAAACATCTGTATGGGTCGTAACCTGCAACAACCAACGAGACGGACAGCAGATCCCCGACGCGAAAAATTCCGACCATCGTAGCCAATCGCCCAGACAAGCGCTCGTGGGTAATGAAAAACGACTGTCCACGAAAAAACAGAAAAAGAAGATATAATAAAAAGGGGAAAGCCCTTCGAATAGAGAAGGCCCGAAGGGTGAGGTCGCTTTCATGCCCAAGGCGAAAGCTCTCTGCACAACAAAAACGTGACGTTCATTAATCGGAAAATGATAGCGCGTCATGCTCGGAAGAGGGGGGAGAGCTAAAGTGCCGAGCAGCAAAACGGGAAACGGGAACTACACGAAACTGGGACCACTGGGTAAATCAGGAAAGAACATCGTGGGGGGGTCAACGAGAAAACTGAGGTACAAAAAAAACGGAGATGTCGCTCGGGAAGCTAAAAGGTCTACAACCTTGGCCAATTACTTGGCAAAAGGTAAACAGCTAAATGAAAACTGACCGATTATACCTTTTAACGTCAAAAAAGCGGCAGAGTTGAAGTATGAGGGGAAAGCCGACTCGTTGCAAAAGTGGATACCGCTCTGGCAGGGATCGAGCGCAAAACACTGAGGAGGAGGGAGCCCAGACGTATCTCCCTTGGACCGAGGGGCCAAAAGAGTAGCGACGGGGAGGGGGCAAAGCGTACAGGCGACTTCACGATAAGCCGGGTTCCAGGTCCTCGTGATGGGGACAGAATAAAAGTAGATGTACTCAGTGTGAAAACAGGGGGAATTTTAAAACGGGCCCCCCCCAAGAAAGAAAAGGAAAAAAAAACAGTCACGGTTTAGGAAAGTTCGTGAAAGCGGATTGTCCTAATCTATAAAAGGACAGAAGGATAGGGGGGATTTCTCGCCAGAAAAAGGATCGAAACAGCTGATCTTATCTCAGGAACAGGTCCTATGGAGGGACGGCGTTTCTTCTGTAAAGAAAGGGCGCGCCTCAGAAGAACGTAATTAGAAAAGGAGGAGAGAACGGCGTTCCACACACACGTGGGGCAACGTGTGGACTGCGTGGAATGAACATACGGATAAAAAAAGGAGTCGCCGTGTCGTCGTGGCACGAGTGTCGCGGCGCTGGAGAGGTCGTGCAAGGGAGTGAGACGAAATGCAAGCGAGGGAGTGGGGGGGGGTCGCCGTGTCGATACGTGAAGCGAATGAGGCTCGGTGTACCACGCATTACGGAAAAGTGGGTCGAGACATAGTCGAAGGAGCCGCGAGTCAAGCCCTTGGGGATGGGACATCGCCGGGTTAGACGAGGGGAAGCCGATCGCATCAGAAAAGATCAAAACTGGTGCGGGAAAAAGAAGAGAGGGAGACTGCGTCGAAAGGCAACGAGTGATCCCGTTAGATCGACAGGGGGAATCTCCGAGACTTAAAAACAGTGCAAGAAAAGGAGACGGGGAAGAGAACACGCGCTGGGAGGGGGGGGGGGGGGGGCGTCCACCTCAGGTACAAGGGGACTTCTGGCTGGAAAACCCTCCGCGCGGAAAGCAAGGAGAGCTTCGCGGAAAACTGTTCGGACCACCGAGGAGGAGAGGTCGGGTCGAATAAAAAGAATTCGCGCAAAGGAAAAAAGTTGGAAGGTGAGGGAAGAAACCAGCAAATGCCACCAAAACAATTCCTAGCGCCGCTAGAACTACAGATCTGGGCTCGAATGAATCGGTGGGTCATCCATCTGCAAGGGGGACCTGCCTTGGCCAAAATCGCGTCCGGGATGTTCGCATGGACGAGACAGGAGGGGATACTGGAGCAAACCTGTCAAGGCGCCGGCAACTGGCGTAAGCGCTCGTTCAAACCGGACGGCGGACAAATGAAGGCGGAGCGGATGGGGAGGTACTTGAAGAGACAGTGCCGGGAACGGAAACCCTGCTCTTCGCAGCCTTAAGCCCGCGCACCTGGGAGGAGCCGTGGAAGGGACGAAATCTCGCAGTGCGTCTGGCGGGGGCTGAAAAGTGAAGCACGTGAAAGTTTGGAGAGCTTTGCAAGAGAGTGGCAGGACGATGGGTTACAGAGCGCGCTGTGTATAAGACCGTGCAAAGACAAAGCATGGACCGGGACGAAGTGTGCCCAGGGGAGGAGGGGACTCGAGGACAAGACGAAGGGGGGTGCAAGTTACAAAATGAAGGGAGAGCCAGGAAACAAAGGTATGGGGGTCGGCGTGGGGCCAAATCCCGGGTCGTGTAAGGTAAAGCCCATCGGCAAAGGTGGTGTGAGAGAGGGGGAACAGGAACGGGGTGCAAAAAAAAAAAAACGATGCCGGGGGGGATGAAGGACGAGCCTAGAACGGACACCAAGCTCGAGGATACGAAAAAAATAGCGTAGAACGAAGTCGGGAAAGGAGGTAAGGCTGGGTGTGTCAGAATAAAGAAGGGGGGAGGCTCGCTCGCTCAGAGGGCAGGGGATTTGTTGGAAGGGGAGCAAGAGGTGAGGGCGAGTCAAAGGTGCACAACTCGCGCAAAAAAACAAGAAGAAAAAGTACTGGAAAGCACGACCGCACGGACACCACAGGAGTGAACGTGGGTGCGGGGGAAGGGGGAAAATGGGCGGCGGGACCACCGGGGAAGCAGTAAGCGGGGGAGGATCGCTAGCGGGGGGGGGGGGGGCGCGAGACGAGAGGCCCGTGACCGGTGAGGGGGACCACCTGTGAGTCGGTGGGGGGGGGAAACATCAACTGACAAAAGAACACAAGTGAGGAGGAGGGAGTGAACTGAGCGTGAGAAGTAGCAAAGATCCTGGTGATGTGGGGGTAAAATGTGAGAGGTGATAGGGAGTGAAAAAATGAAACGGGGAGAAAGGGTACCGACGAACAGGGGGTATGCGGGGGGGAGAAGAGCAGGGGGTGAAGAAAGACAAAATGCCCAACGGTAAAGGATACGGTGGGATAAACAGCGAGGTACAAAGCCTCGGAAAAGAAAGTAAAAGGCGCAAAGCAAGACGGGACTTTGGTACCTCAAGTGCTGCGGTTGATACCGAAGACGATGGAGGGCGGAAGGGGAACGAAAGAAAAGTAGCAGCAAATCGACAGGGCACAGTCTTGAGACCAAAGAGGATCTAGCGAGAAAAGTAACGACTCAGTATCGGTTAGAGGGGGGGAAAGCGAAAAAAACGGGAAGGGGTAGGCGCACTAGATTGCGAGTAAAAAGAAGGGGGGGGGGTAATGGATCGATCAGACAATGATAGAAGTAAGAGGCATCAGTAAGTCGAGGGAAAGAACAAGAAGATGCGGGAAGGATCGGGAAAAGAATGGGAGGGAACAGGAAAAATCAAGAATGTCGGCTCTCCCGGAAGCAAGGACGGGGTGGGGGGTGGGGGAAAAAAAATGATGGAGGAACCAGAGGGGGTTTTGAGAATCGGGTCCGAGGGTCCGGTAAAAACGAAGGAAAGACCACCTAGAAGAAGGGAACGGGTTCTGCCGGGGCCGAAACGAAGTACAAAACTCGAGCAGCGAAAGAAGGGGTCCATCGGAAGGCGAAAAAAACATCAAATAACTTACAAAAGACCAACAGGGCCGGGAACGCCAAAGGAGAAGAGTGGCAACGATCGGGACGAACGATGCCAAGAGACGATAAAAAAAGAAAAAAAGAACAAGCTAGCGGGACTAAGCCCCCCCTGTAGACGGAAGCAAGCTGATCCAGTGGTAAATAAAGGGGGAGAAGAAGTAACGACAAAAGCCGCGAAGTTGGCTCTTCTGACAGGAACCGAGAGACAGCATGTACTGAAAAAGCGCAGGAGAAATGTATCACGGCAAGCGGCATCAGGGGTTCAACTGGAAGCCTAGTACCGATCTCCACCTTAAGCGATCTTTCACTTCCAGGAAAAAGGTCTAGGATGCGGAAACACTCCGCTAGGGAAGAAGAGAAAGTCGGGAGTGTCTCCAAGGGCATAAAACCCATACGTTGTCGCCTTTGAGAATTAACCTGCGCTGCGTCCGAGTAAACAAAACAAGAAAAAAAACAAAAAAGGGGGAAGGGGCTCTCGAAGGGTGTAGAGAGAACGGGCGAGCACTAGTGCCCCCCGAGAAAAATCCGACCTGTGGAATGAAGGTTGGGGTGAAGGCAACACGGAGGCGAACCCTCCGTCGGGCAATGAAAGTGAGTTGGACAGAAGAAACATCGTATACCAAATGGAATTGGGCAACGAACAAAAAAAGAAAGGGAAACAGGTCACGTGGATCGGAAGTCGGCGAAGGGGAGTGAAATGGAGGAGGATCACAAATTGCGACGTCGAACAAAAAAAAAGAAAAAAAAAAGAGAAAATGGTAAAAAACAGTGTCACGACGCGGACGGGGGACGGGGTCGGTGGGGGAACGTCAGTGCGGCTGGGGGTCAAGAAGGCTGTACCATGAGGAATACGGATCATCAGAAAAAAAGGAGTCATGGGGCACAAATAGAAGTGTGTGGGGGGAGGGGGGTACAAAAAAGGGCGGCGGAAGATAAAACAAAAAAAGACTGAGGAGATGAAAGAAGAGGGTGTTTATAGGGAGGAAGGGCACAAACTAAAAAGCGAGATAGGGACGGAAGCCGTCGACCACGGCGGGGGGTAAGAAAAAAAAAAGTCCAGCTGTGTAAAAAAGGGGAAGGGGAGGAAAAGAGGGGGTCGACGCAGCGAAAAAAAAAAAGTGGAAAGAGGAAGTCGCGGCCGGTAAGGTTCGGAGGACAATGCGCAGCGAGTGAAAAGATGTATCGCACAAGGGGATCAAGAGGTTTGGGGGCACTGAGGTCATAACTGGAACTGAGAAGTGCAATGAATGGCATTAAATAAAGAACATACTTATACAGAGAAGGTACAAGAGAGAGGGGTGAGGAAAGGGGGGGTGAGATGCGGCTGGTGAAATGGAAAAACTGTGTAATAGTCAGAAGAGGAAAGGGGGGCCGCGTACAAAAACAAAAAGGGGAAAGTTGATTACGAGGATAAATGGCGAAAACTACACGGGGGGGCCGGAAGTACCGCTACTCAGGGCACATACACAACGGGACCGGAAGGCGGGCATCGTGAAGTGAAATGTACGCCAACTCGTGGCACCGGTCGCTAGGCAGAAAAAAAAAGGAGGGAGGAGGGGGGAGAAGAGCGGGGGGACCAGTAACAGGTAGTCACTTTGCATGGAGCCGGGAAAAAAGAGGCAGCTCTTATCCTGGGAAAAGCATGAAGGGATGGATGGGGAGCAACCAGTAAGTCAGGGAGGTGTCCGCACCCAGGAACGGTCGTCGCAGGGGACGGGGAGCAAAAACACAACCAAAGGGAAGGTGTCTCGGAGTGATGGGAAAAAAAAGAAGGAGGTCCTAAATCCGAACCGTGGGGGTTACCGGTGAACGGGAAGGGGAGAAAAACTCGTAGAGTGAAAAGTAGATAAAATAAGGAAGGAAAAAAATCGCGAGAGGGATTAATCATGAGGGGATATGGAAGGGAGCCGTGTGGAGTGATGAGTGCAAAAAGAAGCTGCAGACATGCAGAAAAGGAGAACAGAAGAACAGTTCCCTAAACAGCGACCGTCCGAGTCACTGAGACAGGGAATAACTCCACAACTATTGTCTGCGTAAAACAGCGGAAGAAAAGAAAAATAGCGCGTGCTCGGGACGGAGGAAAAAAGAGGTGGTTCCGTGAGAGGGTTCACGGATCGGCGAAAAACCGAGGGGGGAAGGGATCCGGCGACACGAAACAGAGATGGATCACATCCCGGAAGACCGCTTGGTGTGCGAAAAAAAAAAGCCCGGATCCGCGGTCAATGAAGGGGGAACGGGAATAGAGCGAAGCAGCGGAGGGACTCGCAACGCGAACATCCCAGGAAGAGTGAGGCCCAGAGGAGAAAAGAGCGGAAACGAAGAAAAGGCAGCAAAAGAGAATCAGATATCGACTACTCGAAGGTCCTGCAAAACTCACGTGCTGAAGCTACAGAGTTTCAATCTGACATGCCTTTGGCATTAAAGAGGGCGAGCGAGACCCGGGTGCGTAGCTGGAATCCAGTCACCAAGGCCATCCTGGGGGGGTCAGGAGATCGAACGGTCTCGCCAAGAGTCGACACCGAAATCAAAGCTTTAAACAGGACGGCGGCGGCTAAAAAAGAAGGGACGACGATAAAGTAAATGTTTGTACTGAGTGGAAAGGAAAAAAACAAGAACAGAGAACGTCACGCCAAGGGTGTGGCTGGTGGGGCGAAGGGCGGATATACCAAAAAGGGGAGGATGGGAGAGGAAAGATGTCGAAGAATGTGTAACAAAAAACATGACGGGAAAGGGTAGATCTTAGCAGCGGACTACGGTAGGAAAAAAAAAATGCGAAAGTGAAACAGCTCAAGAAGAAGCGAAAAAGGGAAGGAGGAGTCGGAGGCGTTACGGGAAAAGAAACAGGCCTGAGGAGGGGTGGGGCGGCAGACAACCGGACCAAGTCAGAGAGCAGCGGGAGACCTTTCCCGTCAGACTGGTTCGCGAGGGAGGGGGCGACTGTCTCGGATTGGAACCTTTGAGCGAAAAGGCTTATGGGGGGGGGGAATGGGTGATATCTTCACGCTTCGAAGGACCTCGGAACTGATGGACGGGAGCTCGTCCCAAGAACAAATTACTGACCGGTGGAAAAGAAAGAAGTTAGACGACCTACTAGTACGACAGGGCGGAGACGAGACTGTCTCGCCTGGGGATCAGTTGAGAAAAAGACGAAACATATGGGAGATACCTTGGAGAGATAGGGGACTTGGGCGTGGGGGGTGGCAAAAAACCAAAAAGGGGTAACCTGCGATATCACTAACACTGATGTGAAGGGTTCGCGAGGGGGCAAATGGTCTGAAATTACGAGAAATCAGCACGCTGTGACGGCGTCGCCGTACACGGAAAAATTGTGCCCTCCCAGGAGAGGGCTACAAAGGGAAATAAAAAGGAGAGCGTCGTAAAACGGGTGTGGGGGCCGAAGGAAAAAAAGCCCAGGAAAGAATTGGGGAACTGCGTCAAGACAAGGATGTCGGTCGGGGGATGTTCGGCACACGATAAGGGGACAACAGAAGGGGCGAGCAAGGGTTGAGAAATATAAACAAAATAAAAACATTAATGGGGGGCCAACTCGAAGGGAAAAGAGGGTAGGGGGGGTAGGATTGCAATGTCCACTCAAAAAAAAAAAAAACTGCTGTGTAAAAACAAGGTATCTCTAGTGAAAAAAAAAAAAAAAAAAAAAAGGTGTAACTGTTGGGTGCTTGGAAGTGGCCGGAAGTAGATGGGGAACTTTCCCACTGGGGGTCGGGATTCTTCTCCTTTTAGAATGGGGGGGAGGGTGGAGTTGTCACGCGGCATTGGGGAAGGGCTGGGGAAGAAGCAGGAAACCAACATGGGGGGGGCGGGCGGTGTGATTGGTAGGGGGAAGAAAGGGGGTGGGGGGGGGGTACAATATTCGTAGAGAAGACAAAAACCAAATCTCCCCACGACCAACAAAAAGAAAACACAAGAACCCACAAGCTACACGGTGACGGAAAAGAGCCTCAACACAGGAGATTACGAGAGACATTCAAAAATTCATCAACGGAAAGCATAACGCAACTGGAACACGCAGAAAGGACGCGAAGGGATACCTCGACCGGAAAAGGACACGAGGGGAGAGCACAAACGCTCCCAGGGCCCGCTACCGACAACAAAGAAGGGGCGGGAATGGGCGGCGATGGTGACAACGGTAGAAGTGTTAATGATCACTAAAAGGAGTTGTGTATAGAACAAAAACGGGCGGCCTAGTGAAGTACAACTAATCGACATCGAGCTCGTCAAGAGTTCAAGATCGCTATAGGGAAGTAGGACTTCAAACACTTATCGTCTGGGGGGTCGACGGTAAACAACCACAAATAACTGAAAAAGGGAGGCGTCGAAGCGTGAAGACAAAGGGGAGAAAGGGGTCGAACAAATGAGAGCGGGCTGTCGCAATGAAGAGGGGGTCGGCGTAGGACATCACGGTACGATAAAAACGGAAATGGGGGGGGAAGCCTGAGGAAAACCAGGGTCGCAGTAAAAAAAACAAACGGCCTAATCGCACGGGGGAGGGCGAAAAAAGCATCGCGGCAGATGAAACGAACATCGACGGTAAGGGCTAGGAGTCAGCGATCGGACCTTCAGGCACAGATTAAAAAGTGGGGGTTCTGGACTGTCTGGGTGCCAGAAAGTGGGTGCAAAAAAACAGGCGAGCAGGAGCGTGTACGACAGGGGGGGGGTGCTCTCGGCAAATCAAAAATGGAGGGTGGGCCGGGGGGGTGGGCGCGCCACAAAAAAAGGGGGGAGGATAAAAACCGCCTAAAGTGAAAGGCGGGCGGACGAACGGAGGCAAGGGGAGACGACAAAGGGAGAAAAGTCTTGGGTAAGGCCGAAACGCGGAAAGGGAACAGCAAACCACAGGAACTTGTCCATCGGAGCACAAGAAAAGGAACGAGAGGGGGATGTACAAAAAAATCGCGACAAGAACGGGAAGAAAAGTGTACAAAAGAGGACAAAGAATGGGCGAAGTTGAACGAGCTGACAATAACCAAAAAAATAGGGGTGGCCAGGACGCGAGTCCCCTGCAAGGAAGAAAAAAAAGGGAATTGGACATCAAGCTGGGGGGAGTCTGCGCCGAAGGCACTTGGCAAGCTAAGAAAAAGCTCATACCGCAAGGACATGTTGTGCCGCGAAAGGCAGGAAAAGCCACCGCCCAAACGAGAAGTTAAACGCGTCAGACGAACTCAGTCCGATGGAGAGGACCGGATAAGGGGATCCAGCTCAGCAAAAGGGGGAACTGGTGGACGCTCCAACAAGAAGTGCGCAGTGTGGGGCGGCTAGCCGGGGGGGGTCAAAAAAGGGTGCAGGCGAGAACCAAAAAAACTTCGAGGAGAGAGAACAACAACAAGTAACATGAAGCAAGAATGCGGGCGTTGTACACGAAGATGGAAATGGAAAACGGGGCAAGTGGAAAAATCAAACGCACTCCATCAGAGGAGGAAAGGCCGGGTAAAGGATAGACGAGGGTTACAAAAAAAAAAAGTGCGTGGTCGCAGGCTGTCAGTTAAGGGAATTGTGGACGGACTGGCTGGGTGGGGGGGGGGGGGGGGAGGGGGGGGGGGTGCAGCACGGCTGGGGGCAAAGGGACGGGGAGCAAAAAAAAAGAAGGGAAGCAGAGGGGCGACCAAAGGGAGTGTAACGCACAAAGGCGGGGGCAAAGAAAAATGAAGGGAAGGGGGGGACGGAAGAGAACGGGACCGCAAAAAGGAGAAAACGTAAAATAAGCAAAACTCGTGGTCTGGAGTGCACACAAAGGATCAGACCTGAAAAAGGGGGGGGGCGCGGCGACTGGTCAAAGCACCCACGGTCGGCTCTAAAACCGTAAGTCGTGAGGGGGGGATGGCAGGGTTCGCAAACGACAAGAACAACAAAAGCGAGAAAAATGCAAAAGGGACGTTCATTAGAGATAGAAGATTGGTATGCGGAAACACGCACAAAATCAAAGATAGGGGGAAGAGAGGGAAAGCGCGAGCCACGCAAAAGTCTGAACGAGAGAGGCGAATAAAAAGGTATCCGGTAAGAAGGAACTTCGAAAAGAACCTAATCGGACTGGTCCGAAAGCTTGAACCAGGCTCGGTGGAGTAACGAAAGAAAGTAACCAAAAATTGGCCATATACCCTAGATAAGGAAATACATACCAAAGGGAACCGCGGCTCAGAGAGAGTGATCGCATATACACAAAACAAATGCCGACGGGCGCTCAATTGATACCTCGGGGGGACGGACCCTAAACCACACCAACGTATTATGATGAAGGGCCTGCCCATAGAGGCACCTTAGAAATCGGGGCCAAACGTCGGGACGGGGCCTGGGGAGCACAGGGCGTACAGTGACAGAGCACACGCACGGGGAGCGTGAACGTTCATACAGGATTGAACCCCGTCCAACGGGAGAAGGGGGACAAAGATAGAAAAGGGAGACATCCAACTTAGAAAACACGGTGAGGGGCCGATTATTTTTGGAAAAGAAATTGGTATAACAGAAAAGGGGTGACGAGAGGGTGAAGCGGGCAAAGGAGCAAAAAAGATCATATCATTATCTTAGCTAAATGAAATGGATCTCTGAACGTCACTGGGGCAAGGAAGGACCGACAAGAAAAATTCAGAAACGCCTAACTCACAAAACCTTCGGCCAGCGAGGTGACGAGGAAAGCCAGAAAAAGCTAGTGGTACTCGCAGCTGAAAAAGAGAAATAACCAGAGACAAGAACGACAAGGAAGCGGGGTCGACGAGTTGGTCAGCGGCGGATGCAGACAGAAGGGGACTGGTTGTTGAAGGCGGAGGGCAAAGAAACATCGGGGCAGGACCAAAAAATCGTAGACGGCGAGAACTGGGAGAGCGCCGTACAAAGCCCGGAGACGAGGAAAGGCAGGGGGGGGGGGAGGTGTGACCACAGGAAGTCGACAAAAGTTACTCGCAGGAGGCGACCGGGGGAGAGGGGCATAAAAGGTACGGGGGGCGGGGCCTGCGGAAGTGCCATGAAGAGCCATCGACACGCCGCGGTACGGAAAGGGAGGATTACGGCTTTGATCAGGTCTCTCCTTGGAGCGACCAGGGAGAAGGCTACTGGGTCGAGAGTGGGAGTACAGCCCTCATGAGCAAGTGGCGATATAATCCAAAACAACGGACCAGTCGGGAGAGAATAAAACAAAACGAGTGGGGTGGGGCGTACACAACTGCATAAAACGCGTCGCGGCAAAATGTAAGAGCCTGGGTGTGTGTAGTGCAGGGGGGGGGAAGGAGTAACGGATCTTCTCAGGGAGGATAAGGGGGATAAAGAATTTTTTAAGTTGGAAGAACAGGGATGGAACTGCCGAAGAGGGGGCGTGGCGAATCCTGATAGAGCGCGGCCTTGCAAGAGGCGAATCATCCCTACCAGGGAAGAAAGAAGGGACAGATAGGAAGGAAAAGTG
>Ga0179593_1624456_pt1 | contig 19752 bp, 21 predicted proteins | sample CZODoug2_1_08_16_FD_185931 | JGI IMG/M metagenome (GOLD analysis project Ga0179593, IMG submission 185931) | Vadose zone soil fungal communities from Angelo Coast Range Reserve, California, USA - CZODoug2_1_08_16fungal (PacBio error correction) | ecosystem: Environmental > Terrestrial > Soil >...
CGCGGCAAAGGCCAGCGCAAAGAGGGGGGGGAAGCCTTTTTCCTCTAAGGCGGTGGTGTCGCGAAAAAAAAACTCGACGAACGAGACCGGGCCATGGACACGCCAAAACATACGGTCACCGCTTGATTCATAGTAAAAAGGCCCCGAAAAACGCCTGGAAACGTTATGTCTGGACTCAAAAAAGAAGTTCGGAAAAAATAAAGGGACACCATCACCAATTCGGGGGGTTAAAAAGACCGGGGAAGCAGGGGCCATGTCGGCACGTAACAACACCACCTTGCCTGAAATCTGCCGTAGAGTCGAAAAGGGTAATAAAGAAAAGCACGAGGGCCTAGAAGTTCTCGCTTCAGGGGGGGACAACATCCTCAAGCTCAAAACAACCCGAAAAAAGATGCGATGGGGGAAGGAGGAAAGACTGAATGCAAGAATATTGTGTGAGGAGGTTACAAAACGCTGGGCAACAGGGTTACTCCTCACCTACCGCCACAAGGAAAAAACTTTCTCAAAGGGGAGTTGGATTAAGGAAGGTAAATTCACGTTGATCGTCTCGTAACGGAGGGAGGGGGGGGGGTGGGAGAGAAGGGAACCACGGGGAGAAGAGGGGAGATAATTCTTCTCCTCCTGGGAGCTCCCGAATTCCCCAAACCCAAAGACCGAATGAGGAGGGGAACCGATACGGGTTCTACCTCCTTCTGTTTAAAAAGCAGGAGGAGGGAAGGGAGTTAGGACAAAAACTTTTCCCTGGAGCATGCGTACCTTATCTACCGTACCTACCTTACTCAACCAGGGGAAAAAAAGAGATTTTAACTGCTTGAGGAGGCCCTGACCTAAGAAAAGGAAACGGTAAGGGGAACCTTAGGGTTAAAAAAAAAAACCACGGAAATAACCAACGGCGTGACCGGCCAACGGAGGGAGGGGAGAAACGTAAAAAAGTAAAAGTGGGACTTAGACATCCTACTTCACGCAACACCAAAGGAGTGAATTTAAACAAAGAAGTGAAGACAACCACGGAACACGGGGTGAACGTAACCAACGACCCCGTTACCGGTGAAGGGGTGATCCGAAGGAGAGAACAACCCTAGGACTGGAATTGGAAGGATTCTCCGCACCGGATCACCTTTGGGGAAGGCGGCTAGGGGTGCAGTTGGTTTCAGCGGCTCAAAGGAAGAGTTTTCTGTCGGGGGGGACGTGGAAAAGCGGCAGAAAGGACCAGGCCTTGTTTAAAAGTAGCAGTTGGTGTTCCGGTTCGCCGAAATTGGGGGAGAGGCCGGGGGGAAGGGGTGTAAGTTGGCAGAGGATTGCAGACTTTCGGGCTTTAAAGCTAAACGGGGGAAGAGGGGGGGGGATTTGTTTCCCGGCCGTTCCTGGTAAGGAATCCGGTCAGGGGGTTCCGAAGGGTCCGGAGGGACGGTTTTTTCCTGTGCTTTCAGGCAAGGAGGAACGGGAAGGGGGACAAAAGTGGACTAAGGAGGGGTAGAAAACTTGAACCTCTTCCAGGGGGGCGACTGAGCAGAAAAAAGATCTTAGCAGAAATTAAGGGTCTTCTTTACTGAGGGGGTTTTTTATGTTTACTCGGTCCCCAGGAAAAGGGTCGGAGGGGGGGGAAGAGGGTGACTGATGTGCTGGCGGGAGGACTCACATCCCCCCCTACGGACATTAATAAAAAAAAAACAGATTGAAATTAATCCCGAATGGAAAATACACTCGGGAGGCCCATGAGGACCTTTTGTTTGGAGGGAGGGCTTATCCCCCTCGTGTGATTTCTAAGCAAAAGACGCCAAATTTATTCTGCGGTCGATGCGAATTTGCCATTCAACGGGAGAGAAGGCTTTTGGGAAAAGGGGCATAAAAAGAAAACTTCTACAAAAGGGTCGTCGGGGAATTGAACGACTATCGCTATATGACACCTTTTTGTGCTGGGGAGGGGGGGGGATAAGTGCAAGGATGCCCTCCATCGCGGTATCATGCACTAAAGTGTAAAAAGTCTGGAAGGGAATTGTCCTACACCGGTGCGGTCTGGGGGGGGGGGGGGAGCCTACGATCATAAAGAAGCTCCAAGCACATCCGTGCATGATACTCTGGGATCCATCTTGGGGGGGAAGGAGGAAGGGGGAACAGTCTAAGCCGTCAAGGGGGGCACAGAGAGTTATTCTACTTGCCTTTCTGGGGAGAATCGAACAAAAAGATCCCATGCCTTGAGGGGGAAAAACCGAGATGGTCACCTAAGGGACGGAGCCCCAATAAATGAATACTGAGAACAGCCCCAACCTTCGTTGAGAAAATCTAGGGATGCCAAGACAGTGTCATCCGTTGAAGCCAAAGGAGTCTTGAGCATAGCACGGAAGGACCGGTACTAATCCTCGACATCTCCTTTTTCCTCTGAGGTTCTGGGGGAGGACCAGGGAAGACCCTCTCGCCGTTCCGTGAGCGGAACAAAAGAAGGGGGGGTCTGGGGAATCCTCCGACATCCGCAGTTATGGGAAACTCAGAGGGATGCGGTAAGGGGTGAAATTGCTAGGTAAGCTAGAATAAGTACATGACCCTCCTTGTGGAATCTGGAGGGAGTCCCGTTGGGGAAAGAGGAAAACAAAGGAGTTCATTTTCTGGGGGGCCTGCTAGGAAGGGGGGAGGTTCCCAGACCTAACTGCCCTGTAAGGCCTAGGGGATCCAAAGAAGGGTGCATAACAGGCTCTCGACGGCTCCACCAACTATTGAGCATTCGCCAAAGAGACGACTTGAAATGAGGGGAGTCTGGCTGAGGGAGCACAATGGGTGATGTTCGATCACCGGGTGGTTTCTTTTTAGCGGGAGGAGTAAGAGGAGTGCACTGCTTCCCAGCCAGTCAAGAATAACCAAAACAGAAACGAATTGTGGTTTCAGAGAGCCTCAGTCCTTTCGCACGGACTTCGGGGGTGGACGAGACCTAGCGAGGGAAAGAAGCATATCGAACGAAAAACTACTTATGTCACGTGATCGATGAAAGCGTCCATTATCAAAAAAGCTTAGATCCCGCACCGCGGCCCCTGCCCGAGGGGGGGAAAAATCTCCGAAGGAAAAGGGAAAAGGAGGATGTAAAGGGACCGCACGGTCATCAAGCTCGAGAGGAAGGGAAAAAATCCTCACCAACGGGAAGAAACCTCCAAAACCTTCTCCTCAAAAGGGAAAAGGGGGGGGATATGAACAGCCTCCTATGCCAGTACACAAAAAATTCTCACTAAAAGGGAAAAGGTATGAAAAAGCCCTCCCGCAGGCCCATCCACTTGTTGGACCACTACTGTGCACCTTCGGCATAAAGATCTCCGGACAGACACCATGAAGAGGGCAGTCGGAACGTTTTCTGTGGAGGTTCCCTTCTTGGAGGGGGATCTATGCTCGAAAAAAAGGGTTTCTCTCACCAATATCTTGCGCAGAGGGGGGGGTTCCGGGGGGGGAAAAATCAAAGTAAAACCCTTTTCTGGGGGGAGAGGGACGAGGTGCTGAAATCAAAGTCAGTTGGAGAAGCCGTTTGGGGATCCTTGGCTCTTTTCGACAAAAGGAAAGGTTCTCCAAGGAAGGAAGTTTGGGGTGGTGCAACTCCAACCTAATCATTAGTACTACAAAGATCAACAAAAGGGGAATAGATATACTACTTCTTAGAACATTGGGGAAAAGCACACCTAAGATGGGAAGGTCGAAAGTGGGGGGAGGTGAAGAGCCGCAACGCGTTTCTCAACTCCGAAGACGGGGTCGAAGGACACTTGGGGACAGACAACTCCATCGAAAGCAGCCCCTGTTTTGAGAGGAGGGGGATTGTTGAAGCTGCCCGTTGGTTGCTCTCCACGCAAAACAGGAAGCTAGACACTCCCAAAGCCATCCCCTTTTCCGCAAACCCAATTAGAAGGGGCGGGAAAAAGGAAGAATCTGTCTGAAAGGGGGCCGCAAGTTTCACAGGTGTCTCCCCAAGAAGGAAGGGGGGGGAACTTGTCGGGTCAGGGGCGAACTACGCCGGTAGGGAGACATTAGTTTTTCCGGTCAGAGGCAGAGGTTACATAGGAAAGAGAAAATTACAGGGGGGGGAAGGAGAAGGGTGGGTTCGAAAGGATGCGTTTCCGAGTGTACGGAAGGAGATAAGAAGAACGAAAGCAAAACTTGCGGCTTACCCCCAAATAGATTGGAGGGAAGGGCTCTGGTGACCGGTAGTTGCTGTAGACGCTTTCGAAAGGGGGATTAAAACGAGATCGGTGCATAACTCGGCTCAGGAGGGAGAGGAGAGGTGACGGGGGGGGGAAGCAGGTTCGGCGTCTACCAGAAAGAACCGAAAAAGGAAAAGGGGAGGCGAAAAAAAAAATGATGAAAAGAAGGAAGCCCAGTCGGGGAATTAGGAGGGGGAAAGGGCGTCTGGAACCTTGCCAAGATCGGGGCAGAGAAGAGGGGCTGAATCCCCGACCCACCCGCTTTAGGGAAAGCAAAAGGAATCCTGTCTTCTCAAGAAAAGACGAGGGAAGTACCGAAGAACAGGTCTTTGAAGGTCCTCTAAACGCGGGGACGATGCGGGGGGGGAGAATAAAAGTGCGAAAGGGGTGCTCTAAACGATTAAGGCGACCAGGCAGTCGGGCAGGGGGGGAAACTCGAAATCAGCTCATTACGCGGACAAGAAAGGAAAAAGAAACTCAAGAAAAAGTCCCTTCAAAATTACACGCAACAAAATTCTTGTCCTTTCGAATAGGAGGGGGAAATGGGGTTCACGGGAGACCGGGGGGAGAGTTTCAAAAAGAGAGAACGAGAAAGGGCAACTAGCGAGAGAACTATAAGTTCTTTGGGTCTCTCAGGAAAAAAGGAGGGTCCTTAAAGGCTCCAGGAAAATTCTCTTTGATTCGAGAACTTACATCAAGGCCAAGTACATTATACATATTTTCCAGGGGTTGTTCAAAAAACTTGGGGTTGTCAGGAAATTTTATCCTCGCGCTCCACGAGGGGGGGGAGTCGTTGATGGCGCTCTCCTTCTTGGGGGAGGATGCTACTAAAAGAATCACTCTCTGGAGCTCATCAGCCGGACCCTCGAAAGGACACAAAGGAAGGGGGGTGATAGACTACCTTGCTTTGGTAGATACACGAAAAAAGGAAGTCAAAAATACTCGAAACCTACCTTCGGCTCCTAGGCCTGAAAACCAGATTAGAAGTCCTCATGCCCGTCTACTGCACGAGGGGGGTCGCCGAGGGGGGAATTGAAGGTGATGCTCTCAACCAGCCAGGAGAAAGGGGGGGGGGACCCCACTCGGCAGAAGAAAATCCACCAGGGGAGGGGAAACAAAAAACCGGCTGTTCTTTTCGTCTAAGGGTAGAACGCGTCACCCGAAGAGCACCGGGGGTAGGCGCCGTCAGAGTCGACACCTAAATGCAGACATTGCTGGAAAAGAACCAAAAAAAGAGAAGTCTATAATTGCTGAAACAAGGGAAAAAAAGAGAGAATGAAAAATCCTCCTTTGATGGTGTCAAAATTCTCGAGGAGGGGATCAAGAAGGGATTCTTTACGGGGGGACCGATTTGCGAAGGGAATAGGATTGGGAGATCACAGAGAAAAAAAAATCGAGCTCATTTTCCACCCGAGAGGGATTGGGGGGGTATTCTGTTTGACGTCAACATGTACTTCCCGTGGGGCTGTGCGCCGAGAAAAAAGAAAGCCAGCAAATGATCACAACCCGGCGCCGACCTGGGGGGGAGAAAGGCCCCCGGCTATCTAAGAACGACCTCTACTCTCGAGGGGGGGTGGGGGGGCGTTCTTGAAAATGCGCCGTGGGCGGTTAAGTTTTAAGAAACCGACGGAAGAAAAGTGGTAGGAAAAGGAGGGATCGACCGTCAGGCGTACCCACCGGAAAAACCGGAGGACCGGCAGAGGCGTGGAAGGAGAAAGCACCGACGGAGGTGAAGAGGGGGGAAGGGGAGGAAGGGGAAAGGGGGGGGAAACAGGGGGGGAGGGGAGGGTGGATGGGAGGGGTGCGGAGGTAAGAGGGAGGGGAGGGCAGGGGAAGGGAATAAGGGGGGCGGGGAGGCAAGGGTTGAAGGAGGAGGATGATGGAAGGTGGGTCTGAATGGAGAGTAGTGCAATAGGAGCGGGGGAGGGGGGGCAGGATCGAAGAGGAAAGGAGGAGGGAGGACTGTGGTTGGGGAGAGAGAACGGAGGGTAGGGAGAGGTGAAGGGTAGAGAGAGAAAAACTTAAAAAACCAAAGATTCAAGGGGATAGGGGAGTACCGCCGGAGAGCCGTCTCCACGGACTCAGGGCTACCACTATGAAAGGAGAAAAATCGACGAAAGGAACAAACGAAAGGTGGGAACCGTCCCTCCAAGGGGTAATCCTCCTTAACCAACAACAGCAGGGAGGGGGAAACCTTCAAAGAAAGGAGAACCTTAACAACTAGCACTCCACTAAAAACTTAAGTACCTTTTAAAAGAAAAAATACCGGAGCAAAAAACACGAGGGTGAAAAGGGGGGATTTCAAAGATAGAGATTCCGTCGGCTCCGTTCATTGAACTTTCACGGACTGTTGGCGTTCGTTTTGCCCGTTTTTCCTTCGGATTCAGGAAACCTTTTGAAGAGCGCCGTGTCCTGGGGGGGGGGAAGGAGGGGAAGGGGGAAAAGGGTAAAGCAGGGGGGTGAGTTGGTTTTTCCATTCGCTCCGGGGGGATATCCCTCCTTTTTTGGAAGGTTGGGGGAAGGGGTTGGTGGAAAAATGCCTGTCTGGTCTCTACTTCCGGGGGGGGTTCCGTTTGGTGTCAGTCTGCGAAGGGAGGGGAGTTGGGATGCCCTCCAGCAGTCAAGTAGGGGGCCGGTTTCTCCGGTTTTGAAGGGGTCCGGTAGGAGGACCTTTCTTAGTGACTACTCACGTGAAGGGAGGAGGCGATCCGGGAGAAAGTTAAAGTGGGCCCACGAATCCAGGGACCTACTGCTCAGTAGACTAAGAGGAGTAGAAGAGAAAAAGGGAAAAGGGGCTTATTCTGTTTTAGGAAGGGGGATATTGGTGTCGCGATCACCATGATTTGACTCGTGAAAGGGGATCAGCGATGGTGCTTTATTACCCCGGAAGGGGTAGGAGAAACATCCCACCCTACTTACAGAGACTCTCAAAAGGGAAAATGGATGTAGACTAGGGGAGCAGAAGACCGCTTCTTTCGGGGGGGGTTCCGAGGGAGATCAGATGCGGACTGCACGGCGGGAGAATGTGGAAAAAAGAAACAACCTAAACTGGAGTACTAGAGAGGGGGAAAGAGGGGTTGGGAAGTAAGAATTCAGGGGTTTGTTTGACTCACAGGGAGGGGGAACTACTCTCAGAATCGAACATCGTTTTTTGTGGATTAAACGCCCCGGGCCGGTGTCGACTTCGAAGGGGCAGTTGAAACACGTTGGGCTGTTCCAGGAGTTGCACGGAAGTTGGAATGGAGTACGGCCACGCACGCTCGGGACGAAAAATTTTGTCAGAATGGCTGCGAGGTTGACGGGTTTTGCAATAAGACAACAGGGGGAGAGGGCAGTTGGGAATAGCCTTCTTCAACGCCTTCTACTAAATCTACCTTCGACGGGGGGTTATAAAGTAGGCCTCTCCGGGGACTTGCATTTCTCCCTAGAAGGGGGGACCAGGGAGGGGTTTCCTGGAAGTATTCAAAGGTGAACTGGTAGGTACCCAATTTCCTGTGTCGTGAAGGGTAGTGAAAAAAAGTCCAGGTGTTTACGCGTTTCTCTTTGACAAACTGATATCCCCACCATAAGAGAAAAAATCAAGACTTGCTAGGAGAAGGGTCCAGATCATAATCTTGAGGGATGAATCATCACTTTTCAATTACAATAAAAAGCTTGTCGATGTGGATGTCCTCCTTTTCCTGTTTGTGGCGCTATTCCGATCTACATAGAAGCGAGAAGGGGGATCTATTTTTCTGGTGTAAACTAATGATGGGGACCTCTAGCGGGTTCCTTGCAGCAAATTCAAAGGGATAGGATGAGGAGCTCCGCCGCGACCGACTCAGGAGATTGGGGTCGGGAGAAACGGGGGGGTAGTCACATTGAAGGCCGAAACAACCGAAAGAAGACAGTAACACCTTAAAATCAGGGGGAAAGAGTTTCTGGAGAATGGGGGGGGGGGGGGGGGGGGGAAAAGGGGTTCTAGGAGGGGAAGTTCTGGGCTTGGGACCGTCAGGGGGTTTCGTTTCAACAGCGAAGATAAGGAAAAGGCGGTAGAACGTGAAGCGAACCAATTGCTGCGCAAAGAGAACGACGGGAAAGTACAGTCAAAAGACACTTCTACTTCCTACATCTGATGAAGCAGGGGGGGGGGGGGGACGATCAAGACCCGGGGTGGGGGAAAAGAGTAAGGGGGGAGGTGCCAGATGAAATGCTTCCAGCCTTCAACCCAATAAAACCGGAAGTAAGAGGACAGGAAAACTCCCACTTGTTGTTGGGGAGGAAATCAACCAGGTCATTATACGTAAGGGGAAGATGGGCTCCAAAGGTCACGAACCGAAGCGTAAGAAATGGGGAAAAGAAGACGAGGCCCCAAATCAATGAAAGTTCAACATCCGAAAAGCAACCGCGAAGCTCTCGGTCCTCACAACGGCTATATGGAACTCCGGGGGGGATAAGCGAAGAGGACGTTGCGTCCTTACTGCTAGGTCGCAAAACAGGCACTCCCCCGAAAAAAAATAACCAATTCAAGCACAGTGTCCCCCATCATATGTAGACATTAACCTTCCAGAGTCTCGAAAAAAAAACCATGCACTATTTGACAGGAACTTTAGAGGACTCCCACATCGAAACGTCCCATCCGTGGTCGACATACGGAGCTGGTGGAAAAGCCGGGTCAGAAAGGCTCGGGGGGGCGTCAAACACACCCGAAGAAAGGGGTGTGCTTACAAAAATGTGGTGTTCCCTTCTTGGTCTAAGAGGAGATAAGGAGAAAAAAGACCTTTTGAGAGGGGGAAAACATTGTGTTGTGAAAGACCTTTCTCTAAAACAAAAAAAAAAACCTGGAGGTGATTTCAAAAAGGGTGGTTTCTTTCATCGCCAATCCAGGTAAGGAAAAGAATGGGGTGAAGAAACAAAAAAAGTTGTCCTTCCAAAACCGCCCTATAAATTCGAAAATGAAGGGGGGGGGGGAAACAGCCCAAGTCTATAAATCTCTCGAAAAAAAAAAAAGAGGGGAAAACCTCCTGAACGCTTGCTTCTCCCTTGTTCACAAACGAAGAGGTCAAGGTATAAGTCAAGAGATCAAGAAAGTGTGGCTCACCCCGTCGCGAATTAGGAAACCAATCGGCCTCATGCTGTACCGCAGAAAAGGGGGGACAAGAGGCATGGGGGCAAAAGACCGAAAAATGCTCTCGCCTTCCTGTGGGAAAGCCACGCAAGGGAGAAAGGCTAAGCCGTAAACGGACGGCCACCGGAAAATCCCGGAACAATGAGTTTGAAAGGGAATTGTGAGAACAGTCGCCTCGGGCGCTGTCTGCCGGGGAAAACAAGAAAGGGTAAGGGAAAAAAGAGGTGAAGGGAATGGCCATTTTTGCGGTCATCTCAAAAAAAGAAGAGAAAGGAAGATTGAGGGTACACTATCAGATGTCTGTGTGGTGCGCGCGGGGGATTTTGGGCACAAACATGGTCGGGACTGGGCGTGGGTCCCGCCGAGTCTAACAATGGTGGGGTTCCTCGGGCTTGTTTTAAACGAAAAAAAGAGAAGGGAAATAGGTATACCTGACCTGCCGCTCTATCTCTCTGTCTGTAAAACGTTTTGGGCGAGTAAGAGCGATTTGAGTTTGAGTGCCGAGGAACGCGTCGAACCTTAATTTAGAGGGGGCTCAAGAAGTCCGGTCTCCCGCTTCCTACGCTTAGAAGGGGACTGCTTGGAAAAAATATTCGAGAAAAACCGTGATGCTACCTGCCCCTGAGGCCAATTGATTGGGAAATTACTAAGGAACAGAGGGAAATGCTTTCGGAATTTCCGGAGAAAATGGACGGACTAGGCTTTCCGCTCCATCCTAAGATCCACCCTACCCAAAATCATGGAATAATCAGGGGTGTTCTTGGGTCAGTCTCAAAAGATAAATAGAGTAGGATGCTGTAAGTTTGTATGGTGGTTTTCATGTTGATTCTCCTTTGAAGTCCAGGGATGCGACGGGTGTCTAATAAATGCTCCCAGTGGTCACTATTATTCGTAAAACATTAAGGGATTTGCCATAAAAACCCTAGCTGCAGTCAAACGTCGATCCTGGGGGGGGCTAGGGCGGGGGGGCGGTCCACGCTAAATGCAAGTCCACGTAAAGAAACCGGGTTACACACTTGGTCCGGTGGAGGACCTTGGGGGGGGGGGAAGGGAGACACCAGCAATGGGTCATCCGTGGCACCCTCTCACGAGGGCTGGCTCCCTTACTGTCTTCTCAACGGAATCTACTCCTGGCTCAGAGTAAGAGGTAAAGGAACGGAGGCGTGGCTGGGAGGATCTACCCTCAATCTCTCACTTGGAGGAAAAAAGACCGGGAGAAGGGGATTTATTCAGCACTATTAACTTTTTTAAGTTTCCAACTGAGCCTCTCAATGTCACAAACACAGTGGTGTGTGTGTGTGGGGCATACAGGGCACAGCGTCGGGGTACACCCAAACTGGGGAGAGGTGCTCCCTAAACGTGTGGGGGGGCTGGAAAAAAAAAAAAAAGAAAAAAGGGGGGAGTCGGGGGGGGGGGGGGGGGGGGGGGGTGGGGGGGGTTAGTTGATGGCAGTCCCCTGACATTGCTCGCGGGGGGGGGGAAAGGCTCGGGCGTAAAAAAAAAAAAATGTAGGACGTGATGAAGAGGAAAAAGAGTGAGGGAAAAATCAGGCAGTCATCCTCTACGCGATGTTGTTGCAGACTAGACACAGACTAATGGAGAAAAATTCTACACTAAAGGAAAAATGGGCCCCGGAACTCAAACGTTCTTGTTTGTAGCCCCGCTACAGTAAACTACTAGAACGAAAACCGAGCTTGCTCACCTGGCGCATTAGCAACGGGCCACGCAAGAAAGGGTCTTCAGCGTCTATTCCAAAGGAAGAAAAGTCGTCAGAAGGACTTGAGGTACAAAACCATCCCTAGCACAGGGGCGTTCTGGAAAAAAAAAAGCAACGGAGGCAGCAACAAAAAAAACCAATTTCGTGTGCCCCCGAGCAAATCGCTTGAGGGAAAAGTCTAAAAAGAGGACAAAAGTACAATCGAGCACAAAAGTTGGATGGGAAAGATCCGGGTATAAACCTGCATCAATAACTTTCGTGGTCAAAGGCCCGAAATAAAAGCCGATTCTTCGTCTAGGGAGAAACATAAAACCAACCCTGGAAAATTGTTTCACAATGAAAAAAAGCTCGACGATAGCAGTACATGAAGTGGGAGAGAATGAGACCGGTAAGGAGCCAGACAACGAGTGAAACTACTCCCGGAAACCGAAGGAAAAAAGAACCTGTAATCAAGTTTAAGGGGGGGAACGCGACCCTATTGTATTTTTGATAACTTCGGTTAAATTCACTGGGATCAGAGGGGGGGAGGGCTCGCCGAGAGCCAAAAAGAGGGAAGCACGATCAAAAAAGAAAGGAGGGGCTCGGGAGAGGCAACTCACCAACCTCTACTTCAAAAGAGCCTTACGAAGAACGCTAGAGGTAAGGGAGGAGAAGTCGTGGCCGCGAGTTTTTGAAAGGGGAAAAGGATCTACAAGGAGGCGCCTTTACATAGTCAGAACACGACCGACCGACCACACCTAGAAAAAGCCGACAGAAATGCTTTTAAAAAAGAAAAATAAAAAAAAAAGAAAAAAAACTGAAGGGAGAGAAACGTCCCTACTTAACTTATCCAAAAGGAAAAAAAGAACAGGGAGGGAACAACCGGCGCTAAAAACTTACACTTCCGTTCTCAAGGCTGAACCTAAAAAAATGATCCGCCTTACCAATGTCGTGACTCTTGAAAAACTTCCAAGGAGCAATCCCAGGAAAAAAAACTAGTTAAGATAAACTGGGGAAAAACCTTTTAAACCGTCCCGACCTAAAGACTTAAGAAGAATCAAAAACACCAAGGGGTAATCAAAAACCGGTAGTAAGTTTTACCAAATTTTTTTCCTGTGGTTCCGTCAATCCTTTTGGTGGAACCGGGATCCGGGAGACAAGTTCAACTCTGTCAATTTTTTTTAGGGGGAAAAAAGCTCTAAGGGGGGAAAAAAAAGGTCAGAGAGGTGTGGTCCGGGTAAGTTGAGCGCCGTGGCCCTGTCACGGCGTGGGTTGTTTTTCTGATCGGCCGGAGACGACACGGTTAACCTTGAAGTGATGCGAAAGGGCCGGGTAATAAGGGTCAACCGAAAAGGGGGTTGACCTACGACGGGACCGGTTAAGGGTTTTCCGAAATCAGTCGAGAAAGGACGACGGAACATGGAGACTGGTCTACGTCGTTGGGTAAAACACTAAAAGAGGAATTGACACGGCGCGAAGGGTCATACAATAATATAGGTAGTTATTCTTGTTGAGGAAAACTACTGGGTTGATGAATCAGGGAAAGCGCCAAAAAGAAAAGGCCGGAATCCCAAAAGACCGTTCTGTTACTCTATTTTACTGAGGTGCCTGGGGTATCGACGAAAGAAAGACCCCAAAAAAAGGAAAAAGATCAAACATGGATGATTGAAAGAAGAGGTGACCATACCCACACAAAAAAAGTGAAAACAAGCCAAGGAGGGTCCGGGTTTTTAGGTAGGGAGGGAGAAAACCGAGAAAACTGGCAACGACAACCGACGCCAGGGAGGATCTAGTTCAGAGGGAACCAGTCACGGAGACGCCGTAGGGGTGGTCAGATCATTCTGTTCAAAATTCAGGGACGCTACGAGAAGGGTCTGAAGAAAAAGAAGTGGGAGTTGTAAAACGGGGGCGACTGCTTCTCTGTGAAGAAAAAAAGAAAACATGTGAGGTTCTATTTGTGTCACGCATGTCGCCACTCACATCGGGAGTTCGAACTGAATTATTTTGTGGCGGTCAACCGGGGGACGGGGGTTGGTTCAGAAAAAAAACAGTGCCGGGGTAAGAGCCGCCTTCAGGAAGGCCGGTGAAAAAGAAATAGTGGTAGCAGAGAAGAGTAAATCCATAGTTGTCCGTAGGAAAGGGCTGGAAACATGAAAGAACTTGAGGGAAAAAGTAAGGACGGTGCATTTCGTGTCGCCCGAAACCCATCTCGCTGGAAGGAAAAAAGGCCCGTAGGGTGGCGAGGGTTCCCTCCTCAGGAGAGACAACTATATGATAAACAAACTGAAAAGAGCCATGGCCATCAGACAAAAAAACTCTCACAAAAAATTTTCTGAGGAAAAAACGGCTCCTGCACAATCCAACAGTGGATCCGTGTAAGGAAGAAACAATGTCCCGGGGAAGTTCCGGGGTGAAGTGACCCGGTCGATCCTCGCCCGCCACTGTTCAACGGAGAGGATGGTTCTGCTGCCGCGATTGATTACGGGGGAGCCGGGTGAAGCGTGAGAGAACGCATGAATAAAGAGCCGAGAAGTCTCGGAAATCTCGGAGGAGGCGAGTCGTCATGGCCTTCCAAGAAAAGCCTCCGAGGACAGTCAAAATACGGGTGTAACGGCTTTTCAAAAAAAAGGGGGACAAAAAGAAGTGAGGCGAAGTCAGTCCTTGGACGCTTGAAAGCGGAAAGGTTTTTCGGGCAACGGACCGATAACGCGAAAGAGAAGACTTTGAGCAAAAAAAAATCAATGTCGGGGTCTTGCAAGAACTCGCCTCGACTGAGCCAACGAGGGGAACAGAACGGATGGAATAAAGGGAAGTTCAAAGGTGCTATCTTGCGCGTGACATTCCACAAGGGAGTTGATGGGGCGATCCTCCAACAAGGGGGTCGACGGGTAGGCCTTTCCCTATGGGTGCCGCACGGAAAAATATAGGGAGAGGTGGTCAAGCACTTGTGTTGCGCTCTCATCAGGGAAGGGTCACTTCTGAAGGTGAAAAGGGGGCACTTCCAATCCTTCACTAGAAGATCAGAAATCACTACGTATTAAGATTAGCGGGGGAAAGAAAAAATTAGGCACGTTACGTCATCGAAACCAGAATCTTACGAAGACGGTCACCCACTGACCGCGAATCGCCGCCAGGGGGTTAAAAAGAGAAAAATCTACACAGAGATGCGGGGTCGGGCCTTCACCCATTGGCCAACGGGCAAAAAGAAAAACATCCCATGAGACTAACGACCTTTAACGGTGAGACCCATCCTAAGCCGTAGGGCATCCAAGGAATTTCGGAGTTATATTACGAGACCACATGCACAGGGAACTCCCAAGGCCAGAAAACTCACGACAATTGGACTTCTGGAATCCCTGACCCCGCTCAATAAGACCAAACAACTGGGGGGACGCATTTGTAGAGGGAAAGTTCTGGGTGGTGATTTATTGAGATTCTCTAAAACGTAGCTCTGGGGGGCCACAAGAGAGAGAAGTTTTGGAGTGCTGTGGACACACCGTGCGCGAAAAAGCTGGGGCTTCACAAATCAGGTCCGCCTATTTTGCTGCAGAGCACAAGGGAGGCAGGACTCGAAAAAACCCCGAAAAGTGCCTACGTTCGACCCGTAAAGCAGGCCAGTCCTGTCCTTAGGGGCCCTCCACCGGAGGGATAAAAAAAAAAACAACGAAGTGTTGTAAAATATATATATAAGAATGGATAGCCCAGTGGCAGTGGGGAACCCAACTCACTTCCGGAGAATTTCTAATTTCTTTCGAAAAGAAGATCTTGAAGAACTTAAAGAAAAAAACTGGCGCTGACCGAATAATCGGCGACCGTAAACCATCCAAAGGGGTGGCGAACCGGATTTGTGAACTCCCTCCTGCGCACCTCTTACGGAGCAACAACCTTCTAAGGAAGATCACGGAAACTGGCCACCTAAGCCCCATACAAGGATTGGGGGGGGGGTTAAAAACGTCATTGCCTGTCGATCTTTTGTGTATGATCGCTCAGTTGGGGACTCACACATTATTTGTAAGGGGGTCAAATGGGGATAAAAAAGACTCACTCCCTGTCAAAATAGGTATCATGATGTGGGGTCCATGGAGGAAGGGCTTGTTACATCTGGGAACAAGTTGACCTTTAAAAAGTTATAGAAGGGGTTTGTGGGGCTGGGGTATTTTTGGGACGTAGCATTACATCATCTAGATCATCGATAAAAAAAAAACACTTAAATGGAAACCCACGTAGGCGAATAGTGACACTTTTTCGATTTACCGGGGGAAAGGGGAACTGGGGAAATCGGAGAAAGGGGGGAGTACCGGGCTCTCGGCAAGATTTTCAGAACGTCGGATAAGTCGTCGAGGTTCTTAAATGCAGCTCTTAGTCTACCCGACCTCCGTGGAAAAGGACCTCCTTAGAACAAGGGGGGGAGTTAGATAGGGAAGCCCCGGCGGGTCCCGTCTTCGTGTCGTCGTCCGCGGGACGAGATCTGGCAAAGGGGCCTCGGGTCATCCCCCTACCCCAAGTCGTGAAGGTCGGGCACTACCCTGGTGGGGGGAAGTAAAAACGGAAAAGCAAGGAGGACCTTCGGGCGGAAAAAGGGCTTAAAATTGGCGCGTCCCAAGTGAGGGCGGGTTCTCATAGTGATAGGGTGGGAGGTAGAAAGAATGTTTATCGGGAGTTGCCCGAAACAGCCAAACAAACAATACTGCCAAATCTCAAAAAATCCGAAAGTGTCCTTAAACCGCAAAAAAAAGAAGGTGACTTATTCTTATTAAAGTTGTTTTGAGGGAAATGTACGGACCATAGTGGGCCTGCGAGACATACTTCTTCTTTCCTGAAAAAGGGGAGTCTCGTACACGCCTAACGGGAAGAACAAAAAAAGGGTCCCTAAAAGTGTCGCAGCATAAAAGCTCGAGGAACAGGCGCGTTAAGAGGAGAGCAAAGGGAATGAGCACTGCCAAAACACATGAAGGAGGGAAAAACCCAGGGAATGACACTGGGGATGGGGTCAGGAAAGGGAGCACGGGGGTGACTGATGGGAGGTTTAGGCTGCCAGTGCGCAGACGCCGTAGGGTAGCGATCATCGGGTAGGTCCAAATTGGGGAATTCGCTCATTCGTTTACAACCGCCCCCCCCCCACGCAATACAACTAACGTCCTGGAATCTCCTGCCCTCCAGGGCTTTGTGACGAAGGACACGAAAGGACCAAAATCTCGAGGTAAAGACAGGCTCTCCTTATTTAGCACGGAAAAGGCACCGTGAGCGGAGGAAGAAGGAGGGCTGTGAGCGCCGGCGTGAGAAATTCTTATAGTTTTTAGGACTCAAAGATTGGTGGAAAGGTCTACTTCATCAACAATCACCAGAGTGGCTACTACCGGGGGGGGACCTTAAAAGGAGTGAGAAACGTCGTCACCGAGAACAGAAAAAATGTCATGTATGAGGCTACCCGGCGTTCATAAACGGGGGGTCCTAATATACGCAGTGAGGATAGGGGCAACATCCTTGAGATACACCCGACGGGGGGCTCCCGTTGGAATTCTATTAGGAGAAATTGTCGGCGTGGCAAAAAATCGTTAAAGCTGTCGCGCCAGGTGGTTGCCCCTCGTAAAACCGACAAGAATCGTTAGCCAGAAAAACCCCGAGGGCATGATGGCAGCAAGACTGGGAACTTCTCATGTACTTCGGGGTCTGTGACGAGAATAAGCAAAAAGAAAAAAAAAAGACCCAGGGGAACTACTGGTGGAGAAAAACCCGATGACAACTCACCAAAAAGCAGTCGTAAACCGGAGCTCTATCAGCAGGGGGCTAAGACTGAGTGAGCTCCGTAGGAGGTTGGAAAAGAGACAGGGGCCGCCTGGACCTCAAGAGTAAACTGGATCGAACTCGAAAAAAACAACCGGAAAAAACCGGGAGCAAACAGGGACCAGAGGAAAAAAGGGAAATTGAATGAGCACCGAAGGAAGAAAACCAAAGGTAACCCAATGCTTAACCTGACTGCACGAAACTGGGGAGCAGCCGAGCAAAATAACCAAAAGAGGGGGAAAAAGAAAGGAAGACCGACCAACGCGTTAAGGTGAAACCTCCAAGACAGGGAGCCGCACGAAAAGGACACCTTGGGACCTTCCCTACCTTCCTAATGAAAAAAAAGAAAAACAGGCGAACTGAAAAAAAAGGGTTGAGCCCTGGCACCGCCGGACTCTAGGAAAAGCACCAGAAGGATAGAGATTCCGGCGGCTCAAGGGGACCCTGTTTCAACGTAAAAGGCCACGGGGTGGGACTGGGTAGGACCTTGTGTTCCGTGTGGGAGGTCGTCTCCCGGGGCCCGCACCTGTCCAAAAGAGGAATGGTGAAGGGACGTCCTAGAGGGCCGGGAAAAAACCGTGTCCGCAGGGTGGTAAGTTGGTTAAGTGCCTTTGGCTAAATTCAAAACCGTTGGTTTCCGTGGGCCGGGGGGGGCTCCTGATAGAAGAAGGCCGGTCGGGGCCGAGGGGGTTCAAGGTCCGTCGGAGACCGGTCTGGGGGGTTGCCCCGCCGGTGAAACCAATTTGGTCCGTGGGACTGGGGCGGGGTCCGTTTGGTCCGTGGAATCCCGGATTAGGGGAACAGCCGGTTACGGGGCGGTTTCGGTAAAAATTCACCGGGGACAATGGGAAGACGGCGAGACGACAACGAGATCGTATATGTCGTCTTCTTCTCGACTTCGGGTTGGTGAGGAATCTCCAAAAGAGGAGACAGGGGCGGGTAGATATCGGGGGGGGGGAACGAGGTGGAGAGGGTAGGCACGCTCCCTCACATCCCCCCCTACGTAACTGAAAACACAGGAGCATTAAAAAAAGAGGGGCGGCTGCCCATGATCCCGAGTCTGTCGGGGGGGAAAAAACGGGTGATGGATTAGCCACAAGTAGGGGGATTTCGATCACCGTATGAAGACCCGCCCGCCAATTGGTCTGCTAGGTGAGGAAGAAACGGAAGCCGGACGGTGTTGGTAGTCTCAGGAGGCTCCATTATCCTACAGGGGACGCATATGGTCGTCAAGGTATGGAGGGGTCGAGGGAACGGCCGGCTTTCTCAATAAAACAGTTTGGCTGGAACGACGTGGTGGAAACGCCAAGGAAAGCATCATCGCGTCCGTCGACGAAAACGACTTGGGGGGGGTTGGAGGGGGGGACGTTGAAAACGGTGGGGGGGTTCCAATTCCACGGTGAGAGTTGATGGGGACAAACCAGCCGCCTGCTACTAGAGCACTTCGACCGGGTGTCAGTAAGAGAAAAAGTGGCGGCAGAGGGGCTCCATGCAAACTTAGAAGAAATCGGGTTCGGGACGTGAATTGTTGAAGGCTACAACATCCCTGGGATTCTTTGTAAGGAGAGGACATTCCGGGATAGGAAAGCCAGGAGCGCTCCTGAATATAGAGCCGAAGAGCGGGAGAATAGCGCAGGAAAGCCTAATCCTTTCTGGATTCGCGGGATCAACCTTTTGAAAGCCAAATAGGGAGGACACAAAGATGTCCCCTGTCTGGATCCTTTCCTGGGGGACAATGCGCGAAAATGCCCAGGGGTCGCAACCAGAGTCGAGATTTTCTGCTGAAAAATATGCGGGACGTCCGGAGAGGGGTGAGCAGGGAAACAGGAAAGTCGTCGTTTCGAAAGCCTGCCCGCCAGCAGGGAAGGGGGGGTGAAACTCTCGTCTGCGGTCTCGATGGCGGCAAGTCACCCAAGCCTCCGAAAGCAAAGGAACTCCGGGTGCTAGGTGAAAAACAGGAAGGTCGGTCATTCTCTTTCCAGGTCCTTCGCGAGGGTTTTCAAAAGCGGGATCCAATGCGTAAAGCTGGTTCTATCCAAAACTAGCAGTCTGCGCAAACCTCAAATCTACGAGTAGAAAATGGGGGAAGCCTAGGCGAACGGCCGACAGAGGCTGCTTCTTGAGCGGAAGAACGCAGGATTATTGAGACCGACGGGTGTTTCTTGGGGGGCCGATCGGCTTGGGGCGTGAAAAGAGAAAGGGTCAGGAAAAGCGGCCGGAACCGACGAGCAGGAACTCACGCCGTTTCAGGATCCAGCACTTTGGGGGAAAGAGTCAGAGTCGCGCCGGAGAGGGGTAGAGCGGATCAGGAAAAAGGCCCCCCCCCACCCCCAAACACAAGCAAGGAAACTAAGCACGACGTTATGCAAAGGGGATGATCGAGCCCCCGTAATAGAGGAGGTCCTCCCAAGGCGTCCAGTAGTCGGCGACACGCAGGTGGCAATCGAGATCAAACGTGGGGGGGGGGGGCACAGAAGGGGGTCTATGAGGGACTGCTCGCGTCCTTCACCCAGTAGCCAACGCCGGCGAAAACAAAAGCCAAAACGGGGACGACTCACGCCCTTTAACGTTCGCCCCATGCCGATGAAAGCATGCCCAAAGAATCAGGGGCGAACAGGGTGCGATATGACTCGCCAAGGGTAAAACCGCCAAAGGCCCAGAAATTTGGCGACCACTACTGTGAACTCTGCCGGAGCAGAAAAGGGCCGGCGTCAACACAACCACTGGGGACCGCAGTGCGCGGAAAGGCGGTGTCACTGAGGAGGGGCCTCTTCCGAGCAAGAGGGGGTCCGCGGAAGCGGAAAGGACAAGGGGGGGGGGCTGTTTCCACAACAATTGAGCGAAAACCTGGGCTGGCCGTTGGGTGAAGGGGCGGTCGACGATGAGCAGTCAGTCGAGCGCCATGGGGGGGGAGCCAAAGACTGAAGGTTGAACCGCCCTGGGAAGGGTCTACCAGTGAGCAGCGGAGGGGGTTGGACGGGCGAGTAAGTCGT
>Ga0179593_1332951_pt1 | contig 19751 bp, 19 predicted proteins | sample CZODoug2_1_08_16_FD_185931 | JGI IMG/M metagenome (GOLD analysis project Ga0179593, IMG submission 185931) | Vadose zone soil fungal communities from Angelo Coast Range Reserve, California, USA - CZODoug2_1_08_16fungal (PacBio error correction) | ecosystem: Environmental > Terrestrial > Soil >...
ACCTTCTGTCATAACATGGGGGGGTTAGGTGAGGGCAAAAAGGCCATCTGGCCTTACAGTCAACGGGGCTTCAGAAGGTCACCTGCGGGGATCATAGGGCTCTGAGCAAAAGCGACGATGCAATACAACTGAGAAAGGGGATGTCATGGAGAGTTAGGTGTGGGGGGCGGGGGGGGGGGGGGGGTCTGGACTTTTTAAACGAGGGCACCAGTGATTCCTTTCAAAGTTCGTGAAAACCAAAAACGGTGTTGGCTAAAAAAGGGGAGGGGCGTACTAGATCTGCTCTCCTCGCGTTGTAGGGGGGGGGATCTACAAAAAACAAAAGTCACGGTCAAACTCAGGCTCTAGGGGTTGGAGTAGAGGGGGGTGGGGTAGAGCCTCAAAAGGGAACAAATTAGGGTGGCTCCCTTATTCTTAGTTTTTATTTCGGGGAGGAGCTGGGGGGGGGGAAAGGTTTGATGCTCTGCACACATGGGGGGATTGCGTAAAAGTAAGGGTTTCCCACTCCAAACAACAGGAGAACGATTGTTTCTTCAGGGCGTTTCTTGGGAGGACAGAACAGACTGTAGTTGCCTTTCAGGGGGGACTGTTGGGGCAATTACACACAAAACGGACTAAGAAAAGGCCTAATTTTTTCTGTAGGTGTGGCAACTGTTGGTGTGGGGGGGTGGAACTGACTTCAGTGTGCGTACTAATTCAGACGTCCAGGGGTGATGGGTGTGGTCAGGGTATAGACACCAACCAAAAAAACCCCCTGTCGAATCGTGGGAGGGGGGGGGGGGGGGGGGGGGGCGGGGGGGGGGGGGGGGAGAGGTTTGGGGGGGGGGGGGCGGTGGGGGGGGGGGGGGGGGGGGGGGGGGGGGGGGGGGGGTCTTGGTGTGGGGGTTGCGTGTTGTCTTTCGTGTTCGTTTGGCAGGCGACTAGCGGGACTCAAGTCTAACTAAGCTGCCTTCTCGTGGGAAAAATAGCGGCTACAAGACGACTCGAAATCGGTTCCTCCAAAAAGAACTCCGAGATAGGAAGAACTTGGGTCTATCCTTTCATGTATGGGGGTAAATGATGAGGAAAAAGCTAGGGGGTCAGTCAAGCAATTCAAGGGGAAGAGGGTTTGAGTACATGTTTCAATATTGGAGCTTGAAGATTGAATTGAGTTCGAAAGAATGAGTCCTCAGGAGGGAATGCTGAAAGAAAGTTGGCGTCGCGGGGAAATTCACAGGGCTTTGACAGCGGTGTACGACGCTGCTAATGGAGGCGTTCGAGAAAAATTTTCAAGGTGACTGAAGGACAGAGCGACAGCTGTTCATCTGTCTGAAGGGCTATGTGGGAAGGGAGGGGGGCGGCGTGATGCGATGAGGTGTGGCAGAACAAAAGGGGGGGGGGGGGGCGCTGGCTGTGGCGGTGGGGGGGGGGGGGGGGGGGGGGGGGGGTGGACGGGTGGCGTCGGTCATGGGGGGGGGTTGGGGCATGGGGGGGATGGTGGGGTGGGGTGGGGTGGGGGGAGTGGGGCTTGGGGGCCTGGGGTTGTGTGTGGTGTGGGTTCAAGATGACGTGAACAGAAAGAGGGGGGGACATAAAATGGCTTATTCGTTGAAAAACTAGTGCCAACAAAACTCTGCTAAAAACTTGGATATTGGATGTCAAGAAAAAGAAACCTAGAATGCCTCATATGGGCAGCGACTTCTGGTATGATTCTAAAAAATGGCATCAGCGTTACAGGTAAGGGAGATGGTCCTACCTGTGTGAGAGGTGAAGAAGGTGTCGACTTGTCGGTGGGGGGGGTACCTATCCAAGCAATATCTATGGGGAAGGGCACGTATTTCTGGGGAGAACCACACCAACCCTTACTAAGAAAAAAAAAAAATCTTGATACATCGATGTAGGGCCATTGTTCACTGGCCGAGCCAGTGAATAAGAGGGAAAAAAAATTTGAGGGACCGTAGTGAAAGATGCATACCGCGTGACCTCGTGGAGCTAAACACTGGGGGCAGAGAAACAGGGAGAAATTACGGATAAGGGACGTCTCGTGGCTATTGGGTCATAGGATACTTAGTGTTCAATTGCTTAGATGAAAGAGGCTCTCGAAGATGGGAAAAGCTCTGCGGAAGATCATAAGGAACGGTATTCAGGGGTGGAAGGGAGAGAGTGCAAGAGGGGAAACAACTGGTGGGCTTTGTGAGGCTTGCGTGAAGGTGCTCAACCGGACGTAATGGGAGGTATGTGGTTAGCCAGAACTCGAAAAGCCATCAGGTTCTTTTCGGGGAAGATAAAGCTGAGGAGTGATACGACGGGGCGGAGGCGTTGCCGCTTAGCACTTAGTCTGAGGTGGCATCCCTGCTCGGGGGGCCCGGACCACTCAGGGGCACGGTGTCAGGGCGGTCAAAAAAAGGGATAATGCTGTCCGGTTGGAAACTCTTCCTCGTTAAAGACTGGGACTGGTCTGAGTAGACGGAGATGACAGGGAAAAGAAAAGTTGAAAATATGGAGAGGAGCTCTCTTAAAATGAGACCGGCGCGATAGAAGATGGCTGCCATCTTCGCGAGCGGGCACGCAGAAGAGATAACGGCAAGATTACAGGGGCGGAGTTAGCTTGTGCGGGGGGGAACTATGGTCGGGGGGGGGGGGGGGGGGGGGCGGGGGTCGGTTGGCGGGGGGGGGGGCGTGTGCATAATGGGGGGGCAACAAGGGGGGGGTGAGGAGCGGGGCGTCGCTGCGGCGGGGGGGGGAGGTGGGGGGGCGGGGCGGGGGGGGGGGGGGGGGCTTCGCTACGGTTCGACAGCGCGGCTCATTCCGGGCTTCATCGATAACGACGTTGTTTAAGTCAACAAGAGCAAAAAGCCACGGCGACAGAGCCTACTCGTGGAAAAAAAGAGGAAAAGAGAAAAAACACAGGGGAGGGGCATTCTACTCGTTCCTGACGCCAGACGAGCCGTCGCGCGCGAAGCGTCTGACGACCAGACATACCAGGAAGCGGGGGCGAGAAGAGGGAGGACTGCACGGGAGGGAAATAAAAAAAAACAAAAAAAAAAAAAAGAGAAAGAAGACAAAAAGACAAAAAAATAAAAAAAAAAAAAAAAAAATTGGTTCTAAGTAACACTGAGGAGAAGACTACGATTGAGGGAGGACTGACTAGTTTCAGTCTGGGGGAAAACTTCGGTGATCATCTTCTATCGCTCATTATGGGGTCACACACGTCGCGCTCTGGTATCGGGAAGGAGTTAGTGCTACAGGGTGGGCATCGTGGGTCTACACAGGGCGTGGGGGAAACAGACACAAGCACCAGCTGCATCCAGGAAGCTAAAAAGGGGAGGCAAAATAATGGTCTCCAGCGATCGTAGACTGGGGACCGGCATAGAGAGACAGAGGAAGGGGGGAAGGGCTTTCTTCTGCAACTTTGCGGGGGTTGGGGCTCCGGAAGAAAGAGTCCCGAGACGTCTTCAAATTTCTGACGACGCGTCGCCGAGCCCCACCGAGCGCTGCGCGCACAGAGCATCGGGGGAAGGGGGGGAATAGCTGCTCGCAGGGGGTAGAAAGCAAAAACCAGGAATAGTAAAAATCCAGAAGCCAAAGGGCTTTGCTTGTTGCTGGGGGGTGTTCCTCGGGGCAGTAGGACTCAGTGTCCGAGCAATTCGGAGTACGTGGGAGGACTCGGGCCTCGGAAGAAGGATCGACGTGGCCGACAGATCTTGCAAACTATATGGGTGCAAATTCCAGAAATGCCAGAAGGAGGCCCCTAGTCGTTCAAGGAGTGGGGAGGGGGGGGAAAGGGAAGGATCTGCGTCGGGCGTCCCGAAATTCCACAAAGGAAGACACCGAGCTATCGTAAAAAATCCGCCATTCCGCGGTAGATTTGATGCGCTGCGAAGATAAGTTACGCCGCGAGGGGGCACCGGCGTCGAATACAAAAAAAACCTTAGGGAGGGCGCTTTGAATGCCGGAGTCTCTCCACACGGGTGAGATCTTCTAGATCAGAGTGGCCTGGCCGAAGGGGGGCGTAACGAAAGAAGAGATGCGAAGGAGAATCTCAATCCTATGTTCGAAAAAGGGCCGCATCGGCACGTGAGCTGCCGGTCAAGACACCTCAGAAACGTGAAAAGGCGGGTGCTCTACCCGGGAGTGGCTAAAGAAACAGATCCCCGAACAAGCACTAAGGAGAGAGGCAGAGGTGTCGCGAAGCCAGGCTCTGACAACAGCTGACAGCTTGACGCACGGGCGCGCAAGCAAAGAAAGAAGGAAAGAAAAATGGTTGCAACACAAGGAGGGAGGACAGGGGGATTCACCTGAGTCAAGGATCCTAAAGTCAAAAAGGGGGGGAAAGGCTCAAAGCATTCCCACAGATTGATTAAAGTGTCGCTTCGCACGGGCGCCGTCTCCGCAAATCTGCCATCGGAATCGTCCCAAAGGGGAAAAGGGCATGCACAGTCGGTGCATAGCAGAGATACGGGAAAGAATGAGGTCCTAAAACAGGGGGGGGCTACGACTTGCGGAGCACGACCTCTGAGCTTCACAGGCATATCAGAGGGGAATTGCGACATTGTACGATGGGGCGCAGGCCGGGGACGGGCGGGGAGGGGGGTGGGGGGGGGGGGGGGGGGGGGGTGGAGGAGGGGGATGTCAGTAGTGGGGGGGGGGGGGGGGGGTGGGTTTTCGTAAACAGGCCGTACTCTTGGAAGAAGGTGTACGGACGTGGGGGGAAACTACCGAAATACGTCAAAGAGAAAAATCGTGGGCCTCCATCCATGATCACCTTCACCTTAAAACGTTATTAAGAGCACTTCAGCCAAAAAATCTTAGGAGGGGGGGGGGGGTGGGGGGGGGGGGCTGGGCTGGGTTTGGGGGGTTGGGTCTGAGGGGGTTTACAACAGCTGTATGGTGGTGTGCGTACGAGGGAAGCGCCGTAAAAAAAAAAAGGGCTCGGGGCAGGATTCGGATGTTGAAAAGGGGTCTAGAAAAAACTAGGAAAAAGCCGATAGACCCTGGAACTAGGGCGGCTCGTCTCAAAAAGCGCTTCGACAGGACTGGGAAAAAGGGGGCCACACTGAAGGGAGGACAGCGAGCTGATACTGCTCGAGTACACATCAGATAGGCTGTGGCGTCTGGCAGCATTTAAGGGGGGGGGGGCGCGGCAACAAAGACCTCCAGAGGCGGCGGTGTGGGCTGAACAAATAGCTAAAAAAAGATCTGGGACTACCGGGGGGCTGCCGCAAAAGAGGCCATGAAGCGCTTGATAAGCAAACACGTACGGGGGGCAGTATGTGGGGTCTTTGGTAGTCAGCGGGGGGGGGGGTCCTGGGGTCGGGGGAGAAGGGGACTTCGGAGAACGTGGCTTCGGATCCTCTCGACCAAGCTTCAAAAGGTATGCTGAAGGCGTAGGCAGGGGATGGGAGGGGCCACCTAACGAGCAGCAATTCGAGAACCGCCTAATGTGAATCAGCGACCGAAAATTCGGGGCGATCTGAAAAAACAGGGTTAACGTCTCCTTCGGGGACCATCTAGCAAGGGCCCATCCGGCTACCCGGGAGTGTCAGTCTTAAAAGAGAGGGGGGGTCGTTCATACACTAGCTGCGGAGGGAAAAAAAAAAAAAAAAAAAAGAGGGGGGAGCCGGGCGGGGAATGATCAGGACAGTTAAGCGATAGAACGGTGCAACAAAAGAACTTCGGCGGAAGCGGAAACCGTAAAATCGGGGCGGGCACCGAAAAGAACCGGCTAACCCAACAGTCGAGGCTCCTGCGAACATTGAAAATCTAATGGGGAGCGTGAAAACGGGGAGGCCTTCTGAGGGGCACAAAAAAAAAACGAAACAAAGAAACTCCCCAAAAAACCAAAAAGGGGGTCAAAAGGGGCCCATGGCACACCAAACCAAAACACCAAAAAACCAGACACGCTACGGAAACTCAGGAAGTGCTCGCACGCGAGCCCGATCTATATATTCTAGGACCACTCTTTGCGAAAATAAGCAATCCCATAAAAAGCCAAGATCTAAAAAAAAACTCACGCCCTCAAGCCTTCTTTTTCCTCGTTTGGTTGGGAGTCTCAGCAATCTCTGAGTAAAATTAATGGACCGAAAAGAAGGCCTGAAAGGGGGGGGGGCTCAGTCAGTCTCAGGACAGATGCTTGGAAGTCATGCAAGCAACAACTCACGAAGTATCTCAGTCTATAAAAAGCAACACCAGGAGAATCCTTCCAAAACTAATTTTGTTGTGGGGAGGCTTTTCCAATCAATGAACCACGTATTAAAAAAGAAACAAGGCCCTAGTAGGTCCCGGTTACTGGTCTAACGTGCGGACGACCTTCTCAGTCCGACCTATTTCTCGTAAAGGGATTTAAGCGGGGGGTTATGAACTCGAAAAAAAACCGCGGTCCGCACCTCGAGAGTAAGGTCTAGACTCGCGGGCGTGCCGTAGTCATCCTCTGGTTTTACCCCATCGGGAAGCTTCTGGGGTATTCAAGAAAAGAAGTTCGGGGGGGGCCTAGGGGGGGCGGGCACTTAAACGCTCGCGGCCCTCCTCTGTGTGAGAAGCGGGGCACTTTCTGTGGGGGAGAAAAGGTCCCAGTAGACTCTAAAAGAGTTAGGCGTTGAGTCGCCACTATCAAAAAGGGAGCACGACACGTAAAGTAACTGACTGGTTAGCAGGCGCTGCGTACACTGCTCCAAGGATGAGCTTCCGGTGGGCGAGGTCAAGAGGAACAAGGGGTGCGGAGACGAGGGGGGGTCCGTCGGCTCTACACGCTATTGGGACGCGTTTCGCCTTCGTCTAGTCTTGGCCAGAGCTAGAAGTCAAAGGTGGGGAAGCAGTTCGAGAAAAAGAAGCCACTTGGAAAGAAAAAAAAAAGGGCAAAAGCCGCACGAGACGCGCTCAGCGAAAGGGGGGTGGGTCTACTTACCCTCGTCAGGGGAGGGCCCCGCACGCGCCGGTCTGCTCAGGCTGACGCGGTGGACGTCAACTCTTCAAAGGGATGAGGGGTACGCGAAGGAGGGGGGTTGAGGAAGAAGAAATTCGGATATGGGAAGATGGCTAGCACCAGGGGGGACTTAGGAAGACCACGTTTTCGCCCCTGTGTTGGGCAGGGGAAGACCAAGGCAATGGAAAAGAAAGCGTATAATAAAAGAAGGTCCAGAGGGCGACATCATGGGGGTGCAGTTCCCGGGCCTTTCATTAGAAAAAGATGCAGGGGGGTAGAGAAGATAAAAGCAGGGTACGAGGGCGCCATCGGCTACGGAAGGAGTATGAACGGGAGAGGGGTGGGTGAGCCATACACCAGAAAGGCGACTGAAAAAAAAGGATACAGTCGAACACACTTTTAAAAATGGCTACCGCACGCCTATATGGGTCGAATGCAACTGTCTGGAAAGAAAGTTCCGGAAGGACCTTTTGGAACCGGAAGATGGTGAAAAGAAAAAATGTGGGAATGCTTCCTTAGCACGGGGTACTTCCCGTCAGATACGGTGTTTGCTTCTTGAGACGAGGGTCAAAAAAAGGGAAGCTCGGTGGACTGGAGGTCGTAAAGAAATCGCTGCGCCGGGAAGCCCCTCCTTGAAAAAAACGGAAGTCTGTGTAAACTGTGATGGTCAGAGCGGAAGACGAACATGAAGCTATACTACTCATAGAAGGGCGCTGTCTCGCGAGGGACAAGAAACTCAAAGTATCAACCCGGCGGGCTATAGGGAGAACGGGGGGGACAGGTCGCTAAGAGTCACTCCGTGACACAGCGCGATAGCAAGAATAAAGATTGAGCAAGCACCCGGTGGAAACTACTGGCAAAAACCAGAAATCGGAGGTGAACGGATGGCAAGGTACCACAGGATCCGGCGCACCAATCGTGCGAACAGGGCCCCCCGACAAGGAGAGGACTTAAGCCGAAGGGAGATTCGCCGGGGAAAAGGTACACGAGTAGTCATGGGAAACTTCCCGAAAACTGAGCGTAGGGACGCGGGTGGTATGCCGGTGGAATAAAGAGTATGGACATTTCAACGCGAATGGCAGCTAGCGTGAGTGCGGGAGCCTAGATTTCTACCAAAAAAAAAAAGTCGGACGCGCCGAGAATCAGAACAAAAAAGGATGAATGAGATGAGCAGACGCGCGACGAAAAAAAGGTAGGGGGGATGGTTTGTGTTGGCCACCAAGACAACGAGCGACGCTCAGGAAGAGAAGCTAAACTTCGCGGGAAGGGGGGGGGAATTGTTTGCAGTAAGCGGATGATGACTGGAAACGAAAAAAAGGCGAGAGGAGCAATCGAAAAAGGGCTTTGTCGATCCGGAGAGCAAACGAATCAGGGACCAGGACGGGAAAAAATTGGTGTCTAGCGTGAACGGAACCCTTCCCATGAAAACGTAGCTCGAGCGTTGAGTAGCCGTCTGGAAGCCCACCTTGACAGCCGCGGGGGGAAATTAGTTCTTGAGGCAAAAAAAAAAAACTGTATCCGGGAAGGCCGTTCAGGAACAGGAGAACCGGTCTTGGAACGCCGTTGATCCGGAAGGGGATGGGCGATAGCGAAAGCGTGGACAGCAACTCCATAGGTCGGGGGTCGGGGTGGATAAAGATCAATCGAAAAAAAACGAGAGAAGCATCACTTTGGCAATATCAGTGATACGGAGGCAAAACAGGAGGAGCCGAGCCTGCGACTCCGAAAAAACGAGGACGGCCGAGACCAGGTCGAAGGTCTTCCCCTAAGAAGCATCCTTACCGCACGACCCTCGCTTCGACAGCGATCGTCGTACAGGAACCCAAAGATTCAGGGGAAGGGAAACTACTGAAGATTAAAGGAAAAAAAGAAGTCTACTTTCAGCAGCCATACGCCAGCAGAACAGGTGGCGAGGAGTGAGGATACATTTGCACGTACCTTGAGGCTCCAGACTTCGGGGAAGAGCTCTATGTTAAAAGAACGATAAAAAGTGACCACCGATGGCCTCAGGACGTCGCGGGTCCAAACGACGGGAGGGGACAGGGCACGGCACTGCTCTCGGAGAGTGTAAAAATAATCTGGAAAAGCAGTTAAGGTGGAAAAAAGCAAACCGGTCGTGGTCCAAATAGACCCACGAGGGGCTCGAACTATGACAGAAGGGCAGAAGAAACCACAAGAAGGGCCCGGCACTTCGGGAGAGAAAGAACCGAAAGGAGGGCCGAGGAAGGGTGGAACCACGAAAAGTACAGGCGGAGTGGAACCGAGGGGGGGTCCACGGGCATCGAAGGAGGCTTAAAAAGTTGTACAGAGGAGCGGGGGACCGTCAAAAAACACGCGAGCGGGCGGCCCGTAAGGAATAGGAAGGAAAAAACCGGTAGACACACGCGTGAATTAACTTAGATTCACGAAACGAAAAAGAAGAAATGGTTCAAAGGGAAGAAAAAAAAGCAGGCTAACGGAATGGCATGAAAAGAGGAAACGGGCGAGAGTCACCCTTTTCGCGGGGGCCCCTAACGCACCGGCTGAGTGGGGAAGAAGACGAAGCTATAGCAATTCCGGTTAGAGGGAAGGTGGTCGGCTCTCGTGAAGCCCAGCAACTACAGAAAGCTACTGGGAGGTAGAACACAGCTCCCGCGCAGCAAAGTTTCCTTTCGGAAAGGTCTCCCCAAAGACATCCTCCGCACGTAGGTTAAGGCGCGGACACGAACAAAACGAATCATTACAACCGGCGATCCTCCTGATGAGGAAAACGTGCGGTCTTGCTGACAACCCTGGAAAGGGGGAAGGGGCGACGAATTCGAGGAGAGACTCTCAAGAAGAAACGCACCCCTTCACCGGAGGTACGGAACTGAAACAACTCCTACTGATCCCTTCGAGTAAAACTCATGGGGGAAAACGTACTGGCAAGATCTGAAACTACAGGAACGGTCCCTCTCACGGCAGAGTAGGGGTGCGATGTTAGTCCTTAACACAACATACTTGGGGGGGAGAGATCCTCAACCTTATTATTAAGATAGAAGATCAATCCGCGCTTTTCTGGCGTTTCGGACACCTAACACGCTCGCCAAATACGAAAAGGGGGAACGGACTGAATCTTGAAAATCAGGGCAATTACGTCTCCCCTATGTGCCTCTTATAAGTTATCGGGGTGCTTTTTAGTAACTCAGGGAAGGGAACAGGGGGTGCTGTCGATTACTGGGTCTGTACAAGGAAAAACGTGCCGACGGTCATCGAAACGTCTCTGTGTTGAGATCCGTAAACCGTACTCGATCACTGGCTGGACTCGTCCGAAGGGGGACGGTGGGGGGGAGGAAAAAAAAAGTTAGTCGCAAAAAAAGGGAGGAAGGCCTGAGGGAACAGTCAAAATCAAACTGTCTTGAGGTGCTACAGAAGGTTTGGCACTAGGATTTTGCTTGTCGAAGGGGGAAAACGCTCGACCTGTAAGGCACAAAGTAGAAATAACGGACTGTTTCGCGAAGTCGTCTTCGCCCCAGATGGGGAAGACGGGAGGTTTTAAAAATGGAATGAAAAACTGGGGAAAACCTGGGGGGAAAAAAACCGGAGGCCTTCGTAAAGATTCTCTACAAGTTTGCTGGTTTTGCTGCCTGCCGCGAAAAGCAAAGAAGTGATGGAGGGGAGAAAGTCTAGATTATAAGGGGAAAGAGAACCTGAGGCTCACAGGGCAAAAAAAGCAGCACAGAGCGCGCCGGTCTCGCCTTATGTAGCTCATTAAAGAATGATGGGAAACGTTCAAGTCCTTGATCTAGGATAGGAAAAAAAGGGGGAGGAGGAGCGAAGGCAGGGTGCTTTCAAGTGGGGGGGGAAGGCTCCTTCTTTACAACGGAAGGTAGACACTGTCAGGATGAGTCAAACGTGACAGGACCGGGGGGGTGGGGTTCGAAAAAAAAGGAAGAGTAAGAAGTCGGGGCCAGCGAAAGTCAGACACAATTGAAAGGGCGGACTCCAGGTTGACAAGGGAACTTCGTCACTCTTATTGGGGGTTCTCTTGAAAAACCTAGCGGAAGAGATAAGGGGGAGAGTAGGAAAGGGGCGACTCGGCCGGGCACATCGCTATCAAAAGGAAACCAAAAGGAGATTCCGGGGACGCACTCTTTCGTAGCGGCACAAACCCTAGGAATAACTGACAAAAAAAAAAAAAAACCCGGAGAAAAAGTTCAGGACTAGTTAGTCAAAAAAAGGGGAAGGGTGGCGGAAAGAGAAAAATTGGGAAGCCTGGGAAGAGAAGGACGGGGGGCGCATCATGGAAAAGGGGAAGGGTGTCTTTCACAGTACTAAGGAAGAAAAACGCGCAGAGGGCCAATGGGGAGGCAGAAATGAGCTTCCGAAAGGGGGGAAGGGGCCTCCCCACCGCAATAATGGACCTGAATGTAATCTAACAGGAAAAATTGATTCGGAGCGAAATAGGAAAGGTAAGAAAGACTAGAGAGGGGCTAACGCGACCGAAAATTGGAGGAGGGAGGGACCGCGCGGCGCCTCAGCGGTAAAAAACGAGGCAACTAGACGGAGCAGCTCAGGGACGAGGCAAGCGGAAGAGAGGGGGGGAAAAAACAAAAAAAAGATACCCAGAGAGAGTGGACAACAGGGGGTGGTCCCCCTACCGCCATAGGAAAGCAGTAAAAAAGGATTGAACTTCCCTGGCTCACACAATTTTTGGGGGGAGGGGGTCAGAGCGGTCCACATGCTCGACGTCAACTCAAGAAGAACGTTTGCTCGGTAAAGCTCGACAACGTCTGTTCCGATGTAACTCAGAGAGAAGGAAAAAGGGGGAGTTATGGGAAAAAAAAGTGGATCAGAATGTAACAAGGTAGAAAAGGGAAAGGAGCGAGAGCCCTCGTTTCGGCCGGAGTGAGGGACTAGTCGGGAGACACACACCTCCAGAAACTCCGACTACCCTCTCTATAAAAAAAAAAAGAGAAGGGTACATAGGGGAAGCGCCAGCGTAGGAGGGTGTGTGGAGACCAAAAGGCCGCCATCATCGAAAGCGCCCTCAGATCAATAAGAACTAGGAGAGACGTAATGGGCTGTATGATCCATTAATACCAATCTTGGAAATAGAGGCTAAGGGGGAAGAGTCAAGGGAGCAAACTTAGGGAAAAGAATCGGAGATGCAGGGAAAGGACACCGTCTGGGAAACCCGTGGGACAGCCTCTAAAGAAAAAGCCTTGGTTTAGAGAATTATAGAAGGAGGGACCGAGCCTTAGTGACTCCAAAAAAAAAACCCGGTGAACAATATCGTGGGTGCTTTGTGAAAACCGTAACGGTCGAGGATCCCCTCAAGGGAGGAACATAGAAGCGTCGTTTAAAAAGAGCTACGACCCAGCGAAAAAACGAGAGGACTAGCTCCAAGAGTGAGGGTGGGGGAGGGGAGAATAAGGAGAAGAGGGCGGGAATCGATAAAAGAAGGGGGGGAATAGAGAAAGGGTACGGCAGAGCAGGAGGGGAAGCCCGCCACGCCCCGTGAGTAATCACTAGGCCTGTAGTGGGGCTGGGAAAGAGGACCTGCTGGAACATCAGACCCGTCCTAGGTTTGGGGAATGACCTCGAGGAGGCATTCAGTCCAAAAAAACTCGAACCTGAAATCAGGAAAGACGGTGGAAGAAAGAGGCGCGGGACTGGCCTTCAAGGGGAAAATACTCTCATATTAGGGAAGCAGTGCCCCTTTAATTACCTTAACCATCGTTGGGGGAAGGGGAGGGATCACTGAGCCCACCTGAAGGGGGGGAGAAAACGAGGGGGATCGGAAGGATATTGGGGGATAGAGAGGGACAGAGAGAATGAACCTGGAGGTATCAGTGCCCCACGGCAACCTGCGGTAGCCTCCTGACAGGGAACTAGCGATAAACGAAAAAAGGAAAGATAAATAAAATCCAGAAAAAAAGGTAGCGAAGAAGAAAAAACTTAAGTGGCCAGTATGTCAATAAAAAAGGAGAGACCTCAAGAACTGGAAAGAACCGGAACGGAAACAAACTCAGAACAGGGAAAGCATTGCCTCTGAGCCTTGAACCCCGAGAGAGTCCATTGGGTGTGAAAAAGGAGGGAACAAAGCGCCTGCTCGTGAAATCTGGGCCGTCACGGGGGGCAAAAGTCCCTGGAGAGTAGGAACTTTGAAGAAAACCCTCGCTGAGCAAGAGAGAGGGGATGGCATACGAGCGAAAGGTGGAAAGAGAAAACCCATAATCTTGGTCCCCCGTGGCCCAAAGGGGAAAATCGGCGAGCACCGGGGGAAGGGGGAGGGGTGGCCGGCGCCCATAAGCAGAAAACAACGCACAACTGGGGGGAGATCCACTCAGTCAAACAAAGGAAGGGCAATCGAAGGGGGGGCGGCTCACAGGAAGAAGAAATGTCTACCTCAACGCTGCTAAGATCTTGAAACTCGGAGATGAGGCTCCCAAAAACAAGGAAAAAGAGGGTCCGGGAGGAAACAGGCGAGAACGAAACTCCTCTTTGAACGCCCGACACAGAATACAACATTGACTGCTCGACAGGAGAGAATCCCGCTGAAGACACCAAAGGGGGAGTAGGAGGGAGCCTAGAGGGAAAAGCAGAGGAAGGAGTCAGCCACGGCGGCCCGCTCGCACGCCAACCGACTGAACCATCGGAAGAAAAAAGCAAGAATCTTTAAAGAAGGGGAAAAAAGACGGCGGAGGAGTTAAATAAGATAGACTCCCATTAGACCCAGCGAGGTCAAAAGCTTTTGGGAAAGAGGTTGGAGATGACGCCGGGAAAAAAGCAACGACGGGGGGGTTTCCCTCGTAAAAAAAACAACAGGTTAGGGGTGATCAATCAGGAAAAGGAGGGGACTGTTGCCCGGACTCAAAAGAGAAAAGCGCTCTGAACATCGGCCAGACGAGGTCCCGATTCCCGTATGAAATCGGCTCAGTCACGGGAGCTACTGGAGTCAGAAGGGACGGGGGTCGGACTGGAGCGTGAGCTCTGTTTATGGCAGACGCGAGGACAGTTCACCGGGTCAGGATAGGAAGAATGGGGGCGAAAAAATCGGCAGAATCTCGCGGAAACGGGGTTGGAGATCAAGACCCAAGCATCTTGAGAAAAACCTTATAGGCTCTAGTAATGCGTCTGGTTGGGGGGTACCTTCTTGTAAGAATTTCAAAAAGGGGGATGCGTCTGGGCGCCTGATTGGGGGAGCCAAAAAATGAGCATCTTGCGTCTCGGGGGCCCGGCTCCATTATTACAAACTTCAGGGAAGGGAAGGCGTAACTCAGACTATACTGGGGGCAAACCACTACGCAAGAAGGGTGACAGAGGAGAATAAGGAATCGCCCACGATGTATCGGGTATGCGAGTCCGAAAAGAGGGGAAAGTGACGCCGGACGGGGGTAGAGGGGGAGGAGTAGAACTACAAACTAGTGCTGAGTGGATCTGCCCAGCTGCTCGTCGGCAGCAGGGCTATATCTATGGGGGGGTTCGAAAAAAGGAAGGGATTATCAAGACGGGGATTTAGGAAGGGGAAGGCAAAAAACTACCCGCGCTAAAAGGGGGAGGGAGAGGGGGGGGGAGAAAAAGCCTAAAAGGAACAGTCCCTCGCTAGTTTCAAGCATACTCCAGAAAATTCCTCGAGGGAAAGAGAAAGGGCTATCTGGGAAGAGAAGTGAGCGGGCGGGAAGGGGTGGAGGTCGTGACCTCGTCATTAGGATAAAGGGGGAAGGAGAAACTGACGTGCGGAACGTCGTTCGACACTGACGGGGTGGGCGGGAAAGTGGCTAATAAGAAGCAAAAGAGGCCGGTAGACAACAGGGGCCAAAAAAGAGATCTACGCCCCGGTTGATGGGGGGGCAGAGGGCCCGGTTTAGATCTCGGATCTTCTGGGGGAGCTATAATCCGGTTCCGACATACTGGAGAGGAGAAACGCGCGGGTAGGGTGCAAAAAGTCAGGAGAAAGGGGAAGAAAGGGGGGGTGTGAGAAAAGGCTATTCAACACTCGTCAGGAATAGATGGTCACATAACCGCCTAGTCCAGAGTAGACCGGGAAAAAGAAAAAAAGTTCCGCGGCGTGGGATTGAGTTCACGGAGGACGTAAGGAGGTCGTAACGCTAACTGTGTCCGGAAGGACCCAGAAGGGAGGCCTTAGACTTCAACCAGATGTGGTGGGGAGGGAGGGAGGGACGTGAAGGGAAGCTAAAAAAAAGAAAAAGCAGCGGGGCAGGGTCGTAGAACGCTCGGGGGGAAGGCGGTAAATGAAACCCTTGCTACACTTAGAGGGAAAAAAAAAAAGTGATTGCAAGAGCAGGACGGCGGACCTCCTCTGAGAAAGGCAGAAAGACACAAAGAGGGCTACGTCGCTGCAGAACTCGATCGGAAATAGTTCAAGGAAAGGGGGACTCGGGGAGGGCGAAAAGAAGAGAAAGAGGGAAAAACGATCAGCGACCACCTCTGAGAGGGAGGGGGTGAAAAGGGGGGGTGGGCCGGCTACTGTCACAAGAGACGGTAACGGCGATTTAAAACAGATTCGAAAAGAAAAGAATCAGTGTCCGAGGAACGTACAGCAGAGGACCGACGGCGGGGGATCTGGGAAAATGAAGAGTGCGAAGGTCCACGGCACTCTAGGAGGAACCCGCAGTGTTTGCCGATGGGGACCGAAAATCTGCAAAGGGGAAAAAAAAAAACGGAGCGCTCCGGTCGAGAGGGGGGGAAGGAAAGGGCCTCGAGGAAAAAACAACAACCTCCTAAGAAAACAGCGCTGGCTCTCTCTCAAGAAAAAAACAACGGAGTCAAGATATATATCGGCGGGGGGGTGTGGGTTGGTGACATAAGCACGAAAGAGGCCCGGAATCAAAATAAAAAAAAAGAGCAAGAGAGCCTCGAGGCCGGTGAAAAGGTTCAAACTAGAGCACCTCGATCCAAAAAAGGGGGCCTAGCTCCCTAGAGCCTATAAAAGAGGGAAAGAGGAAAAGGGGAGGGGGAACCGTTCCGTACCGGTAGCGAGGAAGAACATTTCAAAGGCATCGAACCACAACAGAGGAGAGAGACGAGCGGGACCGGGGGGGAGGAAACGTTCCGCCCGAAAACTAGGGGGGGAGGGGCGTGATAGTCGGGACCACCAAGTGAGCAATAAAGCGCGGCACCTAAAGAGAGTAGAAACGATCGAGGCCGCCGCGCCGGGGCCCAGGACTCGAGGAGAGGGAACCGGGGGAATCCCCTAAACGAGGCGGCTCGATTCGGAAAGCCTTCGGGGGAGGGAAAAGGATTAGGAGAAGGAGGAGAGCGGAAAAGCATAACAGGTTGAAAGGGAAAAGATAAATGTCAGCGCAGGAACCGCAGGCCTGGCCTCGGGCGAGAAAAGAGCGTAGGGCTAGCAGGTATGTATCTCACTGAAGAGAGACCAACTAAAGAAAAAAGGCCGGTAATATAAGGGGGGAAAAATTCAGAAACAGACGAGGATACCAAGACGTAGCGCCTCATACTGTCACTGGGTTAAAACAGTAATACCCCTCAGAAGAACTGCACGGGCAGAACATATGAGGGGGAAGGAAGTGGAAAACCTTGACAGCGGGCCTACAGTGGGGGGAGGATCAAGAGGGACTAGGGAGGTTTTTATCAGAGGGGATCAGCGAGCACCCGGTGACAGGGGAAAAGAAGCCACTTTAGAGAAAGAGGAAAAGGCAGAGCCTCGATACAAAAGGGAAAGAAAAAAGGACGAGAAGAACGGATCGACCGTCACAACCTTGCCTCTTGGACATGGCGAGAAGAGAGTCATCAGTTTCAGAAGAATAAGCCTTGAGGTCCGCGCAACCGCCACACCGGTGGGAAAAAGGGATCCTGATAGACGACAAGGAAGGGTGGAAAACGGATTCGCATATGACCGTGAAGGTCAGAAAAAAAGGGGAAAAATCAACGGACCAAAAGAAAAGGAAGAAAAGGCGCGAGGAAGTGCTGGCCAGAGAGAGCATTAACGACGGCATCAAGGCCCTGATAAGAGGGGAGGGGAGCAACCCGTAGCAAAGGCAGAGGAGGGGGGCGTGCCGGAGGGTATTACAAGCGCGGCGTGATCGAAATAAAATAGAACGGGGGAAGCAAACATCTGGAGAATTCAAGCGGGGGAGTTGCCAGGCACATTTTTGGTACCGGGGGGGAAGAAACAAAGAAAGCCCTAACGGGTGGTCCTATCCATAAGGCATACAAAGAAGTACCGGCAAATAAGCTTCAGGGGAAAACGGTCCGACGTAAGGAAAAATCCCGCCGAAAAGCCGAACTCATATAGCCACGCAGCGTAAGGAAAGTTAGTGCCGGAGTACGGGTTTGAGAGAGGGGGATCCCCGTGGCCGCAACTAAGGAATGAAGATGAAGCCGGTTAACTTAAAGGTTATAAGAGCCCCCAGGGATCCAGGAAGCTGGCGCTGGCTACAGGGGAAATCAAAAGAAAGGGGAAAGACGGGGGAAACTAAAGGAGAAGGAACTAAAAACCACCCACCTGTAAGAGTAAAGGCCCCCTCAAAAGAGGAGGGGACGTCCCAGGTGTCTTGAGAGAAAAAATTCTATAAAAAAGTAGGGCCCGGAAAGTCCTACAGCTGGGAAATAAAGTAGCCATAAAAAGGGGGGAGAACCACGCCGGTCGGCACACACAGGAGGCAGAAAAGGAAAAGACTGCAAGAAAAAAACGCGGAATAATAAAAAGAAGTGACCGGGGCAAAAACTAAAGGAATCGAAGGCCAAGAGAAAACGGGCGATTTGGGGGGTCAGAGGCGGGGTAAAGGTGACGTTCAACTGGCAAAAGGGAAAATAAACTCGAGAGTAGATCTCAACAAGAAAGGGATGGAAAGAAGCCGTTAGGAAAGGGGATGGTGTGCTGTACACCAGGGCATCCCAACGAAGTCACCAACGCGTCTTGGAACGGAAAAAAGTTGGGAGGCCGAACCTTAAAAAAAGAAGAGAATTAAGGAGAGAGTGGGTTCGGGGGGGAGGGAGGGGGGAAATGGAGGGGAAAGGGAAGGGGGGCGGTCGATCCCTGGGGGAACTGGTCTGCGATAGCAGGAAAACGAAAAGGGAAGCCTCTCCGTGCGACAGGAAACTTGAAGGGACTTCTTCCCTAACGTCCCAGGAGTTTGGAAGGATCAAAAGGTCCCCATCGAACGGAACTCGATCCTGTAGGCGAGTAGGAGTCCTGCGTAGGTGGTTTTCAGTAGCTGAGGAAGGTTCACTGGGTATTAGGAGGAGACGCTGGGGACCAGGCTCAAAAAAGGAGGAGGAGGGGCTTGTCCGATTGAGAAAAGTGAACGTTTACACAAGAAAGTCGGGAAAAAGTGCAGAAAGGGGGTCAGAATCCAGACCAAAAGTAAGAGAACTGCGATGCTCAGGGAAAAGATTCTCTCGGATGCCGCCCTCGGTTATAGGCTGTTGGGAAGATGGGCGATCTTACAGGTGAGCACTGGAGCGAGGGGAGGGAGGGAGAAAAACTCTCAGCTAGTGACTGTAGGGGAGACTCCAAGAGGGAGTCTCTTTGTCCATCAAGAGAAAGGGCTATACGAAAAAAATGATTTTGGGGGAGAAACTTCTCGAGGAGCAAACGCGGAAAAAGGGACGGGAGGGATCACCGTTCGCAGAATAAGAGAGCATCTAAAAAGGGTGGTTAACAAAATAGAGAGGGAGCCCTGAAGAAGTTCCCCCAGTCAATGAGAGGGGGAGAACAGGTGTCCAGTCCTTTTAGGAGAGGAGGTTGAACTACTGTTGGACTGAGGGAGGGGAAAAAGGGGTGGAGGGTCGGCTCCCTTCGTGCAGTATGAAGCGTGGCCGAATCAACAAGCGAGGATTCCGTCAAGGCATACCCGTTTTTGAGTCTAGATCAGAAAGAGGCAGGCAACGCTGGTCCTCGAAGGAGAAAACGGTCCAGCACGTAGGGGAAAGATGGGGAAGGGGACTCTAAACGCTAAAAGATGGCTGATCATCAGTAAAGCGATCGCAGCTACCGATTACCTAGGCAACAGGGCATCATCGAATTAACCAAGAAAAGGGGGAAGATGAAAGATGGAGGAACGATCTCCGGACGCAGGGGTAAAAATGGAGAAACAACACGACGCCATGGGCTATGCGAAGGGCCAATCCTTAAAATTAAGGTGACTTACGATGATCTTACGGAAAGCGGGAAAAAAGCTGTGGGGGAAAAAGGGGGAAGTCATTCGTCCGGACGGGTCTGATCTGTAGACAGGGAACCGATGACGAGGGGGACATAAGCTGGTTTCGAGTACCTCGCTCACGATCCTGAGAGGGGAGGTGCCCTCGGCGCGGCGGTGCAAAGGAACTAGGGTCCTGCCCACTCGAGGTAAGGAAGGAAGAATCGAAATGGAAACAGGGTGATGCTGCCTCAGGCAATCGCGGAACCTCCTATATACCTTCGCAAAACCCAAAGGGGAAGTGGGGACTTTTCCCCGCGTGGCACGGGGGAGAGGAGGGAGAAAAAGTTCGGTTCGACGGTTAGTGGCTGCAAGGGTCCACGATCGATCAATGTTGAAAAAAGCGAAGGAAGTCACGAAAGAACCCGAGGAATATGGACTGGAAAAGTTGTGGTCGAAACTACTAGGTCAAAACCTCAAGAGGAGAGGTAACTTCTAGGTCACGGAACTCGCGCGGGAGGGACACTAGGTAAAGGTTCGCGGGACATGACCAGGAGGAGACAGGAGCCGTGAGAACGAAGAGAAAAAGGGGCCCTAGTGACGATGTCTCGGCGAACGGAAAGAAGAATGGGAGGACTGCAAAACGGCGGTGGATGAGCGATCCCGAAAAAATTCACCTGGCGCCGATTGCGAGGAGGCTGGAGAGACTAAACGTTCGGATCTAGGGGGGGGAAAACACAAAGCGCGCTCGTCAGGGGGACTGT
>Ga0179593_1517947_pt1 | contig 19751 bp, 25 predicted proteins | sample CZODoug2_1_08_16_FD_185931 | JGI IMG/M metagenome (GOLD analysis project Ga0179593, IMG submission 185931) | Vadose zone soil fungal communities from Angelo Coast Range Reserve, California, USA - CZODoug2_1_08_16fungal (PacBio error correction) | ecosystem: Environmental > Terrestrial > Soil >...
TCTAGGAGAAGAAGACGTCTTCTTCTTCCCTCGCAGTTTGCCCGCTTGCCTATTTTTTCGCTATTGGAGGGGTTTAGCGGTTTTGCGGGAGGGGGGAGACTGTTTGTTGTGGATCGTTTATTTTTTTGGGGCTTGGCAGGAGCTCACGGGGGGAGCGTTGTGAGAGAGGGTGTTTACCCCTGCAATCAGCGGGGGTTTGGGCTTTCCAAAGGGAAGGGAGGGGAAATTCTTCTCTTAAAAGATGACGGACATCTCAAGAGGAGAACTGCACCTTAGTACTGATTCCAAAGCGAGAAAACCAACAACCTTCCCTTGGGGAACCTAGACGTGGGAAAAAGAGGAATATAACAGGGGGGAAATCTGGGGTTTAAGATTGGCTCTGGTAGTATCGGTGGTTAATCTGGGGATTTCTCAGGGGAGTCCGAGAGGAGTAAGGAGGACTGTGGGAAACAACAAACTAGGGGTATTCTCATGATTCAGAAACCCAAATGTCCAAGGAAAAAGAGAGCTACGAGTGAATCAAAGAACTGCGAGAGGATCGAAACCGAGAGCGCGAACTAGCCGGGAAGGGGCGAGGAGTTCTATGGTCATTAAGTTTTCGCCGGCCAGGAGGAGAGCTCATTTTGCAAGAGATTCAGGGGTGACGGGGCGGGCCGATCACCGAAAAAAGTTTCGCTAGGAACTCGGGACAGAGCAGGGGAACAAGGCGGCCGCAGGAACATTTCTCAGTTGGTCGCGCTCGGAAAGAGCGGAGGATTCTCTTGCTACAGGATATAGCTCTACCTTAAGGTTCATTAAATAGGAGCTCGAATGAGGAGTCATCCACCCAGAATAAGTGGAATGAGGCATCCGCTTCAGTAGATTGCAGCACTGCCGGGAGGAGGTGTTATTACTGGTGAGGTCGGCGATGGCGGATCCTCCGCTCAGGAAGGGGGGCTGACGAAGTAGGGAGTTAATGCCAGGGGGATTCTTTTGTTCGAGGGGAGAGGAAATTCGGGAACAATATGAGAGATCTACTGAAATTTTTGGCGGACACTAAATGCAGACGAGAGAAAGCTGCGGAGGAAGGTGCTCCTCGTCCAGAATCGGGCGGTCGAGGGACGCGGTTGCGAAGGGGGGAGGGAGAGCCTTTGGCAGGAGGGGGGGATGCGCCGAGAATAGTTGAAGCGGCACGCGGATTTTAATTGCCTGGCCCAGGAGCGGGCGGAGGTCGGCTGAGAAGACGATCTTCTAGACCCAACGGGCGGTGCTCCATCGAATTCCTCAGGGTGAGGGAATTTGACGACATCAATGGGACCTCAGGGGCTAAGCCAAGAAGAAAGAGAGATCTTGGGGAATCGAAGTTAATTCCTAAAGGCTTCTGGCGAAGCACAAGGAAAGCCGACTCTGAAAGTATGGCTCCGAGAATGCGGAGGCGGCTCGAAAAAATCGCCTTAGGTACGGTGCGGGGGAACCCCTTGAAGTACAAGCCTGGAAATGCCGCAGAAAAATTCGCCAAAAGCAGCCCGGGAACTTCTCCCTAAGGAACCGGTGGTCCGATGGAGGAAGGTTAATTGGGATAGAGGCTATCATGCGAACCCCCGAATAGGAGGGAGGGCCCCAGGAGCTCTTCAGAAAAAACCAAAAAAAACCTTTTCGATGATTGGCTCAAGATAAAGGGCCAGTTCGCTGCCCCAGGACGTCGAGAAGCTTCCAGCCAAGGAACGCATTGTGATGTGCCAGGAGGACTTGACGTATCGATAGGGGAGAATCCGCAGCACGTAGGCCACGGCATCTCATACAAGGTCCGAGAACCGCGTGTTGCCCGAGCTATTGAGAAGGCTCCTCAGCGCATCGAGTGTAGAAAAAGGATCAGGGCGTGGAGAAAAGCAGGTTTTGGAAAGGGCGACGCCCTTTCCCGGAAGAAAAGACCGTCGTCGATGAATTCCTGCTGAGAGACTCTCACGCCATGGGGGGGAAGGGAAAAAAAAAGGGAGGAGAAGAGAGAGGTATGTTTTCTCAGGGGGGGCAAACAGATGTGCCCGTCATTGAAAGGGAATCGCAAGGGGCGGAAGACAGACAACGAAGATTGAACTTCCCTTCGAAATGGGAGAAGACGAAAAAAAAAATGGCCATAAAATCGGCAAAAGATCGCGTCATAACAAAGAGGCCGGAAAAAAAAGAATTCCGGTAGACGAAAGCGTGCTTGCGTGGTGCCCATCAAAGCACACGGCCCGGGGGGGAACTCGCGAAGACTACAACCTTCTCCAGGAAGGTCTAGGCAATTCCCTAATTCAAGACCGGCTTGGCTCCAACCAAAGAGAAAAGAAAAAATTTACAAGAGAGAAAAAGTGTGCTTCATGGAGTGGCCCCAACCTCTCTGCAGGGTTAGTTGGAAAAAAACGGCGGCAAAGGAGGGACCCGACCACCATTTCCGAGGGAACTGTTTTCAAATAGGAGGGCCACTCGCAAGTCAGAAAAAAGAAAAGATCCGTTGAAATGCATGAAAAAAAAATCAAAGGGCTGGCTCGATCGACCGGAAGAAGGGGGCCTTCCGAATGAAAAAAAGGAGCTAAGCGGAAAAAGGGCGAAACGGCGTATGGTCTCATACAAGCCTCTCCTCGATACGAATGTCGTTTGTGGGGGGAAAGAAAGACTCGGCAAGTCATTAGCTTCGCCGAGATAAGAAAACGCTGCGAGGACACATCTGCGGTAAAGGAGGTTAAGCGTCACAGGCAGTCAAAAGATAAGCTGGGGGTGGCATCTCCCCCATTGCGGGGCCGTGTCTAGGAAGGTTTAGAAAGGCCCGTCCCTCCTAAGGAGTCCGGAAGCTGCGAGGTGAACCGGTCCAGGATTTGAAAGGCAAACTTCGCGCGGAAAAACGCTTCAAAAGACAAAGGGCTGTCCACCAAAAATGGCTCAGCGCACCGCTCAGGCAACCTCCATCGTTAAGTCTCTCCTCGGACAACTGGGTTGAAAGGAGGGATCTTGGCTCTCGAGGGTGTCTCATACTGCCTGGTTAGACAGGGTTGAAGACTGTCCCTCGATCCGAGAACTGATGGGAGGACTTCACAGGGAAGGGGGGGGGACATCTTCAACCACTAATGCTCTGAAGTAAAAAATACCCAGGCGCGAAGTCAGTCAGCGGAAGAGTATCGGAGGGTCGCTGATCCTGAAAAAACTGAGACGCGGGGAGCAGGCTATCTGCGTTCGGGGGGCGTGCTGTGATCCTGAATGAAAAGGAAAAGAGCTCTCAAAAAAAAAAAGAGGAGGAGTAAAAATATAGAGAGGCGATCAGGATCACAGCAGCCGGTAAGAAAGCACGCCGAGAGGAGAGGACAGAGGATCTCCTCCTAGTCAGGGACCCGCTACATCAGAAAAAAAAAAAGACTTCAAGCAACAAGGGGGGGGAAGATCCTGGGGGTCTAGCATCAAACATTTTTGAGGAGGTGCCTATTTTCAAGGGGGTCCTTAACCATCCAACAAAAGGAGGGAGAGTTATCGCGGGAAAGGACGCTCACCCCATGATGGAAAAAAAGCATTATGATCAGGACCATCTCAGGGAAGGAAACAGCGAAAAGGATTTTCCCGAGCCTCTAATGAGTTTCCGGGACGGGGGGGTGAGGAGCAAAAGGGAGGTTTTCCATCCATTTTCGGATAGCTCGAAGTTGGGTCTTCAAAGAATCCTGGCCGTTTCACAGAGGCACCTTAAAGGCGGAGAGCGGTCCTTATGGAAAGGATTTATACCAAAAACCACCCAGATACAACGGGAGGGACAAGAAGCCATCAATGGGGAAATGCGTCTCGTGAGAAAAGGGGGCTGTTGTAACCGCCATTCCCAATGGGGTGAAGGCACGCGCATAGCTCGGCGCAAAAAAAAAGGAGGCACTGCCGGAGGGGGGTGCACAAAGGACCGAGGGTATCGATGCTAGTAAGGCCTATCAAAATTGAGGACCGCGTCGCGCCGCGAAGGCTAGGAAATTCGCATGCGAGAATCGTGCGATCGGGGAGCCGTGGGAAAAAAGAATGTCACGTTTAGCAAAGCTTTCCGCAAAGTCGAGTGCCAATTTTTCCGGGGGGGGGGGACAGGTGAAACCCAGGGGTAGTACATTAAAAAATAATTCGAGTCCCCCTCACAAATTTTGTGAGAAGACCTCAATTAGGGTTGCGTCCTGGAGGGTTTTCTCTTGTCCTAATACTTCTTGAATCCACTAAGAGTAATTGGTAAGGGGGGATATCAAGGGAAAATCCCGGGGGGAGAGGGAGAAGGTGCCTAGACCAGAAAAAAGGGTTCTAATAAGGTGGGGAGCCTCCTCATTCTAGCAAAGACTTTATTGGGAGGGGGGAAAACGATAAAAAAAGGTAAAATCACGAGTGGGAAGGAACTAGAAATCCTACGGGGTATGTTTGAAAGGAATTCTTACCTTACTAGGGGGAGGTTAGACTTATAAATTTTAGTCGTCTTCGAAAAAAAGGGTGCTCCTACTGTTAATTAACTCTACTTGTTTCTTCTAAGGGGATAGTCTTTTGGACAGATCCAGGGGGTCGCCCCCCTCAGGGGGGCGCTTTTGATCCACGGCGAAAAAGGGCTCTGCTTAAGGGGAGGGCTATCGGAAAAACGACTTTGATAGAATGCTTGGTTTGGGGTCCTTCATCGGAGGAGGGAAGGCCTCAATGGAAAGGACGATTCATCCCTAAAAAAGTACGCCAACTTCCCGCTGAAAGGGGGGCATCTCGAAAGAGTGCTCTATAGAGGTAAGAACGACTCTCTACTCTCGGAACCACTCGTCTTTGAGAGTGAAATTCTTATGAGGAAAGGGGGGGGGGGCCTCCTTTCGATGGAAATTTTGAAGAGATGATACTCTTCCGGAATCTCTTGTTGTCACATCACAAGGAGGGGGGGCGTCTCTGACTGAGCTTGAAGAGATCGGAGAGGGTCAAGAAGGCGCGAACTGACTGTAGCGTGATCCTCCCTATGCTGAAAAAGGGAGGGGGGGATCTAGAGGAAGCGAGAAAGCGAGTTTTAAGGTTGAGAAAATGCGCTCTTGCTACGTAGAAAAAGGCCCTAAGAACTTACGTGATGTCCAACCGGGGGATCGAAGGAGTTTCAAAAACCAAAAGTCCTTTTCAGGGAGCGTTTTCTCTTTGGAATCTTCCCTGTCCTCCTAAAAAGATCCCTTTCCCTTTAAGAAAGGACTTCATAAAGACGTCTTCGTATATCTTTCAGCGTCCATTAATTAAAAGGAGTAAAGCCCCACAAGACGCGGGACGGGGGTTTTCTCCAAAACGGGTTCGAAAAAACTTTACTTACCTGCATCCAAAGGGGGGGGGAGATTACCAAAGCCTCGGGTCAATTGGCTTTCGGATTTTCCTTCAAAGGGATAGATGTATTTTAATGAAAGGAGGCGGACGCAGGGAGTGCCGAAAATGTTTGGTTCCAAGGGAAAGAACATCGAGGGGAGAGCCCGACGAAACTCGTCGATTGTGCCGAGTGCCTTCCCTTAGTTCCGCAGTTTCTCAATTCGACGTAACTATCCCTTCCGGGGCAAAAGGTCAAAACACGGCTATCCCCTCCAAGGACGCCTTCTCCCCAGGCATTTGAATCTCCTCTGCTCAGTCAGGGGACGCGGAGAACAGGAGGGAAAAAGACTCGTTAAATCTTTCCTCGGTGAGAGGGGGAAGGTCCAAAAAGGGAAACCTTACGGGAAAGAGCATCTTGTTTCAGAGGAGCGAGAAACGAGGAACCCCCGCATCCGAAGATACTAAGTCACCTCTCCGCAGGAAGACCTTTACCTGCCGGAGAGGAAGGGAAGAAGGGGAGGGGGACCGCCATCGCCTCAGCAAGAGAAAATCATGAGGGTAAGGTCCTCTCGAGGTCCAATCGACGGGAAGAGGGATTAACAAATGCTTTCAAATTAAGAACTTCTGTTGGATGACAGAGGGGGAAAGATCAATCAGAGGGGAAAAAAAACTGAAAAATTCTTACGGTCGCGCTCTTGGGAAGTGCCTCGGTAGCAGGGGGAGGTTACTCGCGAAACGTAGAGATAATGAGAGGGGACCTTCTCCGAAGGGCCATGGGGAGAGCATAGGGGGGGGAGAGCACCGGTAAAAGGCAGTTGTAAAATACCATAGACAGGTGCTAAGAAAATCATCGGAGAAAATTGCGCTCGAATCGTTCATCAAGGGGCCGGGCGAAAAGTCGCACAAAAAAGCCCTTAAAGGGGGGGGGCGCGCGAGAAAACCCACTCCTCGGGTCATCCGCGCCGAGAGCAAGCTTTGTGATGCCCTAAAAATTGATGGTTTCCTTGATGAGGACCCGAACAGGAGGGAAAATAAAAAAAGACGTTTCGTAAGAAAAAAAGACGAGCCCAGGCTTCCTTCCCAGTCTTTGGAAAAACCCCTCGGAAAAGGAGGCCCGCCAACCGTAACCCCCACGAGATCTAAAACGCCATCGCAAAAGGAAGATTTCCCCTTAGAAGGAGGGAGCCAAAGGAGGTCCCCTTCCTTCAAGGGGGCTGTACTAAGGCGGACAACGGGGAGACTGGCAATAGGAAGGGGGCATGGGGGGCTCTTTCGTGGCCCAGGGGGACTCTCCTAATTTTAAGCGGCGCAAGGAAGCCAAAGCCCAGCTTAACAACGTGGGGTCCCCCACCCTACCGCTCACCCTGCCCCACAAGTGGCCATCCCAAAAACCTACTTTTCCACAAAAAAAAAATCTCCCAATCCAAAATCTCACAAAAAAAATCGCGCCAAAATCCAACCCCCGACCAAATCGCGAAGCGGAAGGGCGCGCAAAGGGGAGACTCGGAGCAAAAAAAACGGTGAGGAGAAGGAGAGGCTACCTTTGCGCTCAAGAGGAGGGGAAAACCCTGAGCCGATGGGGGGGTTTTCCCGCTGGAAAGTTTGGGGGGGGGGGAAAGGGGTTGTTTGTACAGGGCGGTATTCAGGGACAAGGTTTTGTAATTAAAAGGGGGGGTCTTTTCCACTGAGGGGAGCTTGGGAAGGGGTTAGAAGCGAAGGGAACTTCACTCAAAGTTCATGCTGGGAAAGTTTTCGCCGCGGGAAGGAGAGTAAAAAAAGAGGGGCGGCAATCGCAAGAGAAGCCCCTCAAGATAAGGATGACCAGCTCCGTTGTCGCCGGAAACCTTCCCTTTGAAGGAGGGAACTAGAAAGGGGGGAAAAGAGAAATCTAATGGAAAGGGTATTTGGGTCGCGGGGGAGAGGAGCTCGTGTTTTCCGAGTGGTGGATTGGCCTTTCTCCGATGGGGGGGGGGATGAAACTCCGTGGATCATGGCCACTCTTAAGATCCTCACTTATTTCTGTCTAAAAACCGGTCTTCGGGTCGACTTCCCGACCCCGTCAGGAAAACACTCCACTCGAGAATACGGTACTCCTCAAAGGGGCCGTTCAGAGAAAGTCTCAGGAAACACTATTAGGCACGAGCGAAACTCTCTACAATCTTCTGCCGAGAAGGGGCTATGGGGGGCCTCTCTTGGGGTTAGCCGACTGGTGGGGATGAACTATTCTATCGAGGGCAGAATCCTTGGCTTCTAGGGGTCTTTTCTTTTCGGAAAAAAGGCCTGCCGGGGGTTGCTGCTCCGGCGTCCCTTTCTGTAAAGGGGGGAGGGGCGCATGAAATGGCTCATTTAATCGCGTAAAGAGAGGGTTCTCCCCTATGAAGGGACTTTAATATCTCTGAAGGGGGAAAAGTGGGTGTGGGGGGAAAAGATGGTGATCGAAAAAGCAATGGGTCATAAAACGAAGTTTCGGAGAAATACGACGCCGGAAAGAGCGGTAATAAGGAGGCGATTAGAAAGAAAGGATGACCTGAAACTCGAATTGTGAGGGGGGAGCGCTTGCGGCAAAAGAGAAAAAGCAGAAGGACGGCAGGGAAAAGGGGGGAGAAGACTTCGGGCGCTGAGGCCATGAGAGGCGGGTTCGAGGTGAAAACTCATTCGGTGGAACAGAGGGAAAGAAGAAATAAGATGGAGGAAGGAGGGGGGGGCAAGGACACAAAGGGGGACAAAAGAGCTGAACGAGGCAGAAACTACGTGCTCAAGGACCGAACGAAAAAGGCCTGGAGGGAGTCGGGATTCTCTGTCTTCGGGTCGCCGGAAACTGATTGGCTTGTACTTCGGTTGAGGCACAGGGAGAAACATCTTGATTTGAATTTCTCGGGAGGCCCTAATCTTAGGGGCGGGGGTCGGCTTTCTCTATAAAAGGGAATAACTTTCCTTGGGGTGCCGCCGTCCGTCTTTGGGAAAGTCCTGAACCATAAAGAAAAAGTAGCAGACCGAGAGGAACTGCCAGAGAAATATCGAGCTTGGAAAAGTGATGCCGGGGGAAGGAAGGTCCTGGCGAAAAAAGAGAACCAGCCGAACGCCGGAGAGCGGAAGGTATTGACAATTCCTTGCCGCGGAGAAGGAGAATCGCCGATAAGAAAAGGAATGCAGTTTAGGGAAGTCCCGGGACGACCCGGTCGTATAAGCCTTGCAGAAGAAACCGCGCCCGCCCCATAAGGGAGGGAAGCCTGAAAAAAGTGTTGTACGATGTCTAATCGTAAGAGTCGAGTCAGCGGACCTCGAAAAGATAAAAGTGCGGAGCAGGGAAAAGAGAAAACCTCCACACCGTTTCAAGAAAAGGGGCGAAGCTCAGGCGTTCTCTGCAGTATTTCCAAGAAGCGACGTCCGCGCCGAAACGGGGAAAAGGTGGAAAAAGCGATCGATCAGGGGGAGAGGAAAGGTCGGCCCACTCCATCATCCTTCTCGAAGAGACTCACTCGTGTGCCGCCGGGGGAACGGATCGCGGTAGTCGCGTTCGACTGCGAGGAGGGATTCTTATGCAACGGCAGGGAGGGGAAGTGTTGCGGCAAAAGAAGGGTCGTGCTGACTCGACGCCAGGAAAAAACCTGGAGAGTAAGGCAGGCAGGATCGAACACCACGCCATGAGGGGGATGCCGTATCACGAAGAAAGGGGGGGGGGGGGGGGAGAGACGGGTCGGGGTTGAAAAAGAGGTTCCCGCATTGTTCCACAAGGAGCACGACGATTTCGCCGGTCGACCGACTTGCCACAGGAGGAGAAAATGTTAAAGAAGGAAAAAACATTGGCAAAAAAGATCAACGGTCAACCTATCGCGTCATAAGTCCGGAAAACAGAAAAGCACGGATCTGCGTAAAGTTGAGCGGTAAGGGTTTGCCCATCCCAAATTCAAAGGGGGGAGCTCTCATGCGAGGAAACAAAGCTTAAGGATGTTCTATTCAATGACAGAAGAGGACCCCCCTTATTGGCTAAAAAAAAGGAAAATTCATATTCTCCCGTGGCGTCAGGCGGGAGGGAATGCAAGCGCTGGCCTTCCAAGTGTGAGGTCTGAGACAACTTCGGCCTCCGGACGAACCGGCGGACTGGAAGGGGAAGAGGGGACCTGGGGGAAAAAGCGGCACAGTCCGAACGCCAGTCTAAAGGAAAGTCAACTATCCGTTGATCAAAAAAGAGTCACCGGATGGCGCAGCAGGGGAAAGGAAGAGCTCTGAGCGAAGGAGAGGATCGCAAAAAGGTGAACGCTGCGAAGAGAATGTCCTGAGCAAGTTGATCGTCAGAAAAGAGAGACTCTGCGTCCAGGTCGTTGTTGGGGAGAAGGGAAAAGACGCAGGTGGGGGAGAAATCATTCGTCGTCTGCTCCGAGCTCGTAAAAAATACTTTCCCACATCGTGCTTGAGGGGAACTCACAGGCACCATTGATCTCAAAAGGGAGAGGGTTTCAGAGAAGGCGGCGGAAATCCGTGGTCTCTGGGGATAATCGCCTCCGACGCGGCCGGGTCCTGCGGCGCTGGGGGTTCTTCTTCCTCCACCTGACGCGAGGAGGAAAAAAAACGGGCTTGCCAACAGAAGGAAAAACATCACTGCGCTTTTCCTGGGAAAACTCGTCACGTATCGACGCCGTTCATTCCCCCAGGGGGGGGCTCTGGTCGCAGGAAGATCCATCCTGAAAGGAAGGAAAGCTGGTTCGCGACTTCCCTCGGAGAAAAATTTTTGGGGGACGAAGGTAGTCACGTCAACGGCATCTAATCGCACCTACCCAGTCGCTCAAGACGCTGGGGGGGGAATAAGAGGGGGACGCTGATAGTCGAGAGAAGCCATTGCTCGTCGTGCTATTGAAAGCTGAGTCTTTTGGTTACGAGAGGGAGGGATCCTGATGCACGGCTACCTGAGATCTCTCTAAGAAATATAATTCTCAGGGCAGAAGTGCAAAGAAAAAAAAACGAAGGGACATCTACCAAAAGAAAGGAAAGGTCGCCTGCGCCAGCTTCAATCGCAAAGCACAAACCAAACTTACTTCGCAACAGCGTAGGAGGGGGGGGTGGGAAGCTTCCAAGAAGGAAGGGTTTGACGATGCCGATCCGGGCCATCAGAAAAGAGAGAGATCTCTTTCCATTCAGGAAAAGGGACACCATATTTTTCCAGGCAAATGGGAAAGGGAAGGGGGAGCTATCGAACCAGAGCAGAAAAAGCTTCCACGTGGGGGAAAAGAGTAAGACGGTCTCGGTTGCAGTCCCATCAAGCGCGGGCTATATTGTGGTTTTGTAAGAGGGGAATCGGCGCGAGAGGGGGAACAACAGACATCAATAAAAAGAAGCTACCACCCCGAAAGGGTCTTGATTCCTGGCAAAAAAACTCCCCATACAACGGATTTCAAAAGAAAAGGGGGGGGGGGGGAGAGTGAAAAGGGAGTGCTCGTGCGATCAATTGTGGAGGGAAAACCACCACCATTCCAAAAGATTTTTGTGACAAAAAAAGGGTTTCCGACGAGCTCGGAAGGGAAGAGGGAAGGGCCTGGAGGGAAAAACAAAGGAAAGAGAGAGATCGTATCGTGATTCTAGGCAAGGAAAGTGGTCCAAGGCCATCCAGAGGGAGCCTCGCTATATCGATGGGGAGGACTTCTCTTCCGGTAGGAATGAGAGAGAGGAAGCCATCCTTGAAAAAGGAATTTAGGGTTTTGAGCCACATCGTTGGAAGGGGGAAGGGGAGAATGGCTATAGGAAAGGATTTGCCTATTTGAAAAACCAGCCAAACTTCCGGGGAGATTCCCTCCCAGGAGGGGGCTCCTCACCTCAAGTCGCTGGGGGGGGGAAAAGGGGGTCGAAGGATTCCGCCATCCTCTAGGAAGAAAAAAAGGGCGAATAAGGAAAATTTTATTGGAATATCAAAAGACTTTTGGTCCTCGGATGGAGAGGGAATAGACCAGGCCGCTAAGGGATAAGGGGGACGCCTCGCATGAAAAAAGTATTTGGGGGGGGCAGCAGAGAGGAAATCACTCTTCGTACGCAGGAAAACTGTTTTAAAAGGAAAGGAAGGTTTCGAAGGAAAGAAAGGTTGGCAGAGGGAATATCCGAGAAAAAATGGGTCAGTCGTCTTCGCCCAGGGGGGGGGCAATATCGTCGAAGAGGGAGGAAGTCCTTGGACAGAATGCGATTAAAAAGGGCCACAATGCCTTTCCCCAGCTTTTGATCAAGGAAGAAAAGGAGAGGAGGGATTCCAAGAAGAGAGGCCATCCAAACTGGCCGTGAAATGGTTTATCAATCAAGGCCCGCCTCGACTAGGTCGTAAAGGGGGGAAGTCAGCCCGAAAAACCGGAGTGAAAGCAGAGGAGCCTGGAAGGGGGAACAATCGCGAACTCGATGCGCTGAGGCTACCGCGTCGGAACCAGAGGGAAGGGGATCTTACGAGGAGAAAAGGTGGTTCCTCCCGTGATTGGGCCTGATATAGAGAAGACTTTCCAGTTTCACAAGGGAATTTTCTGGAGCGATGAGGGAACATATCGAAGCGTTGGCCAACAAATAAACTTCTCTAACTTAACGGGGGCGCCAAACATCCGCAGAGGGAAGGGGTGGCGCTGTTTGGAGGAAAAGGGGGTCAATCGCTCCTGTTCGAGGAGGAGGAGCGCTAAGGGGCGCGGCCCTTAAAGAGCCAAAAGGGAAGCTCATGGCGGCGACCGGAGGGGCTCTTTTGCGGGGGGCAAGAAGGGCAGGTTAGAAAAAAAAAAGGCCAGTACAGTGCCGAAAGACTGCATGACGAGATCTGCCAGGAAGGGCCGTGTCAATGAATAAAGGAAGACCTCAAGCGAAGGAAAAAAATTGTTCTGGTTTCGCAAAATAGGCATAAATGGGATGGCTCTGACCAAGCTCGATAGAGGATACTATCGTAGGTAGGAAGGGATATCGGAGATGGTAACAGAAATCGAGACGGCAGGTAGAACCAGGCCCGTTTGGTTCCAATAGGGGAAGGGAAGCAGGCCAAAAAAGAAAAAATCCCGCGAAAGGGCCGATTGCCGAAGTGGAATCCGGGAGCACACCTTTGGCAACTGTACGAAGGCTCAGAAAAGCCTTCTAGCAATCCACGACGGAGCCACCGCGGTCCCGAGAGGGAATTCGGGAAGAGGAAGGGGGGGCGCTCCGCCGCCAGCCGCAGTTCATAAGAAGGCCATTTAGTGTTCCCTTGGAGGAAAAAAGAGGAGGAGTCTTTATCTAAGAGGGAAAAAAAAACGCTGAGCGATTCACAAAATCGAAAAACAGCCTCATTTAGCTCTTTAAAGAAGTCAGCTCCCGAAGTCGTTACCGAATGTAAAGGAAAGGGCCCTGCGAGAAGGAAAAAGGGTGCCGCCATCGAAAGGAGAATTTCCCGTTCAGGTCCGAGCCCTCGTTGCTGCAGAGGATTACCGGAAAAAGGGGCGTGATCCGAACTTCGGGTGGATTGAAAACTTCATCAATGCCATGAAAACCCACCTTCCGGAGAGAAAAGGAAAAGCTTCCATTATCTCCTAAAAGAAGAGGGTCCTCTCAAGGAGAAACCATTCGCGCTCAGGAAATGGTAAGAAGCGACTATTGCGCCTCGGAAGAAAACAAAAATCACCTCGGAAAAGGGGACCATCGACCACACCAAGAAGAGAGCCCACCGCATCAGAGCAGATCATAGGAATCCTGTTCCTTTCGAAAAGAAAAAGGAATCACGCGCCGCTCAGGAAAGAGGGGGGGGAAGTTCGCGCGAGCACAAAGCTCATAGGGGGACGAGAAAAGGACTTCGTTGATTATTCCAAAGGGTCTTTATTTGGGGTCGCCCGAAGAGGGAAAAGAGTTTCGTAGCGAAGAAAAAAAGCCTTAGGATTTCACCCACATCTGAGCAGGAAAAAAAAAGAACACCACGCTGGGAAAGAAGATCTAAAAGGGACAACTACAGATTTCCCTGGGGAACACGTGCTCGTGCCCCGGAAAAAAAGGAAGGGGGTAGGTGCTTCTACGCAGAAAACTGCAACTTACTCAAGGCAGGAGGGCTCCTGCTTTCTTCTATTGGAATTGTTAAGAGAAGAAGAGAAAGGAGCCCAAAGCACAAAGGAAAGGAATGCAGGGGTCCCCCCTACCGGGGAAAGAAAAACGGCCCCAAGAGCATCAAGTGGCCACCCAAACAACTAAGGAATCCCGCAAACACCGCAGAAGACAAAAATAAAAAAAAGATCGGCAACCCCCGCCAATGGGAAAATACAACAGATGGAAAAGCAAGGTTATCCCGAATTCTCCGAAAAGTGAGATATTCGAGCTACCTGAACAAGAGGAGGAGGCGGGAAAGTAAAGGTGGGAGGGTTTGCCAGATACTGTTGGAGCGAGGTTTTTTTGGCTTTTTTGGGAGGGCGTATTTGGGGGTGTTTTGGAAAGGAAAGGGGGGGCATAGCTGGAAAGAATGCTCCTTTGTGGAAAGGGACTTATGGGGGGGACCCTGCACTCAAGTTCAGGCTGTGGCTTTGGAAAAGTTTTCGCCGCGGAAATGCTTGAAAAAAGATGCGGCAATCGAAAAAACCAGCCCCTTCACCTGAGGAAAAATTGGGCAGGAGGAGAAGAAACCTAACCGGCCCTTTGTGAGGTTACCTATAAAGGGGCTTTTAGTTGGGAGGAGGGGAGACTTAATCGAGGGGGGGAGGGGGGGGGCTCCTTGCTCCGATGTGGGGGAAAAATAGGGAACGCGAGGAGGTCGCTACACACTATTTTATTCTCAAAAAGAAAAAAATCAATCTGCTACTAGGAATCATCACGAGGGAGAGAGGGGGAAGAGACCCGAGGGGGCTCGCGCGAACTCGAAAGAAGTCCTTGGAACTATGTGCAGATCGAGGACTTTTTCGCCCGGAAGAAAAAGCGTCAATTTTCGCTCTCCGGGAAGAAAGAAGCGGTGCTGGCAAAAGAAAAAAGGGTGGCGAAGGTTCCGAGAATTTTAGAAAGCCGTCAATCGGAGAAGAGGAGTCCAAGCCTTCCCTTCAGATCGCAAGGCCTCGTCTCGCGATGAAAAAAGGGGGGGGAAGATCCCTAGAGAAGAGGCTACTGAATATCTCTATCCGGAAGGGGGGTTCGAATTGATCTCGACGCTGCTTGGGGACGCTAAGTTCGGAAAGGGAGGGAAGAAACCGGTAATAAGAGGGAGGTCGATTGCAGTCACGCAGGGAGAAGGAATTGGTATGAGTGTGTATTCTGAGATGCAAAGAAGCCGCGCAGGCACTGCCAGGGGAAAGGGGATCGGGAGGGAAGAGGAGTACCGAGCTTCCATGCGTATTCTTTGTTCGAGGGGGAGAAAAAAAAGATTAATAACTACGAAGAAAAAGATTTCGGAGGGGGGGGGGAAAAAAACTAAATGGGGGAAGAGGGGAAAGAACAAGTCTGAGGAAAAAGACTTTCTAAAAAGGCTAGGGGAAGGAGAAGTGCCTAGGTGAGAAAGGAGTGGCTGTTAGAGCCGTGGAGATCCGTAGGACGTTATTGGGGGTTCGACCCGCGGACATAGGGAAGGGACTGTAAAAAAAAGAGCCCATGCGCGGGCGTTTGGCATTGCAGGGCTTCCACCTAGGGGGAACTCAAAGCCTGGGCGCCTCGCCGGCCGGCAGGGGGAGGAAGGAAATACCAAAAAATGCAGACCGCAGGAATGAAGCGAGAATATAGAAAGCGTCCACCCGGGGGAAGAAGGTCCGAAAAGGAAGAACCATCACAGCGGAAAAGACAGCGTAGAGGGAGCCGGTATTGACTCCTAATTCCTTTGCCAAAGTATCCTCGCAGAGAGAGAGAGGGGCGGTCTGGAACGTTCCCTGGGAAGAAAAAATATCGTAGATGCCCAAGATGCCAACCTCTCCCGGAAAAAAGGAGACTCTCGCCTCGACCGTGTGGGGAAGGGGGGGAAAGGGTTAAGTGAAAAAAAGGGGAGTCGATATCGCGCCTGGAAAAAAAGAAAGTCTCTTGAAAAGGGCTTCGCTTCATATCCGGGGAAGGGTTCTCCGCATAGGGCAGGAGGACTTGGCGAAAGAGAAGGGGTAGCGCAGGATTGCACCAAGAAAAGGAACTTCCACGATTCAGAGACGAAACGCAATTTGATTTTGCCAACAAGTAGGAGCAGCTTATCGAGATCGGCAAAAAGAGAGGGAACGGGGGACGGCCCACCGTGGGGAAGACCGGGCCGATGCCCCTCGCGGGGGGAAAGGTGGCCGCGTCGACTGAGAGCGCATCGAGTTCGCGATTGCAACGGAAGGGACGTGACTGTGGGGGGGAGAAAGAAGGTTCGGACCTTTAATGTCCCTTTAGCAGAATAGGGCCTAGTAGAGAACACGCCATTTCCGAAAACGTAGCACGGCCGGAGGGAAAGGAGAAAGAAGGGTAGGTTTAAAAAGGGGGGGAAAAAAGGGTGGTTCCCGGCATTTTGGGGGAAAAAAACGAGACGATGGAAAGGCCTTTCTCCGACAAAAAAAGAGGACCTTCGTCGTCCCAAGGAAAACAAAAAGGGGGGCATCGCGGAGAGTCCAGAAGGAAGAAAAGGACGTTGGCCGTAAAACCGTCCCAGAACCGAAGCGGGGGTTCCGGCATCGTTGCCCCTCCCAATCACGTCCCTTTGAAGGAGGGGATAAAGTAAGCGTCTGGAAAAAAAGAAGAATTCCATAGGGACAGTATATGCTCCACCCCTTGATATAAAGAAGAACCTGGCGGAGAAAAGCAGTCTTTCGTAAACCCCCCAAAAAAAAAAAAAACCCACAAAGGCCGGCCGCCAAGCGGGCCAAAAGGTGGAAGCCTGTTCGGGAACCGACTGTCGATTGAAAGGGGGGGGAGGAAAAAAAAAACATGGCCAAAAGGAGAAACCAGGCACCGATCCGTGATCACCGTGACAGGGAAAAACAAAAAGTAGGGGAGGAGGATCGACGATCCTATCCTTAGCGCCGTAAGGAGAGCATGCGCTATCGCGCTGCGCGAGGGAAGGAAGAAATTTGAGCGTAAAAAAGAGAAACAAATCGATACGATCGAATTGGTTGCCCTGGACAAGACCTTCACTCTTAAGGAAAGGGGAGACGATCTCTTAAAAAAAGGAGGGAGGGAACACAACATCGTAAGGGGGGGGAAGAGACAAGGCCCATTTAGAGGAAAAAAGTTCATAAAAAAATGAAGGGAGAGCTTCAATCCTTTTCTCTGAGGAGAAGTCCCGTCCTCCGACCCGGGGAAATCGGAGAAGGAAAAAAAAAATGAGTTCTTCTTCCTACAAATGAAAATGCACCCTCAAATGGCTGCAACAAAGCCATATCTTTTGCTCAAGGAGGGAGCCGGCAACGCCATCGTCGGCCGTAAAGACGGAAAAGCCCCCCCGTGACAAAGAAGGGAAAAGAGGATGGTCGCTCTCTGGAAGAGTGGGGACCTGAACATTGGGGAAGACTGTCCCCTATCCCCAAAAGGGTACGCTTTACCTTCACCGGGAAAAAAGAGGCCATAGTCAACAACTTAAGGGAGCTAGAACATAACCATTACGAAGGTCATCAGCGGGGCCGAGTTATCTTCCGGAAGGGAAGGCTCTGCGTGCGATTGACGCTGCGCGGAAGGGGAGGGAGGAACGTCTGTGCTGGGGAAGAAAAAGGAAAGTGATCTCTCGAACCACAAAGTAGGATGGGAGAGAGATCTCATGGGCGCCGGGAACTCCCGATCCGCCGATCGCCTAAAAGGGAAAGAGGAAATCCAGAAGATAAGAAACACCTCTACTAGAAAGGCATAACAGCTTATTGACGCCTGGGTATGTAAAAAAGGAGGTAAAGTTTGAAGAAGGAAGAGGGACGGAAAGCGTAACCATCTAAGAGGGGTTCGGGGCCAGGGGGCCCCAGATGTTTCAAAAGTAACTCGACGACAAAGAACGACAGAGGAAAGATGGCCCTGCGGCGAGATGCGGAAAAGACAGCAAAAGCGGATGCTTACAAACAGATATGGGGGGGAAAAGCCCTTGGGAGGGGGGGCTGCAGTGGGCGAGGGGGTTCAAAAAGGAATAAAAGCAATCTGGCCCGTTCCAAGAAAACGGCGTCGGAGCAGGGCCGGCTTTGATAAAAAAAAGAAAAGAGACCGGAGGGTACGCTCCGGCAAGGGGATGCCAAAAGGAGACGTCTCGTGGGAGGTTGCGCTGCACGAGAAGCAGAAAAAACGATGTTGTGAACGCAGCAGGGAGTCGGCAAACGAAAAAAGAAAGGTTCAGCGTTCCGTTAGGAATGGCGCCGAGATAGGGGAGAGAGGGAGAGAGGGGAGATCCACCTTGAGGGTCAGAAGAAAAAAAAGAAGAAAGAGAGCGCATGTCTCGATGATCTCACAGCCTCAAATCCGGTAGGATCGGTCTATAAAGGAGTTAATCGTGAATGACGGGGGGAATCAAGGAGAGGGAATGGCTCTGGCTACTTGGGAGAAATCAAAGCAGTGCGATGGGAAAAGTCCAATCGTACATTGGGAAAAGGGTTCCGAGGAAGAATTTTGACCAAAAAGATCCGCTGTCGTCCGGGCATGGGGGGGAGGTACTTCCCCAGAAGAACACTGGGGTTGAGTGGATATGGGAAGAAGGGGGGTCCTCGGAGGGCAGGAGCTTGCATAGACCAAGAAATGACTTTATCTGTTTGGAGAAAGAGCGGCCCAAAAAGGGAAAGGGGCTGGGAAAGACTGTAAAGCAAAAGGGTGACGCAATCAAAAAGCTGTGACGTTTGAAAAAGGAAGGTCGTCTGAACGAAAGGGGGGAAAAGGGAAATATCAAAAGAAATTGGTAGGTCCCTGCGCCATGGGAAGGCAAGAAAGGAAAGGGGGGTGTAGGGAAGACAGGGGGCTTCCCATTTTTTCTAAAAGGCACCACGATGGGAGGCGAAAACCTCAAGCATCGAGTAAAAGGAGTGTGCTACGCCATCCAAACTTGCCTTGAGAAAGGTGCTTTTTTTCTATCCGAAAAGAAGAGAGAAGGGAGGAGGACTCGGTCCAGGGGGGGAATCCCCTAAAACCATGGGCGGCCTGAAAAAAAGGACACGCGGATCCTTCCTTTTGTCAAGACGCTGATATAGCAGTCGAACGCGCAAAAAGAAAAGCGGCAAAGCGCGGGTCACTCTTACCGGAGGGGAGTGGGGAACTCCGTGCGATCGAGGAATGGATTTGCCGATCTCGATACGCTAGGGATTTTTGGCACGGAAAAAGGGGAGTTTCCGGAGAAAAAGAGGGAAGAGATCGACGTCCCCAGGTAAAAGGCGCTCAAAAGGAAAAAAATTCCGCTATTCCTTAAAGCGATCTTAATCTCCGCGGTGCAGAAAAGAGGGGGTTTCGCAAGAGAGAAGAAAGAGAACGTCGATCACGGCACGTGAAAAAGACAAGGCCAACAAGGGAGGGCGCATTCTGTCTACCGAGTCCCCAAAGGGGGAAGAAAGTTTTGCTATGTCTTGGCATAGGAGAAGGCCAGTTACCGTTCCCGAAAGAAAGGGAGGAGGGGATCGTCGAAGGGAATCCGCGGTCAATGAAAAGGAGGGCAATACTTCCGCAAAGAAAGACTCTGTTCTGTTTCGAGGGAGGGAAAATGCGGCAGAAAAGGGCTGGCGCTGACCCAAGCAAAGGAGTGATCTTCATACGAAGATATCTTCTGAGGGAGAGGAGAGAAAATTCGGGGGAAGGCAAACAGTCCCGGGGGGTCCAATCTAAGATAGAAAGCCTACCGAAAAACGGAGGGGCCTATTTTCCGTCCCCAGCCATTAAATAGAAAAAGAGAAAAATGGAGAAGGAAACGGACGCCTGCGCACCCTCCGAACACGGGGGAAACCCCCGAAACTCGAAGAAAGCGGCCCTCGCCGCGATCAAAGGGAAGAGACCGTAGATCCGCCGAAAGCGTTCAGATCCTTGGAAAAAAAGGGGAGGAGGCCAACCATTTTAAGTAACACATCTTCAGAGGGGAGAAGAGGGGGGGCCAAGAAAAAAAAGAGATCACCTCGACAAAGGAGAAGGAGAAGGTCTTTACTACTAAAATCCCGCCTTAGCCCAAGGAATGCGTCCTGCGAGTCTTTTGGAAAAAAAAAGAGAAATCCATCACAATTCCGATTTTCAAATAAGAAGGAGTGCGGACTATGAAGCGGAAACGGCGTCCCCTCCGTCTTTCAAGGTATTGAACAGAAGGAAAAAGAAAAAGGGGGAAGTGTCCACCAAAAAGGAAAGGAAGTCCGTCGCCTGTTTCCATTATCGAAAAAGCTTTCCGACTCGACAGGGTCAGCCAAAGGCTCTTCCTGCGCGCAGGGAAAGAGAAATTCGCAGATGAAAGGGGGTAATCGAGACCTTCTCCACGGAGGAGTCGACCAAACCTACAGGTGAGAAAGAAAAAGCAATTTCTCTCGCCGAAAAAAGAAAAACCGAAAGCGCACATATAAGCCGCGCAGGAAAGAAAGGATGGTAGTCTATTTTCGCGCGAGCCCAATAGGAAAGAAGAAGAAGCCGCTGCC
>Ga0179593_1794243_pt1 | contig 19750 bp, 28 predicted proteins | sample CZODoug2_1_08_16_FD_185931 | JGI IMG/M metagenome (GOLD analysis project Ga0179593, IMG submission 185931) | Vadose zone soil fungal communities from Angelo Coast Range Reserve, California, USA - CZODoug2_1_08_16fungal (PacBio error correction) | ecosystem: Environmental > Terrestrial > Soil >...
GGGGAAGGGAGAAAGTCTAGCAAAAAAAGGAACTTTGGAAACGCCGTTGAAATTTCCACACCAGCAAAAAAAAAAAGGGAAGATCGCTCAGTGTTAACAGAATTGTGGTAAGGGAATGTGGGGAAGGCTGCTAAAAGAGGAAGGTCGTCCGAGGTTTTCATTGCTACGCCGCGGGCTAAAGAGGGGCTGTTCAAGTGAAATGCGGGATCAAAAAGGGGGGGGAAAAAGGGCGCGAAGAAGATACAACTTTCGCTTCAAAATTCGTCTTGATCTAAAACTTTTAGAAAGTGAAAAAAGTGGGAGAGGATGCTGCGACGTTCAACAATCAGCACAAAGAGTGAGGAATGCTCTAGGGAGGAAGAGTGCTACGAATCAGGGGGGAAAGTAACTTCTCTTACTGGAAAAGAAGGGAACGCAATACGACAAAGGAAGGAGCCGAGGGTCAGGAGAGAGGGGAGAAAATCTTCAAAAGAAAAAAAAAAGGAGAAAAGCGCAAATCATCTCTATGGATTTGACTAATACGGAGAGAGGAAAAAAGAAACTCCACGGCGGTGGGAATATGTGTCTCGAACTTGGGAAGGAGGAAAGGGGGAGTCATCTCTGAAAAAGGGGGGAGGGAAAAAAAGGGTGTACTACCAATTACCTTTTCAAGAAAAGAACAAGCTCTACGCATCCCGAAGAAAAAAAATCGCATAGCCTATAGAGAAAGGAGCCTAAAACGCTTGGGAGAGAGGGGGGACTCTATGAGGCCTTGAAAAAAAAAAAGGAGGGGGGATATCGAGATGACTTGAAGGAGAAGGAGCTCATTTTCGACCGCGAAAAGGGGGGAGGGGGCCCAGCATGTTAGGGAAGCTCAGCCTTTGAAAAGATGAAAGAAGGACGACTTCCTCACAGGAAATGGAACAACTGAAGTCTTCCTCGTTCGAAGAAACGACAATCTCGGAACTTGCCAAACTCACAAGACAAAAAGAGGCCCGACCAACAATCGGGAAGAGGTGTTTGCTAGAGAGTGGGAAAGAAAAGAGCCTTCAAGGGAAAAAGGGGTGAAAAAAAAAGGCGCTTTGAGTCGAAGTCCAAGCACAGAGGAAGGGATTCCGTTCAGCCGCTGCCGGGGCTATCAAAAAAAGGAAGGAATCCACAACACTAAGCGGAGGGGATGGCAACCGGCAACAGAAAAGGGGAGAGAGGATCGACACTTAAAAAGAAGAAAAAAGGGGGGACTGGGTTAATTCATCAAGAAAACTTCTGCCACTTTTCAGAGGGGAATTACGACAAGCGATTTGGCGAAGGTGGAAAGGGGGAATTGACAAGTTCTAAAAAAGGGAGAAAGAAGAAAAATAAAGAAGAAAGGAGGCATCGCGTCATTAAAGGGGAAATGCTTTCTCTCTACCTGCGAAAGGGGGGGCTTTCTCTTCACACATGAAACTTGAGATCCGCAGAAAGGTCTTCTCCAGGAACAGGAAAAAAAACAGGGCGTCTTGAACCCTCATTCCGCGCAAAGAGAAAAGGTGCCGGGAAGTCGTTCCTGAGAACAGAAAGGTAACGACCCGCACACTGTCTCTTGGGGTATCAGGGCGAAAGAAGAGTCGGCGGGTCTTGAAGAAGAGGGGGGGGGAGGGAAACCTTCAAGATCAATCCATTTTTGAGGGGGAGGACATCTCTATTTTCCTCGAGAAAAGGGGCTTGATTGAGGAAAAGTAAGCGGAAAAGAGGAAGAGAGTTATCACCGGATGGAAAGAGGATGACCATCGATCCATTCTGAAGGCTACCACTTTTCCCACACTTAAAAGAGAAAAAGGGCACGATGGCGGAAATTGATGGCTCTTCGGAAAAGGGAAGGAGACCAGTTCTTTTGGGAAGGAAAAAAAGGGACCCGGAGCTTCTCGAACAAGAGACGCTCCAACGCCGTCATTGCTGAAAAAAGGGGAAAAATCCTTCTCATTGACGAAGACTGGGGTGGGTGGGAAGAACACCGAAAGGAAAGAGGAAAAAAGGGGAGACGCACAACGCAGAGGAAGGGGGGGAGAAGCTCAATCGCCGATGAACTCAAGAGACGTAATCATCGAAAGCTTCTCTCTCTGCAAAGGGAAAAGAGAGAGATGCAGCTTTCGGATAAGAGATGGCGGAGGAGAGGGAGGGAGAGATCACCATCGGCTGGAGGGGGGGGGGGGGAAAAAGGGACTTTAGGGCTTTTCGAGGACAGGGGGGCTTCAAAACACCCATGCTTTCAGTCAATTAAAATAAAGATGATCTGCCGGTAACAAGGAAGGGGAAGGGGGGGCGCGCAGGAAAAAGAAGCTCCGGGACAGGGGGGAGAAAGCGTTTTAATTCAAGCACTGAAGGATCGGCTTTTCGAAGAGGAAGTAAGACGTGTCATTTGAGAGGGGAATAGTCAGTACTGAAAAAAAGAAAGGGAAAAGGCTCGCCATGGGATGAGGGGATGAAGGGGAGTTTCAATCCTGTGAAGAGGGTGTGGTCGAGGGAAAAAAGAATTTCCCTGAATCAAGAATGGAAAAGAAGGGGTGATTAGGGTTGCAAAGAGGGAAGGTTTTCAGACTCCATACCACGAGAGTGCGGCTTCAAGCGAAAAGGAAAGGGGCAGGTCGTAACTTCTGGAAGGTTGGGGATGAAGGAAAAGAATAGAAAGAGGAAAAAAGAAAAAGCAGGTGTGGCGCCAAGATCTCGTAATGCAGGGGGAGGGGGGATTGTTCGTTTTCAGGACGAAGAGGAGAGGATTGCCGAGGCTCCCAGGAAGAAATAGTTGTGTTATTGAAAAAAAGGGGGGAAACGAAGGTTGAATACGTGATTGCCCGGAAAGGCCGAGACCTGAAGAGGGGGGGATTCGTAGAGAGGGAGAGGAAAAAGGAATTTGTAAAATGAGGGCGCTGTCCACCTTAGGAAGAGAAGTACAACGTCAGATAAATGCGGGGGAAAGTAGAACACCCTGGAGGAAGGAAAAAGTCCTCTGACTTGGGATTAAAGGAAGGAAAAAGCGCGTCCTTCGGAGCCACATCAGGGTAGGTTCCGTGGGAAAGAGGTGGTGGAATGGAGGAGGGGGAAAAGAACACCGGCCGCGTCTTCCAGGGATGTTACCACGTAATAGTGGGACTAGAAAAGGGGAAGATTAAGAGTGAAACGCGGGACGGAAAATCTCGTGAAGGGAAAAAAAAAAAAAAGGGACCACGTTTCATTCGGAGGTGGAAGGAGGGGGAGGGGGAGTCGAAGAAAGGTGTCTATTTGAAAAAGGTGTCGGGATTAGTTTTTGAGAGTCGAAAAAGGGAAAGGGTTGTCTAGAGCTCGGGCAGGAGGAACGCGAAGAAAGGGGGGATTTTGCTGGAGCCACGCTAAGAGAGGAAAGAAAAAAAAACAAACCGTTTTGGACGCAAATGAGCGCGCACTCGACAAGGGGGGGGAAGACCTCGTCATCTCGAAAAGCAAAACGGGGAAAAACTGTGAGCAAACAATACGAGGGGGAGAGGGGAAAAAAAAAAGCGTTGTTCGGGAAGAATCTTCTAGCGTATTGGGGAGATCCACGAAGGGGAGTTGAGGGTGTAAGGGGGGGGGGAGAGGGGAAACAGGGTTGTTGTAAAAAGGGAAAGGGGGGGAAAAACAGCTTCATATCTGCACTCATGCTCTTGAGGAGGTCGAGACCCTCACAGTCCACAAAAGGGACCTAGTAAGTAGGAGGAACTATACATTGGGGGGGAAGAAGTGAGGGACCATTCTCGAGGGGGGTGGGGGGAGTGCTAAGCCTTAGCATGTGTCGGAAAAATTCATCTTTCGTAATTTCGGGAAGGAGGAAAATGCCAGAAGAGCCGATGATCTGTTTCGGGGAAAGAGCGGAAAAGAAGGCATTGAAGAACAGAAAAGACCTGACAATCTGGGGGAAGTCTCAGCTCCGAGACACATTGAGTGGGAGAGGGCCGCCGCCGAGGGGATACTGGAAAAAGGTGGAAAGCGGGTTTGAAATGAAAAAAAAGAGTCTTGGCTCAAGAAACACCAATCCATGAATTGAACCTCGGGAGCCAGATGCCCAACGGGCGGGGAGAGACAAGCTTTTTTATCACCTTCAAAAAAATAGCGACATGCAAGGAAAAAGGAAGGTCTGTTTACCATCCTTCTTCAAGAGAGGGAAAAAAAGGGAAGTGCCGGTGTGGGGTAAGACTGAGCTGAAAGGGGGAAAGAGAAAAAGTCCGAGAGAGAATAAAAAAAAAAAAAAAGGGGGAGAAAGAGAGAGATCTCGGAATCTTTGGAAGGAAAAGTCTTTTCCGCTCAGTCATTGAAAAAGGAAATTGGGAAAACCAAGTTGGCGTATGGTACACATTCGAAAGAAGGGAAAGAGCTCACGTAAAGGGAAAGAGGGCACCACCTCGCCTTTGGGAGGTTTCCCTCCGGCGTCAAAGGAGGGGGGCATGGCTATCGAATAGGAGAGTGACCATTCGGAAAGAAAGGGTGGGAAAAAAGATGAACAACGGGCTGCGCATCAACAGGGAAGGCTACCATCCTCGCGCTTATCTAAAAGGGAAAAGGAGAAAAAGGAGTGCGACGGGACAACCTGCTCAAAAAAAAAAAAAGGGGGGGGGGCACTTCCGGAGAGAAGGGTAGAACGCGGGCGCTAAGACAGAAAGGAAGCGGCTAAGCTGCGAAAAAGACCGATTTCAGTCCGAGGGACGAAAAAAAGGATCCGGCCCAGGCCTATGAGAAAGAAGAAAAGAGAAGAAAATCTCTATTGGGGAAAGAGAAAAAGGGAGAAGAGACCGTAGAGGTCGGAGTAAAAAAAGAATAAGTGTCTCGACCCTGAAGGGAAGAACGCAAGCGCCTTGAGGACAGCGCAGTTGCATGGGAAAAAGAAAGGGGGGAAAGCGCAACAAAAAACCATTCCCGAAAAAAAAACATCGAAAAGAATCAAAAAGCGCATCGAAACTAAAAAGGGGTAAGGGGACCTCTACAGAGGGAGGAAGAAAAGAGGAAAACCCCTGCAACCAGTTTTGGAATGACGAGTAATCCGAAAAAGGCAGAAGAGAAGTTTTCTACCGGAGAAAAAAACGGGTGGGTGCTGTCAAGGAAGGACGGAAAAGAAAAAAACGCATTTGAATAAGGGAAAGGAAAAAAAAGGACACTGCCGTCTTCTAGACAAAAAACTCCCTCCACTTTTCATCCCGACATCTCGGAAAAAAAGAAAAAAAGGCTCGACTACTACCTCAAGAATCCACAAATCGAAGGCCAAGGGGCATTTTAGAAGAGGGGGAAACTAAGGAAAGGGAGCCTTCGCTCAGAGGGGAAAAGAAAGAGGAATTGCTCGAAGTCCAAGCAACTATTCGGGAAGGAGGGACCGGGCTATCCGGCCAATCGCTGCAGAAAAAAAAGAGTCGTTAGTAAGCACAAAGGGGGAAGACGGCCAAAAGGGAAAATTCCTCGACGATTCGACAGGGTGAGGCAGCACGGAGAAATCGGTGAGGGAAAGGGGAAAGAGAAGGGGGTAATTTACTACCGCAGAGTGGGGGAAAGAAAGTGGGCAGAGTTCTACAAAGTCTTCGCCCGTCCAAGATACATCTCCTCAACGCATTTCTCGGAAAAAAATCTCACCTGAGGTGAGCCTCCGAAACGGCGTACACCTACGAGGAAAAAAAGGGAAAGGTGGGCGGAGAAAGCAGCGTCTACAGATTTCCTCGCCGTCCAGGGGGAAGAAGAATGAGTGGACCTTCATTACCGACAAGGGAGAAAGGGGGGGAGGGAATTCGTAGGAGTGAAAAGGGAACAAACCTCCAGAAGTACTACCTACACTTAGAAGGGGGGGAGCTTTCGAAGCCTCACGAAAAAAAAGAGACGCGTGGGTCTTGAGTCCTGAAAATTCTAAGAACTCGGAGGAAAAAAAACGAAGGAAAAAAGAAGGAACTCACTTTTTAAGGGATTCAGGGTACAGAAGGAGAAAAAAAAAACACCTAGCGCGATCTGTTCAACGGGGATTGGAAAGTTATTGGAAGGGGGGAGGGGCCTTTCTAAAAAAGGGAGGGGACGAGCCGCCTCTGCCAAATGGACACGAGGCGGGGGGAGGGGAGACAACGCCTATTACACTATCAGAAAGGAGGAAAAAGCTTTGACTTCAAAGAAGGATCCTACACAAAAGAAAAAAGGAAAAGGAGTCCACCTCCGTCAAGGGAAAAAGGAGAGGAGGGATATTCAAAGTCCTTCTTCAAAAAAAAGGGGTGAACCCAAGCATTAGCGAATACGGAGGTAACCAGAAAACGGGGGGGGAGACTCCCTACGCAAGGAAGGGAAAAGAAAAGAGAATAGACTTAATCATCGAAATCGAAGAAAGGGGGAGGAGGAATATAGAGCTCCTTTCAGAAAAAACTTGTAGTTGCAAATAGAGAGGGGGAGTGTAATAGACACATCGAATGCGAAAGGGAGGGGGATTAGAAAAATATCTTGAAATGAGGGGGGAAAAAAACACGCATTCTTAAGGAGGGGAGGCCTGTCACAATGACGGCGTTTGGGACAGAAGCGGTTCGAGCAGCTGAAGGTACTGCAAGGTCGGGGGGAGAGGGGGGAAAAGGGGGGAGAGATCGTGTCCCTCGGAGTGGGGGGAGAATCAAAATTGTCCTCCTAAGGGGTGAATTGGCGAGGCAGGGAAGAAAAACAGTTGTGTGACGACCAAAGCGCCAGCGGAGGGGAAAAAAGAGGAAAAGAATTTTATAAAAAGGAGAGAGGGGGTCGATGATCTGCCGGCCGGAAGGGAAAAAGGAACCGTTCAAGTAAAGGAAAAGAGGGGGGGGGTTGGCAAAGAGGGATTGAGATTGGTTGAGAAAGAAGAAAACCGCCTAAGAGAAGAGGGAAGGAAAGCTCCCCCAAGATAGGGATAAGAGTTCTGAGTTGGGGGGAAGGGAAAACCTTTCCCTGCACCAGTTTAAAACCTCCCAAGTAGGAGTAATGAAGTTCAAGAAGTACGGGGGGGAAAGGTCAATGACGGCGAGCTACTCAAGGAGAGGCTCGCCACTTTGACGTGAAAGAAAATTTGGTCTTGAGCAGGTGAAGAGAAAAGGAATGAAAGTTAAAGGGGGACTCGATAACATTCGTTTGGGGGGACTTCGTAGATCTGGGGGGATTGGAGCTGTAAGAGAAGATGCGCGTGAAAAAAGACGGTTCTTAAATTACAACGGTAGAAAGTCCCGTGCACTCGACTCCGTGGCCAGGGGAGTCAGGAGGGGAATCGTCGCGAAAAAAAGAGGGAGAGCACCACATCGTTTAGGGAATGAGGGTGTTGTGGTAAATGCGGCCGCTTGGAAAAAAATCCGGAATCTTCTTTAGGTCAAATCGGGGAACTAATAGAAAGGAGGGAAAAATAGGAGCGGAAGCAGGGAAGGGGAGGGGGGAAAGGGGAAGGGAGGAAAGCGGCCACACGCAAATGCCCACGAAGGAGAAGAGTCGAGAAATGGTGTCTTATTTGAGTTTGGGGAAAGGGCGGAAGTTGAGAGTCATTAGGAGACTGGTAAATCCTGTGGAAGAGAGGGAAGGGAGGAACTTCGTTATTTCTGGAGGAAAACGGGGGAAACGATCTTCACTAACATGCTGGAAGTTCTCGTCGAAAAATGAGAAAAGGAGGGGAAGGTTTCGGATTCATCGTCATATAGGAGGACACTTCAAAAAAAGGAGAAAAGAGGGGGAAAAGGACAATAAAAAGAGGAGGGGGATAGAGCATTCGATTTTTGAGGAATGGCGTAGATCTTGTAGGGAGGAAAAGAAAAAGTATTGGTAGACCCGGAAGGGGGGCGAAAAAAGCTAAAGAGAAGGGGAGACGAAAAAGCTCCACAGGGGGCGGAAAAAAAGAAAGGGAGTTTCGAGATGACTCCGAAAAAGACATGGGGCCGATTAAACCATAGATAGGGGGGGAACAAGTCTCGACGTAGTTGTGGGGGGAAAAAAAGGTTAAGAATGGAGGTACAGTCGTTACTGAAAAGCGGGGGATGGAGGTAAGAGGGGGTCGTATTGCGTTCGCAAAGGAGAAGAGCCCTTATTCTCTGTTGTAAGAAGAGGAGAAAGAGGGCTGCGAACTAGAGGAGAAGAACAGCACCAAAAAAAAGGAACGTAGCAGATCCGAGAAAAGGGAGAAAAAACAATGTTTTCGCTCAAAAGGCCGTTGACAGCGACCGGGAAGGAAAAAAACTTTTGTTGAGATCTGTTCACCTGAAAGAAAAGGAAAAAGGAAAACCCGAGTTGGGAGAAAAGGGAGAAATAAAAAATTCCCACACCGAAGGGACACGCTTTGATCCGCAAAAAAAGAGGGGCCACAACATAAAAAGAGAGAGATTCCACGGGGGATTGTGCTGGTGAAAAGCAGAAAACTCTTTTTCCCGAAAAAGGTTTGGGGCTACGCTGGACGCAGAAAGAAGGAGAAAACAGAAAGGAAGAAGAAAGAGGTCAAAAACAACAACGTAAGGAGGAAAAAGATAGATCTAGGAAGTTGGAAAAAGCGATTCTTGCAGGGGGAAGTGTCCTTAAAATTCCCTTGGGGAGAGGGGCGTATTGGGAAAAGCTCACCAGAGGGGAAGAGAGAGAGTCTCCAGGAGGGGAAGCACCTTCGCCTTTTGAAAAAAGGCTTGTTACTAGAAAAAGCGGTGTGGCATGGCGATCGAATGAGGGCTTTTCTGTGAAAAGGAAGATTCGGAGCAGGAAAAACAAGCGGGCGGCGCATCAAAAAAAAAGGGGAAAAAGCTTTCAAGGCAGGGGGAGAAAAAATCTCGACGCGGGGGAAAAGGAAGAGAGGGAAAGGGTTTCCTCGGAATGGCGGAAGGGAAAACTGCTCACCGCTTGTCAAAGCTCCTTCTCGAAAAGAAAGGGGCGACTAAGACGATACCACATATCAGAACGTCGGAAAGAAGCTGAAAGCAAGACACCCAGAAAAAGGAAAAAGGGGAAGTGGAATGACTACCATGCTCAGTCTAGCAAAAGGGAGAACTCAACTATCAATCAATCCTCTATGGTTTGAAGAGAAAAAAGAGAGTCTGAGTCATCCTCGAACTCCACGAAGTTGAAGCTAAGAAGGAGAGGAGGGCAAGAACGAATCGCCTGGAAAAAGAGGAAAAAGGGGGGGGGAAAGAACCTTCCGTGGGAGAAAAAAGAAACATTCCTACAATCTAGAACAGAGGACGCGGCGAGACAAAAAGAAGAATCAATAGAGAAGGAAAGGGGAAAGGGGAAATCTACAAGAAAATAGAGTGAGGGCCTCAGACCCCAAAAGTTGCTCTCCGAGACACTGAGGAGGCCCTTGTAGAAAGGAGCGCGAATTTTAGAAAGGGGGGTAATTGGCCACGGGGGGGGAAAAGTGGCTCCAGAAATCCCGCAGTTTCAGGGACTCCCTGCCCGGCTTCTATACACACATTAAGGAGAAGAAAGGAAGAACAACTTTCATCCTCGCAAAGCTCGAACTGGACCATCAATACGAAGAAGAAAAGAGAAAGAGAAAATCTTGGGCAGGGGGGGGAGGAAGCAAAGTGCTTGACTTCTTAAAGATCCTTAGGGGAGCTCTTGTTCTCGAAGTCCAGAGGGAAAGGAATAAGATTACGGGGAAAAAGAGCGGGGGGTTCCAGGAAAAAAAAGAAAATCTTTAGGGAGAAAGAAAACGAATTTGCTCAAGAGGAGAAAGATCCCCAGTCAAGAGAAAGAACGAGCGCACGGAATTACTTAGGCACTTGAGAGGGGGGGGGAGAATCGGGGAAAGAAGGTGGGAACATTTGCTATTTAGAAAGTCCATGACGCAAAATCTAAAGAAAATACAAAGAGAAAAGGGCACGAGAGGAAGTACCGGGAAGAAAGTCTTCACGTTCGCTCTACCTGAGAAAAGGATTTTTCGGGGAGATGGAACTGAAAATGTGAGAAAAAAAGGGGGGGGAAAGGGAAGGTATCTCGACCGGAAGGGGAAAATCACAAACGTCACTTCTTGACTTCATTACCTGCGCGGAAAGGGGGGCGAACTTGTGCATTGAAGTCGGAAAGAGGGGGGCCTCATCACCAACCTAAAGAAGACACCCAAAAATTTCAGTTCGATCGGGGAAGGGGGGGAGAGAAAAGAGTGTCGGCGGTCTTACGTCCGCGTGGGGGAAAGGAACGATCATCCATTTTCCTGGAAAGGGAACAACTCGGGAAGGGCAGTAATAAGAGAGGGAGGGAGGCAAGTTACGAAGGGGAAGGGAGAGAGAGGAAAAAACCACCGATCGCGATCTTTAAAAATGTATGCCATCGATCCCATTCAAAGGGGGGAAGCTGGCGAACCAATGGGGAAAGACTTGGTCGAGAAAAAAAAAAGGAAAGGGGGGATTTCATCGCGGGAAAAAGGGGGAGGACACGATCTCCTTTTAAATAAACTTTCCACCTCATGAGCCCTTACCAAAAAAAACGGTTTCTACCGCCGAAAGAACCAAACCGAGAAAAGGGAACGTCTATATTCACTCAAGAGAAGCCTGGGTTTTTTGAAGAAAAACTCGTCCGACGCCCTCAGACAAAAAAAAGCAGAGATGGTGCGAAGAACGCAAGGGTCTCAAAAGGCGGGAAGGAAAACGACTAATCATCGGAAAAGAAAGAGAAAAACACAACGGAAGGAGAATGGGGCAGCTTTCGATGATTGAAAAGGAGGCAAGAAACGATTGAGTTAAGCGAGATTGGAGTTAGATCGAAAGGGGGGGTGCTTTCCGAAGGGAGGGAAGTTCACGACGTATCTCGAAAACACCCAGGCTTCGTCAATGGGGGACTTTGTAATTCGACGTGGATCTCCGGGAAGATTGAAAAAAGGAGGAGGGGAGTATGGGAGAAGGAAATAGGGACGAAAGATCCGGGTAAACTGGCCGGGAAGGAAGTCAAAAGCACTGGGGAAAGGGGAATCGTGGCACGCGGAGGGTAAGAGGAAAAGGTAAGCCTCGTGTCCATGGGGGGGAAAGGAAAGGACGCGACAAGTAGTGTGTCGCAGCCCAGCGGGAAGGAAGAGTGATCAAAAAATTGTTCAATCCGGGTATTCAAAGGGTGTGGTCCGAGAAAAAAGAAAGGCTTTCCATGGTCAAGCCCTAAAAAGGAAAAAAGCGAAACAGATGTCCGGTTGGCAATAAGGAAAAGAGGGAATTTTTGAGTACCCGAACCAAAAAAGTAAAGACCCGAGGAAGAAGAAGGTCTTTCTAATCTTCCCCCCAGAGGAAAGTTTTCGTTTCTTACTTCTGGGGGGATGAGGGGGGAAATATAAGGAACACAAAAATTTCGCCAAAGTGTGTTTTCGCCAAAGGGGCTTTCAATACGGTTTGCAAGAGGTTTTTGATGGTTATTTACCACGGAGCGAGATACTCCTTTCGAAGAAGGGGAAAGGAAGAGGTCTCGCCATCAGTGAGTGAAGGCCTCGTAGGGGTATGGGCAGTTAAGCGAACCGAAAGTGATTCCAAGGAAGAAAGGGAAGCGAGAAAGGCGGGAAAGAAGATTTGGGGGGAAAGTTAGGGGGGAGAGGGGTACATGGACGCTGGTTTTGAAATCTGCAAAAATCCCAAGGGGACGCAAAAGAATTACCGGGTAAGAGAAGGGGGGGGAATATTCAGAGATCTCCTTGATGCCTAAGCCTCTGACTGTGGAAAAGGGAGAATCGTCCGAGAGGAAGGAGGAAAATGCATCCACAAGGTTGGGGAGGGTTTTACAGAAGTATAACTAACGGGGTGTAAATGGCTTGCAAGGGAGAGCCAGAGGTCTTCAAAGGCTTCTTTAAGAAAAGAAAACGTAATATTTGGCGGTGAAACGAGGGGGAAAACTACGGGGCAGAAGCTCTTAATCGTCAACGAAGTAGTACTCTTCCACACCGCAATGTCAACACGATGTCGTAGGGGAAGGGAGGCTAGAAGGGGGGGGGGGGGCAATTTCGACATTATACAGTTTTAGAAGTAGAGGCCTTTTGTCGGTGAAGAACGTGGAGTAGGATTATTTGATGAAACTTCTGGATTTCGGGATTAATCTTCACTAAAGGAAAAAAACAGTTGTGGAACTCGGGGGACAAGGGAGACGGCGCAGCTCTAACTTTTTCGGAAAATACCGGGAATCGCGGAGAGCAAAATCAAACGAGGAAGGAGATCTAGAGAAAAGGGAGGTACAATGAAAAAAAGGGCTTCTCTGAGATAGGCGGGGATCGCCGCGGACAAGGTGGGGGATGGGAAAAAAAGGGGGTGGGGAAGTGCGCCCAGATTGACAGTATTGAGAAAAAAAAAGTCAACAGCGGCACCAGAGCCACAAAGGGGGCAGCCTAGGCATCAATCGAAAAAACACTCATAAAGCCGGGATTCGTATTAACTCCTCTCAGGAAGAAAATCCCTGGAAAGATAAAACAAGGGAGTTGCACGAGGGGGCCAGTCCCTAGAGTGACGAGTTTGCGAAAAGAGCAATGGGGGAGGTCCAAAAGGAAGGAATCGTGGGAAGGGAAAAATCGTGTGATTTTCGTTTTTCCGACCTTCCAAGGGAGGAGCGGTGGATCGGAGGAAGGGCTCCCCATCGTTCGAGAGCAATCAACAAGAAAAAAAATCTGGCGTCTGCAGCCTAAGGGCCTGGCGAAGAAAAGAGACATAAGACGAAAGGAAGGATGGTGAGGCGTGGAAGAGGACCTTTGGTATCGGGGGAAAAAACCCTTTTGTTACCATCGGTCAATTTGCGAAGAAAGTTCACGGGGAGAAGTGACCGCAAGAAGGCCCAACAGATAGACAAGGGGAAAGATTACTCCTTCGAAAAAAAAGCCGTCACCAAATTCTAAGGTGAAGGGGACCAATGGCAAGAGAGTGATTGTGTGCCCTGGGGGAACCTGTCAATAAAAAGTTCCCATTTGAATTGCCGGTTAAAGAGAAGGTCGACGGCAAAGAAGCAGAATTAAACACCGGAAGGGATCTCTCTAAAGGATTGTAGAGGAAAATAGATTTCGATATTTTAAAAAAGAAGAAAAAGTTCTGGAGCACATCCCCACACAGAAAAAAAAGAATTCCACTTGGGGAAAAAAAACCCGGGGAGAAGGGCTGGACCAGGCACGTTGAAGAATCTCTCGTCAAGCAGGGTGAAAACAAATGCCCGAATGGGAAGCTGCTCAAATCGGAAGGGGCTTCCTCTTCTTTGGGGAAGCTATCGCCCTCTTCATAAATGGGAGGTTAAAGGGAAATGCGGAGGAAGGGGGAGGTCCAAGACGAATAAAAGTCGTCTCATCACCTAGAGGAGTGTGTCACGGACGCTGACAGCCGGGGGGAAGAAATGTAGAACCTCCACGCCATGTGGAAATCTGCTAAAAGACTGCTCAAAAGTTCGGTAGAAAAGAATGTGAGGGGAAATAGAGTTCGCGAAGAGAGACGAAAAGAACGTCCACCCCACTGAAATGGAAACGTCTAAGAGAAATACGACCCTAGGAAAAGGACCGATTTCAGTCCAGGGAAAAAGGGCTCAGGCACGGAGCACGAGACCGACAGGAAAAAGACTGGCTAAAAAAAAAATCAATAGTTCATCGGCCCCGGACTACGAAAAGAAAAGGGGTCAAGAACAGAGGGGGAAACTCAACGCAAGGGGGGGGATGAGTGTCTCGACCCCGTGGAGGAATCACGAGCTCCCGAACGAAAAACAAAGTTCCGCTCTGAAGCTGGGTTGAATAAAAAAAGACCATACCTTTTGGGCAAAAAGAAAAAAAACGAAACCATTCCAGAAAAAAAAATGCCAATCCCAAGGAATCGCGATCAAATGAGGCAAGAGGACACTAAAAGCATTTTGGGAGTTGTGCACACCTCTACTCGTAAGGGGGAGGAGGGCCTTCAGACCCCGCACATTGTTGGGAAGAAAAAAGATGATGATAGAAGACTTGGGTCGGATCTGCGAAAAAAAATTTTCAAAACGGTTGTCGGATTGTAGTAGAAGCTCATCATTGAAAAAAAAAGAAATCAGTGAGCATGCAATCAAAAAGCCCTGCCCGGCTAAAAAAGTCTTCCTAGGCACCGCTCAATAAAAATCACTCCCGAAAAGAAGGGGAAAAACTCAAAAAAAAGACTACACTGCCCGAATCCACCTCGGAGGGAATTTGGCCGTGTGGGGGAAAGACTAAAGAACAGTCAACGGGAGGCCGCTAAGAATCGGGAGAATCTTTTTAAAAAAGGAGCGTCTTCGCACGAAGACAAAAAAAGGGAAAAAAAGGGGAGGGAAATAAGAAAAAAATTCAGGGGGGGGGAAGAAGAAGGGCTATGCCAGCCCAGAACATTTCCCCCCCCTAGGCGTTAGTCAGAAAGGGGGGGGCTACAAGCAAAAATTCTCGAAAAAGAATCCCAATTCAGAGAGGTGAAGGCATAAAACGTCGAAAAAAAAGGGAACGGGTAAGTAAGGGGAAACACTTTTCTAGTAATTTACGACGGGTTGCACGCCAGGGATAGGAGAGGGCAGCGGAAAGGGGAAACCAGATCGGACAATCTCAAAAGTCTCGCGGCAGGTAACCAGAGGAATCGTTAGGAAACCTGCTAGAAAAGCGGATTTGGTCTCTTCAACTTCTTGGAGAGAAGAGGCTACAGGAGAGCGAGAGAAATTGAAATAACAAATCTTGAACCTGAGAAAAGAAGGGGCGCACAACATGAGTACTTTGGTGCGTAAATAAAGAGGGGGGGGAATGTCCGAAGAAAAAAAAAATCCAATACTACCCGCACAGGGGATTTGGTGAGCGTCGAAAAAAGCACTCTCGGCCGTCTAAGAAAAAAGAGGAAAACGGAAAGGAAATCCATGGACCACCAAAATGAAAATGAAGGGGTTTCTTAAGGGAGGGAGCATGGGCAAAATCAGAGGAAACAAAAAAACGGCGCGATCTGGGATTGAAAATCAGAAGGCAAAAAGGCGCGCACGCTGTCTGGGCTGGAAAAAGAAAGTGTCGAGAAGAACTCGCCAAATGGACACAAACAATTGGATTGAGAGAAACGCCGAGAAAAGAGTCGCCTAAGTGATGTGACTAAAAAGCATGAGAAAGGAAAAAAGGCTTCGAAACCATACCCTCACAGACATTGGCTGACCGCAAGTCAGTAATGGGAAAGAAAAGGAAAAAGGGGGGTGTTTTGGGGTAAAGAAAAAAAAAATGGCGCGATACGAAAAAAAAGACCTGGCTGAGAAAGTGCTCTCTACCGCAATCTCAGCGATGAAACTCAAGCAGAGAGAAAAGGGGGATAGCTGCATCTCTAGAAAAAAAAAACAGAAAGGAAAAGAAGAGAGATGCAAGGGAATACGGGAAAACGCTGAGGAATATAGGGGAAGGAGAACATCTGCTAGAGGGGACCCGCCAGGGCAGGAACTACTTCCTCGCTGGAGGGGGTTTCTTCAAAAAAAAAAAAAAAAGATAAAGGGGGGGTGAATATAGGGGAGGATCTTCCGGTCCATCAGAAAAAGGAAGATGTAGAACATGATCTGTTAGAAGAAGAAAGGGTACTGGCTCATAAGAGGGGGCCCTGGACTCGGGAAAGGAAGGAAGGTACTCGGCGTTTGGAAGGGAATTGTCCGCCTCGTGAAAGGTGGCTATGCGGGATCTCAAGGAGGGAGGGGGGAAAACACGCCCAAAGGGAAAAAAAAATGGGAATCGATATAAGTTTGCTACCGAAGAGCTCGGGGTGGGGGGTATCGGGAAAAAGCAAGGAATAAGAAAAGGACAGGCGAGGAATCGAGTGGGAAAAGGGGAAAAATGTATTGATCTGAGAAGGGAAGACAAAACCAACGCTTACGGAAGAACCAGCCGAGAGGGGGGGAAGCGCAAAAAAATGCGAAGAGAGTGTGACTGTCGGTTTGTGATGATGGGGAAAAGAAAGCCCTGCACAGGATCAAAGGGGTGAGCCACTCGCAGGGTTCAAGAGTTCCGGGTAGTTTTCAAGGCTTCGAAAGTAGAGGACGGATTGCTAAGCCTCAGGTGTGAAGAGAAACTAAAAAAGACACGACGGTAGTTTTTATTGAAGGAACGCGAAGATTGTACTAAGCGAGAAATTCGTGAGGAGGGGTATGTTCTTCGGAGGAAACGAAGTCTTTCCTCTTCCTAGGGCCCCCCCCCCTCTTAAGGAAAGTCCCCCGATGGCCGGGGTGCGTTACCCTTCCCAAGTGGCCGAAGTAAGAACCGGTGCAGCGCGTCACTTAGAGGAACAAGTCTCTGACGGGGAACGGGCCCTTCGAAAAGAAGGCCAAGTATCCCCATCGGTTATTGGACGACCGAACGATGGGGTGGAAAAGGAAACGGGGACTGGATAGCACAGGACGGCCTTCAAGATTCCACTCTGTTACCACGAGATGGGGACTTCTAGCAAGTGCAGGGGGGAAAAATCTAGGGGGAGGTAAAGCGCAAGAAGGAAGTAATCGTGAAAAAAGGAACCCACGATGGCAGGAGTGGGGTATCGCAGGTAGAGGGAGGGAAAAAAGGGAGGGATTTGAGGGTTCGAGCTGGAAAGGGTTGAGAGTCTGATTGGAAAGGGGGAAACTTCGGGGGGTAGAGAAGCCGAAAGGCTGATTTGGGAACTGCGGGGAGGACTTGAAGAAGGAGAAAACTAGAAAAAAGCTGGGAACCTTTTTGGCTCGTTCGAAACAGTTGAAAAATCAGGCAGGGCCTTAAGTTCCGACATGCACCCTTAAGTGTCTTTTGGAAGAAAAATACGAGGGACAATGAAAAAAGCGTGTAAAGGTCCGGATAGATGTGGGGGTTATCTCCAGGGCTCACTAGGGGGGGAGGAGAAGGGGATGTAATGGTGGTGAGGGGGGGGCGCTGTGAAAAACATGTATTGTGGAAAAAAAGCGTCAAACATCTTTCAAAGAGAGAAAGGAAGGTGATGCCAGCAAAATCGCCGAACGTCTAGAAGAGAGTCCCCCGCAGGGGGGGTGTCGATGATGACTACAAGAAGGGTCTTCTTCAGAATAAAAATTAAACATAGAGATGAAAGGGGGGGGGGCTTAAAGAAAGTCACTCCGTCGGTAGTTGGGAAGTTACCAAGGAGCAAGGGTCGTCCTTAGGACAGGGAATCGGAGGGAGGGGAGTAGTGGGGAAGCATCTTCGCCGGGGAAAAATAAGAGCCGGGAAGCTGTGCTTCAGAGCCCGCGGGGCCCGAAAGAAGAACCTCAACACTCCCAACTTGGAGGGGGGAAAAAGGAAATCCGAGAACAAAGAGAGGAAGAACAGTTTAAGGGGGGATCCTCGCCGGGAGGATTGAAAAGGGGGGCCGGGGAAAAGAGACCGTTTGAGGGTCCTGGGCAAAAAAGTGTTAAGAGGCGCGGAAGAACCTGCTCAGGAGTTACCATCCAAGAGTAAAGTGACCACGCGGCTAGTGAAAAAACAGACTCCCTGTGCGATTCAGGGAAAAGCTCTTCAGAAAATTGAAGTTAAGGATACGGAAAGAACGTGTAGAGTTTATTGGGCTTCCCTCCGAGAAAACTTCCGTTGTCACGCCAGAAGGGGGAAAGCCTGTCGCCGGAAAAGAAAAAAGCTTTTATTAGTAAGATCTCCACACAACAAAGCGAATATCTGAATCTGGAATTTCTGAAGAAGGCTGCTCCCAAAAAGGAAAAAAGAGAAAAATTGGTAAAAACTCCTTTGGAGAGTTCACCATACAAGAAAGGAGCCGCAATTCGCAGAAGAGAGAAAATTCCTCCTGGGGGGGAGACAAGCGTGTCCGCAGGAAGAGGGGGCATTGTCTACGCCGAGTTGGACTGTTCCAGGGAAAGTGTAGAAGAGAAAAAGGAAAAACAAAGGAGAAAATCAACCCGAGGAAGGTTCACGGCCGCTCCAAAAGGAAATTTGTTCATTCTCACAATGCAAGGAGAAAGAAAACCGGAAAAAAAGGGAGGTGTTGATGGAGAAAAATATTTTAAGGGGACTAGAACCGATGACACAAAGACTGGAGCAACGGGGACAGGAAAAAAAAAACTCAAAAAAAAGGCCCTCTTTCATCCGAAGGGACGGACAAAGCTTAGTCAAAATCGCAAAAATACAAGGGGAGAAATCAACGGGGGAAAAAAAGAGGTGGTTTCATCGGCCCAAGGGACGAAGACCGGAGGAATACTCTCACTCCACGGCGTGGGGAAGGGCCAGGTATTGCCACTCAAAGGAAAAAGGAGCTTCTGAAGCTGGGCTTGTCTACCAATACCTAGGGACAAGACACCATTTCCCCTACAAGCTCGCAAAGGGGGAAAGAGCAAAAATCGAGCGGGGAAGAGAGGAAAGCCGACACGCGGAATTTCCCTCTACATCTTCGTCAAAAAAGCACAAGTTTGCAAGGGGCTCAAAAAAAGAATGACGAGGAAAAAAAAGGCCCTTTAGGGAGGGCCTGACCTAAGGGAAAAAAGGGGGTGGTGACTGGAACAAAATTCGTGGGGAAATTGCTCCATAAATCCCGCAAGAAGAATCATCTACTTCCGCATGAAAAAAAAGGAGGAATCGTTTCTCAGACGAACCTCAAAAACACGACAAGCCTCGAACTTGAAAAAGGGAGACTCCTACCTGCCCGAAAGAAGGAAGCTTTGGCATTTGCGTGTGGACGATCTATCAAAGAAAAAAAGGGTCACTCATCTTTCAGAGAGGCAAAAGGCCAAGCCACCTAAGGGGAAGAAAGACGATTAAAAGACGGCTATCCATGCCCAACCCGAAGGAAAAAGAAAAAATTCTTTAGGAACACGTCAACATAACGACGCCGGACGCGCCTAGTCGAAAGAATCCATCCGGGAGGAAAAAGATATCGAGAGGGCAGGGGAGCTTCGGCCACGGGGAAGGACGTTTTAATTTAAGGGGGGGGGGCTAAGGTGGACCGGCGAGTTGAAAGGATCAGCGTAAGGACGAAAGAGCTACGAAGAAATATTAGAAGGGGAAAATCAGCTTCTTCAACCTCGAAGCTACGAAAAAAGAAAACTGGCGGATTTGGTCGGGATCTCACACTTCACTGTGGGGAGACCCTACATCTTCGACAGGATTATCTCAAAGGCCATCACACACCGTACTCATGGAACCGCAGTTAGGAAGGGAAGGGGTTCTAACGGGGGGGGAAGGGGGAAGGTCTATTGAAATTTCCTCTAAAAAGAAAACCCTCCACACTTTCAGAGGGGGCTTCGACAGCCCTCAAGAGCGAGGGGAGGGTCAAAGGAGGGGAAAAGGAGGACTGGAAAACGGCATCAGAAACCAACCGAAGAAACTCTCGAAAAAGGAAAGGTTCCTTGAAAGGGCGATTGTAAAGAGAGCTCGGGACAAAAAAAAACGAGCGTCGATCGGGGGAAAAAAGTTTTATGCACCATGCTGCGCACGCGGTCGTGAGCAAAAAACGTTGTGCAAAAAAGAGCCTAAAAAAAACATGCGTACAATTGGGTCGAGTCGACAAGCAGATTGGAAAAAAAGGTTGACCTCTTCCCTTGCTTGAAGTCACGCATGAGAAATTCTCGAACCGCTCCGGTGAAGTCAGCCGCTCCACAGAACGTACAGAAAAAAGGGAGGAGGCCTTTACTAAGCCTGGGGGTGGGGGGTAAGAACACCAAGCATGAAATAGAAGCCCTCATACAAAAAAAAGGATATGGTGCTCTCTAAGCAAATCCCGAGGGGGAAAACTTAAAAAGCCACTCTCAACAAAACACAACGGGGGGAGATGCAGCTTTCGATGATTACGTGAGGATGTAACGGAAGGACGGGAGGAGTAAGAGAAACAATAGGAGTGTTTGCTTAAATTCGACGACGTAAAAGACTTGGGTGCTTCAAAAAAAAAGCCTGAGAAAGAAGAGGAAGGGGAAG
>Ga0179593_1429134_pt1 | contig 19748 bp, 11 predicted proteins | sample CZODoug2_1_08_16_FD_185931 | JGI IMG/M metagenome (GOLD analysis project Ga0179593, IMG submission 185931) | Vadose zone soil fungal communities from Angelo Coast Range Reserve, California, USA - CZODoug2_1_08_16fungal (PacBio error correction) | ecosystem: Environmental > Terrestrial > Soil >...
CGCTGGCTGTCGTAAGTGTCAAAATTGATCCAAGGGAAAAAGTTGGCCGAGGGCATGACGCCCTTCGCGTTGTTGACGGCACCTGTCCCGCGAAAGCCTAGGAGAGCAAAAAATGGGATGACGCGATTGACGTGCGCGGACCACCGGGGGAGGCTTAGAGTGGTACAGATACCTAGGAAAAGCTCCGCCAAGCAGGTTGGGGGCGGCGATTTTACTCGGCAAGATAAAAGTACGGCTCATCTAATTGCCCAGCATTGACCCGGTGAAAACGGCCGGGCCGTAGAAGGTAGCAGGACAGCGACCCGGGGGGAGCGGAAAAGGAAGAAAAAATCTCGAAAATTAAAGAAACACTCCAGGAGTAAGGGTTCGTCGACGGCGTTCGCAAGGAAAGTCTACAAAAAAAAGTTTTTTTTGCGGGACCGGATCTACTGGGAAGGGAGAAGAAAGTGAGGAAATAAGAGGCCCGCCGTGCGCAGGCGTGAAATTCAAGTGAAAGCCGTCGTTCCGAAATTGATTGTAGGGTGAATCACACGGCTGGGCTATTTCGAGCACCGCGGATGATTGGACGCTTAGCGTGAGCGGGAGATTGATCAAAAGGGAGGAGCGGTCATCGCATCGGGCTATTGCGCATTATTCCCGCAACATTGGGGTACATCAGAAATGCCTGAACGATATAGAGGAAAAGAGGCAAAGCCCGCGCACGGAGTAGAAAGAGTGCATTGATTGGACCGAGATCGATCTAAAACACCGGAATCAGAAGAACGGATCTCGGGGAGGCACGCTCTTGTAGGATCTTAGGAGAGGGGAGAGTGTCTCCACCATCGACGTGTCCTTTTGCCCCGAATGGTATCAAGCACTACCTCTGTACAATATCTCGAAACTATTCGCACTGGGAAAAAAAAAACCTACGCTCCTTTGGGGCGGGCCTCGGTTCGCATGAGGGGTAGTACGTAAAAGGGTATAATGAAAAAAAAGTACCGTCCGGCTGCCTCCGTCACTCGGCCGTAGAACGAAATGATTTCGTGCCGTTAATAGATCTGGGAAGAACAAAGAGAGGCAGTCAAAGGCGCTCTCGCTCAAAAAGGGAGATTTCGAGCCATGGAGCAGCCATCCAAGGGTGAGACAGGGGGGAAAAGAGATACAGTCAGAAATAGAAGCTCCAGCACCTGCCGGTCCGTAACTGTCCGGGGAGCAGTCAGGATTGCCTTGGGGATGTTATCGGGCAGGGACGGCGTTCTCGTAATGTACATCGTCGAGGATGAAGGACCTGGAGAGAATCATAGTATTGGAAGGGATTGTCAAGTTTAAGGGGCGGTGAACAAAAGGCTTGAAGTAGAATTCTGCAAAAAAGGGGATCACCACTTTGAGAACAAATTTCCTCCCGTGAATGACGTCCCATCATTTCAGGAAAATAGGGGGAGAAAAAAGGGACCAATCGGAGAAGGGCCTTCCATGGAATGACTTCCTTTAACGTTCTAACGAAGCGGAGGATTGGCCGTCCTTCGTATATTTAATAGGTTGTATAATCAAGGCTTGTGTGGCATAAGGGTGTGTTAACCGCCCTTTGAGAGAAAGTTGGAATTCGGATCAATGGCCGGCAGAACTCCGAAAGCGCCAGGTGGTGGCGTCCGAGAAAAGGAGAAGTGCAACTTTATGAAAAAAACTCGAGCTGCCCTTAGACGGAAAAATAACTAAAACTGAGTGGCGGCATCGATCCAAGAAACCGGAGGATGTGAGAAGTCTTACGGCCGAACGAAATCACCGGCGAGGCATAGAGGCAGTCGGCGGAAGCCAAAATCCTAAAAAATCTTGGAGGGCGGGCCTCCACAGCGTCGCATTAAGAATTCCCAACATCTCAGCGCCTTCCCCAACCGGGGGTCTCCGCCTCTCGAAAAGGCCGCTTTACAAACATCGCCACCCATCTAGTCTTCGGATATCAAATATCCACCCTGGTTAACGCTCAAAAAAACTGGAGGGGGAGCTGTTCAACAAAGGGGACCTGTCATGCAATCAATGTGCCATCAGGTCAGAGCTCGTTTGTGGGGATCGATTGTACCTTCACATTAACCGTCACTAGAGGAAGCTGGGAGCAAAACTGGTGGCATTAAATAACACCGTGGATCTACGGGAAAGTGACCTTTATTTAAGGCTAACAACAAATGCTTTGCTGTTCATTAAATTCGTTGCCATAGCCTAGATATGCGGGGAACTGACGGACCATCGTCCGACTGTAACTGGGAAAACACTTGAGGAACTCAAAAAAAAAGAACAGCCCGAAAGGGAATTTGTATGGAACGGGGAAGGGGGGAACGGCTGCAGACGTTCAAAGCATGGGGGCGCAACTAGGATACCTCGATCAACCCTGGAACAGAATCTTGGACAAGTCTAGGGTTTGTGAGAAAGGGCGGGGGCGGGGGGGCTCGGTTCAAGTACGGGTAGTCCGGGAAAAGCCACGCCTGGCGACTGCAGCTTGCACGCGGCGAGGTCTGGCTCCTTCAGAAGAGGCCGCGACCCCAGACCAATACGACGGCCTGGACAAACCGGGAGGGCCCTTACTAAAATGTTCTTCCCCTTATACTAAAAGCAGGCGAGTCCTTAGGTGTAGGGGGATCCCAAAGGGGGGCACGACATTTATATAAAGACAAATTAATGCAACATGCCGGCAAACTGGCTAGAAGGAGATCGCACCTTGGGAAAAGATAGCAGCGTCCATATCTGCGAAAATTCTCGGGCCATATTGAAAATAGGAATCACTAGTAAGGGAGGCAGCCGGCTACGATAGGGAGTTGGACCAAGTTCGCCGTGATCGAACGCGGCATTTATTCGTAGTGAGGAAACAACCGGTTGGAAGTTGTTCGACGGCGGAAAGCACAAAGTCCCTAAGGAAGAAATATCAGTCACCGAGAGATGAGAAAGCTGAACCCATACTCGGGCTTTGGGAGGGTGCTCCGTCCTATCCCTCCAAAATTGAAAAACCAGCAGCCTAGAATGACCCTTACTGCGGTCAGTGAAAGGGAAAACTAGGAAAGTCTGATACCAAACCTTTTAAGGGGGACAGGGTTTTCCGCCAAAGGCAAATCTGAACTAGGAACCGGTCGCGCGAAACTGAGGGTGTTCTGCGGCGAAGGGGGAAGTCCAGATGGGCGGTAATAAAAGACCAACCGACTGACCACTTCCCTCATCCGGGGATGGGTTCAGTGTGATCCGCCATTGGAGGGAGTTGGGGGGACGAAACGCGCCGGCAGACCGCCCGGGGCAGCAGAAGTGGCCCACTGGGCCATAAAAAGAGTGCTACTTGAAGATTAGGGTCAGCACAAAACTGCCAACAGGAAAACCCGCTTTGCCTATCCGAAAGAAATTTTCAAAATAAGAGAGAAGTAGGGAAAAATCCAGAAAACGCTCCAACGCGACTTTCGCTGGGATCCTGCGGGGGGGGGGGGGGGGTTGGGTTGAGGCAAAAGGGAGTGCCCTGGGGGGTGGGGTTTTAAAACTCAGCTTGGAGAGGAGATGAAGGGACATCCGCAAAAAAAATTCACAGGACTTCTGGTAGGAACTAGTGATTTACACGCACTCGTATTTGGATAGTCGCAAAAAAAAAGTGTCTTGGAGTCATTACCCTGGGAATAAAGTCCGTACACCCAAATCGATGAACTTTATAAGAACTATAGAGATAACAAATAAAACACAACTTAGGGAAAAGGGAGATGAATATGGGGTTCTGGGTATCTGGGGTTCGCAAAAAGGATCGTTGCATGGAGATTCATGAAAAAACAACACACTCACCTGGGGGGGAATTTTTTCCGTAATGACCTCGAAGAAGGAATCATTATGGACAAGTCATCATGGGGGAAGGGCCCGGGAGGGAAGCTCTCCCCCGGCGAGAGTCAGGTGACCATCTCCCTAAGTGACCCGCACAAGGTCTCGTTGTTTTCTTGGTGGATTGGCTCTGTATTATCGCTCCTTTGGAACACGAGGGTCCACGGAACTAAAAAACTCTCCCGTTGAACACAAACCTGCACGGATCTCGTACTCGGGGTGCAAAAGACTATCTGCAGCCAGCGGCCTGTGGGGGCAGATGACGCAAAAAAAAAAAGTTCCAAATTAAGATACAAGAAAGAAAAAACTGACCGTAAACTTATAAGGGGGGTGCGACATTCCAAGGGAGGGCCCAGAAACAGGCGCACCCCGTCACGTTGTTTAGGAGTGCGAACCAAGAGGAATAGCTTCTCACATCTGTCCCAATCGGGAGTCCGAAAGACTTACAAGAAGTGTCGAGTGAGTCCGCCCGCCGTCTTGTGAGAGGAAACCTGAGGGGATGTGTAGGTGATACACTGTGCCCTGTGGTCATGGACTAAAAAGGGAAAGCACTTTATGGGACGAGTGAGCGAGACTGCTCTTTGTCTCCTGATCGTAGGAAAGTCATCGGTTAAACTCCCAGGGTTGGACCTAAGTTCTCAACCAAAAAAGGGTGTTCAAGACGAAATTGCAACGCGAAAAAGAGAGAGTCTTGCTTCCAATACAGAGAGGACTTTCGGGCTGCATCTTGAAAGGGAAAGATTGAAAACCTCGACAGCCACTTGAATCGGGCAGCGATACTTCTCGTGGGTCGCTTTCAGACTGCGGGGCTGGAACGGGGATGCCAGGGACGGGGGAAAGGGGAAAAGGGGGTTGCCGTTCCTCTCTAAAGTCCAGCTTTACCTCTCGACAACCCATGGAAAGCCTCGTTGGGGTCCCTTCGTGGGGGCGACTTTTCCAATACCTGACCAGTTCTGGAAGGGGGGTCGGCAACGCGACTTTGGGTTTTATTGCAAGGAGAGATCGACAGATTTCTCATCTCTCGGGAACATCAAGGATTATCCTAATCAACTATTGCGGAGGCGGCCATCAGTAAAGGGTTGGGGCAAGGGTCATGAAGAGGGGGGGACTAACCCTTAGTGAGAAAACCGTATCCTAAAAAAAAAAAGATGTCGGCCTCTCTAAGGGGGCCACACCTCTATGAAAAGAATTTGCGACATCCATAGGGCTACTATATGGGGCGAAGACTCTGGACATTACTAAACTTCTCAAACACCGCTAAAAAAAAAAAGGCCCGACTTTTGGAAGTACCTAACGATTCACCAGAGCTTGTTGCATCATTGAGAGGTCAAAAGGGAGTGGAAGAAAGTATAAGGAGATGGCTATTAGGAAAGGCGCGGCCACGAAGAGGAAGATTTTCAGGAGAGGGCGGTAAACCTCTTTGACCAGCGGTTGACTCGTTTCCCGAAAAAGATGGGGGAAGTCTCTCGCGGCCGGGACTACTCCAACCATGCGAGACATGGAGTGGGGCTCAAGCTGAAAGGCCAGGGACGTTCCAGGAAAAACCTTTTAAGAAAATCAACCCTGACAGAAAATCCCCCAAGAAATGCTCGGAGAGGCCACATGGCGGCCGGGGTCTTTTACCCACTAAAAAGGATGTGAAAGTTTTTCATCGGCGGCCTCCTTTAAAATAATTGAAAGATATTTTCAGGAGTCCGCCTATCTTGAAAGTTGAGTTTGGGTGTCCCGGATCCCTTGTCTGAGTATCTATTGGGTGCAAGAATCGGCTGGGCTGGCCTTTCTGCGTGGGGCCATGGGGCGTGGATTCTCAATCGGAGAAAAAAGGTGTTTTGTTGAGAGCTCAGATGGGCTTAGGGTTCTAGGCGAAAGCTTCCCGTCTAGATGAGTCAGTGGGGGTGGCGAAAAGACAATTGGGGGGCGACTGATGGCCTGGAACCTTTCTTCAGAGACCCCCCGAGTGAGCTAAAAGAGAGATCTTCTTGCCAAAACTCCTGACTAAGGAATGGGGGCAGTCATCTGTCTTCAAGGGGCATCGCAGAATGGAGAGGACGCACAAACGGTTTCTGAAGGAGTGCATAAGGGCAACATTAGGATCAAAACCTAAGCTTCACTAAGAAAGCTCCTACCGCGGGGAAAACCACGGATCTCCCCCCCACTTGCTTCAGCTCCGTAGAAACTCAATTCGTGTGAAAAGCTCCAACCTCCCGCCGAGACAAGCTTCATCATCCCTGCATGTTTGGGACACGCGCTCTCCTCAACGACCGGGGGGGAGGAATACCTCCTGGTAAACTGTCACTGGGGGGTGGAACCTCACGGTTCCGGAACCTCTTCTTCCCTGTCCGAAAGCAGTAGAAACTACTTTTGAAAGAACCTTCTTACAACTTGGGAAGGGGGTTTCTTTCAAATTCGCCAACCTAAAGGGGGGAGAAAAATCGGGAACCAACGATAGGTGAAAAAAAGATCTAGATCTGACTCGGGCATACTCTGACAGAGGATTCACTTATTGAAAGGGGGAGAAAGCCACTATACCGAACGCAAAAAATATTATTATCGGGACTTTCCCCGTCTTAAGGGGGGGAAAGAGGGGTTTCTCTCACTCACAGAGAGAGACGAAAAAGTAGAAAAGGCACTCACCCTTAGTCTAGGGAAAAAGGGATTCAAAGGTCTGGGGTTGAGAGAGCTGAGAGGTCTGCAGAGGGGGACTTGGGGCAAGTGTGTCGGAAAGGAAAAAGGCAACAAAAAGGGACTACGTTTAGGACTGGTCACTGCGGGAAAAGGTCCAGAAGATTCTTTTCAAAAGGATCCAGGGTGAGGGGCTGCCCTCTCAAGGGACAAACGAGCTGGAAGAACGGACAAGAAAAAAACCGGGGGCGTTGTCAATCGTAGAACAAATCTAGAGCATTGTGAGGGGTCACGATGGGATAAAAGAGTCAACGGGGAGCGGCACCAAATAAAAGGGCATCAAACAAAAGGTCCTCCCTTAATCCTAAAAGGAGGATATCGGGAAAAATAATTCAATTTTTAGGAAGCTTTTTGATGGGAGAAAAAAAGAAGAGACTCAAAAACTGACGCAAGAGAAATTTGTCCAGCCGGAGAAGATCCAAGCCTGCATTTCAGGAAATCTAACTACGGGGGAGGATTTGGGCGGCAACCGTCAGAAGTTAGATGAAAAGAAGAGGGATACAGCTCAAAAGATCGACTACTCTGAAAAAAGAGGCATGCCGGGATCGACCCGGAAACGCAGCTTCTTTTATTCCAAAACTGCAAAGAAAAAACTTGGAGTCCTGAGGCCCGAAGAGGGGGGGGCCTTCCAGGACAGAAAGAAGCACCGTCGGTAAGATATTTCTACAGAAGGATGGGGGGGCGTCCGATGTGGAAGAGGAACGTAAGGCGGTCGCAAATGTCTTGTTGTGCGGTCAGGGGAGGGAAAGAGAAGGGAAGAACCCCCTTAGGCTTGGAACGTTTGTGAGTATTTTGAATGCTGATGGGTTTGGGTGAAGGGCAGTCAATACAGGAGAAAGAGTGGGCAGCGTTCATTGAGCCGCTACGGGGGGACCGTCGGTTTGATCATTCCACAAAGGTAAATTCTCGGGCTACGTTCCCTAGGGCGAGCCGATAAAAAAAAGACAAAACAGCGCTGGCGGAGGTTCCTTTACAGTGAGAGTGGACCCCTACTAAAGGAGCTTCGCGCCGGTAGATAAAGCAACTCCAGAGGCAAGGACCGCAAGGGCTGGGGGTCCGGGGCAATATTATCCTAGGGGGCGGATTCTGCAAAGGATTGAGGAAGGTCCACTAGGCATCAGATGATGTCAGAAGAATAAGGTGGACCAACCAGAAGAGAAATAAACACCAACAAGGGGAGGTGAGGAAGAGAGAACGCTTTACTGTGAAGTTGCCGCGCCTCATGGGGGGAAAATAAAAAAGTCGAGCACTCCTTATAGAAACACGGGGCAAAGCCTTTGTTGGGGGGACGCCCAGGCGCCCGTCCAAACGCTACCCGAGTAGCCGGGTACGCAATGGGGGGGCATAAAAGAGGGGGGCTATGACAAACTCTCGACAAGGGGGTGGTTTAAAAGATAAAAGGATCCACTCGGTCCCGCCGCCAAAGAGGGGGGGTGGGCGGGTCTTTTCGTGAAAGTCTGCTCGCCAGGAGAGAAGTCTTAGACTCCCTTTCTCGACCAAGCGGACCTTTTAAACAAGCCGTAAAGAAGGGTGGGAAATGCAACCTTGACGAAAGGTCATTTCCCAAAAAGGAAGTCCAGTCTCGTGACTAACAAATAAGGGGAGCAGACGAGACACAATTCTTCGTCCCGGTAATGAGGGTGTTTTTGAGAAAGGTGCGCCTCTCGGTCGCTCGAGGTTACAGAGAGACCCGCTACCTGACCAAAATCCCAGAAGTGGTTTTTGAAATAACAGAAGAGAGTAAGTTTATTGCGAAGAAGCCAGAAAAAGAATCTGTGAACTGTTTGAAAAGTCGGACAGTAAAAGGCTTAGGTGAAGTCCTTAAACATGGGGTCCAGGAGGAAAGGGGGGGGAGTGGTTGGTATTGATACTGAAACTTGCCTGCGGTTCGGCAGCCGAACATGCCGCTGTGTGGTTCAGAGTCTATGGCTTTCGTCTGTTTTCCCGAAGTCCATGAAAGGTCAATTTCCTCGTTGAAGGGATCCGGGGTTGCTGAAAGCTGGGGAGAAGTAACCTTTGAGGAATCCTTCCTCTCGTTCGGTCTCTTGCGATCATGACTGAAAAAAGGAGCCGAGGCCGCTCTCTGTTAAGGATGTCTTGCAAAATTGGGGGAGAACTCTGATATCCGGATAAGGGGGAGGATACGTCAGCTTCACGGATCCGTAGAAGGCTGGAGCTGTGTGGGGCCTCTCTGTGGGCAACGATCCTTAAGATTCCTTTGCGAGGAAAGGGTTAGATGAAAAGGCTTGTCCGCCTTAGGTAAAGTTCAAACGTTTGTCCCATCTACCCTAATTGAAAGACGCAAACCCTGCCTCGAACGGGGGGGCGTAAATTTTACCCACCCTTGAAAAGGTCTAGTGTCTTCCATTAGTGTCCCTTCTTCAGGCATTCATCGTTGAATTCGGCTCATCCGGCAACCCTTACGAAGGGTCCCGTGCCAGGTGGAAGGGCTTCACCTACCTTCAAAAAGGAAAAGATACTGTTGAGGGACAATTTGGCAGGAGTTCCGGGGGGGGGGCCCGTCTCGGATCACCATACAAGGCCAGAGAAATCGATACAAGTCAAAGCAGAGAGGAACAAATTCATTAGGAGAAAGCAAGGGGGGTAGACCTGTGGTAAAGAGGAGCGATAGGAAAACTACGAAAGGCTCCCATCACTCTGCCGTCCGGGGTGGTCCGAAAGGTTCCTGAAAGTACAGTCATTGGAAGGTCAGTTTCTGGCCGGGGAGGGGAGTTGACGATCGTTCGCTGGGGCTCTTTCATGGACGTGATCCGTATTCCGAAGAGATGGTTCTCAGAAAAAAAAAAAAGAGCTAGAGGGAGCTTTTTTCCACGTCTGCTCGTCAGGGGTGGCAAACCCTTCATGGTTTCCTTCATTGGGTGCCGCGTCGAGGACAGGGGGGCGGTGTGGGTGGGTTAAGGCGTGTTTGGGTGGGAGGTCATCCGCCGCTCGACGATGTTTAGATACGTCACCGAGGGCCCCCATGATGGAAAAAGGAATCTCTTAAGGGACCTGGGGGCCTGAGGTGAGAGGTGTTGAGGAAAAAGGAAGACAGACTAGGGGAGTCTTGCTCCTCCCGGTAGACATGGAGTATCAAGCGGGGACTGGGATTCCGTTTGCGGGGGTTTCCTGTACAAATGAGCTTGCGGGACACCCTGCTACGGCCTATATCTCTGCGAGCTCCCAGATATCTGGAGGAGGGCTGCAAATGCACTTCTGGGTCTGCCGTGCGGTGGGTGACCCTGTGCGGGTGGAGGGAGAGTCGAGGGGGGGGGAAGACGTGGAAGCCAGAGGCTGCTAAGTGAAACCTTTTGTTCGAGGTTCTCGTCGCAGGCCGGTGGCTTATTGCGAGTGATGGTTTCTGGCCGATCCGTGGCAAGCCTCGATGATACTTGGGGGGGAGGGGAGGAGGAGAGGTCGTGCGGGATAGAGTTGTGTTGTCAAAAAAGACCTCTTGCTTATCTAAGGGGGAGGGAATTTCTCGCCATGGGATTCTGAGCGAAGGGTGACCCCTGATGTTGGGTGGAGCGGGTAAGGGGCGGTGTGAGGTGGGGTGCAGTAGGATGGAATGTACGTCGTGCCTCGGGAGGGGGGCCATTGGGTTCAGAATGGTGGTTCTCACAGCGCCAGCTTGGATACGATACGTACGTTCGTTTCATCAAAGTAAAATGGACCTTGAGCGATGAGAACGAGACGAGGATGTTCTGTCGATTTTGGTGCTGTGGCGGGACTGAAAACGTGGTGACGGGAGGCTAAAGAGGGTGGGGGCGGGGGGGGGGCACTCACACAAAAATCAAGTCTGCTGAATTTAGGGAATTCACTGCAACGACCTAGAGCCGAGGGGTCTCACGTGAATACTATTCCTACGTCCAAATACAGAAATACTTATGAAAGACCCCAAAAAAGGTGCCGCCTTTATCAAATGACAAATGGTCAACTCAACCAAAGAGACAGCTATGACAAGGGGTCGGGTGCCACACGAGGAAAAAAAACTTCATTCTCAGCCAATATCAAAAGATCACCGGCCACGGACCGCATGGTTAACGGGCATTCAAGCGGCAAAAATTGAAGCGGGGCTCTAACTCTCAGCCCAGTGGGTCTAAATTACCTGAAAAAGGATTTCCCGTCAGGAAAACTTGAAAACTTGGAGTCACGACGGGGGCACAGAATCTCTCTACTGAAGGTGGGGGAGGAACCGTTAGGAATTGAGAAAATGTTCAAGTCAGCCTTTTAACCATAGCTGGAAGGCGGCGAGGAAAATAAGTCGGAAGTGTCAAATTATAAAATCTTTGTCTAGCGTAATTGTGGGGGAGGCGATCCATCGAAAGCAACAACATGACCTGGTAATAAAACTTTCACCGCGGAAGGTGATGGGCTAGGGGGGGAGCTAAGTCTCATATCCAAGGTACCAGATACTCCCAGGGGTGGCTTCTCCCTGCTTTTCAAACGGAAAACTTAGGAAGGGGGTTGAGTATTCTCTTGCTGTGGGAAAGTGGCACGATTTGGCGGAAAGACATGACACCGAAGAAAAAGTACTACGACCAAAAAAGCTTCCAGATGAGGTCTTCTCCTTATAAAAACCTCGACAATCTATCCAAGAAAAGGGGGAGGGGGCACAACATAAGAAAAGAAAGTCTTTTCACGTGGCAAGCTGACTAGAATGAAAGTTTCTGGGAAGACAACTCTTGATCTGAAGGGAAACGACGTGAGGAACTCTTGGCGAACTTCGCAAGGCCAGATGGCACTCACGGGAAAGTTGCGGAAAACATCATATACTTTAGGCAGAGGGTACGAATCATGTGATACAGCAAGGACACTAGGCCGCGAAAGGAAGGAGGCTGGGGACGCCTTCAACGAGAAGAGCTCTGCAGTTGGGAGGACAAACCAGCTGAGTGGAGAACGGGGAGAAAGGGCTCACTCTGTCTGAGAGATAGAAGGGGAAAGAGTGGAGAATAAACTCTATATCGGAACAATAAGCGAGCCGGTGACGACCAGACGAAGGACGGGAGTTTAACATACATAAAAACAAAGCCTTTTTCGAGAAAAAAACGGAATGGAGTCGATTCTACTAACTGCGGTAGAAAGGCAGGAACGCTCCTGGGTCTTCCTCTTGGCGCGAGAGCTAATTACCTTTGCGGAAATCGAAGAAACGGTTCGTAGTGTTCTCGTGTCGCGGGCTAAAAATAATGATAAGAACACAGTTAATTTGACGCATGGGTGAGTTTCTTTGTAAGTTTTCGGATGTGTGGTGCAAAAACGGAGATTATCCCTCCAGTCATCTCTTGGGGGGGGGGGGAAAAAAGTTAGGGTAAAACTCAGGTAGGGAGGGGAAAACGGCGCCGGTGGGACGGTAAGACCGAGTTGGGAAATCGGAACCGGGGGGAGAAATTGCCACTAGATGTATAAATCACGTCCTCACCAACAAAGAAGGCTGAGGTCGGCTTCGTCGCTGACGAAAGGGTTTGTTAAAAATAAGCGGGGGAAGGCAGCGTATACTTCCAATCAGGGTCTTGCAAAAAAGGACAAAAGAACCAAAATTCTTCAATCATGCGCTGGAAGCCTGGTTTACGCACCACAAGATTTCCAGGGCTTCTTTAAACCCAAAAAATTTACCTTGATCCACAGATCCTCGATTATGACCTTTCACCACATCGCTGGAGCTAGGGAGATCGTCGGGGCAGGGGCTGGTGACGAGTGGGTGGACATCCGACACACACCCCCTGAGATCGTAAGAAATTGATCTGGATTTTGAAAAAAAGGGGCCCTACCGAGAAAGGACCCGGAAGTGGTTCTCCTACCCGGCCCACGCTGGGGGTCTAGCAGAACAAGGGCCCGGAGAAATCAAAACTAATTGAGAGAGTGAAGTTCCTCCCTGAGGGGAGCAGAGGGCATGAACGGCTAGCAACAAAAACCCTTGGGGAGAGCACCATGAAAAAAAGTCCGACAAGTAAACTTTTTTGGGCGCGACTGCTTTTCGTCGCCCGCCTTGCACCCGTTTAACCCGTAAGTTAAAGGGAAGAGTATAGGTAAAACCGTAAGTAGAAGGAGGGAAAAAATGGGGGCAACCGGCGGAGGTCAAACCAATCGTCGCGTGTTGAAAGATGTGGGAAGAACCAAATAAATACATTAATGAAGACAGAAAAATGAGCCGTATCCGGAAACTCAGGGTGGAATAAAAGCGACTTGTCGACCCTAGAATTCCAAGCCACCGCAAGTTTTTATCGAGAACTCACTTTCGCTGTCTATTCTTTGTCAAGCCTAAAAAGAATGGAAAATAGCTATCTTACATGGCTGCATGCGGAGAAGGGCAAATTAAAATGAATCCTGGAGATCTGCAAAAAAGGTCGTTGTAGCCAATTTCCAGGGGGATAGATCTATGCGATACCAGTATAAAAATCCCTGGGGTGGCTATTAACAGTCAGAGATGGATGGGCCCCTATATTAACTGGAGTGCCGTGCGGGGGACTTTAGTTCCGAAAGGGGTCAGACGACACACAGCGACCGATTTTACTGAAGTGATAATGTCTTTCTATTCAGGGAAACGGCGGAAAAGAAGAGGAGAGGGGCGCGGAAAATTGCTTGAGTTCCAGGAAAAACAAAGAGCCCCATAGGAACACGAATGCTCGACAGACGCCGGAGGAATCCTTAGTGACAGGATTCCGTGAGCAGGTTGACCTCCGGGGACCGGGACAAACCTGGGGACGCATAGCGATCTATCTTTCATCGGAACTCCGCCAGTCCGGACGCGGGGGTTCTGTATTGAAACGGGAAAACCAGGAGGCCTTGCCAAGGTTTTTTTGACAGGATGCTCCGGTCGGGGTGGGAGAATGCCCGCCCGGCCGTCCGGAAAGGAAAGAAAATGCACGGCTGAACGTCTCCCGAAAAGTGCTTTTACTGGGGATAAATCTGTTTCAGGACCGCTCTTGACGGAACTTGATTACACAAAACGCCGATACTATCCACCCTGAAGTTAGAAAATGGGGGGAAAATCCATCAAGGACCGGTTCTCTTTCGAAGATCTACCCTGCTCAAGCAAAGACGGGGGCACTTTTCCGTGCATAAAGGGAGGCCGGGAGGGATCTAGTATCTTTCCACAAGAGAAGGTAGCGTGAAAAGAGAGAGCGGGGGATGACGTCGGGGGAGCCAAAGGAGTCTAAGTGAAAGCCGAGAGGGAGGGGAAACGCGTCAACGGGGCGTTTCCTGATTGAAAACCCGTGAACCGCCAGTAGGATAAGTACTTAAAGTCCACCATGAGGAATTTTGACTGAAGACACAGACTTGGACCCGTCGTTTGGTGCAGAGTGAGAGCCAAAAAAATAAAGTAGATCGTACGAAGCGGGTTCCTATAAAACCTTAAGGTGCCTTTTGGACCTTGTCAAGCGGGGGGATCGTGCGGTGGTAATTGAGAGGGGGCAGCGGAGACCGAAGTTGTTTACGCTAGATGGGGGGGAACCGAACCGTCTGCGATAGGGCTGCGAGGAGCTTGCAGGGGGGGGCAAAGGTGAACCCTACTGTTAGGTGCGGAGCCCTGCTTCTCTTTATGGGGTCCGCCGAGACAACCCAAGATGCAGGAACCGCCGGCTTGCGAGGCGGGCATCGCGCAAAAAAACGGCAAGAATAGGGGGAAAGAGAGGGAGCTTCCTGCCAATGACCTAGAAAACGGATAAAAACCAGCGAGGCTGAAGAAGGGGAAATAGAGTGTGAAGAGGCGCCCCCCCAAAGGGGACCTGAGCATCAATGCAAAGAAAGCAGCACGTAAAAAATCAAGGAACACGGCATAAAGAACGGAGGACCACAAGCCAACAAAAGTGATACGGACATAGCAAAAAAGGATTTCCCCCTCAAGCGTCTGGGAGTCAAAGGAAGACTCCTATTTGAAGAAGGGTTAAGTACTCCTCTCACGGATGACGCTCTAATAAAGGTCCTTTATAAATTCAACTGTGCTAAAAGGTCGCACCCCACTACGGTGGAACCGTCGATCTACTTAAAACGGGGGGGGGACGGGGAGGGAACCCTTCACAAGAAAAAAGAAGACTTGAACGCGGGCGATAGACATCTTGGGCGCGAGAGGAAACTACAGCACACGAGGAAAAGCAATCTAAAAATCATATACCGAAAATGGTCGCCTATATCCGCCAGGAAAAATTTTCGGAATTAAAATTACGGCATCGTGGTGGGCGCCTGGGCAGATAAGCGGACAAGAAGGCTACTGGGAAACCATCGACTGGGATGGAGTCTCGCCCATAGTTTAGAGAGGCTCTGTTGTGTAAGACGCAGCAGGGGTTGGGGGGGATTCCTCAGGGCTGGGTAGTAAAGTAATAAACCCCGCCCACGTAGTTCTTTTTCAGACCAGCGAATTCTTCCTTCTTCGTGAATCCTCTCTAGCCAAGCTTTCCTCAGGGAGAAGACGACGGGGTGACGTGGGTCTATACGAAAAAAGGATTCACCGGGTGTCCTGTGATTAAAACGGCGAAATACATCGGGCGAATCACTGTTTGAACGGAAAGCTGGAAACTTTATTCTTTACACACACAAATCTTGCCGAAAAACCTGCGACAGACGCCCAGCTAAGTCGATCTCAGGCATCATTTCTAGGGAAGAAAATCGAAGAGGAAGAATCCTACAACCTCTGCGCGGAAATAGTCTTGTGCTGCGGCTATCTGGATTGACTGGATCTGAAGTTCAGGAACCTACGGGTTCTTCGGCTATAAGGGAGTTCAGACCAACTCTTACCAGGGGAAGAGGGTGATCGAGCAGGGCATGCGTTCAGGCAGATACTCGGAGATGAAATCTCTGCTTGGGACTTAGAGAAAAGAAAGTCTACCATTGCAAAGTAACTCACCAGACTCAAGCCGTGCGAAAGCACATCACGGGGCTACTATCGGAGGGCTGGTCTAGACCATATACAACTTTTCGCGGGAACTGGCCTATCCTCGAATTTTAGGGCGATCGGGTTTCCGGGAGATGTGTTCAAGTCAAGTAATTAAAAGGGAGGATCTCCCCCGTGAGGGGGGGGCGCGTGTTCAAAAGCGGTGGTTCGGCATAAACCAGCCCAAAGCGTCCCGGATAAACAGCAAGGTGGTACTATTGTAGGATTGAAGGTGGGGAGAAAAGCGCCGCGTCAAGAGGAAGCAAGGTGGGGGAGAAGAAGTCATTTGGGAGGCCCTCGGAAATCGGAAGGTTCAAGAAAAAGCAGAGGATGGGTCTCTGAGACACGGTGGGCACGGAAGACAGTATTCTCAAACAGAGCTCAAATGGGACGTGGCGCGGATTCTCACGTAAAGAGTCACAGCTTCTGCGCATGTGGAGTGAGAAGGAGGACAAGGTCAAACCTTAGGTCAAAAAAAAAGCGCGGGGGGGCGGACACGGGATGCGGGGCGGCAAAAATCGGGTGGGCAAGCATGAGGCGCACTTTCACAGGGTTCAACATTAAGAACGGACGATACGTTCTGCAAACTGTGAAAAGAAAGAAGGTCACTAATGCAAAAAAAAAAAGATCAAGAGCAGGATACTGTTTCGGAAAGTGGGACGCTCGTTTGAAGACGAAAAAGCGTTCTACCTGGACGGGGAAGCATCCCCGCGTTTTGGGGGTTGCAAGTCTGCATCTAGGTCCCGCCTGGCGCAAATATTTGGGACTGAAAGTGCATCAGTTTTGAGATTTACGCTCGCCCACTGGAAAGTATATGGGAAATCTCACGGTGAGGGTGTAATCCCAAGCCAAAGGCAAGTTTGAAGCGATTTATTGGAGGGGCTCGGAAAGTGTCAAATAAACAGTAAAGGGTCATCCTGTGACCGGTTAACCGACGTTATCACATAAACGAGGTAGGCCACTGATTCTCCCCAAAATCAGCCGGGTTTAAACGGATATCTACCACACAGACGTTAAAATTAAAATACCACGTCTAAAAACTAAGGGGAACTTCCTTGGTTTAGCGGGCCTATGGTAACCGATAGCGCGTCGACCGATGCACTTTTTTTGTCGGGGTCTGAACTGTGACTTGTCCTTCTGTGAACTTCCTCGTCCATTGCGTGGGAAAATCATCTTTTGAAAGTAGCTTAAAGACGTGTCGCTGAATTAGGGCCCTTCCTGCAGGGTTACGAGGCACCCGGGCTGTGGAGCATCCGCGGGGAAGCCCCTGGGTAGTTTGAGGGGCGTCGCCTGCAGGAAAGCCTGACTAAGATGAGGCGAGGTGCTTCTCGTAAAAATCGATCGTTATTATCCGGCTCGTGCTTTCATCAAGGTTGAACGGATCGTGGGGGAGAAGGGCTCAAACACTAAAAAAATGGGTTCAGAAACCTAACTGTGGGCTATGGAGGAAGTTCTCAAAATCCCGGGCAGTGCTAATGTGGCTGTATTTGCGGCTGGGGATCTCAGACAGCTGACAAATCAGGTCGTTTGTGGGAATCGCGACAAAGGTCTTTAGGATAGGGGGCGACTCCTTGGGGATAGCCAGATTGGGACAGGAAGGGTGCCTGGGCCCTGTCCAGGGGGGGGGCCGGCTATGCGTGCCGCTGGAGACCGATCGCCTCTTGGGACTTGTAAGTACCCGCCTTTCCTGATTGGAGGGTTTTTTCTCCGTGAGAATGGACTCTGACGGGGGGTGTTCAAGATCAAGGCGCCAGCCGTAACTCGAACTTCCCACTGGGAATCAACTTATTTTTTAACTGGTCCGGAAGTGGAAACCCGTCTTCTCTTAAACGATCGCGAACCTCTCGCGACAACCGCTCAGTGGGCTACGAACGCACATAAGGATACCGTATGGTCTAGCTCTTGAAGCGATACCCCCTCGAACATCTGCACCGGGGAATTCACACCTCTAGCAGTTGATGGCCGTGTGAAATATGGATTCCTTATCGTCCCAAACGGTTCAAGGTAAGAGTGGCAATGTTCTCTAAACACTAATATATGGGGACAAGTAGGGGTGCCCCCGTTCAACGTGGTAGGGGGGGCCGGACCGTACTCCAAAGGTCAAGGGGGGTCACGTGGCGCTTACGGTTTCCTCGGGGCCACACGAGGGGTATCTCCCTGTGAATTGTACCTGGTTCCATAGAAAGAGGGGAGGTCAATGCTACCGTGAAATCCTGGAGTAGCGGCCGAGACTGCGGCCTAAAACTGATTCGGTTCCAAGGTTACGGGCCTGCAGCTTGAATTGGCGCGGAATCCGGGGGTTAGAGGGGGGTAAGTCGTTTGTGCTGCGGAAGAGGGCCGGAATTATGGGGTTTGCTCTCTGGGAGCGCCCTTCTTCTGGTAACTGTTGTAAGAACGTGGCAGGGGGGTCTCCTGGTTCAGTTGTTTGTATACATTGTAAGAAAAAAAAACCGAAGGGTCGGAATGTTGGGGGGGGGGAGAACTCTGGAAGATTCCGGATTGATCAACGGATTGGGAAGGAGGTCGAGGGGCTGTGGGTCGCTCCCTAACTCCTCGAACACAGATTAGGGGATAATGAAAAAGGAAGAACACCGAAATCAATGGGTGATGGCTTTGGAAATCGGATCCCAATCCTGCGAGATATTTCATCGGACGGCAAAAAAACACTTCGGTTCATCAAGGCCACTGCACGAACACGACGTTCTCCAGGACTAGAACTCATAAAGGCAACTCAGACACACGTCAGGGGCTGAGGTACGCGCCTATAAACACCAGACTCTAACCTCATAAGTAATTGCAAAGGGAAAAATAAATTTGGGGGCTGCCAGATCGAAGCTCGCCTAGGGGCGGGCCGAGGCCCTATTTATTTAATGCACAAGTGTTACCTCTGACACCTACATGGGTCTCACGACCTCATCAATCTGGGGGACCGCCCGGTGGATGGATGCACCTGCTTACACATCCCATTCGATATTTAAAACTCGGGTAAAACCAAAATGGTCTTAAATCAGCCTCTGCAGAGGCCGGAGTTCATCGTCACGACGATACCGGGGAATGTTCATTAGCTCCTTAAATCCATATTCCATCAACTGGTGCGGTTTTTAGGGTACCTTCCCACTTCTCAGTCGTTCTTGGACTTTCTAGGGAGGAATCCCTTCGGGGGGAGAGCAGTCCGACTTTCTAAAAAAAACCTCGTGAATGAGGAGCAATTACGGGGAGTAACTTCGGCGTGTCTGAGTATCTGGCTAGTGGAGGGCGCCTTTTCCTGGGTCAGAGTACTTGGGTTTCTCCCTCTTCATTAACCCTGAAATCCACCGGCTCTTCTGGGGTGAGATAAAGATCAGGTCAGTCGATTCACGGGTCCTTCTTCACAATGGATGTCTAGAAAAGCATCGTGTAAACGAGCTCCCAGTCTCGTAAATGAAAACCTGAGAAGGGACTATACAGGGGGTCCGTCAACTTCGCCAAAGAAGCGGCAGAAGATCGGGGGGTCTGCTAGGAGATCTTCTGGAAAGAACTCAGCGCTGAGAGAGCACTGCGCCGGAAGCAAAGAAGAAAGATGCGTAAAAGAGCGACCAAGCGAGCCCGTTAAGGCAGAGTGAGGCGATCATCTGTCCCTAGTGGACGAAGACGAAGCGGTATGTCAGGGGCTCAGTCGTGCGTGAGGGGGTTTAAGGGTCTTCGGTTGAGGACCGGGGGGCTGAGATGAAAAGAAATGGAAGAAAATCGCTCCCTCTGCGCGCGAAAAGTACATCGGGCCGTGATCAAAACGCCGCCAGGGCCCTTGGACAAAGGGCATCCATCAAACCTTGAGAAACACGAACTGAGTGGCCTGAATCGCCGAGTCCTTACACTTCGGGTATGTCCATTAGTAAACGGGTTTAGGACAATTTGCCGCAACTCGAATGAAACCGGGGTAAGGGAGACACGGTCTGTTGTCGCTTGTCGGTGGATAAAGAGCAGTCAACACCCCTTATGAGGCCCGAGCAGGGGTTCTTTGTGTTCTGTATTCGTACGGGGGGGGGTTGCGAAAACTCCGCTTAGACATTCCTTACACATGATTTGGGGAATCGTTAGTTTGGAGCCCCAGATAGAACGAATTCTTGGCAAGGACTCGCTCACTTATGTTATTGGAAGTTGAGAGGCACTTATCTGAGCCCTAGGGAAGATCAGTCTCCTCCAGGCGAGGGAGAAGGTTCCTTGACTCGGGGTAAGACTCTAGCTTGGGAGAGCCAGGAGACGTCATCTCGCGAAAAGGTTTCCAAATGCAGGGGTCCACCTAGCGAAAGGGGACCTTGATGAAAAAGTAAAAATTTAAGGAGACGAGTCGCTGAGGCATGTTTCAAATTGGGAACGTTCTTCAAAGGTCCCACGCCAGCGA
>Ga0179593_1663228_pt1 | contig 19745 bp, 21 predicted proteins | sample CZODoug2_1_08_16_FD_185931 | JGI IMG/M metagenome (GOLD analysis project Ga0179593, IMG submission 185931) | Vadose zone soil fungal communities from Angelo Coast Range Reserve, California, USA - CZODoug2_1_08_16fungal (PacBio error correction) | ecosystem: Environmental > Terrestrial > Soil >...
AAAGAGGGGACGCTGGCGAGAAAAAGAAAAAGCAGAAGGATCGGCCGGAAGATCGCGTAGCAGGAAAAATTCAAAACGGAGGCAAAGTGCACCGCGTGGGGCATTGAAAAGAAAGAAAAAAGGGGGATAAGACTGAAACCAGTAAAGCGCAAACTGAAGGAAAAATCTCGATTTTAATCAAGGCCCTTGCTCCAAGGAATCGTAAAAGGAAAAAAAAGAAATGGAATAGGGAAGCGGGGGAGGCCGAGGAATCGAGAACGGGGAGAAATCCCACTTCTGGAGCGGCGCCAAAAAAAAGGGGGCAAAAAGTAAAGCAGCCGATGAAGTCAAGGAGAAGGCTTTAGGGTTCCTGAAAGAGCCCAGGGGCGTGCGGAAAAAGGGACGTCTCTTGCAAACAAGGGGTCAGATGAAGGGACCCAACCTTGGCACGGGGGGTACGGCGAAACACCGGGCATCGGGGAAAAGGTAGCGAGGGGAGCTTGAAGCGGGAGCCAAAAAAAGAGAACCAGCAGCCAACGCGGGACATGTATTAGGGTCGCGCTTTTTGGCCGCAAAGGTGGCAAAAATCGGGAAGCAGACAGGCGGGAAAAAAAAAAAAAAATGGAGATGGACACTCATTCTGGTCAAAAATACCAACAGAAAAACCCTTCAACCCCTATGAAAGTTTGGACAAGAAACCCCATAAGAGGGCTCCGTGGTCCAGCGCAACTTTCTCAAGAAGGTACCCCCGGGGAACAACGAGAAAGGCAGAAAAAAGATGAGGAAAAGGTCGAAGTCAGAAAGTAATACCCAAAAAGAATTAGGCACATGACAATAGATTATGGAACTGAGGGAAGAGGGGCTAGAGACAAAACGGAAAGGAAAAGGATCTAAGAAGACATCTTCCTCCGACGACTTCCCCATGAAAGAGGAAACGCAGGAAAGTGGGGATGCCTTCGCGGTGCACGGCACGGTTAGAAGGCGACAGGGACGGGGAACGGATATCGCGAAGGAAACCCTCCCAATTTCTTGGCAAACGGCAAAAACTTGGGGTCGATGGGGGGGGGGAGTCCCGAAGGGGAGTCAAGGGGTCCGCCCTGGGAAAACAAATGCCTTTTCAGCCCTGAAAAAAAGGGCAGGGGCTCTAAGGGAGGAACATTCTGCTGAAAAGGGCAACTACATGGTCTCAGAAACGGGGTGTAGGGATCGGCCGTTCAAAATAAGGAAAGATACAAAAAAAGGAAAGCAAAAAGCGTTGCACCGGAGGCCTCAACTCAGGGCAAGGGGAGCTAGCTTCAGTTTATTATAAGGCAAGGGGGTGAACTTAGACAGGTTAACGGGGCCAGGGGGGAGTGGGCGCGAAGCTAAACTAGTGACTTCCCCTGCCTTTACACATGTGTGAATAATATCTTCCTCCAGGAAGATGAAGGGGACATCACGAAGTAGGGAAGGAGGAGAGAAGGGCAATACCCGTAAGAAGCAATGTGGCATATTTGGGGGGAAGTTTCAAGACGTGAGACAAGAATGAAAGGCAAGACTAGCCGAATAACGCGAGGCGCAAAAGTTTCCGCGTCTCTAACACAGGGGGAAAAAAAATGCACTGGGATAAAAAAGCAAAGGTTCGAGAGGGGTCACCCGTAGGGAAAAGAGAAAGACCAAGCATGGGGGAAATTCGAAGGGGGGGTACAAACTGGGCTAAGAAAAAGACCGGAAGGGGGGTCAGGGAAGGGGGATAGGCTGCGGCAGCTATGCGCTGGTAGGAGAAGCTCAAAAGGCGGAGAGGGGGGCCAAATTCTCACAGAACTTAAAAAGGGGTAGGGTGATTGCTAAGCGGATACGTTACTCTGCCGACCTGGGGGCGGAATCGGGGTCCGAAAAAGGAGAAGCAATCCTCAGATTTAAAACATTCACCAAATATGGGAAATCTAAAGGAATAAAAGGGACACGGAAAAGTAGGCCTTCCAGAAAAAAGTCGAACTAAAAAAGCGATTTGTCCTTGAAAAGAACGGAAAGTTTGGGGGGTTGGGGTGGGGACAGCGTTTTCGCAAAGTTTCGCGCGGAAAATCAAAATGCGTTAGGCTACTGACGGGACCTTAAGGAAGGGACCCGCGAGGAGGAGCTAATGGGAAGGGAGGGCGCAAAGATCTCCTCAGCGCGAAACGATACCCAAAAAGAGGTTGCCCGTGTTGAGGGCCACGGTTTCTTTTATCACTCAAAAGAGCAAACGGGGAGTAGAAGAGGCGCGAGAAAACACAGAGGTCCGCGAGTTAAAAAAGAATTTTGGGGCATCATCGTCTGGTGGGGATTACCTAAGCCAGTGGGGTTTGAAGGAAGGAAATGACCAAAAAGGCATCTAGGGGGAAAATCAAGGCGTGGGGAACAGACTGCGGCTATAAAAAAGGAGTCTCAACCAGGGTCTTATACCGAAGGCCTTCAGTGGAGGAAGTCAAATAGAAGAGGGGGGGGGGGAACGATAAGGGCTACGCAAGACGGGGGGAGGTCTACGACAGGGAACTACCCCTGTAAGTGGGAGCCGTAAGGGAAAAAAGGGGAAGGAGTAAAGTCGCGTTAATAAAAAAAAATCGGAGGTCAGTACCTGAAGTGGTAGCCTTATTTGGAGAAACGAAGGGGGGAAACTAGACTTAATTTTTTTGAATTTTTTTTCGAGGCGAGGTTATAATATCCGAAGAGAGAGGGACAAGGCGCTAGGAGAAGGAGTGGCAGAGGGCGCCGTCATGGGGGAGGGATGCTTTTGTAAGAAGACAGAGCGAAACTTTTGGAAACGCCAAAAGAGACGGGAAAGCAGGACACACCAGGGAGATAAAATTCGCACGCAAAAGAAAGGGGGAATCGTGAATCAAGGACTTCGGGGGAAAAGACGGGGGGAACTGGGATGTCCAGGGCCGGCTTGGGGGACGTCGGTGAGGGAAAATAAAGCGAGCTGGGGGGGAAGTCGGGAAGTATCGCGATTCCACTCAGAAACAGGGGGTCAAGGGGAGGAAATCTCCAGAAATTCGGGAAGCGGATTAACAGCCAAATCGACAGCTGCATCAGAAGAAAAAGGAAAAAAACTGAACCATAGCGTTGTCGATGAATGCCTGGATGGACAAAAAGAGGAAAAGAAAGCCGAAAAAGGGCGTGAGGCATAGGGGCGTTACGAGGAAAAGTCAGGAAGGACCTTCGTAAAAAAGCAGGAGGTAAAATTAAAACCGAGAGAGAGATCCTGAATAACAAAAAACCGAATCGCTGATCTAGAGTGGGGGAAGAACCTGGGGAAGAAAAAAAATGCGGAGAAACGGGTATTAAGTTCGAAAACTAAAAAGTGGGGTCCTTCCTTTCAGCTGGAAACGGAGAGGGATCGGAAAAACCGAGGGGAGCATAAGAGTTATCTTAAAAAGATCACCGTCCATTCGTGGTGACTTCCGAAGGAGAGGTTTAAATCACTGAAACCTAAACGAGATTACGGCGCTAAAACGGCAGAAGAAGGTCAAACGGGGGACGCCGGTGGACGGCCGCAAATGATTGCAGTGCAAAAAAGGTCCAGAAACGTATAAGGGTATGATTTGGGGGGCGCAATGGGTAAAAAAAAAACGGCGAGCAAAAATGGACATCGGCCACAGAAGGATAAACACAAGGGACCCGATTCCGCTCTGCGGAGGACAAAAATTTTAAGGGGGACGGCTCCTCGAAAATCACAAGAAAGGGGGGGGGGGGTCAAAAAGGAGGGGATAAAGAAGAACCAGGAACAGCCAGCGTCGAAATTCCAAGAACGGCCGAAGAACTGATTCAAGCCGAGTTCAAATTCGACCGGCTAATAAAGGTTCTGGGGGAAAGATGGGGGGTTCTGAAAAAAGGAAGGAGGGAGGGGGTCTCTCAACAACAAAAAAAAGATAGTATCAGGGCGACTCATCTCTAAAACCAGAGAGCCTACGGGGATATGGGAAGGAGGGGCGTAGGGGTTTCGGCCGGATGGGGAATCGCAGCTTGGGGGGGGTCTTGGACAAATAGGTATCCATGACTCGAAAGCAAAAAAGTTTGAGGGGGCGTAAAGTTTGTGAAAGAACGGGTGCGGAGGCGAGGGGGGTGGGGCCCATGTGTGGAAAGAAGATCCAAAGCTGGGAGAACAGGAGAAAATTCAAATAAATCCGTAGACGTGAGGCTTTAGATTCAAGTGGCAAAGGGGCACAGAAAAACCAGGAAAAATCGTGCCGGAGTGCCTGAGGGACGTGGCAAGGTCTCTAGGTCGGACAGAAATGGGATTAAATCGCGACAAAGAAGGAAGGGGGAGAGGGGAGCAAGATTTCAATCTTACTGAATACGAACGGAAGGGGAGGAAATCCCCAGGGGGGGACTGCAGGTCCTTAAACAATAGGAGTCGAGTTCTTTTCAAGACGTGGGGACCTGGGGGTAGCGAAAGAAAAAGGTAAAAAAAAAAAAAACGGGCGCAAGAGAGGGGAGTACTAAGGTCTTCCAAGCTACCCAGACCACAAAAATTCCCTGACTCCGGGAAGGGAAGGTTGACCGATAAGAAACCGGTTCCGGACTACTCCATAAAGAGGCGGGTGTAATCATGGGCGCGTGAACTCGACCCCAGGCCGAGAGAGGGGGGGGAAGGGGCGGAGGAAGATTAAAAAAGGGTGCTCACAAAGAGACATAATTGAGTCCTCAATCACTCAAGAACTATTTTCGGGGGGGTTATGCGGAGTTCCATTCAGGGGGGCTTAAGAGGGGTTCTCTTACCTCCTGTTCTAATCCGAAGGAAACCATAGGATCCACTTGAGGACTAAGAAAGAAAGAAAGAATTAAGAACCAAGTCGCTGAATCAGAAGATGAGACTCCCCGTTAGTTCTTTATTAGTCCAGAGTCCCCGGTGGAGGAAAGCTAAAGAAATGGGGTGAGATCAGAGGACAACTGTGAAGCTTCACTCTCCGGCATTATTCAATATCGGGAAAGCCGGGGAAAGAGAGGAAGGGGAAAAAAAACGATAAAACGGAAGCGGAGTGAGGGCCCTGTTGAGGTGCCGTGGATGCGTTTTTCCTCATCCTTCTGGAAGGTATCATACGGAAACGGCGTGGAGCCCGCGGCGTTTCCCGCGCCTGAGAAGAGAGGAGTTGGCGGCATCATCACGCAATTTTTGGGCCCCAGCCGGGGGGTCCGGCGGAAAACCAAAAAAAGCAAAAAACCCGTCTGGCCGTGCCCAAGGAATCGAGTTTGCCGGGGGAAAGACTGCGGCGACATGCTACTCAAACCACACCACGGAGAAGGGTTTGGGGCACCGAGGATTGGGAAGGGGGGGGACTAAGGGTGCCGCTCGGGAGGGAACTGTGCGAAGAGACACAAACCTTGAACTTCTGGGGTCTCCCGAAAAACCAAGAAGGGCCCTTGGAAAGGTCAGAACTAAAGGGGGCCGACAAAGAAAGTGGGAGGATATAACCCAAGCTCCGTGAACTACTGGGTTGCGTACGAAATCAAGAAGAAACTACGCAAGGGATCGGGGGGGTTGGGTCCGAAAAAGGTCTTTCAGGGCCACAGCGTCTTGACCTTCTCTGAGAACGGTTATACAAGAGTTCAGAAGTGTAGAAGGGGGGAAGCGTCACACAAGAGGGGACGAAAAAAGGTGCGCTGAAAAAATTCTGTTGAGGTTGTCAAGGCCAAAGAGCACCAGCAAGGCAGAGGGGGGGCACTTGGGGGGGGGAACGTGAATCGTACGCTTCTTGGAGTATTACTGGTTTAGAGTCAGAGCACTAAGCCAGAGGGCAGTTCTGAAAAAAGGGTCCGGAATCAGCGATTCGATATAAGAGGAAGGTAAAAACGAAGATATTGAAGAGGGGGGACTTTCCTTCTAAGACAATAAAGGGGGAACGCCGGGAGCCAGGGCCTCCTGCCTGGAAACGGTAAAAAAAAAAAGCCAGTAATTGACCCCGCGGGGCTTTCGTCGCAGGAACCTCGGAAGGAATCGATGGTCCAAAAGAGGGCATGCGCCGGAAGATGAAGAGAGGGAAGGAAATAAGGGAGGAAACGGGGGGGCAGGCAGAAGGGGGACGCCTAGCAAAAGGGGTTGAAGATAATCAGAGGCCCTAGAGAAAAAACTATTCGATCTACGGCCCTCAACAACCTTTCTGTCTTGGGGGTTCCAATGGAAAGGGGGGATTCTCCGACGAGTCCTCCTCTCTAGGCACTATTTCTAAACACCACATGCCGGGGCGTCCTAGAGACTATCTAAAGATTTGACAAGACTCCGCGCTTCAGAGATCTATCCGCGCCCTGAAAGAGTTGTGAACCCCCCGTCAGCAGGGATAGATGAATTAGGAAAGAAATGTCGCCCGAAGCAAGAGTAAGGCTAAAAGAAGACACTCCGGTGCAAAACAGGGGTATCTCAGGGCTCCGTTAGGGGGAGGAAAACATAGTGAAGGAATGATAAAAAAAAAAAAAAACCATGGATAGCGCGCATTTTGGACTCACCCTAACGGGGCCTAGGGTGAGGAACAGGTGCAGAGAGGGAATAAGGGCAAAGGCCATACAAAAATTCTAACTTGGGGACTGGCTTATCAAGAAAGCCGAGGGAGAATCCAAAAAAGGAAAACAGGGTAAGAGCCATCGGGCCTTCCAGACTCCCGAAATAGGAAAATTAAACCAAAAGGGTTCTAGGGGTATTTCCTAAAAAAAGATATGAGAGATCTCTCAACAAACAACTTCTTCGGGTCTTCAAAAGTTAAAAAAAACTCTCGGGTAACATCAAGAGGGGAAAAGCAACGGTTTTGGTAGGGCTATGTTCGCTTCTTCCCGTGCTTTGGAAATCTATCCTAGGAGGGTTATTAGAAAAAGCGCGCACGAAAAGAATTCAGGTTTTTTTTAATTATAGAAGTCAAAGTGGAATTGTAGCCATTTTCAAGGAAAGAGTGAGCCCCGAGAAGAGGGGGAGGGAGGGGGGGAGGTCCACGTCCGCATTTTCTTAACATGCGCGAAAAGAAGCATGGTCAAAGTTGGGGAAGGGGAAAGGAATAAAACGCCCAAGGGACAACAGGCCGCAGTGGGGTTGCAAACAGAGTAAAGCCAGGAAGGAGAGAACACTACATGGAGCCAAATGGGAAAGACGGGCGCACGGAATGTCAGGGGCTAACCGCTTTCAAAAAAAAGAATAAAAAAAACGGGGACCAGAGGGTCGGGGGAAAAAGACGTGGGAGTCGCAAACTTCTTTAGAACCGGAAACTTCCATACGGAGGGAAGAGGGTGTGAGGGCACAAGGGAGGGGAGAAAGGGCGAGTATAAAATGCTTAGACGTTCCTAAGTTTGGCGGAACCGCACTTGGGAAAAGAGGGAAAAGGTAAGAAGAGGCTGCACTTCTGGCCCACAAAATTTTCGTAGGGAAAGGAACCAAAAAGGAAGAAGGCGGACGATCCTCAGATGGAAACGCTTTGGGGAGATAGAAGGTCATCGACAAGAACGTGATGGGGGAAAGGCAAGGCGAGGTAAACGTCAGGGCTGGTCACGATCAGCAAAGGGCGGGATAGAAATTCTCCAGCATTCCCTTTCGTGGGCGACTGATGGGGACGGGAGGGAAGGGCGCGGAGGTCAATGGTCGATTCAGAAGGGGGGCGGAGAAAACTGGAATGCAGAGTTGTCCGTAGAAAAAAAAGAAAAAAAAAATACTAACAGAAACACGGGAAAAAAGAGCGGAACGCTGCAAAGGGAATGCTGGCCGGAAAAAGAGGAACCCGTAAAAATAAAATTCGGGGAAGCGGGAAGGGTTCACAGCGCAGAGGGAAAAAACTGCAGGAAGCGGGACACTATAAATAGTCAAAGGCCCGCTCTCAGGTCGGGAGAAAAAGGAGGGACAAGCGAGCCGCGAAAAAAAAAAAAAAATGCAAGAGAGGGAAATTGCAGGAGCCGCAAAGATGGGGGAACGGAGGCCGGTAGATAAGCCCTCAAATTCTTCTTCTGACGGCCAGGAAAGGGGACCTCGAAAACATAGAGATGAGGGGTAAAATGAAGCGAGTTGGAGGGGGAACGTTAAGTCGTCGTGCCTAGATGGCAGATCTTCTCATCCAAGTAAAAAAATTTTGCAGACAGTACTGCGGGGATCGCGAAGTAAAAAGAGATGGCATTCGAGGGTGAGTTGAAGGGAACCGAGAGTGGGGGTCAGGAGACTATATGGGTCCAGAGGAGTCGACGAGACCCCGAGAGGGTGTAAAAAAGATGACGAAGACCAAAAGGTGGCCGTTTGAAAAACCCCTCCTCGAAGGTCCGACCGCAGCCATACCGAAAGCGTGAAGGGGGGGAAATAGATCAAACAAAAATCAAAGCTTGGGGGGAAACGGGGGGGGGCAAGAGAAGAAGACAGCTCTGGGATTGGTAGCCAAATCTTCTTTGAACCTGATAAAAAGGTTAATAACTAAATCTCTTGGAAAAGGGAATTCAGTGGAGGGGAGGGGAAAAAAGCGCGTTTGAAAACATGTGCGCCACAAATAGGGCTTTACAGTGCCAAAATGGGGGCCAACCGCAACGGACGACTTGGGGGTATAGAAAGAGGGAGGAGGTGTGTAGTACTTTCTTATGGGTTCTCAGAATGGAAACTCTGGTCAAAGAAGGACCTCAAAAAAAGGAGAAAAGGAAAAAGAAGCTGGCAAATTTGTCTTAAGACAAAAAATCTAAAAAAATTCCGGAACCACGAAAGAGAAAACAGAATTCTGTCTTTAAGGAAGGTGAATCATCCCGAAAAAAATAAGACATCACGAAGTGACGACACGTTAAGAAAAAACAGCAGTTTGTTCTGTTAAAAAGAGGTTGAATGCGCGAGCCAGGGGGGATTGAAAATCTGACCTAAAAAAAAAAAAGCATGCAGACGGAAGGGAGAGGGGAAGCGGGGTCAAAAAGTACGGAGAAACGGAAGGGAAGTCATGGGTACAGACAATTTTAAAGGCAATAAAAGAATCCGCCGAAAGGGAAGGGAGCACAAAGATTCGTCTACGGGATCATACAAAGCGCGCAGGGAAAAAAAAGCGAAGGAAAGGGGGGGGAGGGGAAGGAGTCAAGGTCCGAAGCGGAAAAGTGCGGAAACCACGAAAAACGGGCAGGGAGGTCAAGAGGAAAGGCTGACAAGGCTTTTGACTCCGAGCAAGGTGAAGACGGCTTTGGAAAAAACACGCAAAAAGGACAAGGAGGAAAGGTAGAAGAAAATGTTCACGGGTATTTACTTCCTCGCAAACACTGTAGGAGGGGGTTCTGGTATTCAGAGGGGCAGAAAGGGGGGGGAGTGCAAGTAATTTTACTCACGAAAAAAGGAGATCAAACCCTAAAGGTAATAAAAGAAGGGGTTTTGGGGCTCACGGGGGCTAAGCAGACACCCTGGGCACTCCCTCGGGGGGGGAGTTCCTCCGCGGAGAAGAAGGTTCCAGGGACGGAAAGAAGGACTGTAACATCTTGGCATTCCCCCTTCCCAGGAAAAGGTCTAAGAACAGGAATTCCGAGCCGCGTCAGGGCAAGGGTCAAAAAATAGTTGGGGAAACCCGTGATCTAAATGGCTACCAGCAAACCTGTTTCGAAAGAAGAGCTGCGCAGGAGCACGATAACCAAATCACCGTAAATAAGAGGGGAACGGCGGCCGGGGAAAAGATGAGGGGGGGAGGGAAAAGTGCGGAGTTCGAGAATCACCGAAGAAGAAACGACGCGGCCGACGGGGAAGCCCCAGACAATCTGACTGCCGCCCCAGCAGGATTTTGGGAGATGGACATGGGGGACGGGGAAGAGGGAAGACGCTGAGTACCCGGGGGTCAATTTCTCAAACGAAGAAAGGGGGGAGGGGGGAATGGATCCGTGTTATTGGAAGGAAGGGGGGTCAGAAATAGGAATGATGGGAGGAAATGAAAAAAGGGACCCGCCAAATTTCAAGGGGAAAAGGGAGATCGGAACGTAGGGAAGGAAAGAAAAGAAGAAAGGTAGCGTAGCCTGTGGGGTTATCGTTGGAAAAAATGCACAACTAATAGGGCCGGAAAATCGGGGGAAAGCCACTTGAGAGTCAAATCCTTCCAAGGCGGAATAATGGGAAAACTGGAAATAAGCAAGGGCGGCCCAGGGGAAAGGGGGGGGCGAGAGAGGCATGTTGCCTGACGGGACTACAAGACAGCCAGAAAGGAAGAGGAAGGGTTGGATTTGAGCGGGGAGAAAGGCGGGAAAGACTTCCATACCCGCAAGACGCCATGGGTTAAACGAGACGAAAGTTGCGGGAAAGGGAAAAAGCATGTCTCGGAATAATGGGTTCGGGGGGTCGAAAGTCCGACACGCGTTGGAAGTCGGAACACGCGGATGCGAAGCCTTTTCGAATTCAAGGGCAGGCCGGGCCTTCAATCCGAGGGGAAAGGACTAAATACGGTTTAAGCGACGAGAAAAGTGTTCCCAGAACCGAAACCCCCACCTTTGTGACCTGACGGCAAGTGAAAGTCAAGGAATGGAGGGAAACCGGCTTGAGAATTTCGTTCGGAAGGAAAAACCTCCGGTCGTGGAAAGTGGAGGGGCGGGGGGCGTTCCTTCCATCTTGCTGAGGAGAAAACTCCCGAGCCTCAACATGCACCAGAAGAACAGCGGGAGAACGAAAAAGGGGGGGGAAAAGAAAAAATTCCCCATTCGCTACAAGGCCGGCCCCGGAAAACCAAAGGGCGGGAAAAAAAATTCCAAGAACCGCAGGTTGGTTGTAGCAATGGGGGAGAAGGCGCGTTTTCGAAAATCAAAAAAAAATGCAAAGGACAAGAGCGGGGCCACTCAGCGAAAATAATCGTCAAAGCAAGGGAAACAGAAGCGGGCTAAGGATCTTCTCAATATCAGCGCAACATACCGGAGTTAGGGTAGGGCAGGGGAAGGCGCAAAAAGGGGAACAGGTAGAAAGAACCACGTCGGCTGAGGGAGCCCCTCAGAGCAGAAATTCAAAAACATTTGGGGAAAAAAGACAGAGTGATAAACAGGCAGAGGGGGAGGGGGAGAAGTAGGGAAAGAACAGGTGGCCGATAACATCTCTTCGCAAAAAATCTAAACAGGGCGGTGAAAGCGGCGGAATCCGAAAACCAAAGAGGGGATAAAGAAAAGTCAAGGACTCTAGCATTCCTTGTATTGCACCTATAGGAAAAAAATCGAACGAAGCGGAAATAAAGGGGGAGGGAAAGGGACGAAAACACCTCCGACCCACTCTGGTTCGCCTAGAGGCAAAAAAAAAATCGGATAGGGTAGGGGTTACGGGACGGAGAAAAGCTTCATGTCCAAAGGCAAGTGGCTACCCTTCTCGAACAATCCAGAGGTATTGGCCAAAGAAAAACCCCAGGGGCAGTCAGTGTATTTGGGCGCGGCGCGTTGAGAGAACACAAAGAGCGGGGACAAGTAGCTTTGACCTGGCCGAGGCATTATTACTCCTGGAGGTCTCCTTTGACAATTTCATGCGGGGGATCGCGGAGGGGCGCGGGGTAGCCAAGAGCATGGGAAAAGGGGGGGCCCAGAACGTTACTAAGTGCACGCAGGAAGTGTCCACGGAGGGGGGAAGGCAGAGGGGGGCGGTGAATCGCTCTTCTGTACTCTGGAGAGAGGGAATGTGGGAGAGGGAGGGACTAAACGGAGATTATAATCTGAAGAGAATAGGGGGGGGGAAATCAAGCTCAAGGGTCCTATCGGGGGCTTCTCTCGACTTGCTTAAAGAAAGCCTTTTATCACTGATCCAGCCTTCAACCTGACGTCCGGAGGGAGATAAATGTTCGTCAGGGGGAGCTGCGAGAAAAGACCGGAGGAAAGCTGAAAAGGAAAAGGAATTCTGATGACTGACATTGACAATAAACTTCTAAGGCCGAAAAAGGTCCGAGGGGAGACCAGGGTGATCAGGGGAAAAGTAATCCTCTACGGGAAATTCGCCGGGTTACGGAAAAAAAAGTTCGAAGGAAACCGACCCGAGGTGTCGGAAATCTTTCTTGTAAAAGAAGTCAAAACTGGGGGTAAAGAGAAAGGGGGAATGAAACAGAAAGGGGAACTGTTCAAAAACGCCCCTTAAAAACTCGTAAAGCGAGGGAGACGGGACCGAAAGGTTCGACTCCTCTATCCCCGGAGGAGACGCGGTAATTTCAAAAAAGAATCCATGAAAGGAGAAGGGCACGGGAATAACGGAAACTCCCAAAGTGCTTGGGAAGTGGGGGCGCTGGGAACCCCGGGAGGGGGGAAGGCCCCATCTGGCCTCTACCCTCAGATTCTAATGATTTATTCGTCGCAGGACGCAAGAAAGTAGACAAGGAAGAGGCCTAGCGAATCAGGGGGGAAGTCAATATTTAATACAAATGGCAGAAAGTTAAAAAGGGACTGCAAGCGGATCCTCAAATCAAATCCTTATTGGGGCCGCCAAAAAAATTTGCGCAAACCTGGGAAAGATCGAGACCGGGAGGCGAGAAGGATCAGTAAAAGTACGCAAAAACAGTTAATGAAGTTGAGAAGATGTCAAGAAAAAAAAAAACAAAGAAAGGAGAAGAAAGACCGACGATCTTCAAACTGTTGAGATCTATTAAATCAAAAAAGTAGGGGGGGAACTAAAGAAGTGAGGAGGAGGCAGACAAGAGGGTGGGGAAGTCACAACTTCAAGAGGTTCGAAAAGGCAACAGGCAGGGGGTGGAGGAAAGGATAAGAGGGAAGTCAGGGTTTTGGCGAAAAGGGGGGGGGACTGGGCCTACGAAATAACCGGAGGAGGCAGACGATGGGCTGGCGATGAAAAAGGGACTCGGAGAAACGACACAGACAGAAATAGGGTGATGGAAGTCGTTGCTTCACCAGGAAAAAAACAAGAAAAACAAAAAAAATAGGGGGGAAAACGGCAGGGGCAAGGCCTAATCCGTCCCATTGTGTAAATGGGTCGCGGGAAGAAGAAAAGCGAAGAGAAGCTATCGGAAGCCTGGACTACCAACAAGGGAATTGGACAGTCGACCCCTTGGGGAGTATGGGTGAATGGGAGTAAACTTAATATCTATAAATCCCCAGGGGCTCCATGGTTTTGGGGTACAAAAGGAAAGTGTCGCAACTTGGAATAAAAATATCTCGGGGAAAACTAATTAGCTGCGGGGCGAAGAATTCAACGGGCGAAAACGGAGTCCCCCTTCCTCGTCCAAAGCCGGGGTCCCTAGCCATCCGGTCAAAGCATTTGCGAATGAGAATAAAGGCGATAGAAACCTCGAGAAAGAGGGAAAGGAGAGGGGGGGGAAGAGGAGCACGGGCGACTTGACCGACCGTTAACCCGCGTGTTAGAGGGGGAGGAGGAAGAGAAAGGCCGTTCTGGTCACCGGCGAGAAAATTCCGAGAGTCGGGGTATCAAACGAAGACTTGCTTTGGGGGGGATTGGAGAGTTCCACGAAGGATCGGAGGAGCAAGGAGAGTTATCAAATCCCGGGGGCTTTAAAGACCATAGTGCTAGTTAAAAGAGGGCTAGAAAGAGAGAAAAAAAATATGGCCCAAATCGCAAATTAGAATTCCCCATTGCAAGGACCCGAAGGCCCACGTCCTTCTGGTTGGAGGATTCTTGGGGTTGTCTAGCTGTGAAAGTCAAGGAAAAGGCTGAGGGGACGTGACCCGGAACTCCAGAGAAGCCGAAGAAAAAACCTGGACTAAGAGGGTCCGAAGAGGAAAATAGCAAAAACTGATCTTAGGGACCTGTTGCCAATCGTGGACTAATTTCGTTAAGACGTGTATCTCCTGATCAGGAAGGGGGAAAAGTCACCTAAGCAGTTTTAATTAGTCTAAGTGTACCCGGGGATGTGTTGGTAGTCATCTGAAGTTTCTTCCAAAAATTTACTGGGGAGTGCTTGCGAAGGGTCCAAGCAGTCTGAGCTGCTGCTCAGGACTCCTCAGACAAAACTCCACAAATTTGTTAAGAAACTTGACGACTTCTGCTCCTGAATGATCGCAGACCCAAAAGGGCCCCGCGGGAAACTCATCGGGGGGGGGGTCCTGGGTGGAGAAGTCCCTTAACGTTCAGCTGACAGCATATGGCTCAAAAGGGGGTCGTCGAGGGTAGGTTAGAGAATCCCTGACGTGACTATGGAAGTTCCCACCGGGAAATCACCCTAAGGCGTTTTGTCATCGAAAGCTCAGGTTCTTTAGGGGGAATGCGCATCCGAGAATAATCGAGCCGTGGGTACAGTCGCGGACGCGAAAAAGAGAGCTGAGTTACCGCAAAGAAGGTGAAACAGGGAAAGGGCGGTACGCCACGCCACCTGTCCAAGGGCCAAGAAAAAGTTTGGGCGTTGGGGGGGGGGCGGAATAAGCAGAAGAAGGGTAACACAGGGACGGCTTTTGACAGTATAGCAGAGAAAGAGTTGAAGTACGGGAGGTCAGGTAGGCGGGGAAGCAGCAAAATTCTAAAGGTGAGGACTTGCGAAAGGAAGGGGGCCTGGCTAAAAAATCACGTTGACATTCAATCACTAAGGGGGATTTAAAAAAAGCTTCGGGAATAGAGGGATCGGACTCGAGGGATCGGCAATTCCGTTTAGTCCTGAAAGAGGGCTTTCGTGAAGGTTGCATGTCATCGTAGGGACTCCCATCGCTCCTTAACTCAGCCTAGGGGGATTCCAAGACCAGAGCAATCAAGACATCCACCGCCAAAACACTTATCCGATGGCAAAGTTCTAGGAGGAAAATCGAGAAAAGGGAAAAAGGAATTCCGTGAAGCCGATCCTCTGGAATCCAAACGCCCTCATCACCGGAATTCCTTAGACCAAGTTAAGTAAGAACAGGTAGATGACAAAATAGCGGAGCTCGAGTCTAGACCCACGTCACCCGGGAAGAGGGGGCTTCATCCTATCCCTTTCGGGGAAGGGGAGGGGGAAAAGCTAATTAATTTGGACTAAAATTCAGCCGGGAATATTCAGTGAAAACGCTAAGAACACGGGAGAAGAAGTAGATAACTGGACAGAAATCGAAATTTCGAGAATCGATAGTGCGCCACCCATTCAGCTAAAAGTCGAAAGTTCACAAGGAAGGAAAAATGAGAACGGCCGGGTGGGGGGGGCATTCGCCCTCACCAAAAGCGATCACTCCGGGAGGGAAAGGGAGGACCCTGGCCCATGGGATCTTAGAGGGCCCAGTGTAACTGGTCCAAGGGCCTGGGGACGGAGAAGGGGGGGGAGAAGTATTGCCTCCTTATGTGTACTCTAAGATCGCGTGAAAACTTTCTTCGGCCCGGGGGTGAGGTTGGGGGGAAGGGGAGGGGGGGTGGGGGGAGGCTAAGTTGCCTCGGCATTTCCTTACCTTGCTCTCCGGAAGGGGGTAGAAGCTCCAGGGGGTTCGAGACGAGGATACTGCGCACGAGGGCCAGAGGGGGACGTGGGCAGGGTGAACCAAAGAGAGGAAGCCTCATGTGAGGAGCCACTAGGCGGGGGGGGAAGATTCCTGATGTCTGGAAGGTAAGGTTTGAATTTCAACATAGGATCATCAGAAGAAATTTATTTTTGGTGGCGAAAAAAGGGGGCCGGGGAGGAAAAAGGACCATCTGACCTAGTCGCATCAAAGGGAGGGTCCAACCGGGACGAAGAGTAAAAGGGGGAAGGAGAAAAAAAAGTGGACTGCCTACCTCGATCCAACTGAAAAAAAATTGACCGTGCGTGCAAAAAGGGCTGAAATGAAGAAGAAAATGCGAAAAAAAAGATAGAGAAAAAACGGGGGACCTAACCTACCGGAGGACAAAAAGAGGTTTCGGTTATGAGAGCCAAATGGGAAGGAAGCTTGTCTTCTCTCCTCCGATAAAACCCCCCACCCCTTCAGGGAAAAAGAGGCTTTCAAACTGTGCTCCCCAAACATAGATGGCCGCACTCTTAGAACAGTGGGTCTTATCAGGGAAGGGTGTCACCTTCGAACTTTCTGGGGAGCCTTAAGCGGAGTCAGGAGGCAACTTGGTTGGGGTTTGAAGGGGTAGGAAGCGTGTCATAGAGACTAGGATGTCAAGGGGTCCTCGTGAAACTTCAAACTGAAAGGGGGTCTGCTGGATGGGGAAAGGGGGACAATTGGATTTTTTACTGGCCTGGGGCTTCCCTCGCTGAAAATTTGAGCGGAATGGACGTGAAGGGGAAGGTCCGACAGAGGTACCAAAGTAGGTTACTCCGTACCGTTGGGAGAAATGTTACCATTGAAAGAAACGAAAAAAAAACCAGAGGGTTGCCAGGGACATCGACGGAGGAGGATTAATGGGGAAAATTTCTCGTGGAAGCTCCGTGGAAAGGAGAGAAAACTGGAAAATAAAGGAAAGGCATTATAGCTTATAAAAATTACTAATTACTGGAACGGATAAAAGGCCCTGGGAAAGTGGGAATGAGTTACCTTTTTTGTCCGGAACGGGATCGGAAAATGAGAGAAGCCTTAGAAGGTCCCTGAGGGAGATAACATTATCAAAGGAAGACGCATAAACTGGGGAGCCCTGGAGAAGTCTGTGGGACACAGGTGGATGGACTTTCGAGGGAGAGATATCTATATAAGAAAAAGTCTCCTGAAATCCGATTCCTACTTAGAGAATGAGAAGTTAAAAAAAAAGGAAGCGGGAAAAAAGCGTCAGGAAAGCTTCACCGTCCTTTGTCAGGAGTTTCAAGGGGAAACGCTATCTTCCAACTCCGGAAGAAGAGTCGAGGGAAGGCGAGGCGCGCGCAAGTCTCTACTGATCCAACCGGGGGGGGGAGCCCTTCAAGTCGCAGGGAATGAGGGAATGAAGCCTGGATGGGACAACTCAAGCTTAATTTGAAGGGAGGCAAGGGATAAGAAAACAGTGCAAAAACTTAGGTTGGATGACGCGGAGGGCCGTTGGGCAAGTGAAGAAAAGCCGCTTGCCGGCCGCAGGCACAGGAGTTGAAAAAAAAATAAGACGAAAGGAGAACAAGAGGGGTCAAGGGAAAAAAAAAGGCTCCCTCTTCTTTCACCGAGGATGCAGCCCCAGGGGGGGCAAGGGGGGGGGGAAGATAAAGGGCTTAAGGAAAATTGTCTTTTCGTCCAAACGGCACGTGTGAGGAAAAGGAGGAAGAAGGGAAGGAAGGCTCAGGCACGGCGAGAAAGAAGCATTACTATAAGGAGAAAAAGCAGAAAATCGAAAAAACGATACCAACCCCTACCATTAGAGTGAACCATTTTTGTTCCAAGGCCGGGGGAAAGTTCCGCACAAAGCTGTGTAAAATACGGAAAAAGAGGCGGCGAAAAAAGAAAAGCGGGAGGAGAGTACATAAAGGCTTTTGGGGGGGCATCACCAGACGAGACGGGAGACGGATTGCAAGGGAAATCGAGGCCGCCCTTTCGAAAAGTTCCTTGGCAGAACTTGTCAGGGCGCTCTCAAAGAGAAAGGGGAAAGAGACCTGGATTGCCAAAAGCTTAGGGTAGGTTCTTCTAAACAAGAGAAAAAACTACGAAAAAAAAGAAAAGGAAGAAAAAATAAAGGGGAAGAAAAGGTCAATCTTTAGTCTCAGGGCGATCATACTCGAAATCAGTAGTTATGTCCCTACCTCCGCCTGAATTTGGAGGAAGTTCAACGAGGTTTGTGGGGAGGATTTTCTTCCTCAATCCCTCATTTCCCAAACAGGAGAAGTCCTAAAGTTGTGGTTTCAAAGAAGATAAAGCTCATTGGGAACTGTTGGACCGGATAAAGGGAACTTATTTGAAAGGAGTGGGCAAGCTCGTTGCAGTAGGGGGGGGGAGCGCGGAAAAGCGGGGCCAAAATGGTCTAAAAGATTGTTCGGGGGGTCAAGGGAGCACCCAATTAAAAGGAATGGAGAAACTACGGGGGAGAGTGAACTGTCTCTCTTGGGGGGAGAGTACGGAGTTCGGCCCACAACTAGAGGTTCAAAGGGGTCGACGCGGAAGTACGAAAATCAGCTGAAGCTTTAAAAGGGAGAAAGCTGTAATCAAATACAAGTGAGGAGGATAAAGAAAAGAGACAAATCGTCGGTCTCCTGTGGAAGATCAAAAGTCATAGGCAGAACAAAAAGAATAAAGAGAATCCCGAGGGGTTGAAGGGAAAGGCATGATGAGCGTCTGGGACACCACGGTGAGGCCTGATCCCTCTCACGGAGGCGGAAGGCCCCGGAAGGAGGAAAAGAAATTACGAAAGCAGGTCAAGAATCGGAAGGGGGGAAGTACTCAGCTTTGCTAAATATCTCCAGTGTGGAAACGTGGAAAGGGATCAGGAGCATGCAAAAAAGCTCAAAAGGGACTCGGAAACTGCTGGGAAAAATCTTCCGTGAGGAGAGGGCTCTTGTAGACAAACTGAGGATGGAGAAAAAAAAGCCGGTCGAAAGAAGGAGTAAGAAAGCGAGGAGTTGCACGGGAGAAAGAACTCCTTCAGGACCTGGCGATGTCGAAAACATAGGAAAGGGTTCAAAGGGAGGCAAGTGCTTAATCCCAAAATACCAACCTTAAACGGAAACTTGAATGAGAGGGGAACGTTGAAGGGAAGCAAGAAGAGACAACGCCATGGGCACGGACTGCTCTCCAATGAAAAAGGCGGAACTATTGGACCGGGGGAACTAAAAAAGTTGAAAGAGTTCAGCACGCCCAACGGAGACGAGAATAGGAAATTTATTTTGTCGTCGAAGGTAAAGGGGAAAAATTCTGAAAAGAAAGGACCATGGGGCCTACGAACCAGAAAGGCTTCACCGGGCCGGGCACCTCGAGTAAAAAAAAAGATCTTTCAAATAGAAAAATCCAAGGAGCGACCCGGGAAACACAAGGAGTGCAAGAAGAGCGAACTTGGCGACCCCTGGTCCTTGGTGAATCGGCGCGGCGTCACCCTCACTGAAAAAAGAGTGAAAGGGAAGAATCCCTGGTTTCTTGCATTTGAAAGAAGGGTTTATGGGGGGGGGGAAACTTTGAGTCTAAAAGGGAGGGAGGTAGGGGGCTGAAGACGCGAAACTCACCATCATCGAGAAAGGAATTCAAGAGTATTACCGTCGGCGGGAAGCGGAAAAGAGCCGAGACTGAGTAAAGGGGGAGGCAGACTGATGGAGCCATTCTCGAGAGGCGACAGAGGTTTGGAGCGAGGGTTATAGAACGTTTCTCTCAGGGGTGAGGTACAGTAGGGAAAGAGGGAAAAAAAGTGAGAACTTTGGTGACTGAAAAGGGGTTCGGAGGGGGGTGGAAATGGGAGAAATTCTGCAAAAAGATAGGCAGACTCGCGTTGTGGAAAAAAAAAGGCGCTCATTAAGGTAGCCTGGATCTGCCGGGGGGCCAAGTGGAAGGGGAAAGAAAACCCCGGGTTCACACAAGGATGTTGGGAACCGACATCTCGGGCTGGGCTTCAATAAGGGGAAGAGGGGGGGGGAGAAGGTTAATGAGCTCAAAGGGGGGGAGGGAAAAGATTTCCATCTTCTAGAGAAAAAAAAAAAAAGGAAATCGGATGAATATTCCCGGCCAGGCAAATTGTCGGAATGCAGTCCTCAAAGGGGGGGGTAGAAAAATCCTAAACTTCGAGGGAGCAGGGGTGTCTTTGGTCAAAAGAAGGAAAAAAAGATCCAGGTCGGGGAGAGGGGGAAGTGGGGGGCGCAGAGAAAGCGGAGGAAAGGTCCGTCCACTTGTAAAAAACGCCGGACACCACAGGCAAAACCAAAAAAAAAACAACAAAAAAACCCAAAAAACAACCCACCCTTAAGGGGTTTCAGAAAGGAAAGGAATCGATCGGACAGCGAGAATCTATGTTGATCAAGAGACAGGAAAAGAAAAAAGAACGAAAAGAATTTATGGGAACTTCATACTTGGCTCAGTTTGAATGCTTGGAAGACATTAAGGGGGGG
>Ga0179593_1421271_pt1 | contig 19744 bp, 26 predicted proteins | sample CZODoug2_1_08_16_FD_185931 | JGI IMG/M metagenome (GOLD analysis project Ga0179593, IMG submission 185931) | Vadose zone soil fungal communities from Angelo Coast Range Reserve, California, USA - CZODoug2_1_08_16fungal (PacBio error correction) | ecosystem: Environmental > Terrestrial > Soil >...
TTTGGTCAGGTTCGCGGGGTGGTGTAAAGCGAGTGTTGGGTGGGGAAGTCGAGGGGGACAGGCGGAAGCTCGTGACTATGGTTTCTTCTCTTGCTGAGAGCAGAAGGCCGACGGACGCGTGGCGCCAGGTGAAACAGTCCACCGTATGGAATGTTGGTGTGTGGTTTGGGTGGGGGGAAAGAAAGCACTAGGGGTGATAAAGGGGTCAGGGGTGCGGGTTGGATTGCGTGAGGGGCCCCCTAAACTCAGAGAATCGAAAACGGAGACGAAGTTTATGGGGGAAGGAAAAGGGGGGAAATGTCGAGGCAGAACAGGCTTAACCTAGCCGATAACGGGCGGGGGGAGGTCGTCCTTGTGGGCTACATTCGCTCACCTCAGAGAAGATACCTAAGGAAAGATAAGGTGGGGGGGGGGAGCGGCCGGGCCGGGTTAAAAGGTCTACGACCATAAGGTCTTTAGAATGGCTCGTGGGACGGATTAGAGAAATTGGATAATAATGAAAAAGGAGGAAATAAAGATGGGAGAGAAGTCGTCACCCAACTATATTTTAAATTAAATTCGGGGTTGTGCTCTGGGAACGCGCATGGAGACTGCGGTCAACTTCTTCATAAAAAACATAATAGTGGGGATGACGACCGAGGTGTGATGCGGCTGTTCAGAAGTTGAAGGTTCCTACGAAACACGAGAAACTCGACGTTCCACAATGAGATTGTGGTCTGTAGGGAACGGACGATAAGGGGAAAGGAAAGGAGTGGGGGGGGCACCTAAAAGCCGAGGTCAGCGCCTAATTGTAGGTTCCAAAGTGGGGGGAATTAGAAAGAGGGGAGAGAAAGATTATGGGGTCGCACCCTACGATACCTTCATCCGGTTTGGGGAAGACGGTGAACTCATGAAGGGGCTCTTGGAAGAAATGTATGTGGGGGGGGGAGAAGTTAAATCAGGGGGGGTTGGGATGTACAGAAAGCGCCAGTAAGCATGGTTGGCAGTCTCTGGGGTGTATTTGGGAGTTTGATCGACGCTGGTAACAGTAGATGCGTGTCGTTTGGTCCGGGCGGGAGATGGCGGTCCGGCAAGTAAAGGGGCAAATGTCGGAAAATTTGATCGGAATGGGAGATAGCGGCTGTGGCGCACGGAAACCGCTTCAGGCCTCTTCGAAAGAGGGAAGGGAGAGTACAGATAGGAACGAAAAAAAGAGGGGGGGGAAGAAAAAATATGAGTACGCTGATCTGGTGTGGGAAAGAGTTTACGGGCAGGACAAAAAAAAAGGGAAAGCGGGAGAAGGGAAAAATGATGGCCCAAGAGAAAACGAGGCAGGCAGCGAGGGTGAAAATAGAGGTAAACGCCCTGCACGGGGGGAAGAGGAAGGAAGATCAAAGGTAAGAAGGGGGGTTAGGATAGCAAAGGTGATGGGTGAGTTTTGTGGAATTGCCTGACAGGGGCTAATATCCGAAAAGAAGAAGAAAGTGAGGCGACTTTCTGAAAAAGTACCTCCACCAAGAAAAAGGGGGAAGGGGTAAAAAAGGGTTGGGATTTCGAGTTCGAATGACAGGTTGAAGGTCAACGGGGGGCTGACACCTAAAAGGCGGCTTCATCCCAGGAAAAATCGGGAAAACGAAATTCCAAAAGTATCTTTAGAGGGCCAAAAAAAGGCTTGAGTGACTGGATACGGTATCAGGGGGTCAGGGAGGGAACGCGAGGAAGAACGTAGATGCTGTGGGTCGATACACTACGTCAAAGTTTTTGGATTAAGGAGACAGGGGTGGTGGAAGGTATGGGGCTCGAAAGTGAATATAGAGAAGAAAATCGTTGGCATAGGGATCAGAGGAGGGGTGATGGGGAGAGGTCTCTCGGTGAAGGGGGGGAGGGGGGATTCGAGGGGGAGGGAAAAGGTCCAAGACTCAACGTTGGGGGAAAGAGGACGAAAATGTGGTAACAGTGGCTGTACAGCCAATCGAATGCAGCTGTGCATATCCAAAAAAACAAGAGGGAAAAGAGAGAGAAAGAGAAAAAAAAACAGCAGAGTGAGATAAGACAGTTAACGAAGAAGGATGGATGAAGCGTGAATTTCGAGTGGCAAAGAAAAAGGATAGGAACGACAGAATAAGAGATCAATGAATTAGCATCTGCGCAGGTCTGACAAGGAGGAAGAAAGATTGCAGAGTACCTTGAGAATCAAAATCTCGAGGGATTAACCGTAAGTTGTGCCCATAGGGAAAAAGGGGCAACAAGGAGAGGAAAATTGACTGCCCAGATCGGCAATCTGTAGGTTGGGGGTGGGAAGGGGGGGGGGAAAAGGTAAAAAAAAAAATGCAAGTTTCGGGTTTGTGTGGCGGGAAAGGGTGGTGGAGGGAAGGACCGGCCATCTGGTAGGGAGGGGGGGGTGCGGGAAAAAAAAAGCCCAACCCATCAAAACGAAAAAAGTGGGGGCAATTCTTCAAAGAAAACCAGGATGTGGGGGGGGGGGGGGGGGGGGGGGTAAAAGGTATTAGTCAATGAGTTTCGGGACATCCCCGACATTCCGGACGGGGGGGGTTGGGGAGGTGTCCAAAAGGAAAAACCCGCTCAGAATAAAGGGCTGAGAAAATTGGCTGGGGGGGGCGGGTCGGTCCCTTCAGTTGCTTTGGGTCGGGAAATCAACTAGATCAATACTCTGGAGGTCGGCTGGATCGCCGGGGGGGAAAAAAAGGAGCAAGCATCGGTCACTACGGAGTGAAGGTCAGACGTTAGACCACTGGAAAAAGTAAAGGAGGACAAAGATTATCAAAAAAACACGGGATCATCTCGTCTTTTTGCTACCCGGGGTTAGTCGAGGGAGGGAGTCCATCTTGTCGCTTATATAGGTCAAAGAAAAAAGAGAGAAAGACGCAAACATCACCATCCTTGGTCTCCCCAGCGTAAAAAAAACAAATTTCAAAAGGAAGGTGAAATAAAAACCTCCCGCATCGCGAGAGAGGGGAAAGAAAGAATAAAAAGATGAGTTAAATTCTTCGCCAAAATGAAGACGCGGTTAAGCAGACACACATAAGGAAAAAGAATCTCGTAAAGGGGGGAATCAACACATCACCTTCTAGTCATCCGGAAGCGAGGAGATAGGGCGAGAAAACTCTCGAAGAAAGTGGAGGGGTCATGACATTATCCTGAAATCGAAAACCGAAAACTAAAATTGACAAATTGCCATGCGCTGAGGCGGTTGTGGAGCGTTAACGGCACTCATTCAGGAAAGCGCCGTCCGTAAGTATAGGCAAAGGAGTTGGTGGCAAAAATTTCTTAGTATTGGGGCACAAGGGAGAGAAGGGGATAAAGACGTTCGGAAAAATGTCCGGAAAAACTCGAGGAAGGAGTGAAAAAAGGGTTGTGATCCCCCACACATCAATGTAAAAGCGAACGCGGAAGGGATAAAGATAATCGGGTTTACTCGTTCAAAGAAAGATTGCATGGGATTTCCGGTTCAAGAGAAGGCGGCATCGAATGGAGGTATTACACACGGGTGCGTCCCATCTCACCAACTGAGCTCCAAGAGTAGCGGGTTCAAAGAGAAAGCAAAAAGTTGAATGAAGTATAAAAATGGAGCCGGGATCGGGGAGGAAAGCAGTTAGCGGGCGTCCCGGATCTCTTACCACCCAGTGGGAGGGCTCTGCCTCGCTTCACGTCGAATAAAAGAACATCAGCGACTTCACAAAAGTATCAGAAAAAAAGAACAAACTGCATCACAGTTTCTGGAAGAAAAGCCCTAGGCAAGAAAAGTACTAGGTCAAGGCAAGCTGTACTGTGAAGGAATCGCCAGACTTGTTACATATTCCAACGGAAAAGCTGTTCCGTAGGTAACCCTTCGAAACAAGTAGAAAATACCCATGAAAACCAGAACCACAAATATAGGATTGGTACAAAGGGTGGGGGGTATGAACTTGGAAGGGGGAGGAGAGCGCAGTTTTTTGGGTGGGCGTTCACAAGTTGTTGTTGTCAAGGTGCATTTGCATGCTCTACGTGGTACCTTGGGTCTTCAGAGGGTTTGGAATCTAGGAAGGCGCCCTTGCCAATGTAAGACTGGGGGAAAAGGACGTGAAGTGTGGTTTTCTTGAAGAAGGGAATGGGTCATCCACTGGGCGTTGATGAAGTTGGGTTGGCTATATTCTTTGCATTTACTGTTGATTTGATCGGGAAGAAGGGCACCGCCGAAGAGAAACGAGTCCTGGGTGAATTAGAGCGTGTGATCTCTACGCCCACATCGGACTACTGGGGTACGGGGGGGGGAACTAGATAAAATTTTTCGTAAGGGGGCAGGGCTTTCAAGGATTGCACTAGAGATGACCTTGCGCTGGATTGGGGTGTTAGAGGCCGTCGTTGATTTTACAAGCCTCACTTCGCGGAATTGAGGAAGGAGGAGGGTCGAGGGTAGTGATGTTTCATGCCGCAATCTTAAGGAGTGGTGTACAAGTAAACAAAAGGTCTCCCAAAAGACAAGCTATTGTGGGGAGGGATGAAAGACGGGAGGTGAAGGGTTCACCTCTCATGTAAGACGGTGGTCTTGAAAATGATTACATGGTCATTTAAGAGGCTAAAAATTGGTGGAGGGAAACGACCTGAGTTAATGCGTCCTGGGTGACAATGGTACTTCAGGGGGCTAAAAATATCAAGAAACTTAAATAGAATAGGGAAGCAGAAGTATTCGCCTGGGCATTGGTGTCGTGAAAGACGCTGTAGGGAGTTCAAACGGGCAACTGTATTATGTGGGAAAAAAGGATTGGGAAACCGGGAGTAAGATTAAAAATGCATATCTGGGGTAATCACGGGGGAAGATGATTCGGGTTGAACGTGAAAGAGTGTATAATGAGCTGTATTGCGGGGCTGTGGGGTATTTCGAGTAAATGAATCGCCGGGGCCGGGGTTGGTCGTCGTCTGCCAAAAATCAGGGGGGCTGGACGAAAACATCCGTCCTTTGGGAGGTGTATGGTCGGTTCGCGACCTTAAATTTCGTCCCTGTCTCTAGGGTTTCTGCGGGTGTTCGGTGGTGTTTGTGTCTGTGAGGGTTGTTGACGTCAAGTGCTGGAGAAAAAGGCACGTTGGGGGGGAAAGACAGGAAGTGATAGTGCTTGTGACCGCTTAGCGGGAGATGGCGCGATAGTCCTAGGGGATAATATGCCGGAGCCGCACGGGAACCCCCGGGCTGAACGAAGGGATCTCTGTGCGGCGATGTGGTTTCTGGGGGGGAAAGAGTTGAGGTTTAGACTACGTACCAAAACGATAAGAAAATGAGGTGTGAGAGCGCCAGAAAAGTTAAGGAACCTGAATCCGGGTCGCGAGGGAGGGTTAGGTTCACGGGAAAAAAGCCTGCCGGTTGAGGAGGCAGGAGAAAAAACATAGGGCCTGGGTGGAAAAGATGGATCTCGAGTTAGGGTGGAGGCGGGTGGTTCGCTGGGCCCGGGGGGGAAAGCCCCCAACCGGAAAGACGAAATGGTACGTGAGAGAAGCCTTGAAACAAATGAGAATAAACGTTGTGGGAAACGCTAGGCCGTCTAGGGAGGTCTAGGGTCAGACAATTGGATTAGAAAGGTCCTTAGTACAAACTGGAGTACGGCGTTAAAGTACTCTGTCGCGAGTCTAAAGGTGAAAATCCCCTAGGTCTAATTGTTGAAAGGGGAGATCACAAAAAAACGATATAGGAGAAAAGACTCATCTTTGGTCTACTTGGGACTGTAAAGGGAATTTGTGCATATCACAAAAGAATTGGGGGTAAGTCTTTAAGTTTTTTGTGGTCGTGGGGGCCGCCTAGCTTTCGATCTCTGATTAAAAGGGGCCTTCAGGGGGGGGGAAATTTCTTAGTGGCGACTAGAGAGAGTGTCTGGTTAAGAGTTTTGAAAATACCCCCCCCTGTCAAAGGGAACTTTGCTCAGTGGGCTGAGTTGCCGAGACTAAGGATGGCTCTGGGCAAAAAAGAAGAATATGAGAAGCAGATGTATCGCGGTGGTGAAACCCGCAACGTTTTCTCTCTGAGGATGTGCCGAGTTAGTAGGAAAAAAAATAAAAGGAAAGGAGGGAAAATCATCTAAAATGCGTCCGAGGAAGTCAGATCCAGGGGGGGCAACGAAAGACAATAAGAGGTCGCGTAGACAGATGTTCTTCCCTGGGAACTGACGCCAGTAAAAACGAAAGGAAAATTGTACCCAAAAGAAAGGTAATTTCCAGCCGCCTGGGCAGATCAGTCCAAAAAATAAAAGTTACGAGAATGTTAAACGCTACTAATAAGTTGGGGGAGCTGTTGTGCTTTAACCAAGGGGCACCACGAGGTTACTCACTTTCAGGGGGAAGTCACGCCTCCTAAACCCTCAATCCAACCTTGAAGGGACGAAAAATACCTCAATAGGGAAGGGCCGTTGGGGCTTTTCCAAGAACCCATACCCGCTCAAAACCAACTGATATGAACCGTTCCCGGGACGAAAGCGCCGAAAGGTGTGTGGGTTTAAATATCACCAAAGAAAAGCACTAATCACTATAATGAAGTCTGTGGAGTTCCGGGAATGCGCTGCCCGGGTCTCCTTGGCCTAACGTTATTGGTGTTCCGGCGGGAATCCAACGCGGGTGTTCGATCAAATCTGAGATATTTCAGGGAAAAGTATAAAGAGGAATTGGGGGGTCAAAGACCTTTTGTGGGCTTTCTGAATTTAATCGTAATTTCTCTTGAAAAGGTAGAACAATTGAGATCTACTCGGGGGAAGGTCATAGAGATGAAAAAGGTTCGAGCCCAAGCGATTTCATATCTATGACGAACGTAACCATAAACCTCCTCCTGCAACATAAAACTAAAGAGTACCATTCGGAAAACACGGGGAGAATGTCATGGACAGCAATGAATCAGAGGGGCTTTCGTGAAGTCTGTAATATGGAAGGAAAACATCGTGGAAAAAAAGGTGCTCGAGGAAAAACTGACACAAGCCTCCCCGAAAGTCGGGCAGACGTCGCGATGGGAAGGGTCGGACTAGGGGCTCGAGTAAAGAAGACTGTGGGAGGTTGGAATTTGAAGATGAGGTACGATAAGGAAAAAGAGACTATCCGAAAAAAAAATCCGAAAGGGGGAGGGAATAAATAGGAAGGACATCGCGTTTTTTGCGCGGGGTCTCACAGGGCGGATGGCAAGGAAGAATGAGTAAAGGGCTCAGCGGACATGGGTGAGGTTTCGTGGAGGAAGAGTGTAAGGGACAAAGTGAAGGCCAGATAAAGCTTAGGGGGAAGAAGGGAAAATTCAGATGGGGGGGGGAAGGGGGACATCTACGTTGAAAAGTTACATAACACAAAAATTCGGCTATCGAAGGAAACCTACGCAAACAATGAAATTGACCGCGGGAAGGTGCAAGACCTGTGCTGCAATTACACGCCGGAAAGCAGGAGGGCATAAATCAAAAAGGGGAAAAAAGCAAATCTGTCACTCCAGCGAGGGAATGGTTGAGGGAGGGGGAAGAAAAGGGCCGTTCAAAAGAGACGCGAGAAGGTGAAAAAACTCAGGGAGAATAGTCGATACCTCCAAAGGAAAAGAAAACTCCCGTTTTAGAAGAGGCTCAAGAAGGGGAGGGGATGCGAATTGCTCTCTAACAAAAAAACAAGATCTACGGCTCTGTTGCAGGCAAATCTGATAGACCACCGGTAAAGAAACGCAAATAGATCTAAGCAGTGACCACCGTAAAGAAAATTGTATCGGTACGACTCTACCTGGGAAAAAGAACACAATAAATATGCCCACATGAAACGGCCTCAAAAAAAGAAGAAAAAAAATCGCTAGGCCAAAAGAACGGGCTCCATTGCCTTTAAAACACCAAAGGAAAACCAAAAAAAAACACCGAGACAAATCATCAAGTACCCAATAGCAACACAAACAGGTTGGGTACCGAGAGAGCCTCGGTTTTGGGAAGGGGCGTTTTGTCAGGAGTAATGCTGACTGACGGTGTGGATTCTTTGGGGAAAGGCCGACTCCGACCTAACCGGATTGCATGGGGTGGGTCTTGGGGGGAATTCAGCAGACTGCTTGATTGGAAGTTTGGAGGGATGGTTTGGGATGGTGGTGGTCGGGTGGAGGTATGCGATCGATTCAGTTGCTCTAAAGGGGCTCAGTTGTGGAACTGGAATTCGGCGGAAACCCGGGTACTGAAGGAGTCCAATCGGCAGAGGGTTGAATCTGTGTCGTCTTGTTGGGGGTGGAAGGCGGATTCCCTCAAGGACGACGTTCTGAGGTGGTTGGAAGCCGACCGTTGATGTTTTGAAAAGCCCTCCATCGGGGGCCGACTTTGATAGGGAACTGGCGAGGAAGGAGAGCCATAGCTTTGATGGTTGGTAACCTTCAAGAGTTTACAAAAAAGGGGAGTCTAGTTAGGGGGGGGAGGCGACGGGTTCCATGGGACGCCGCACGACTGTGTTCTGGAGAGTACTTGGGGGTTTCGGAAAGAACCGTGGATAAAAAAGGGGTGCACCGAATATAATAAGTAAGAAATCGCCACAAGGTAGACGGGGGGGTGTCTAGAAATCAGGATAACCTCCGGATGCGTAGAGCAACACGAACGGGAATAAACGGGGCCATGGGTTTCCGGGGAAACTGTAGTGGGAAAAGTTTCTCAGGTGGCCATCCAAGGCAGGCGGGGGCACGTCTCAGCCGGCACGTGCTGAGATGAGGTGAAGACTCAATCGGGGAGGATCGAAGGGGGCGCTGCAGGAAGGGCCAACTTGGATGTTGCAGATCTGAGAGGGGGCCTGTGAGGGGGGCGAGCTTCGATGCTCAGCTACGAGAATGACTTTTGGGGAGGGGAAAAATTGGTTCTGGTAAATTTGGAAAAAGTCAAGGCTCCAGAAGGGGAGGTATCGACCTTGCCTCGTTGCATCGGGGCAATAGAGTGAAAAACAATTTTCGGTAGCTGGAGGTGGCGTCGTGTTTTAGGGGGAGATAGTCATCGCGCGGAAAAAGGGGAAAGAAGCCCCTCCGACGAACGCCCGGGGTCAAATAAGGATACGTGCGAACCCAACAAACTGGGGAACGGTTGCGAACTGTGTTTCAGCAAATAAAACCAGGAAGGGGCCGAACGAAACAACACAACCAGCACGAACGAATAAACCGGAGAAGCGCAAAAAACACGACGAAAATGCATCAACCGAAACATAACAGGGTGAAGAGTTAGGAGCAACTGAAAGGGAGCGCAAGGGTAAGGAAGCACTCCTCGCTTAGGGGGAGGGGGGATGGTTTTGCGCGGTTGGGTTGTTAAAACGGAATAAAGGTTTAGGACAAGACGTGAATGATGGACGGGATGACCTGTACTTACACCGGAAGAGCAAAGGGGAAGGAATGCAAGGTACTAGGGGGTGTGGGGATACAACGGTTTGGGGAAGGGGGAGTGGAAGAAAAAGAAAATAAGACGTGATAGGCTTGACACCCGTCCGAGTGACTCAGAAAACCCGATAATGAGTTGTATATGGAAAAAGAGGTCTGTGTGAAGGAGGGACTGATGGCGTCCCTTGGGACAATATAAAAAAAGAAAAGTGTCGCCCGGGGGGAAAGGAAATGCGAAAAACATTTTTTTCTTGAAAGGACCCAGTGGTTGGGAGGTCAGGGGGTCTCTAGCCAGCGCAAGGCGTCGAAGTAAAAAAACAGCGATTTTCGGGTGGCTATGAAAAACGATGTTAAAATCGTAACGAAGCGGCTTTAGGAGTAACCGCAAACAGGAAGTGGGAAAGTGCCCCGGTCACGTGGCGGGGGAAGAAGAGGCGGGAGCGGTGGCTCCAGAAGATCAACACCACTTGTGACGAGGGAACTGCAGACGACTTGGAGGCAAAGGGAGACACCGGAAAAGGGGAATCTGTAGAACCAGGGATAATACTACTAAGGGAGGGGACGAACGAGACTCGTAAAACGAATTAGAAAACAAAGCTGGCCCGGAGTGGCGCAACAGCCGAAAAAAAAATCGTTACAGGAAAATATGGGGTGCGTTCTCCGGGGAAATGAAAAAAGGACCTAGCTTTGTGGACGGGGAAGACCAAAAGGGGGCTGGGAATCGGGGGAGGATGTATAAGGCAGGGGTGGGGGGAGAGTATCAGAGAAACCTACGGTAAGGAATCGGTTGTTGGTAGAGCCTTGGTATGGGTGGTTATTCAGACGCCGCCTTGGGAAACTTTGGGGGGGGGTTGGTGGTTCTTGGAAAACAGTAGAGGGTAGGGGATGTTTGTTGAAGCTTGAAAGAAAAAAAGCCATAGTAAATCAGTTGTTCCTTGATGGGAAAAAAACAGTTTCGTGAGGTGGGGAGGGTATGCTTTCATCAAGAAATCAGGTAGGAGGAGTTGCGGTCCATGGAAAAACACACTCCCACTCCAAACTCACGAACGCTGCCAGCCCGGGCACCTGAGTGCACTCGACTCCGCAACGGATAACTAAGTTGGGTGCGGGGGGGGTAGAGGAAAGACTAAAAAAAGAGCGGAAATGAGCCCGTCGCTGTATGTAGGCCTTAAATTTGCTTTGACGTCGATGTCATGTGGGGTGGGGAGGGGTGGAGCATGGCTCTCATTTAGCTTTGGGGAAAGATGAGATCGAAGCCTAAAGGTGAATGCTGCATCCACGAATCCATCGACACGGTGGGGACTAGTCTGTCGGGGGAATAATGTTTTCTTCTCCTATGGAAGGGAAAGGGAGCAGGAAAGGGGCAGGTATAGTTCCATTTCAACAGAGAAGCACCCAGCACAAAGAAGAAAAAGCGGAAAGCACGAAAGGGGGCAACTCGAAAAGGTCAATTCCAGATAACAAAGAAGAGAATCACGGAGGAAATTAGGAAGAAAATATATGAGTTGGAATGAGGGAGCAAAAAAAAGGAGGAAATTATCGCGGTATATCTTCACACCGTAGGAAAAAACGATAATGCTCAGGGACTAAAGGGAAACTGACTCACGTGGATGGTGAATTCAAGCTAATAAAGGAGATGGGCGTTCTCACCACCTATCGAACTGATGGTGCATGAAGAAGGGAAGCTAAGCTGCATACTCTGGAGAGACCCGTAGCTCAATGATGGCCTGGGGAGAGGTTTGACCTGCGGTTTGGGGTTTGGAGGGGGGTCCGAAGTGGGGCACAAGTGTGCATAATCGCTCGTGTCTCTGGGGAATGCAGGGGGGGGGGGAAACAATCCCGGATCTTTTAGATATTGGTTCACGGTGAAACTTAAGGATACAGGGGGGGGAGGGGAGAATAAATGGTTCCCTAAATACAAATCAATAGAAAAAAAAGGCAAGTGAACTCGAAGTGGTGGAAGGGGTCCACAAGGGGGACAGTGACTCAATGTGCAACAGACATGTGCGGTGTAAAGACAGCACCATCGTGTCAAAAGCAAAGGTGGCGGAGAAAAAGAAAAAAACCATTAAGCGAAGGGAGATGGATGGCTTCGTCAGCCGGGAGAGTGGGGAGGGAAATTCAATAGCAGAGGTCTGTAATCTTCACCTGAATGACATCCAGAAGAAGGTAAGGCGGGTGAAAAGAGAAGGTCGAAACACCGCCACGACCAAAAGCCTGCTTCGAGAAATGAAAAAGACTTGGGATGGGAATCGCGAAGCAAACTCCTTCACACCCGGGCAGGAGCTGGCGAAGCGGCAACCTTCCGATGACCAAAAAAAAGAAAAGGCAAGGCAAACGCAAAAAAAAAAAAGAGGGTCGTAAGCACAATACCGGAAACATTGCTAACCATCCCTGGCAAGAAAAAAAAACATAATTCGGGAAAGCCGTGTGAAGGTAAAGGGCCACGCGTCCTTCGCCAGAAAAGAAAAAAAGAAAACATAGTCCGTCCAAAGTTGGTCATGACTACCAATTGAAAACAACCTCTAAACCAAAAAGAGCAGAGAGAAGAGGGATACCCAAAAAAAGAACAAAAAGGAGGAGGAGAAAAGGGAGGGGTGGTATACTCAGGTAGCGCGCGCGGTGGGGAGGGACATTGGGAGGGGGTGTAAGTATCGTGCAAACGGGCGCTACTTGACGGAAAAAGGTGGAGAGGAGGAGACGGACGAAGGAAAAAGAACCCGGCCCTTGATGGGATGACTTTTTGTTCGTTCTTGAAGAGGGATTCAGCAGCACGGAAAACGGAGTGGGAGGGGGAAGGGAGTGGGGATTTGTTCGGCGTGAGGGTGATTTTAGAGCGCTAAGGGGTGTTCCGCTAAAAAAAGAAGAGGAATCATATAAAGGGGGGAGGAAAGAGGGGGAGGCGATACCCATCAGACTAATGGCGGGGGGAGGCCTGGGGGGGGCCGCACCCTTGTGAAAAAAGGTGATCCGTTGCTAGGAAGGAAGACAAGGAGGAGACGAGGGGGAGAACGCGAAGTGTTGTTCGCCGCAGGGGAGTTAGTATCCCTAAGGAGATACTCGTGGAATTGCGAGAGGGATAAATTTACGGGGGTCAGACATAGGGACGTCAGGTGAACCAATCGCAGGGAAGGAAAACCAGGGTGCTTTCTTTTAATTTAGTGATCTACTGGAGGGTGGGAAGTCGAGTTAAAGCGACATAACTTGTGGGGAGGAAAAGTAATCACACGTATTAGTTCCACATCTTCCGGTGTTCCTGGGAAGAAAGCTTAAAGCCTAGAAGTGGTGAAAAGGGAGGGATAAAGTAAGCGAAAATCGGGTGTATGGGCCACATGCCCACGGTAACCCGACACGGCCGAGAATGGTCGAAGATTAGACCGAAAAAAAAACGAAGAAACGAATGCAAAAAAGGTAGGGGGGGTGCAAGTCAACGGAGTTGGGAAGGGAAGAGGAAGATAGGGGGGAATCCCGGAACAAAGAAGGAAGAAGGGTCCGAAAGGGGGGTTGGTTAGGAAACTATCTCTCGATACGATGAAAAAGAAATAGAGTCCTCACTGTGGGTAAGTGAGAAATCCGGGCCTGTGGGAAGGGGAACTCTCTCCCGCTATAATGCGCGAAAGAAAAGGTCGAGAGGGGGTTTCTTCATTGTCGGGGGGGAAACAGTCTGGGGAAAGGGGACTTACAAAAGGAAAGCGGGGAACTTGCAAGAAGGAGAGGGGTTAATTATTATCTTGGCGGCGAAAGGTGGCTCGGAGCTGCTGTGGAAGGAACAGCACTTCAGGGGTGGTGGGTGCGGAATAAAGTAAAGACTGTCAGACGACGGACGACGAAAAACAAAGGGAGGTTTGAACATAAATACAAAGGGGGGGGGGGGATAACATGTCCATTGCAATCACCTAGTATGGGATTGACCGGAGGACCAAGTAAACGAAAGTCATATCCAAGAGTTCCATACCTTCCCGCCCCAACCCCCTCTCAGCACACGACCCCCCGCACACCCCAGACCGCGGTAACTATTAACCCCAAACGGCGCGGACGCTGCGGCACCCCAACAGACCCCCTCAAAAGAACCCCCACTCATTTCGCATAGTGGACTAAGGGAGGACTTGATGGGTCCACTCATTGTCCTGCAACGCCCTAAACCATGGGTCTTAAAAGGGAGAGGTTCGTGTTGTATGTGGTGGAGTGGGGGTGTCACCCTTCCGGGATTAGAGGGAAAACAAAGAGACTAACGGATGTACTCTATCACGTACCTGGAACAAATGGAAACTGAAAGTGGGAGGATCATTGATGAAAAGGACACAAAGGTATCAGGCGGCCGGGGAGGAAAAAATAAAAAGGAAAGCGTGGAAGAAAAAACAGGAATTCCAAACTGCTGAGCATAAAACGGAGAGGCTGGGAATTGGCTAACACACGGCCCGACAAAACGCAAACCGAGAAACGAAGAGGGGGCGGCCCGACAAGGAGGGCATTCAAGATAAGACTCACCCGCTTTCCCACAGCGGGGGGAAGATAAAAAATGAAACAACTCTTGGGAGTTATAGAAAGGAAGGTGGGTTAGAGGGGGGGGAAACTGGGCGGATGGTCTTTCTCCTGCTGAAGGGAGACATGCGATCTGGCATATCAAAGGGACGGAAAAGGAGGGATTGGGAGGCGGAAGGGTTCTTAGATGGCAAGGGGGGGGGATTCTATTGGGAGGGGGGGAAAAAAAGGGTCCAAGAAGCGTAATATGGATGGATTGTATTTAGCCCAAAAATCGGCGCAGAAGGGAGCGATCACAAATAGGTTAAGGGAGATGAAAAGGTAACTTCATGAAGGGGAACACAGGGGGGGGGAAAAATATTGCTGCACCTTTTCCGTAGGGGGGGGAAAAAGGGCCAAATAAACTCAGATGTGGGTAAATAGAAGAGAAGAAGATCTGGGACAAATAATAAGGAAGGTGAAAACTGGAGAAAAAGAGTAGAGGAGAAGAAAAACGTTCGGCGCAACAAAAAATCAAAACAACCAGGGGGACGGCCGTTATAAATGGGGAGAGGGGGTGGGGGGTGATGGGACAAAAAAAAGGCTACTCTCGAATGGTGCCAATCCAAAAGAAAAAGAGGGGAGGCAGAAGAAACGCCCGCAAGTCTACAAGGTGAAAAAAAGACATCAGGATGGGGGGGTTGGATGTCAAGGGGGTGGGAAGTTCATCCCGAAAGTGGGGTACCCTTAGTTGGTTGGGGGCCAAAACCAATTGAAGAAGGGGACGCCGTCAACTCCTAAAACTCAAACTTCCCGGAGAGGAAGCTCAACGTTTTATTGACAGGGGGGAGGAAGGGAGTACGTACATCCGTGTTCGGGGGGGGGACTGGAAAAAGCCCAAGGGAGAAAGAGAATCAAGCACAACTAAACCAGAAAAAATATTAAAAGAACTGGGGCTGGGGGAAGGATCAAGGAGTCTCAAGGGTCACTCCGGCAGGCTGGGGGGTCGCGGAAACTAAATACGATAACTTCAAAGAAAAAAGCCTAAAGGGAGCTGCAGGGGGGAGGGAGCCGGCTTGCGGAGCACATCTTGCTCAGAGGAGGGCGGGGTGTTCCTAGGGAAGTATCGCAAAAATGGGTGGAAAGAAGGAGGCACACAAGAAAGAGGTATCACATTCCCCTGTTAGTCTCTCGTCGGTGGCAAACCACGGGTTCGGAAGGGGGTGGGAAGGTCAGTCTCATAGGATGGTAGCATAAGATGGATAGATAAAAGAATAAATAAACCCCGCTACAAAAAAACAACACCAAGGGACAAAATTGGGGGGGAAAGAAAGGTCTTCACGCCTATAACATACCTCAGTGCAACGGAGGGGGGGAAAATCAAAAGTCAGTAAGGCAAGAATATGTTCCTGAACTGATGAGGGGGAGGGGAAAGACAACCGTCAAAGAAAAAACGGCACACCCACGGGATCGCCGTGCTTTCACTCGAAGAAAAACGGAACGGGAGCGATCCCGCGGTCGGAGGGGTCTAAGAACACACGGCAGGACCGAAAAAAAATTTAGAATGGATTAACATTCTCGGTTAAGTGGCCCCATCCAAAGATAAGTCGACGAAAGACGGGGGGCAAAAGTGGAAGAACAGGGAACCAAGACAGGAGGGTAAAGGCATCTGAGTGGAGGAGGAGTCACCTCCGGACCGTCTCTACGAAAATGACGGCTGCTAACAGGGAGAAGGGACAAACAGGCGAACATTTTGAAAAAACCACGACATCACCCCCTTCGCGGCCTAACAAGGCGCAAACCCGCCCCCGCGACAATGCGCCGATGAACCAATGACTAATCACACAGCCTGCCACAAGCGCGAACACAAAAGAACCCCAACGGACCCCCACGCCCTCCCACTTACCCCCACAACGAGGTTCATTTTCTTAGAAAAAACACAGCAATGCATGGAGAGGACGAAAATCGAAGCCAGAACATCCAGGTAAAACTAGAAAGTTCTTGGTGGGGAAGGTCAGGAGATAGTGGGGTCAAAACGAGGGAATCCGAGGGGGGGGGAGGGCAAAGCTCCTTCCATGAGGAAAAGCAAATTCCTAAAGCGCTTCGGGAGTTAATTAATCACGGGGGAGCCGAAACAGGGGGGGAACTAAAGCCAGGTGGACGGCTAGCTAAGATGGGGGAGGCTAATTCCGCGACGACATAGTAAGACAGCCCGACAGTGATCTCGTCAAAATGCCCATTCAGGGGAGTCGGGGGAGAAAAGGAACCAGGGAGCGAACGGAAAGAAAAGCCTATAAAGAGAGGGGCTCAAAAATGTCAACAATCTATTCGATAATAAAAAGAGACAACCAGAACCCTACTCAGGCCAAGCAAAAGAAGATCGGTAAAACACAACAAAGAGGCCCCAGCAACGGGACAATATTAGGACGCCAACCCCACCCCGCTGCAACTGTATCTAAGAAAAAAAAAAACTTCCATTCATGCAAATCCAGAATGCGCTCTTCAAAGGCAAAAGAAATGGGTGCAACAAGATAATCCAAAAACAAGGAGGAGAACGGGAGGGGGGCGCAACACACCTGCCACTACCTTCCAACCCCGCGAGAGCGAAGCAACCTGAGGGATACCACAACATCTCTAAAAGCAACAACCACAACAACTGATGATGACATGAAAAAAATGGGTCTACAAAGGAAAGGGGACGAAAAGGGGAAGGTTGGTGTGGGGGTGGGAGGGTGGGACATAACGGTTTGGGGGGAGTGTCTGGGGAGTGACTATGGGTGTGCTGCTAGGGGGGCAGGAAGAGGTGGGAATACGTGGCGAGGGGGACTAAGAAAGCTGGGGCATGAAGATGGGGAAAGGGTGGGGGGGGTCTGGTACACAAAGCGGGGGGGACGGAGGAATGTGCTTAAATCAAAGCTTGCCGGATGCCGTGGTGGTAAGGGGAGAGAGGAAGTGTTTGGCGTTTGCAGTCTAAAGTTGAAGTTCGATCGGAAAAAAGGGGGAGCCGATTAAAAAAAGGGAAGGGGAAAAAGGGAGGTGGTAGGAAATCTTTTGGGGAAAAAAACGGGGAAAGCAGAAACAAGAGGGACTTGAGAATTTGCCTCGCGGCTCAAATTACTGTTGGCGGCCTGGTGTGAGGAAGCCCTCGGGGAAAATCGCGGAAAAAAGTTCTTCTGACCGGGTTCGGGGGTCGGTGGTAAGAGGACCGAAGTGAAGTTGATGTGGGAAGTAACCAAACTATTCTATAGGGTTCGAGAGTAGTAGTGGGAGAGGGAGGAAAAGGAGGGGGAAAAGAGGAGAGAGGGAGGAAGTGGTTTTATGTGTCACCATCTTGCCTCTTGTTGGCTGAGAAGGGTCAAGACAAAAAGGCCGCTGGGATTGTAAGGGGGGAGAATGAGGATTTTTTTGCGAAAGGCGACCTCCATGGGAAACGTGGGGTTCGTAAAAAGATAAAACGTTAGGCATACCGGCCTTTTGCACGAGGAGAAGGAAAGAGACAGGTGAACCGAGTACTCCGGAAAACGAGGGGACACTTCAAGGGGGGGGTACTAAGAGGAAAAGACGTTTTCAGGGAATATGAATAGCAGGGGAAGAAAAAACGCAAAAAACAAGAGTCGAGCCTGAAAACGGTAGAGACAATGTTTGGGTATCGGTGGGGGGCCCAAGAAAAAATGAACTGGCAAGGGGATTCTAGTCATGTGTGGTTCGATAGAGGGTGAAAAAGAGCAATCGGAGACAGAATCGGACTTATGACCGTGTAGTGGAAAGGAAGTGAGAGTGGTAATAGGATTATCAAGGGGGTTTCCGGGGTGTTAGTTCTAGAACGAGAGGCGCCGAGGGTAAGGGAGCGAAGTGAAAAGTGAGGAGCTTTTTGTCCTAATTGTGTAGGGGAAAGATTTGGTAAGTAGGTGGAATCTCGGTTGCTCTGGGGTGATCTTTTGGTGGCGGGGGAAAGGTAAAATGGTAACTGTTGTACTATGGCAATTTGGGTAGGATAATGGCTAGGGGGGATCGACATGGGGGGTTGGTTTTGGGGGTTGTTTTTTGTTGGTGGTGTGGGGGGTTTGGGGTTTGGGGGTGTTGGTTTTGTGTTGGGGGGTGTCGCGTGTCGTGGCGCTCCTCTGCACAAGTGGAGCAGCTAATGGGGGACTTTATAAATTCTCCAATTTGGTCAGATAGAAGCCAAGACGATGAAAGACGACCCCTCGTACGAACCCCCAAAAGCGGAGGGGGAAGAGGAAACTAAAAATATCTGGGGGTATTTTTTTGGTCAATGTGGCTAGACTGAAAGGTAAACAAGGCACGAACGATAGGGGAAATGATAGGGAGGAAGAGAACAAAGAAAGAAAAAAAGTCACCATTATAATGTCATTATCTGGTTTCCTTTAATCTATGGGGTGCACGATGAAAAAAATGCAAAAAGTTAGGCCTCCTCATGAAGTCCATGGGAGACGTTCTAATGGGATGGGTAGGGGGAGGGAGGGTATTTGGAGGGTAAGTTTGTCCGGGAGACCCCAACCAGGAAAAAAAAGAGGGCGGAGCCAGTAAACTCAACCAAAGAAACGGGGAACTACCAAAGGTCACATAGACATGAGGAGAGGGAGAGCAACGGGAAGGGGAAAAGGTAATGGAAGGGTGAGAAAAAAAAAAATACCGATGGTACGAATTCATAGGACCTTCCAAGCGACAGAAAACACGCCCCGCTGAGAAGGTCTTTGGGAGTCAAAAAAAAAAAAGGGGGGGGAGGCTATATGAGAATAAAGCAACGGGTATAATCTGAGATTGACTTGCGCCTCACCCCGCCCTGGACATGTTTCCTCCGATGGGGGGGGAGGGGGGAAACTCTGGTGGGTTGGGTGTCGTTTTTTGTGCCTAGAAAAGTCCGGGAGAAGAGGCGGCAGACAGTGGAAAGTATATTATTCATTGTATTATGGGCATGCAGGAGGGAGGGAGACTGGGGGAGGGGGAAAAAAGGCGTTATTTGGCAAGGGGGAAACATCCTCGTATATTGCGGGACGAAGGGTGGAAAATGCGGGAGTTGGGGGCTCACGTGCTGGCCGGGGGAAAAGAGAACAGCAACATTACAAAACTTAGGGTGATTTGAATAGATTTATGGAATCGGCAGAAAAAGCAAGTTACCCCGGCAAGCTCTCCAGGTGTTTGGAAACAAAAAAAGGGGAAACAATAAAAAGAAGTAGGGAGACGGGGGGGGGAACATATGGAACCTCTCAATAGGCAAAATCAGAAGGAATTAACAGGGAGCCAAGATACGTAAATATAGGGGATGCCCGAAAAAAAGAATAAGCACACAACCTAGGGTCTCCTAAGGACAGTTTTATTGTCTGACAAAAAAAAGAAGGCGAGGAGATTGGGTCCCCGAAGCGACCAAGATAAAGCGTAAGAGCTAGCCCTTTTTGGTGCAGGGAAGAAAGGCCAAAGAAGGGGGAAAAGGGGGAGTTTTGAGGGGGAGAAGGGGGTAATTGGCGGCTCCAAGACGTACCAACGTCTTCGTGGCTGTAGAACCAAATTGATGCACGGGTCCGGCCGACTCACAAGGCCAGATCGTGAAGGGGAGGGTCGGTAATGGAAGGAGGAAACCGGACAAAAACGGACTTCGGGAGGGCTAGAGGGAACAAGTCCCGAAAAAGAACAGAGCAACTCACATCTGAGATTAAGAACCTGCTTTAAGAATCGCCGAAAAAAAAGGACAAGGGGACATGGGACTGGGGAGGATAACGAAAGATGCCTTCACAATAAAGCGGGGATGACAGGCGAATCAGGGGGATTCTCAAATCTAGAGTAGGGAGGGTGGAAAGCCGTAGAGGGAAAAAAACTACAGATGGTCAAATTCAAACTGATCGTCCACGTGGCACGAATTCATCTCGGCTTTTTCAAAACCACCAACTGTTGGTAGGGGAAGGGCGAGTAGGAAGGGGAGAAAAAGACAAGGAAGACCCGGGATCCGGCCACCCCTCAACA